>OBJF01000087.1_pt1 | contig 111345 bp, 94 predicted proteins | sample 1519091 | NCBI WGS metagenome assembly OBJF01 (sample SAMEA2452124, study PRJEB22498) | human gut metagenome | biome: human feces; feature: human gut; material: feces | place: Australia | collected 2012
TGCGATCACTAGCACCTGAAGCTAGCGCTCTCTGTCTGCGGAACAAGTTCCGCTTCCACCAAATCGAAGATTTCGTGCTGTGGAACAAGTTCCGCTTCCACCAAATCAAAGATTTCGTGCTGTGGAACAAGTTCCGCTTCCACCAAATCAAAGATTTGGTGCAATTCCGCCACTGCTGTTTTAAAATGTATCAGCAATAAAAAAACAAGCCGTATTTCTACGACTTGTCTTGGTGCAGGTGACGGGACTTGAACCCACACGACCTTGCGATCACTAGCACCTGAAGCTAGCGCTCTCTGTCTGCGGAACAAGTTCCGCTTCCACCAAATCGAAGATTTCGTGCTGTGGAACAAGTTCCGCTTCCACCAAATCAAAGATTTCGTGCTGTGGAACAAGTTCCGCTTCCACCAAATCAAAGATTTGGTGCAATTCCGCCACTGCTGTTTTAAAATGTATCAGCAATAAAAAAACAAGCCGTATTTCTACGACTTGTCTTGGTGCAGGTGACGGGACTTGAACCCACACGACCTTGCGATCACTAGCACCTGAAGCTAGCGCGTCTGCCAATTCCGCCACACCTGCGTATTTAATAGTTGACAACTTTAGAATGGGCGCTGTCTGCCTGCGGAACAAGTTCCGCTTCCACGAAATCGAAGATTTCGTGCTGTGGAACAAGTTCCGCTTACACCAAATCAAAGATTTGGCGCAATTCCGCCACACCTGCATATTTAATGCGTTGCCAAATAGTCAACGTTGATATTATATCATAGCGGAGCTTCAAAGTCAAGTGTTTTTTGAAAATTTCTTCACCTTCCGCATTATCGGAAAGTTCTGATTCTGATATGGCTGTCTTTAATGCTATTGATTTTCAAATCTTCTATGAATAAAAATAAAGGACACTCGAAAATCGAATGTCCTTTACACTGGTGCGGGAAATGGGACTTGAACCCACACGCCAATACTGACTGGGGCACCTGGGGCTTGCCTTGTCTGACTGCGGAACAAGTTCCGCTTCCGCAAAATCATAGATTTCACGCCGAGGAAACAAGTTTCCTCTACCACGAAATCAAAGATTTCGTGCGATTCCAGTGTGGCTTTTTTCGATGATAATGCTTTACTGATTTGCCGAGATATAAAAATAAAGGACACTCGAAAATCGAATGTCCTTTACACTGGTGCGGGAAATGGGACTTGAACCCACACGCCAATACTGACACAAGCACCTCAAGCTTGCCTGTCTGCCGATTCCAGCATCCCCGCAAATCAGCTTGTTTATTATATCAGATAATTTTGCATTTGTCAAGCACAAAAATTTACATTTTCGTTTTTTATTTTACGCTGTCGTTTTTACGGCGTTTTATTTACCTGCGGTAACTGTCGCAATCAATGTTACACTACCGAAACATCTATCTTCAGCTCGCCGTTTTCGTCCTCGTACCAGGTTTCCCACGCAAAATACTTATCCCAGCAATCGCACTCGCTGAAGTCCATATATTCCGCATTAAACTCCTCCGCTTCTTCCGCCGGCACAAGCCATCCGCTGCAATCACTTGCAATCAGCCCGTTCTTCACCTGCTCGTGACCCTCTTTGCAATCAAGGAAAAACACGCTTCCCTTTTTTGCGGCAGCCTGCTGAATTATCTCAATGAATTTAGTAAATCCGAGCGGCTCTCTCGTTCTTAGTCCTGTTATCATAAATACACCTTGCCTTTATCTCTTGCTTTTATCTCTTGATAGTACAATCAATTATATCACCATACCGCCGCAAAGTCAAACCTACCCTCGCCTTATTATTTGCTTGATGCCGAATATATTTGTTTTTAAAAACGGCGATTATAATAGTCCCGACAGATAAAAGCCGTCCACTTACCAAAAACGGCTCGTGAACGGCTCTTTGCTGTAAGCCCGTTACATCTGGAGCGATTCTATTACCGCCCCTACAGCTTTTATCGCTTTGCCTGTTGCCTTCTTGACATTCTGCGTCTTGTTTGAGGTCATAGCCTTTGTTGCGGCAAAAGCGATGCCGCCTGCCACCATTGCGGTAGCGGCACATATCATATTATTGGAAGTTTTCTTGCTCATTTTTCCGTTTCCTTTCATAACCGCCTTTTTCGGCTCGCTAATATAATGTGCCGCCGTTAAAAAATTATAGCTTGATAAATCTGACATCAGAATTTGCCTTATTATCCTCTTTGTGTATCAAAAATAAAGTGAGCTATATAAAATTTACATCTCGACAATATGATAATTTTGTGCTAAAATAAATATATGTGTAAAAAAGAAAGGTCGTTTTTTAATGTCACAGCATAAAATAATAGCGGCTATCCATGACCTCTCTGGCTATGGAAGATGTTCGCTTTCCGTTATATTGCCCGTTATCTCTGCTATGGGGATACAGGTCTGTCCGGTGCCGACCGCCGTTATGTCAACTCACACCGGCGGCTTTACCGATATTGCTATGGAGGATCTTACGGATCATATTTCAGCCTGCTATAACCACTACGAAAAACTGCATCTGAAGTTTGATGCGATCTACAGCGGTTTTCTCTCATCTCCGAAACAGGTCGATTGCTGTCTTGAATTCCTTCACGGAAACCCCGACTCACTTAAAGTAGTGGATCCGGTAATGGGCGACAACGGAAAACCCTACAGCACTTACACTCCCGAGCTTATCCGCAGGATGAAGGAGCTTGTTGATGCCGCAGATGTTATAACCCCTAACCTCACCGAAACGTGTATGCTTCTCGGCGAGGAATGTCCTCCCGTAATGTCGGTGGCACAGGCACGCTCGTGGCTTGCCCGCCTCAGCGACAAGCCCGGAATAGTAGTAATAAAGGGAGTACCTTTGATAGACGATGACGGCCAGAAGCTCTCGAACGTAGGCTTCGACAGGGAAAGCGGCAGCTTCTGGCGTATCGACTGGGATCATATTCCCGTACATTACCCCGGCACAGGCGACATCTTCACTTCAGTGCTTACCGCATCGTTGCTGAAGGGCGAAAGCCTGCCTATTGCCCTTAACCGTGCAACCACGTTCACGGAAATTGCCGTTAAAACCACCTACAGCTACGGCACCGAGCCAAGACTTGGCGTGCTGTTCGAGGATTGTCTGAGCTGGCTTATGACTAATACGGTAATGTGCGACTATCGCAAGCTCTGATAATATCCGATATTGCTTTTTACCGCTTTGCCGCATTGCAAAGCGGTTTTGCAATTTCCGTTCAAAAAAATCAAAAAATTGTCGAAAAAGGGTTGACAAACGTTTGACTTTGTGATAGAATATTATCTGTTGTCACGGCATAGCAAAAACTGATGAAGCCGAGAGTAAAAAAATCAAAAAAATTTTAAAAAACTCTTGACAAGCGGTTTTCGATATGATATAATATAACACGTCGGTTGACAAGAAACAAATTAACAAGCTGGTGTAGCTCAGTTGGTAGAGCAGCTGATTTGTAATCAGCAGGTCGGGGGTTCGAGTCCGTCCACCAGCTCCAATTTTTTCTTTAACTTAATATGGGAGTGTTCCCGAGTGGCCAAAGGGGGCAGACTGTAAATCTGTTGCGTTTCGCTTCGGTGGTCCGAATCCACCCGCTCCCACCAGATTATGTGCCTGATTTTACTGTCAGGCACATTTTTCTTAGTATTCATGCGGGTTTGCGGGTTTTTTTCCGTTTCAAAAAAGGATTGGTGTCCCATTACTGTCATCCCCGTTTTCAAAGATATCTGCAAAGCTAAGCGGAGTTTTCACCTGATTTTTCAGGCTGGGAACTCCGCTTTTTGCGTTTACCACTCTTTTTTCCCGCCCACGGAACTGTAAAAGTTTCCGGCAGTTATATAGATAGATTGACGAAAGCCCAAATGGGCCAATTTCAAACCCTCAAGATACAAGGGGGTAGTGCGCCCTTTTTTAGAACCGCTCCGGCTGAATGGCTGGGGCGGTTTTCTGCTTTTCCCCCCTCTCACACTCTCCCCCCTAATACTTTACCAGCTGGGAAAGAACAATACTTGTTCTCGAACAAGATAACTCTAAGCTCTAACTCAGCAAAGATCTCAAGTTTTCAACAACCAACAAGAAAGGATGAGTAAAACTATGAACATTGGCATCGACCATGGCTATTACGCAATCAAAACCCGGCATTTTTCTTTCCCAGCCGGTATTGCAGAGTATTCCCATGAACCCTACACCTTGCAAAACACACTGGAATTCGGCGGGAAGTTTTATGTCTGCGGAACCGGCAGGCAGCCGATTCTGCGCAACAAAATGGAAAACGACAATTACTATTTGCTTACCCTTGCCGCCATCGCAAAGGAAATCAAACAGCGAGGTGGAAAAACAGAGTGTTCGGTGCGCATTGCCGCCGGGCTGCCTCTGGCTGGATTTGGCCGTGAGAAAAAGCCTTTCCGGGAATATCTTCTGCGTTCTTCCCAGCTGGCAGACGGCCTCCGTCCGGTGTGCTTTAAGTTTGAAGGAATCGCCTATAAAATCACCATTGAGGATGTGAAACTGTTCCCACAGGGCTATTCCGCCATTGCTCTGCATCCAGAACTCATCCAGAATGAGCCTTCTGTTCTTCTTATGGACATCGGCGGCTGGACTGTTGATCTGATGCGGCTGGATAATGGTATTCCCAATGCGGCTACCTGCCGAAGTCTGGAACTCGGTATGATCCGCTGCATTGATGAAACGAAAGAACAGGTCCGCCGGGATACCGGGCTGTCTGTGACCGACGCTCAAGTGGAGCGTGTTCTGGCAGGAAAGTCCTGCAGTATGGATGAGGATGCCCGAAACATTATCCAGAAACAAGGGCGGCTTTACACAGAGCGCCTTCTTTCAGCAACCATGGAATCGGGGTTTGACCTGAAAGCCATCCCGGTGGTGATGCTGGGCGGCGGCGCATCGGTAGTCAAGGGCAACGTGAGCGAACAGGACAGCCTGTGTCGGGTTTTTGCCCTGATAGACGACAAGGTAAACGCTGAAGGTTTTGAACGCATTTTGGGGCAGTTTTCGGGCGGTGTGGGCAAGGCATGAGCAGGCCCCTTTTTATGTTCCGCCCCAACCTCCAGAATGAAGAACATCGCAGAGCATGGGAAATCCTGCAGGCTGTGCCGGAAGGCCAGAAAAACGCCTTTCTGGTACAGGTGATTCTGGAAAATGCCCAGCGAGAAGAACTGGAAACAATTCTGCGCCGGGTGCTGCAGGAAGAACTCAAAGCTGTGCCTTCCCAGCCAGTACCGCAGCAGGAAGAAGCCATTCCGCAGGAGATGATGGGCTTCCTTGGTTCCCTGTTAGGAGAAGAATAACCCCCACATAGCCTTTATTGGTTGTGACGTTTGTCGGGCCTGCTTTGACTGAAAGGTTGTTGGTCTTGGTAATAGCTTTATCCGGCGGGTTGCAGTATGCTTGTGTTGCCCGAAAGGGAAAGAACGAAAAAAGGAGCGATAGGCGTGGAAACAAAGGGCGTAACCTGCAAAATCCCGCTGGATCTGCATAACCAAATCAGCGAGGAAATCAGGGAAACAGAAAGCACGATGAGCAAATTCATCGAAATGGTTATCCGGGAGCATTATGAGAAAGGGGCTAACAGAATTATGGAAAAAGGAAGAACATTAGCATTTCAGGTGAGCGAGGAATTGTTCCAGAGGGTAAAAGAATACCTTGAAAACTACGAGAAAGCCTATCATCGCCGCCTCACCCAAAAGGAATTCGTGATTGGGCTGATCGAGCAGGCGCTGGAAGAAGCGGAAGAAGAATTCGAAGCCGCCAGAGCAGCTGAACACGAGGAACAGGCTGAAAACGGCTGGGAAGCCGCAGAAACCGCTGAAAGCGATGAGGACGAGGAAGTACCCGATGACGAGGAATCAGAGGACTGGGACGAAGAAAATGGCGAAACCGAGGGACTCAGTGCTGATGAAGAAACAACCGGGAACAGCTGGGAACCTGCAGAAAACACCGAAACCGACGAGGGCGAGGACGATGAGGATACTACGCCGGAAAGCTGGAATCGGGATGAGGAAGAAGAAACCGAGCCGGATGACGATACCATAGAATCCGGCGAAACTAATGAAAATGAAGATGAAACCTACGCATAACACAGCCAGCAGCAGCCCGCAGGAAACTGCGGGCTGTTTTCATATATATTTCATTTCACCATGGGAAAGGGGCGATGTTCGTTGATTGTATATTAGTCTTTGAGATTATTACAAAGGAGCGTGATATGAAAACGACAAAACAAAAAATATAGATCATGGAGTATCGGGAGGTGAATGCCATCGATTGATCTGAAAGACCAATACTTCGGCTGTGAAATTGAGATGACGGGACTCACCCGCCAGCAGGCAGCAGAAGCCGTGGCTTCCCTGTTTGGGACCACCGCTGTCCATTCCCGTTCTTCCCGCACCTATGATCCGTGGGAAGTGACCGATAACGAGGGGAAAACATGGCGGTTTGTTTACGACTCCAGTATCCATGGTTCTCATCGAACCGGGCGGCAGCAGATTCCAATCGGTGATGGTGACTACAAGGTGGAGATGAATTCCCCAAAACTGGAGTACAGCGAAATGGGAAAACTGCAGGAAGTTGTCCGTACCCTGCGTCATGCGGGGGCTGTTGTCAATGGAAGCTGCGGTATGCACGTCCATGTGGACGCTTCTAAGCATACACCGCAGAGCCTGAAAAATGCCCTTTCCATTATGTATTCCAAAGAGGATATCTTGTTCAAAGCCTTAAATGTGAATGAGAGCCGGGTGGAACGCTGGTGCCAGAAGGTGCGGGAACCGATGCTGGAGAAAATCCGCAAACTTCCAAGCAATACTACCATGGATCGGTTAAGGCGGGAATGGTATGAAGGTTCTGACGGAAGCTACGAGCATTACAACTGGACAAGATACTATGCCTTAAACCTTCATTCTGTGTTTTACCGTGGAACCTTGGAATGGCGCTGTTTTGAAAGCACCCTCCATGCAGGCAAAGTCAGGGCAAACATCACGCTGGCACTGGCGATCTCTGCACAGGCTATTAACCAGAGCCGGACAGTCATGCGGAAAACCGAGATCAGCGAAAACCCTGCCTTTACCTTCCGCACCTTTCTGCTGCGCCTTGGTCTTATTGGACCGGAATACAAAAATGTGCGGGAACATCTGCTTTCAAACCTTCCCGGCGACAGGGCATGGCGCTACGATAAAGCTCAATACCCCAGCCTGCAGAACCGCCAAAACCATGAACGATAGGAGATGATCAAAACCAAAGAAAAACTTTATTTTGCGTATGGTTCTAATATGAACCTGAATCAGATGGCGTTCCGCTGTCCGGATGCAGAAGTTGTGGAATCCGTCCGGTTAGAGGGATACCGCCTTGCGTTCCGCACCAATGGCGGCGGGAATGGCGTTGCCACCATTCTGCCGGAAGAAGGAAGCTATGTGGACGGCGTCCTTTGGCGTATTTCCGAACGGGACGAACAGCATCTGGATCATTACGAAGGATTTCCCTTTTTATATGGGAAAGAGCCTGTTACGGTGACAAATCAGGACGGAGTCAGACGGGAAATCATGGCCTACACCATGAACAGCCCGTATAAAGACAAACCCGCCATGCCCTCTGTTTCCTATTTGGAAGGTATTCTGAATGGGTGCAGACAAAATGGGATCGATACCCAAACTGTGATCGAAGCGGTTCGCTGTACACAGCAGGAACTGCCTCAGAAGGTAGTCCCTCACAAAAAACAGCGCCATCCCAAACACAAAGAAGAACGGTAAATTGACCTGCCCCCGTAGACTGAGAGTTTTCTCTCAGCCTGCGGGGGCATTTTTTATTTTATCCGAAAGGAGAACTTCATGAAAAAACATCTAAAAAGATTTCTGTCCATGATGATGGCGGTGCTTCTTTGCTTTGGTATTGTACCAAGCAACGCTTTTGCCGCTGAATACGACTATGATGGATATATCTCCATGATCGACTATAACGGCAGAGGATATTCTCTTAGCTCCAGCCTTCCGGCGCCATTTGGTGGATACAGCACAGATAAGTTTACGGAACTGCGAATTAACGATTTAACAGCTTTCCGCACCGCCTATTGCATCCAGCTTGGCGTGGCAACCCATACCGGGATTGGCTATGACCAGTCGGATGATTATGCCGCCCTTACCACGGAACAGAAAGCAATGATCAACACTGCTCTGACCTTGGGATATAACGTGGAAACCGGCACTAAGTACGGCGGGAGCGCCATGGATGAATACATTGCCACCCAAATCCTCATTTGGCTGATTGCCCACGGGCAGCTTGGCACCGGATATGAAAACCAGATCGTGAATGAAATTACTGCCAACAGCCCTGCGGCAAAGACGATCTTTCAGAAGCTGAGGGAAAACGTGGTAACTTATCACACCGTTCCATCCTTTGCCACCGACAATCCCAGTGCGGTCGGCGCATATACCCATGACCTCAAATACAATGAGGACACTGGAAAAAATGAAACCACACTGGTGGATGAAAACAATGTTCTCAAAGATTTTTCCGTCAGTTATCCGGGTGTGGATTTTTCCATCAGCGGGAACAAACTTCATATTTCTACGGATAAAAAGGAATTCGGTACAATCACCGCAGAAAAGGAACTGCCTTCCTCTATCCCCGGTGTTGTAACAGGCGGCACCAAATACTGGCTGCGTGATGAATACCAGAATGTAGTCACTTTTGACGTCAAAGGCTCCGCTAAACCCGTAAAATGCTATTTTTCCCTTGAGATCAAGGCGGGTACCCTGCAGCTTGTGAAAACTTCCGAAGATGGCGAGGTTTCCGGCATTCCTTTTCATATTTCCGGGAATGGAATCGAAAAAGACGTGGTGACCGGATCGGACGGAACCATCCGGGTAGACAATCTCCAAGCTGGAACATATACCGTAACGGAACGTGCCCCGGACAAATACGTCCAGCCTGAATCCAAGCAGGTAACCATCTATCCCGGCCAGACTTCCAGCGTGAGTTTTTCCAATATTCTGAAGAAATTTAGGGTTGAATTGGAAAAAGTGGATTCCAGAACCGGGGAAGCACAAGGCGATTCCAGTTTGGATGGCGCTTTATACGGTATGTTCAAAGGGGAAAACCTGCTGGATACCTATACCACAGCAAACGGGGGCAAATTCACCACCAAGGAATACCCCTGCGGATCGGATTATACAATTCGTGAGATTACACCCAGCGAAGGATACCTGCTGGACGAAACTATCTATCCGGTAGGCGCAGAACCGGGAAATTTCACCTTGGAAAACAACAGCATCCCCATGACCGTTACAGAGGATGTTATCCTCGGCAGCATTGCTATCACCAAGCATACGGATAAACCAGCCAATCCGGATCAGGAAGAAGCTGTCCCGCAGGTAGAAACACCCAATGAGGAAAGCAACGCCGCAGAAAATACACCGGCTCCCGAAACACCGGACACTGAACTCACAGAGAACAGTTTAATGGAAGAAACAATGGATTCCTCATCCACTCCGGAAAGCAAAGAATCCACAGCACCTTCAGAAGAACAGCCTGCAGAGAGCAGTTCTGTTCCGGAAAGCCAATCTGAACCTGTAGAAAATGTTGATTCTGAGCCGGAAGTTATCCCATTGGCTGCCGGGCTTAAAGCCGATCCTTCCGCTTCCCTTTTGAAAACAGTATCCAATGATGAGGTGCAGATCGAGCAGCCGGAAGAAGGAGCGCAGTTCCAGATTTATCTGGCCAGTGCTGGCAGCTATGAGAACGCAAAAGAAACCGAGCGTGACCTGCTGACCACCGATTCATATGGATTTGCCCGTTCAAAGGATCTTCCGTATGGCTTGTATGTGGTGCATCAGACCAAAGGCGCAGAAGGACAGAAATTTGTCCCGGACTTCTCCGTGTTCATTTCCGAGCACGGTAAAACCTATTATTTCATTCTCAATAACCCCACCTTTACCTCGCTCATCCGCTTTGAAAAGAAAGACGCCGAATCCGGCAAAATCATTCCTCTGGCGGGAACAGCAGTCAAAATCCGTAACACCGATACCGGCGAGTGGGTGGTACAGCATATCAACTACCCCAGCCCCATCGATATCGACACTTTCGTGACGGACGCCACAGGAACCCTTATGCTGCCAGAACCGCTTCCGTTTGGAAATTACGAGTTGTATGAACAGCAGAGTCCATGGGGATATGTTCTTGACAAAGAGCCGGTTCCCTTTGTGGTGGACGGTTCACAGGACGTAGTTACAGTGGAGAAATACAATATCCCGCAAAAGGGAACGATTACAGTCTCCAAAGAGGGCGAAGTATTCAGCCATGTTGCAGAATCCGGCGGGATGTACCAGCCTCAGTATGAGGTGCAGGGCCAGCCGGGCGCCGTTTATGAGATCACAGCACTGGAAGATGTTATTACCCCGGACGGAACCGTCCGCCTGAAAGCAGGCGAACTGGCGGCTACTTTGACCACCGGAAGTGACGGGACCGCCACCTCGGAACCTTTGTATCTCAGCCGCTATCAGGTGAAGGAAATCACTGCGCCGGATGGCATGGTAATCGATCCTGAACCCAAGGAAGTCGTTTTGTCCTATGCCGGTCAGGAAGTAGAAATCACTTCCGCCAGCGTTGGCTTTGTCAACGAACGCCAGAAAGTGGAGATTTCCCTCAAGAAGCTGCTGGAACAGGACGAAATCTTCTCCCTCGGCATGAATGAGGAATGGAAAAACATTACTTTCGGACTGTTTGCAGCGGAACAACTGACCGCCTCCGATGGTACCTCCATCCCGGCAGACGGGCTTATGGAAACCATAGGCATTGACGAAAATGGAAATGCCGTATTTAAAACCGACATCCCCTGCGGGGCTTCCCTGTATGTGCAGGAAATCGGCACCGACGATCACTACATTTTGAGCGACAAAAAATACCCTGTGGTGTTTGAGTATGCCGGACAGGATGTGGCGAAAGTGGAAATTGAAGTGAACGATGGAGAAGCCATTGAAAACACCTTAAAGCGCGGCAAGGTATCCGGATGGAAGGTAGATCAGGATGGTTTTGAATTAGGCGGTGCTGTCATCGGTCTGTTCCGATTTGACGAAACTGAGTTCACCGAAGAAACCGCCCTCATGGTCACCGAGAGCAATGAAATCGGGTACTTTGAGTTTGATAAGGTACCTGTTGGAAACTTCCTCGTGCGTGAAATCGCAGCTCCCAAAGCCTTCGTATTGACGGAAGAAATCTTCCCGGTAGAAATTACTGAGGACGGACAGACCATCGAAATCACCATTGAAAACCAGATCATCAAAGGTACCGCCGAAACCACCAAGGTGGACGCCGACTACCCGGACCACAAGCTGTCGGGGGCCGTTTTTGAGGTTTACGCCGATGTGGATAACAACGGTGAATTCAATGCCGATATCGACAAGCTGGCAGGTGAAATGACAGAAACTGAACCGGGCCTTTACCAGATGAAGGATCTTGTGTATGAAAATTACTTCCTGCATGAGAAGGAAGCGCCGGAATTTTTCGAAAAGGATGACGGATATTATCCTTTCTCCATTACGGAGAATGAAGCGATTGTCCGCATCGAAACCGAAGCTGGCGTAGGCTTCCTGAACAAAGCGCAGACCGGTTCCCTGAAGGTAGTAAAGACTGCCGATGATGATAAGATCGAAGGACGCACCTTCAAAATCAGCGGTACTGACTTCATGGGCAATGCCTATGAGCAGGAATTCAAAACGGATGAAAACGGTGAAATCAACCTCACTCTCCGTGTGGGAGAATACACCGTATCCGAAGTGGCTGGCGAAGATTCCGAAAAGTACATTCTGCCCGATGACCAGACGGTAGAAATCAAGGCAGGCGAAACAACGACCGTAAAGATGCATAACAAACTGGTGCCGGAGGTTCCCTCTGTTCCGCAGACCGGCGATAACCCGTGGATGCCTGCCATCCTTGGCACTCTGGCAGGCTTGGCAGTTTTGTCCGGCGGCGCTCTGCTTTTCCTGCGCTATACAGGTAAAAAGCGCAAATCTGCTGATCAGGTCGATGAGGATCAAGGCACATAAGAATGAAAATCTTTCTAAAAGGATTTTGCATCGGCCTTTTGTGCCTGAGCTTATTGGGACTTCTCTGGTTTTTGGTTCTACAGCCGGGGCTGACCAATGGAGAAGCACAAGCCCTGAAAAAAGAATACGCACAGCCTCTCCCCGGAGCCGAAAGCTCCGGGGTTTTACCGGCTGGGAAAGAACAGCTCGAACCGGAATCCCTTGTGGACCTTCCCGCTTTGCAGGCTGAATACCCGGACATCAAAGGCTGGATTTCCATTCCCGGCACCTGTGTGGATTACCCGGTTTTGCAAAGCAGCGCCGATGATCCCGAATACTATCTGCGGCGTACCTACAAGGGAGAATGGCGCACTGCCGGAAGCATCTTTTTTCAATGGGATTGTTCCGCAGAGAGCCAAAATACCGTGGTCTACGGGCACAACATGAATGACGGGACCATGTTCGCTGTTCTTCAAAAGATGGCTGATGAAGCCTTCCGCAACGAACACTCCAAAATCCTGCTGCAGACCAGCGATGGACTGCGGGAATATCAAATTGCGGCTGTGTTGAAAACCGATATCACAAAGCTCCGGTTTAACCGCACTGAATTTGCGGATCATGCGGATTTTCTGTCTTTTCAGAAAGAGCTCTTTGCACAGTCATTATACGAATCCCAAACCATCCCCGGCGAGGACTGCCGCCTGCTGACGCTCGTCACCTGTTCCTATGAATGGGAAAACGCCCGCACGGTGGTCATCGCCGCAGAAGTGAGGTGAGAATCAATCAATGGAACCAAAAGCAATTATTTTGATCTGTTTATGCGCTGTCATTTTGGGCGGCCTTGTGTTCCTGTATATTCGTAACCGCAGGAAAAAATAGCGTAAGAACCAATCGGACGGGGCGCTGCGGAGCGCTCCGTCCCTATTTTTATCATACTGGAGGGATTGATTGAAAAAACTTGGACTTTTGGATGTGGTAGCCGAACAGCACCGCACCTTTATCTCCAACCTGCGTCTGCTGCCGGAACTCAAATGGGCGGCGCTTGGCGATCTGTACCGCCTGCCGGACAAGGAAAGATACCCTTTAAAGGAATGGGAAGAAGCGGTGTCCTATCTGTTGAGCTGCGAGGTGCATTTTGAAAACTATGAAGCAATCGGGAAAAGCCTGAAGCCCTTTTCCCTGCAAGTGAGGTGATCTGCCAGAATGCGAGTATTGCTTGTAGAACCGGGCAAAGCAGCCCGGCCTGTTGAGATGAAAAACGATCTTCATGAAATGCAGCAAATGGTAGGCGGCCCCATTCAGGCACTTTATCCGTGGGAAGAACCTGTTGCTATTGTCTGCAATGACGAAGGGAAAAATATGGGGCTGCCGCTAAACCGTGTGCTGGAGAACTATGACATAATTGCGGGAGCTTTTTTTGTCTGTGGTATTCAGGGAGAAAACTTCTCCAGCCTGACTGAAAAACAAATGCAGAAGTATCAGCAGATGTTTTTAAGCCCTGAGAAATTCATCCAAACACCGGAAGGACTTTTGTGTATCCGAATAAACCCGGTGGTAAGCCCAAAACCCAAAACCAAAAAGCCCCCGAATCATGAAAGATAAAGGAGAATGCCATGAATCAATTTTATACCGCTGAATCTGTTACGGAAGGGCATCCGGATAAGCTGTGCGACCTCATTGCCGACAGTGTGCTGGACGAATGCCTTTCCCACGACGCCCTCTCCCGTGTGGCCTGCGAAGTGATGGCTACCAGAGGGCAGATCATTGTCGCCGGGGAGATCACCAGCCTGTATGAACCTTCTATCCCTTCGATTGTCCGTTCGGTTCTCAGAAAAGTAGGCTACAATCCGGCCCGTTTTGCCATCCAGTGCCTCATCCATAAGCAAAGCCCGGATATCGCCGCAGGTGTGGACTGTTCGTTAGAGCAGCGAAGAAATGTGGATGGAAGCAGTCCCTCTCTGCAGCTCGGCGCTGGCGATCAGGGAATCATGGTGGGATATGCCTGTTCGGAAACCCCACAAATGCTTCCTCTGCCGGTTGTGCTGGCTCACCGTCTGACCAGTGCTCTCACCATCGCCCGAAAATCCGGTGCAATTCAAGGACTAAGGCCGGACGGGAAAGCACAGGTCACCGTGGAATATGATGAGGATGGAAAACCATTCCGGCTGGATACCGTTGTGCTGTCTGCCCAGCACAGCCCTGAAATCCCTGCCGATGAACTCTGCTTCGAACTGACGGATAAAGTGATTGCCCCTGCTTTGCAGGTCCTGCCACCGGATGAGGATACAAAAATTTTAATCAATCCAGCCGGAAGGTTTGTGCTGGGCGGCCCGGAAGCAGATACCGGTCTCACCGGACGAAAACTCATGGTGGACAGCTTCGGAGTGTTCGCGCCTCACGGCGGCGGTGCTTTTTCCGGGAAGGACGCCACCAAAGTGGATCGCTCCGGCGCATACATGGCCCGATATATTGCTAAAAACCTTGTGGCGGCGGGTTTGTGCGAACGGTGTCAGGTTACACTGGCTTATGCTATTGGGGCAGCCCAACCGGTGATGGTGGAAGTAGATACCTTTAAAACCGGAACGGTCTGCGCCGATGACTGTCTGGCAGATGCGGTAAAACTGGTGTTTGGGTTAACGCCTGCCGAGATTATAGCAAAACTGGATCTGTTATCACCGAGATATACTGGGACCGCCGCCTATGGACATTTCGGCAGACCGGAGTTCCCGTGGGAACGCACCGATCAGGCGAAAATCCTGCGGGCGGCTGTCATTTAAGTAAGAAAGGGGGATTCCCATGCCCGGAGTCACCGAAGAACAAATCACCGCTGCCAAACAGATGAGCGCCATTGAGTTTTTGCGGCGTTACCGTCCCGGACAACTGGTGAAAGCCGAAAGCCGGGGTGAGTTCCAGCTGAAAGAACATGACAGCTTTAAAATCAACGAAACCACAAGCCTTTGGCATTGGAAAAGTCGGGATGTCGGCGGCAAAAGCGCCCTTGACTATCTTATTAAGGTTGAGGGGCTGAGATTTGTAGAAGCGGTGCAGACCTTATGCGGGGAAAACCCCAGCTATGTTCCGCCTGTTTCCCAGCCGGAACAGCCGAAGGAATTCCTTTTGCCGCCGGCAGCGGAAAATAACCGCAGGGTGTTTGCCTATCTTTTGAAGCGTGGTATCGACCGCAAGGTCATCGAAGCCTGCATCCGGGCAGGAATCCTCTACGAAAGCGCCGACTACCACAACGCTGTGTTTGTTGGGAAGGACGAAACCGGTACTGCCCGGTATGCTTTTCTGCGTGGTACCTATACACGGGGAAACCCATTCAAGGCAGAGGTGTCCGGCAGCGATAAGCGGTTTTGTTTTTGTCTCCCGCCGAAAAGGGAAAGCAAAAAACTCGCCATATATGAAGCCGCAATAGAGCCACTCGCACATTTAACGCTGGAAGGGACAACAGATAAATGGCGACTGTCCCTTGGCGGGATTTATGCGCCTGAAGAAGGAAAACAGACAAGCCGGGATATGAAAAACCCCATTGCGCTGGACGCTTTTCTTGCCCGTCACCCGGAGATTGAAGAAATCGAAATCTGTACCAACAACGATTTTGCAGGAAGGTGGGCAGCCGACCATATTGAGAAAGCATATCAGGGCAAGTACCGTATGGTCAGGAATCTTCCGAAAAAAGAAGGCTGCGATTATGCCGACCTGACAAAAGAAAAATACGAAAAACAGGCTGTCCGGCAAAGGGCAGCCTGTTCCCGTTAAAAGGAGGTTTTGCAATAGCGGATAAAGAAATTACACTCAAACTTTACTCTCCATTGACAGGAGATTTCCACGAAAATGAAATAGACGAGTATGGCTGGAACAATGGAATATCCGATTATCCCACGCTGTTTGATGGTACGGATATGGTCTGCTATGAGGAAAGCATCCGCCCTGCTGTAGAACAGTATACCGGAAACCTCATGTCTTACTTTTATAAACAACGCAATCCCGGAATTAAAGAAAAGGTAATCAGCGCGATTCCTTCGATAGAAATTCGGAACGGAGAATTGATGGGCTGTACAACTGTCGTGCTGAAAGAACCGTTGGCTGACGAAGAAATGGAAGATTTGCAGGATTATCTGCATAGACAGTTTTCCGATGGCTGGGGCGAAGGCTTTGAGCAGCAGGAAATCCAGACTGACGATGGTGTGCTGTATGTTCATTTTGGAGAAGCAGAACCATTTTATTTTGAAGTAGAACAGATGCAGCCTGCAGAACCCCTGAAAGAGCAGTTACCCCCTCATCGGCCAAAAATGAAATTGATGGGACAGGACGGAAACATCTTTTCCATCCTCGGCAGGGCTTCCCGGCTGCTGAAGGAAAACGGACAGCCGGATCAGGCAAAGGAGATGTGTGACCGTGTCTACCAGTCCGGGAATTATTACAAAGCGCTTAATATCATTAGCGAATATGTGGAAACGGAATTATCGGAGAAAACTCATACGAAGTCGAAAAACGAAAAGGAACGGGGTGACGCCAGATGAATCAGAAATACGAGATTACCGACATTGTTCACCCGCAGTACCCATGGCTGCACCGTATTCGGGCCTTGCGGGATGTTCGTGAGGATGTCCATGTGGGAGATCTTGGCGGTTTCGTCCAGTCTGAGGAAAATCTCAGTCAGGAAGGACAGTGCTGGGTTGCGAACAATGCTGTCGCCGCCGAGGAATCCTATATATCCGGTGACGCCATCATGTGGGATTACTCCTGCGCTCGTGGTTGTGCAGTCATTTCCGGAAAAAGCCGAATCGGTGGAGAAGCCATCATAGAAGATCATGCTATCGTAACCTCTGGTTATGTCCATGGAAACGTCCATATATCTGGAAATGCCAAAATCTTTGCGAATGCTGTTACCGGCGGAACCCCTGTAATCATGGAAAAAGCTTCTGTTTACGGGGAGCTTGGCGGCGAGATAGAGGTTCATGAACACGCAGTCATTCTGCCCGGAGTCGTAATTGATAACCCCACCATTGATGTGCTCCACATCCGACCAGATGAAATTGTGGTGGAACGAAAATTCAAACGTGAGTCACCTGTTATTACTCCTCCTCCCGAATATCAACCGCACCCTCGTGCCTCTAAAAAGCGCAGCCGAGGGGAAGAACGATAAAGAACACTGTAATTTTTTTAGAAAGGAAGATGCCTCTGAACGAAACGAAAGAACTGGCTCAAATTGTTGACGAAACCATTCTGCCCATGGAACACAGCGGTGGGGATGGCTGGACGATTCTGCACGGAGATACCCTACAGGTAATCCGAGCATTCAAGCCGCAGGTGTTCGACGCCATTATTACCGATCCTCCCTATGCTTCGGGCGGGTGGAAGCCAGCCGAGAAAAACCGCACCACCAATCAAAAGTACAGCAGCATGGACAAAGAAAACGCCCTGCCCGATTTTGACGGAGATCAAAAGGATCAGCGAAGTTGGACCAGATGGATGGCTGAATGGCTTTCTGACGCCAGAAAAGCCTGCAAACCGGGAGCGCCGATTTGTCTGTTCATTGACTGGCGGCAGTATCCTTCTATCACCGACGCACTGCAGTGGGCAGGCTGGATCTGGCGTGGCTGTGCGGTATGGGATAAGATGACCAGCCGCCCCCAGAAAGGACGTTTCCGCCAGCAAAGTGAATACATCGTATGGGGTTCCAACGGACCTATGCCGGTGAATAGACCGGTTGGCTGTTTGCCCGGTGTGTTCCGTTACGCCAATCCTCAAAACAGAATTCATGTAACGGAAAAGCCCTTGCAGCTCATGCGTGACCTTGTAAAAATCTGCGTACCGGGCGGGAGAATCCTCGATCCCTTCTGCGGAGCCGGAACTACCGTTCTCGCTTCCCGGCTGGAAGGATATGAATCCGTAGGGATTGAAGTCACCGACGCCTATTATAAGCTGGGTTCCGACCGTGTGCGCTTTGCCTTGGAATCTCATTCGGAAACAGAAGAAACCTCCGAATAATCTCTATGGCTATCCACGTGGATAGCCAACAATCATCCTCACCCGCAGGCTGGCTATCCAACTGGATAGCCAGCCCTCCGTTTATCAAGCAAATATATATGAAAAGAAAGGAAATCACTATGGAAAAAGCATTTGCCTATGTGTGCGCCTCATCCGATGCCGCGCCCCGCCTGTTAAAACGCTACTGCCGCAAGATTTATGAACTGGGATATGTCCCGATCTGCCCGAAACTTTCGGACAGCCAGTACCTGCAGATGGAAAATGCCGATGAAAAACGGGAATTTCAAAATATTTCCCGTCAGAAGCTGTGCCGATGCCGAATGCTGGTGGTATGCGGCAATGAGATCAGCAACTCTATGTCCGCTGAAATCGGTACAGCCGAAAAGCGAAATATTATCTGTACGACGCTGGAAGGTCTGGCAAAAATCAAGGAATCAGATGAACATGACGGGCTCTGATTCCAGCGTGGTATTTTCCCAGCCGGTGACTGGTTTTGCAAGCATAGCGTTTGGATATCCAAACGCATTTTGGGGAGGACCCCAAACCCCCGGCATCCAGCCGCCCATCGAATATAGAAAGAGGTGAGAAAACTGAATCAGAAACAATATGCTGCATTTGCGGCAAACGCCAAAACACTGGACAGCCTGCGCCGGAACGAGGTAAATTATGTCCCCGGCATTTTTGAAGTGACAAAGGTCATCATCTTGGGCAAAGAGGATTTCGAGAAGCTCTCAGAGGACGTCTCCCCGGATTATCCTTTCCTCAAGGATAACCGGGAACTGATGAGCGCCGATCCGGGCGGGCTGTTCCGCTGTCTGATGGTGAGGACTAAAGGAGAACAGGAGGAATATATGCTGATTGCACAGGGGCGAAACAGCCTATACCTTGGTTATGGAAAAGATTGCCGCAAGGTAAACCTGCAGGACGTACCAATAGAACACCTTGTGCTGGAAGAACCAAAAGCCTATCAGGAACACGCTGTATTCTACCACCGCCCACATGATTTATCAGATATCAATGGTCAGAATCCAAGACATCCTGCACCGGAGCGCCAGACTGAGTTCCGAGTAGAACAGGTGGTGGTTTTGGCTGATGAAGAATATCGTCAGTTTCAGGAAACCGGATTTTTGCAAGACCAGATTTTCCTGTTTGATTACCAAGACAAGATGTGGTTCGATCCCGGCAGTCTCTGCTGGCACTGTGTACTGGTGAAAGGAGAAACCAGCAGGGACGGAATCCTTGTAGAATCAGAGGGATACTGTTATACCCGATACGCAGCTTTTGCTTCGGACTGCGGCAAGCTCCGCCTGCTGGATATCCCTGTCCGTTACGAATATCCGGCTAAAGCGCCGGAGCAGAAGAAAAGCCGCAAAAGGAAAGTACCGGAGCGTTAAAAAGGAGTCCCTATGAGAAAACGAAATCACATCATCCCTCTTCACTTAAATAAAAAGGAACTGGCGCATCTGGAAACACAGGTGAAACAAAGCGGTCTGCCCCGTGAGGAATTTCTGCGCACCCTCATCATGGGAGCCGAACTGCGGGCAAAACCCTGCGACCACCATGTGGATCTGCTTCACAAAGTGGCGGGGCTTTGCAATAACGCCAACCAGCTTGCCAAGGTTGCGAATACTTATGGCGAAGCCAGCCAGCAGAGCGTGGAAGAAATGACCGCTATCGCCCGTCAGGTTTGGAAAGAAGTAAAGGAGAATTGGTAACCAACCTGCGGTTGGATGCAATTTGCGCACATAGCCAAGATATGAATTCGTCTAAGCTGCCCGCACCTAAAATTCAGAAAGGAGAAAACCACTATCGCATATACCAGCGTTATCCCCGTCCACCGCCTTGATAACGCCATCGACTATGCTCTCGATGAGAAAAAATCTTCCCGTGCCGAAAACAGAGAATCGTTGGAAGGAGAGATCGATAAAGCTCTCAATAAAGACCAGTCAGAACAGGACCTGTTCCAGTCAGCCATCGGCTGTACCATAGGCTCTGCCTTTGAGGATATGTGTCAGATCAAAAAGATATGGCATAAGGAAAAAGGCGTGCAGGGATTCCATCTGGTGCAGAGCTTTGCTCCCGGAGAAATCTCCCCGGAACTGGCGCATCAAATCGGAATGGAATTTGCGGATCGGCTGCTCGGCGGGAAATTTCAGGCGGTGGTCAGTACCCATCTTAACACCAAATGCATCCACAACCATATTGTGTGGAACTCTGTCTCCATGGAAAACGGGAAAAAGTACCGCAGCAATGAAAAAACCTATGTGACTGGGGTGCGGAAGATTTCGGACGAACTGTGCGTAAAACACCGTCTCTCCGTCATCCGTACCGAGAAATCGGAACGGGTATCCCGTCCTTATGCCCTGTGGCTGGCCGAGCAAAACGGTACCTACACATGGAAAACGCCCATCCAGAAAGATATCGAAGAAGCGATTGCCGCTTCCCTCACATGGAAGCAGTTCCTGCGGGTGCTGGAAAAACAGGGATATACCTTCCGGTTCGATAGAAAGTACCCTACGCTGATTCTTCCGAGTACCGGGCGTACTGTTCGGTTTAAAACCTTGGGAAAAAACTACACCCCGGAAGCCATCCAAAACCGCATCCTGTATCCCAAGCCTCCTCACCGGGCTGGGAAACAAACACCTCCGGCCAGCCGCTTCCTTATTCTTCTTGGAGAAAAGCCGCCCCGCAGAATTTCCGGCTTGCGGGCGCTCTACTATTCCTATCTCTACAAGATGGGGGCGCTGCCGAAAAAGCCCCGGTACCCAAGTTTTGCTGTGAGGCAAGATATCCGCAAGCTGGATCAGCGGATTGAACAGGCTGAATTCATTTTCAAAAACCATATTGAGGACCGGGGGCAGCTTCGTGCCATCCGGCAGAAAGCGGAGGATGAAATCGCAGTGCTTTTGAAAGAGCGCCAGAAGCTCTACCGCTATCAGCCAGATTCCCCGCAGATCGGCGTCCTCACAGAGCAGCTCAAAAAGCTGCGGCATACCGTCAAGCTGTGCCGGAATATCGAAACCCATTCCATTGAGATGGAACAGCGCCTGCAGGCAGCACAGCAGGAAGAACAACAGCGGCAGGAAAAGCAGGCACAGGAAGAAAAGAACAAACAAACCCGAAATCGGGAAAATCAAAAAAGGAGATGATCCTATCCATAAAATTCCCACAAGAGAACAGGTGGAACTCATCCGCCGACAATATCCTGTCGGAACCCGCATCATCTTAAATCACATGGATGATTCGCAGGCTCCGCCGCCGGGTACAAAAGGCACCGTTGCCTATGTAGACGATATCGGGCAGATCGGAGTGAAATGGGATACCGGCTCCAGCCTGTCCCTGATTCCCGGCGTGGATTCCTTTTCTAAGGAACCTGCGCCGGAAAAAGCAAAACACAAACACTCCAGCAGCTTGGAACGATGAAAGGAGAATGCTGACTGAACTACGGAAGCGATCCTGCCGACCAGATCGTCCGATTTACCCTTGAAGGGACCGAAGTAGCCCTCAAGCTGTCGGGACTGGCGGCGAAGAATTTTGCGCTGTTTGTTTATGCAGTGCTGAAAGACCAAAAGAAAACCCATGGCAAGACAAGGCTTGTCCGAATGCTTCGTGAGCAGCGCCCGTTTAAGTTTTTCAATCTGCCTGCAACGTACATGAAAGAATTTGTGCGGGAAGCCAAAGGGCACGGGCTTTTGTATGTGCCCATCCGTAACAAACAAAAAAGCGATTACATCGAATTGGTGGTATTTGCGGATGACGCCGCTAAGATTCAGCGTATCTATGACAATCTCGGCTTGGATTATGTGAAAGCGGAAGCCGGAGAAGCCACTGTGGAGAAAGCGGTGGAACAGGAGAAGCAAGCTCCTGCCGCTTCCCAACCCGGCAAAACGGAAACTGTCCAAACCGAGCAGGGCGCTGTGGAATTCGAGGTGGGCGGCTTTGAAGATGACTTCAATATCAGTCCTGCCGGGCAGGGTGAAGCCGGAAATTTTACCATTGGCCGGGAGAAGGAATCAAAACCCCCGGCAGTGGAAAAGAGTCCGTCCGAGCCTTCCTTGCCCAGCAAAAACTCTTCGCCCGGCTTAACAAACCGTGAGCAGCCGGAGCAAAAGCCTTCGGTGAAAAAGGAACTGCAGGAGATCAAGCAGGAGCAAGTGAAGAAAAAAGAGGAAAAGGCCAAACAACAGGATCGTCAGCATCCTACACCGGGCCATTCCCGTAAAAAGAAGAAAAAACAGAAAGGCAGGTAATGCAGTATCGATTTATCAAATTTGATCGGCAGAAAACAGGAAACTCAGCTTCAGCCGGAACAGCAGTACACCAAGGAAGAATATGCCTCCATGAAGCAGGCTGAACGTGAGGACGCATGGTCAAAAGTGGATGCTCAGGCACAGGAAGTGTTCAAAGATGACGCTTCCATGAAGGGCTTCTTAGGTTTTATGGCTCAGTGTACCCCGCAAAGCACCCGCAACCTTCTCATCCTATATAACCAGAACAAGGAGATCACCCATCCCCGCACTTTTGATAAATGGAAGGAAGCCGGGCGCTCCATCCGTTCCGGTGAAAAGGGATACACCTTCTTTGCGGATCAGGAATATACCAAAGAGGACGGCACCATAGCGAATGGTTATACCATTACCAAAGCCTATGATATCTCCCAAACCAGAGGTCCACAGCCTCTGCCGCCGCAGAAACATCTGCCGGAAGAAATCATTGCCGCTATGGTAGAACAGAGTCCGGTTCAGCTTGCCATCTCGGATCAGCTTCCCCAAGGGGTACAGGCACAGTATGTTCCCAAACAGCATACGATTTTTGTCCGCAACGGGATGGATGAAACCACCACCATCTGCGCTATCGCACGTGAACAGGCCCATGCCAGCTTCGATACTGTCGGCAGCGGTTACTACCGTCAGGCGTATGCTGCACAGAGCTACTGTGCCGCTTATGTGGTCGCACAGCGGTGCGGGCTGGATACTTCGGCCTTCCGGTTTGACAAGGTATGCGAAAGCTGTGCTCAAATGACTCCGGAAGAAAAGCGTGGTTTCATAAGCGACGTGAAACGGGCGGCTTATTCCATCAACCGGGATATACAGCGCAGCTTTCGAGATTTGGAGCAGGCAGTCCAGCCCGACGAGTTTTCGGTAGAAACACAGAAGCCTGTCAAAGCTCCCAAATCCAAATCGGAGAAGGAAGCGGAACGATGAGAAAGCAAACCGCCGGAAGTTTTCCGTTTGTTTTCTTTTGTGCGGTAGCTTTCTGTACGCCGCTGTGGTATGGTGAAGCTAAAGAAAATATAGAGAAAGGCAGGGATACCCTTGGAAAAACAACGTCTCTTTAAGATGGGAATGCTGGAAAAGAATTTTCTGGTCAAGGCACTCTGCGACGCACAAAAATCATCCGGACCGGAAACCTCCGGCAAGGTGCAGGGGCTCATCGATAAAACCGTCAATGCACCAAAGGGAAAGCTGTACCTGAGCGACACGGAATTCCAGTATGCGGCGCAGTCTTTAAATGGGATGCGCAACGCTTATCTGTCTGCGGGCAGAAGCAGCGGCGGTATTGACCGTGTCCTCGCAAAGCTCATGAGCAGTAAATATCGGAACGTGCCGGTTCGATAAGATTTAAGGTTGCCCGTTACCCCGGAACCTGTGGGAATGCTTTTCCATAGGCTCCGGGGTTTCTTTTTTATTTTGATCTGAAGAAAGGAAGGATATTTTTTGACTCAATTGTAAAACGAAAAAATCCATGGTGGGTATGGCTTCTGCCATTACCCATCGTCTGGTGGGCAGCGCTTTTAGTGGCTGGAAGCTGGTCGGATGGAATGAGTCTTGTGGATCTGCTGGGAAAGCTTTCGGCAGCGATGAACAGTCCCTTTTCCATTCATTGGACGGACTATTCTCTTCGGTGCCTGTTTTTCTTTTCCCTTGGGTACGGGGTGATCGCCCTTGTGGGGACCTCCAACCAGAAAAACCGCCGCCGTGGAGAAGAACACGGTTCCGCCAAGTGGGGCGATGTGTTCCAGATCGCCAAGAAATACCGGGATAAAAAGAACCCGAAACAAAATCTCATCTTAACACAGCATTTCCAAATGGGGATGGATGGCCACAAGCACAAGCGCAATACCAACGTGCTGGTGATCGGTGGCTCCGGTGCAGGTAAAAGCCGGTCGTATGCGATTCCGAATGCCTTAAACTGCGGCAACTGTTCGCTGGTGATCTGCGATCCGAAATCGGAAATCCTGCGAAAAACAGGCGGTGCGCTCAAAGCAAACGGATATGAGGTGCGGGTGTTTGACCTGTTAAACCCCGACGCCTCCTTTTGCTATAACCCCCTTGCTTATGTACGGGATGACAAGGATGTTCTTCGCCTGATTGAAACCCTCATCCAATCCACCACTCCGCCCGGAGCACAGAGCACGGACCCCTTTTGGACGAAATCCGAAACAGCGCTTTTGCAGGCGCTGGTGCTGTACCTGATGCATGAAGCGCCGCCGGAGGAACAGAACTTCGCCATGGTAATGGAAATGCTGGCGGCTGCGGAAGTCCGGGAGGAAGATGAGGAATACGAGTCTCCCTTGGATATCCTGTTCGCAAGGCTTGAAATGCGGGACCCGGAAAGCATTGCTGTGAAGCAATACCATGTCTTTAAGATGGGAGCTGGCAAGACACTCAAAAGCATCCTGATCAGTGTCGGCGTGCGTCTCTCCGCTTTTAATCTGCCGCAGATCGCAAGGCTGACCTACACCGACGACCTCCATCTGGAAGAAATGGGCGAAAAGAAGATCGCCCTGTTCTGCTGTATCCCGGACAGTGATAAATCCCTCAACTACCTTGTGGGCATGATTTACGGGCAGCTCATCCAGACACTCTATTTTGTAGCTGACCGCAAATACAAAGGCAGGCTTCCGGTGCCGGTCCATCTGCTGATTGACGAAGCGCCGAATATTGCCCTGCCTACGGACAACTTTCTGCCTTGGCTGTCTACTATGCGAAGCCGCAACATCTTCTGCAGCTACATCGCTCAGAACATGGCGCAGATCAAGGCATTGTTCAAGGAACAGTGGGAATCGCTGGTGGGCTTGTGCGATGAGTTTCTCTACCTCGGCGGCAACGAGAAGGAAACTCACAAATATGTTTCCGAACTCATGGGCAAGGAAACATTGGATACCAACACCTATGGTCACAGCCGTGGAAGAAGCGGCAGCTTTAGTGTCAACGACCAGCAGACAGGCCGGGAACTCTTAACGCCCGATGAAGTCCGAATGCTGGATAACCGCAAAGCCATTCTATTTGTCCGTGGGGAACGTCCAATGCTGGATGACAAATACGACCTGATGCATCACCCAAACATCCGCTTAACAGAGGATGGCGGCGCTGCGCCCTACGACTACACACAGGCGAAGGACGCCGCAGACGATCTCGATTATTCCCCGGACCAGTATGAGGATTTCGAACTGCTGGAACCGGAGGATTTTCTCAAACCATAAGAATTTACATGAAATTGGAGGAATGCTTCTGAATAAGTTTCTGAAAAAAATTGGTTCTCTGACGAACCGTAAAAAGGACAACAAACCCACCAATGCTCTGCCGCTTGGTAAAAAGGGACGCCTTGGATTTTCCAGCTATGCCGCTGTAGTATTGTGCGCCTGCTGCCTTTCCACCACAGCCTTCGCAGCCGGTAACGATCCTCTCGGAGTGGTAAACAACCTTTCTACATTCATTTTCTCCCTGATTCGTGCCATTGGTATGATTTTGCTGGGCTGGGGTGTCGTACAGGTCGGTCTGTCCTTCCAGAGCCATGATCCCTCCCAGCGTTCGCAGGGGTTCCTGACCTTGGCCGGTGGGCTGGTAATCACCTTTGCCAAGGAAATCCTCGACCTTATCACCGCCTGATTTTCTGTTTTCCAGCAAAGGGAGCGTCCGCATGGGACGCTCCCTCATTTTTTCAGATAGGAGGTGACCAGCCGGAAACTGGATCATAGACAACTTAAATTCTGCCCTGGGAACATGGAATGACAAACTGGCTGAAATCTGGACACTGCTTACCCAAGACCCCGCCACTTTCAAGGGCGGCGGGATCTGGCAGGTTATGCTGGATATTAACGGGGCGCTGAAAGCCATTGGGTATGGTTTGCTGGTACTGTTTTTTGCGGTTGGTGTCGTTAAAACCTGCGGCTCTTTTACCGATGTAAAACGCCCGGAACACGCTTTAAAATTGTTCATCCGCTTTGCTTTGGCGAAGGCTGCTGTAACATACGGACTTGATTTGATGCTTGCTGTATTTAAAATCGTACAAGGAATCATTTCCACCATTATTACCCAATCGGGTTTGTCAGGAAGCAGCGGCACCACACTCCCGCAGGAAATCATCGATAAAATCAATAACGTAGGATTTTGGGACAGCATCCCTTTGTGGGCGGTAACCCTTTTAGGCGGTCTGTTTATTACAGTGCTGTCCTTTATCATGATTTTAACGGTGTATAGTCGTATGTTTAAACTCTATATGTACACAGCGCTTGCGCCTATCCCTCTCTCCAGCTTTGCGGGAGAACCAACCAGCAATGTGGGCAAGAACTTCCTGCGTTCCTATGCCGGGGTATGTTTGGAAGGGGCCATCATCGCCCTTGCCTGTATCATCTTTTCCGTTATGGCGGCTTCTCCGCCAGCGGTCGATCCCAACGTCTCAGCGGTAACCGCCGTATGGAGTTATGTAGGCGAGCTCATTTTTAACCTTTTGGTTTTAGTAGGAGCTGTGCGGATGAGCGACCGGATCGTCAAGGAATTGTTAGGTCTGTAAGGCCGTGAAAGGAGTGAAGCAATATAGAAGTAAAAGTACCAAAGGAAATCCGGGATTATCAGGAGTCCATCTTTTTTGGACTTTCCACCCGGCAGTTTATCTGTTCCCTGCTTGCAGTAGGGGTAGCAGTCGGTCTGTATTTTGGTTTGCGCCCGCTGATTGGTAGCGAAGAAGTTGGCTGGATGTGCATTCTTGGAGCAGCTCCATTCGCTGCCTGCGGCTTCTTTAAGTACCATGGGATGACCGCCGAACAAGTGGCATGGGCTTGGTTCAAGTCGGAATTTCTGTATCCGAAAAAGCTTGTGTTCAAATCTGAGAATCTCTACTACGACGCCTTAAAGGATGCCATTGCAGAGGGCGAAAAGCCGCCACGCAAAAGGAAAAAGCGTAAGTCTCAGCCACCTGCTGGGAAAGAACAGTAACCTTTTTCATTTTTCGCACTGAAAGGAAGGATGCCTATTATCAAAACGCTTCTCAAAGCAACGAAATTAGAGAAAGAGAAACTCACAATCCCGAAGTCCGTACAGGACGCCATCCCCATCCAGCGTATCTGGCCGGATGGGATTTTTCAGGTAGGAAGCAGGTTTTCCAAAACCTTTTCCTTTACCGATATTAACTATCAAATCGCCGGAAAAGAGGACAAGACAGCGATGTTTCTCGATTACTCAGAGCTCCTCAATGCGCTGGATTCCGGTGCCAGCGCCAAGATCACCATCAACAACCGGAAAATTAATAAAGCGGAATTTGAGAAATCCCTGCTGCTTCCGATGAAAGAGGACGGGCTGGACCATTTCCGCAAAGAGTACAACGAAATGCTGCTCTCAAAGGTAACCGGTACCAACAACAGTGTGGTGCAGGACCGTTACATCACCATCACGGTAGCGAAACGGAATATCGATGAAGCCCGCACCTATTTCTCCCGTGTGGGTACGGATCTGATCACCCATTTGTCCCAGCTTTCCTCTATTGGACGGGAACTGGACGCCGGAACCCGCCTGCAGGTGTTCCGAGATTTCTTTAAGGGTAATGAACCGGCCGCTTTTGCTTTTGATCTCAAGGAACAGATGAAAAAGGGGCACAGCTTCAAAGATTGGCTTTGCCCGGACAGCATGGAATTCCAGAAAGATCACTTCCGTCTGAACGACCGCTGGGGCAGGGTTTTGTATTTACAGGGGTACGCCAGCTATATCAAGGATTCCATGATTGCTGAACTCTGCGATATGGACCGCAGCCTCATGCTCTCCATTGACATTTTGCCTGTTCCCACCGATGAAGCAGTAAGGGAAATCCAGAACAAGCTCTTGGGTGTGGAAACCAATGCGGCAAACTGGCAGCGAAAGCAGAACGCAGCCAACAACTTTTCCGCTGTTCTTCCTTACGACATGGAACAGCAGCGAAAAGAAACCAAGGAAATGCTGGACGATCTGACCAATAGGGACCAAAGAATGATGTTCGGTCTCGTGACCATGGTCCATCTGGCTGACACCAAGGAACAATTGGACAGTGATACAGAAACGATCCTCACTACAGCCAGAAAACATCTGTGCCAGATGAGTGTTCTGCGCTGGCAGCAGAAGGATGGGCTGGACACCGTGCTCCCTTATGGTTTGCGCAGAATCCAAGCCATCCGTACCCTGACCACCGAAAGCACCGCTGTGCTGATCCCATTCCGAGCACAGGAAATCATGCAGACCGGGGGCATCTACTATGGGCAGAACGCTGTTTCCAAAAACATGATTGTAGCCGACCGCCGCAAGCTCTTAAACGGGAACAGTTTCCGCCTTGGTGTTTCCGGTTCCGGCAAATCCTTCAGCGCCAAAGAAGAAATCGTGAGCATTGCGCTGTCCACCAATGATGATATCCTGATTCTGGACCCGGAGTCGGAATTTGGGTTCTTGGTAGAAGCACTTGGCGGGGAAATTATTCGGATTTCCGCAGCTTCCAACACCCACCTGAACGCCCTTGATATGGACAAAGCCTACGGTGACGAACGCAACCCGCTGATTGAAAAATCAGAATTCATTCTCTCGCTGTTCGAGCAGTTAGTAGGGGCAGGCGGTGTGTCTGCCAAAGAGAAATCTATTCTGGACCGCTGTACTTATGATGTGTACCGGGAGTACATGGCAAACAACTATGAGGGTGAAGCTCCCACGCTGAAAGATCTGTACCATTCCCTCTTAAAGCAGCCGGAGCCGGAAGCCAGAGGATTGGCACTTTCCTCCGAGCTGTTTATTACCGGCAGTTTGAATACCTTTGCCCAGCACACCAACGTGGATACCAAAGCCCGCATCATCGCCTATGATATCCGTGAATTGGGCGAACAGCTCATGCCCATCGGGATGTTGGTCACCCTCGATGCGATCTTCAACCGTGTGATCCAAAACTGGAAGAAAGGAAAAACCACATGGGTATTTGCCGATGAGTTTTATCTGCTGTTCCGCTACCAGTACAGCGCCGATTTTTTCTACAAGCTGTGGAAGCGTATCCGAAAATATAACGGGCTTGTGACAGGGTTGACGCAGAACGTCGAGGAGCTGCTCCGTTCCGATACTGCCCGCCTGATGCTGGCAAACTCGGAGTTCCTGCTCCTTCTGAACCAGTCCTCCACCGATCGGGATGAACTGGCGAATCTGCTCCATATCTCGGACACCCAGCTCGGCTACATCACCAATGTGGCGGCTGGCTGCGGTCTCATCCGCTGTGCTGGCAACATTGTACCGTTTGAAAACAGCTTCCCCCGCAATACCCGTCTGTATCAGCTGATGACCACCAAGCCGGACGAAGCACTAAGGGGAGTGTAAACCCATACATGAAACAACATCGCAGCAGGGAGCCTCCTTTGGCTCCCTGTATCTTTTTTAGGAGGTATGCCATTGAAAGAAATTAAGACCAAACCGGAAGGTGGAAAACCAAGGCTTTTGGATAATGCCGCCAAAGCCCCGAAAACCGCAATGAAGGATGCATGGCTGAAATCCAAGGAGAAAGCCGTATCGGAATTGAAGGCAACACCTTTTGCCAGCCAGCAGGGAGAAACCTCCAACGCCCCCGCCAACAGCGCCGGGGATCAGATGCTGTCCGGTATCGAAACCGCCGTCAAAAAGAGTGCTAACCTTACCTATCGGGGCGGAAAAAAACTGGCGCAGACCACTGCCCGGAAAGTCAAAGAAAAAAGAGAAATTTCCCGTACCCTTTCAGAAGCGAAAAACGCTGGCAGCAAAGCAGCGGAGACCACTAAGGATACCGCTTCTAAAATACGAACCAAAAATACCGCTGCCAAGGCTGTCAAAGGGAAACCTCAAAAAGCAGTAAAAACCGCCAGTCGTTCTATGAAAAGTGTGAAGAATGGTACGAAAGGCATCAAGACTGCCCAGCAGTCGGCAAAAACTGCACAGCAGGCAGCCAAGACAGCGCAGAAAACAGCGCAGGCCACTGCAAAAGCGGCACAAAAAGCCGCACAGGCCGCCAAGGCTACTGCGAAAGCAACAATTGCAGGAGTTAAAGCGGCAGTCCGTGTAACTATAGTAGCAGTTAAAGCAACCATTGCGGCTGTAAAAGGGTTGATTGCCGCCATCGCTGCCGGAGGTTGGGTAGCTGTAGTGATAATCTTGTTAATTTGTTTGATTGCCCTGATCGTCGGCTCTTGTTTTGGTTTGTTTTTCGGTTCGGATTCTACGGGAACCGGCACCAGCGTTACACAGGCTGTGACAACTTTAAACGGGGAATTTCAGGCACACATTCAAGAAATTGAAGATAGCAATAGCCATGATCGGGTGGAGTTTACTTCAAATGACGGAGTGCTTTCTATCAATTGGGAAGATGTTCTCGCTGTTTTTTCAGCAAAGGTAACTGGTGCGGAAGATGGTGCGCAGGTGGCTTCTTTGGATGACACTCAAGTTCAGCAGCTGCGGGATATTATGTGGGAGATGAATGCAGTGTCTTCCAGCACCCGTACCGAGAGCCATGAAGTGGAAGTTACCGAAGTAGACGAGGACGGAAAAGAAACTACCCATACCGAAACGGTAACGGAAACTATTCTGGAAATCTCTCTAACACATAAAACAGCGGAGAAAATGGCGCAGCAGTACAATTTCAATGCCAGACAAAATGAATATCTTGCTTTAATGTCGGAGCCGGAAAACCAGAATCTTTGGGCAGAGCTACTGGGCGGTTTTAGCAGCGGCGGTGGTCAGATCATGAATCCAAATACTGATTGGGAAGGGACTGGGATTTTCCAATGGCCTCTTCCGCAAAGTTATACCATTACCTCATGGTTTGGATACCGTGAGGACCCCTTTACTGGAGAAATTGCCTACCACAGCGGAACCGATATTGGAGCGCCGGGTGGTACACCGATTCTGGCAGCGGCAGATGGCACAGTTACCATTGCCAATGCCATCGACTCTTGGGGCGGTGGATATGGATATCATATCAAGATAAGCCACAATGATACTTTTGACACCTTGTATGCCCACTGCTCCTCTATCTGCGTGACCGTAGGTCAGAAAGTGAAACAGGGGGAAGTGATCGGATATGTCGGTACCACCGGCAATTCTACCGGAAACCACCTGCATTTTGAAGTCTGGCAAAATGGAGAGCGTACCGATGCGCTTGGATATTTTAAAGCGAAAGAATAAAAAGGCTATTCTATTTATGATATCAATTGTGCTGTTCTTGCTTTCATACAGGAATTGTGATAGAATGTAGTTAGTCATCGATAACTACATTCTATCACATGACATAATTGCTATTAGAAGGGAGAAGAAACTATGTGTTAACAGAATTTTTGAAAAGTATCCGAGGTGAAAAAGCCTTATGGGAAACAATAATAACAGGTGTGGATGTTTGCAATTTTCGTCTTCAAGGCAATACAAATGATCCATTTATCCCGATATCCTTGCAGCCACTTCACTTTGAAGTCTTCTTTTGTTTTGCAGGTCATGTTGTACTCAAACAGCAATGGAATCGTGTGGTTGTTGTAAGAAAGCAGGAAATTCTTTTACTATCTGGGATATCTTCATTGTATTCTGTCGCATGTACAGCGGATTTGGCAGGAGTATTGGTATCCGTAGATGCGGCTATGGCAAAAGAAAGTTTATATTCCCTATGCCGCATGATGGGAGATTTAAAATTGAATACTCTTGAGGTAAAAAAATATATGGATGAGCAAGATGGATGTGCTGTTATTCATGGCTCATCTTGGGTTTTTTCTGCATTTTCTGAAATCGTGAAAATGGAAGACTTACAAAAAAGCAGATACTGCGTTTGGAAGTCGGTAGAATTACTGTTTCTGCTGAGTACAGGAACATTGTATCCAAAAGATAAGGATAATCTGAAAATAAGCAAGGTAATAAGAGAAGAGATAAATGAGATTTGCAATTATATGGAGATGCATCTGGACGAAAAAATAACAATTGATTATTTGTGCCACAAGTTTTATATATCCCCTACTACATTAAAAAAATATTTTCGCAATATTTATGGTCAGCCAGTATACACTTGGCTATCACATAAACGTATGGAAAAAGCGGCTGAGCTTCTTTGTTATACCTCTATGACAGTTCTTGAAATTGCACAGGCTGTCGGGTACTCCAGTTTGAGTCAATTCAATGTGGTTTTTAAAAAATGTTATACCTGTACACCGAGACAATATCGAAATAGGTCTGATTCCGTTGATTTTTGTCTGTTTCCAAAAGAATGATTTAGCTAAAGTTGTTATAATAATTAGACAAAATCTATGAAGGAGGGACCTGGTTGAAACAGCACCGTTTTTGGGCATGGGGAGCCGTAATTTGCCTGCTTATGGTAATGATTACGGGATACAAAAGAAAATAACGGAAAGGAAGATTCTATATGAGTTTATACAATAAATTGGCTCTTTTTGTGGGGGGCGCGCTTTTTGGATCGGTTGGAATTAAACTGCTGTCCAGCAAAGACGCTAAAAAAGCATATGTTCACGCAACAGCCGCAGGGCTGCGTATGAAAGATTATGTTATGGAGACTGTTACAACCGTGCAGGAAAACGCATCGGACATTTTAGCTTCTGCCAAGGATCTGAATGAAGAAAGAGCTGCAAAAGAAGCGGAAGAAGCGGCAGCCGCACAACTTGAAAGTTCTGAGGAAGAGTAACAGAAAAGAGCCGTTGATACGGCTCTTTTTTTATGAAGGAGAAGCGACAAATGAAGGCAATTATTTTACACGAAAGCAAAGGGCGTATCCGTTTTCGAATCAGTCAGAAAAAAATGACTTTGCAGGAAGCAGATGTGCTGGAAAATTGGTTTCAAAAGAAATCATGGATCACACAAGTAACTGTCCATGAACGCACCGGGTGTGTGATTCTGCAATACTCCGGGTCACGTAAGGAAGTGCTGGCGGCTATCCGTGAGTTTAACTTGCAGGAAGCGCAATCACAAATCACTTTGCCACTGCACAGCAGCCGTGAATTAAACCGTAAATTTCAGGAAAAGCTGGTCGGAAAAGTGGTACTGAAAGCAGCGTCTATGCTCTTTTTGCCGAAACCATTGCAGATCGCACGAATTGTATGGCATATGCTCCCTTTTTTGAAGAGAGGTATCCACTGTCTTTGGAGAGGAAAACTGAAGGTAGATGTGCTGGATGCATTGTCCATAGGAATTTCCGCATTTCGCAAAGATTTCGGAACAGCAGGAACTGTCATGTTTCTGTTGGAACTGGGCGAACTGTTAGAAGAATGGACCAGAAAAAAATCAATGGAAGACTTGGCCCGCTGTATGGCCCTGAATGTGGATCGGGTATGGCTGAAGACACCGGAATCAGAAATTCTGACAGCAGTATCAGATATCCGCCCAGGTGACAAAATCGTGATTCGTACCGGGAGTATGATTCCTATGGACGGTATCTTAGCCGAGGGGGAAGTCACAGTCAATCAGGCTTCTTTGACTGGAGAGTCTGTACCGGTCGTAAAACACCCGGGAAACACCGTGTATGCCGGTACTGTCATAGAAGAAGGCGAGTGCATACTGGAAGTAAAACAAGCTATGGGTTCCAGTCGATATGATCAAATTGTAACCATGATTGAAAAATCCGAACAGATGAAATCGGCAGCTGAAAGCAAAGCGGCTAACCTTGCAGATAAATTGGTTCCGTATACCTTTGCCGGCAGTATCTTGAGCTTTCTGCTGACACGAAATATCCTGCGGGCCTTGTCGGTACTTATGGTGGATTTCTCCTGTGCGTTAAAATTTTCCATGCCGCTGGCGGTGCTTTCTGCCATGCGGGAAGCCGGAAAAGAACATATCACTGTAAAAGGCGGCAAGTTCTTAGAAGCGGTGGCAGCTGCGGATACCATTATATTTGATAAAACAGGTACATTAACACATGCTTGTCCGAAGGTTGCGCAGATTATCACTTTCGGAGAACGAGACGAGTCGGATATGCTGCGCCTTGCAGCCTGTTTGGAGGAGCATTTCCCTCATTCTATAGCAAACGCCGTAGTACAGGAAGCGCAGTGCAGAGAGCTATCCCATGAAGAATTTCATTCCAAGGTAGAATACATAGTGGCTCATGGTATTGCCAGCACAGTGAATGAAGAGAAGGTATTGATTGGAAGTGCTCATTTTATTTTTGAAGATGAGGGAGTGACTGTTCCGCTAAATGAACAGGAGCGTTTTGATCATCTTCCCGAGGAATATTCGCATTTGTATTTGGCGATTGGCGGAGAACTTGCTGCGGTAATCTGTATTTCCGATCCGCTGCGCAGTGAAGCCAAAGAAGTATTGACTGCACTGCGCGCATTGGGGATTGAAAAAACCGTTATGCTGACAGGTGACAGCTATCGGACGGCATCTGCGGTTGCAAACCGCTTAGGGGTTGACATGTTCTGCGCTGAGGTTCTTCCTGCGGATAAAGCGAGATATGTAGCCGATTTGCGCAGAGAAGGACATGTCGTTTTAATGGTCGGAGATGGTATCAACGACTCTCCCGCCCTTTCAGAAGCGGATGCGGGAATTGCCATCAGTGACGGTGCGGCGATTGCCAGAGAAATTGCTGATATTACCATTGCGGCGGAAAGTCTTTGGGAACTTGTCAAGCTGCGTGCGATTGCAATGGCTTTGATGGAGAGAATACAGTCAAACTATCGGTTTGTCATCGGGTTTAACGGCACGCTGATAGGTTTGGGGCTGGCGGGGATTTTGTCTCCTGCGGCGTCGGCTGCACTGCACAATATTTCCACGCTTGGCGTCAGCCTGCGGAGTATGAGTGCTCTGCCGAAACCAAAACGGGATAATGACTATTGTATATAGCCGGACAGCCAAAAGAGAGAAACCTTCGTGTGGTTTCTCTCTTTTTATTCATCCTAATTTGTCTTATTTATTTTCCATCTGCAATTTGGCAATATCGTTCATATTCTTGTGCAAGATAAGCGTACCGATGTAATTGTTCTAATGAATGAATATACCGATTTTGGGAATGTAATGTAATTTGCAGAGAAACAGGGAGAGAAAGAAAATACTTTCTGGCACTGCTGCTGGTTTCAAGTAAAGATTTTAAATTGTTATATTTCATTCCGTCACCCTTAGTTATCTTTCCCGCTTCAAACATAAAAAATGCAAAAACACTTGACATTCAGCTTACGGGCAGCTATAATATAGCAGTGATATATAGCACTGCTATATTTTTAGGGAGGTGTGTACCATAGATGAGAATCTGACAACCTTGGATCAAATCCACGAGGCGGCAAAGGCGGAGTTTTTGCAAAAAGGCTACAAGGACGCTTCCCTGCGGAATATCGTCAAATCTTTGGGCAAGACGCTGGGAGCCTTTTACGGTTATTATAAAAGCAAAGAAGAACTCTTTGAGGCACTGGTTGGCGAGCATTATCAGTACTTGATTGATCGTTTTAAGGACGCTCAGAAGCAATTTGCCGATCTACCCCACGAGCGGCAGCCGGACGTGATGAGCGATATATCAGGTGTATGCATGTTTGATATGCTGCATTATGCCTATCAGCATTTGGAAGAATGTAAGCTCATCCTCTGCTGTTCCGAGGGAACCCGCTTTTCCGGGCTGATTGATGAGATGGTGAAAATTGAAGTGGAGGGGACGCACGCTTATCAAAGAGTGCTGGAGGAATTAGGCCGGCCTTCTCCGCCGCTTGACCCAAATCTGGAGCACATTTTGATCACCGGGATGTTTCATACCTTTTTTGAACTCATTATCCATGAAATGCCGCTTCCCGACGCGGAAAACTATGTAAGACAAATGCGGGCCTTTTACACCGCAGGATGGATGAAAATTATGGGGCAATAGCGCCCTATAATTTTTGACTCATAGTTAGTTTAAGCTAACTGAATTGGATATAAGAAGGACGCATCATTGTCCTCTGTATCATAAATGAAAGGCAAAGGAGGAATTCTCTTGAAAAAACAATCCAATTTATCACGTCTGCTCATGATTGCGGGAAGTTACCGATATCTGACCTATGCGTCCTGGATCCTCTCCGCAATCAGCGCATTGATTGCACTCGTGCCATATTATTTTATCTGGCAGGTCATGCGTGAAGTGCTGGAAGTTGCTCCGAATTTCAGCCGCGCGCAGAATTTGACCCACAACGGCTGGATGGCGGTGCTGTTTGCGGTCATTGCGGTACTGGTGTACATCGCCGGGCTGATGTGCTCCCATCTGGGCGCTTTCCGTATTGCCACCAATTTGCGTTTGCAATCCATGAACCATATCGTAAAACTCCCCCTGGGATTTGCGGAACATTTTGGCAGCGGTAAGCTGCGCAAAATCGTCAATGAATCCAGCGCCGCTACGGAAACCTATCTGGCGCACCAGCTCCCGGACCGTGCGAACGCCCTCGCAACCCCCTGCGGTCTTCTGGTTCTGCTGTTTGTGTTTGACTGGAGACTGGGTCTTTTGAGCCTGGCGCCGGTACTTCTGGGCTTTCTCATTATGATGGCAATGACAGGAAAGGAAATGCAGCAGAAGATGAAGGAATACCAGAATGCGCTGGATGATATGGCAGGTGAAGCGGTAGAGTATGTCCGAGGTATTCCGGTGGTAAAAACCTTTGGCCAAACCATCTTTTCCTTTAAGAAATTCAAAGACTCCATTGACCGTTATAAAGTATGGGTGATCGCCTATACCAAGCAGCTGCGCACGCCGATGATGTTCTATACCGCAGCTATCAACGGCGTATTTGTCTTCTTGATCGCAGGAGCCTTGTTGTTTACGCAGGATCAGGTCACGACAGAATTTTTACTCAATCTGGTATTCTATATCATCATTACGCCGATCATTTCCGTGACGCTCACACGAATTATGTTCCAGAGTGAAAACGCTATGATCGTGGACGATGCTTTACAGCGGATTGACAGCGTTCTGAATTTGGAGCCGCTGAAAGAAACAGCTCATCCCAAACATCCGAAAGACGGCTCTGTAGAGCTTGAACAGGTGCATTTCAGCTATGACGGAGAAAAGGAGGTTTTAAAGGGCGTGTCTCTTTCAATTCGTGCCGGGCAGACAGTCGCTTTTGTGGGACCGTCCGGCGGCGGAAAAACCACGCTGGCAAATCTGATCTCCCGCTTCTTCGATCCTCAAAGCGGTACTGTAAGGGTAGGCGGCGTGGACGTCCGTGATATTCCGAAGGAAGAACTGATGAACACGGTTTCCTTTGTGTTCCAGAACAGCCGACTGATCAAAGCTTCCGTCTTTGAGAATGTGCGTCTGGGCAAACCGGAAGCCACCCGGGAGGAAGTCATGGCTGCCTTAAAAAATGCCCAGTGCGACGATATCCTTGAAAAACTGCCGGATGGTATGGATACGGTGATCGGCACCAAGGGCGTCTATCTTTCCGGCGGCGAGCAGCAGCGGATTGCCATTGCTCGCGTAATGCTGAAAAATACCCCTATTATTATTCTGGATGAAGCCACAGCTTTTGCGGATCCCGACAATGAAACCAGAGTACAGGCGGCGTTTTCTAAGCTATCTCAGGGTAAAACAGTCATCATGATTGCCCACAGGCTTTCCACGGTGGCCGGTGCAGATCGGATTTACGTTGTAAAAGACGGGCAAATCGCAGAGAGCGGTTCCAGCCGTGAGCTGATGGAAAGAAGAGGTCTCTTCGCTGGAATGTGGCAGAACTATCAGACTTCCGTTCAGTGGAAGGTCCAAAAGGAGGTACAGTAAGATGATCAGACGTCTGCAAAAACGATATGCCTTGTCCGAACAGGGTGCAAAGGATTTAATCAAGGGTTGTTTTGCCTGTGTTCTGCAAAACATCTCTTTAATGTTTCCTGTTGGGCTGCTGTACTGCATGGTGAGCGATCTGATGAACGGCGGTGTTCCAGAAAGCCGTTTTCCCTTCTATATTGCAGGCTGTATTCTCTGTGTGGGATTGATCCTGCTGACAACCTACTTCCAGTATAACGCCACCTATTTTGCCACCTATACGGAAAGTGGTGTGCGCCGTATTACATTGGCGGAGCGGCTGCGGAAAATCCCACTGTCCTTCTTCGGAAAGAAAGACCTTGCGGATCTTACCAGCACCATTATGGCGGATTGCACCTTTTTAGAGCAGAGCTTTTCCCACTTTATCCCGGAGCTTGCCGGTTCCATCATCTCTACGGTTTTGATTGCCGTCAGCCTGTTCTTCTACGATTGGCGTATGGCGCTGGCGGCTCTATGGGTAATGCCGGTGGCGTTTGGTATTGTAGGTTTTTCCGCAAAGGTACAGGAGGGATTCAATCAGAAGTCCATGGATGCTAAAATGGCCTGCGCGGACGGGATTCAGGAGTGCATCGAAACGGTACAGGATCTGAAAGCCAACAACGCTGAAAAAGAATACCTCAAAGGATTGGAAAAGAAGATCCGCGCAGTGGAGCATCGCTCCATTCTCAATGAGTTCGGTTTAGCAGCATTTGTAGTATCCGCATCCCTTGTGTTAAAGCTCGGGATAGCCACGGTTGCGCTTGTAGGTTCCGTTCTACTGATGCAGGGCAGTTTGGATATTTTGACCTTCTTCCTGTTCCTGCTGGTGGTTTCCAGGCTCTATGATCCCTTGCAGGGTGCGCTGCAGAATCTGGCGGCGGTAATTTCCACCCGGACAAATATCGCCCGTATGAATGAAATCCTTGACCATCCCATTCAGCAGGGCAAAACCAGCCTTTCCAATAAAGGATACGATATTACCTTTGACCATGTTGGGTTTGCCTACAACACCGGAGAAACGGTTTTAAAGGATGTCAGCTTTACTGCCAAGCAAGGAGAAGTAACCGCGCTGGTGGGTTCCTCCGGCGGCGGCAAAACAACGGTCTCCCGTCTGGCAGCCCGGTTTTGGGATGTGAGCCGGGGAAAAATTACGGTAGGCGGTATGGATGTCTCGAAAGTGGATCCGGAAACGCTGCTTTCTCTTTATTCCATTGTATTTCAGGATGTTACCCTGTTTGACAACACCATACTGGAAAATATCCGTATCGGTAATAAGGATGCGACCGATGAGGAGGTTCTGGCTGCGGCGCGGCTTGCCAATGTGGATGAATTTGCCGAGAGGCTTCCGGACAAATGGAATACCAACATAGGCGAAAACGGCTGTGAGCTCTCCGGCGGAGAACGCCAGCGGATTTCCATTGCCCGCGCCTTCTTAAAAAACGCGCCGATCATCCTTCTTGACGAAGCCACAGCCTCCCTGGATGTTGAAAACGAAACGCTGATTCAGACGGCTCTGTCCAGACTGATCAAAGATAAGACCGTTCTGGTAATTGCACACCGGATGCGCACGGTAGCCGGTGCGGACAAAATCGTCGTGCTTTCCGATGGTATGGTAGCGGAAGAGGGCGATCCGGATACCCTGCTCCGGCAAGACGGTATCTATACCCGCATGGTAAAATTACAGACAGAAAGCCAGAACTGGACGCTGGCATAGTGTGATTTCCTGATGCGGAAACAAACCGGATGACAGGCAAATGCCGCACGCAAAATATGACTGCTTTTGTGTATGGCTTTGTCTGTATCCGAAAACACTTTCGTGCAGTATCTTGACAAAATGAAGCATGGTATGGTAAAATCAATTAGTTAGAATTAACTAACTATTTTTTATTTGTTGTGGTTAGCATACACTAACTATGTGAGGATAGTATGATGATAAAAGTAACAATGAAAATCGATGGAATGTCCTGCGGAATGTGTGAGGCCCATATAAACGATGCAATCAGAAAAGTATTTTCTGTTAAGAAAGTGGCTTCTTCTCACAGAAAAGGGATTACGGAACTGCTTATACAAGACCCCGTTGACACGCAGCTGCTGAAACATGCTGTGGAAGAATGCGGGTACAAGGTGTTGGATATTCGTTGTGAACCTTACGAAAAACAAGGTTTTTCCCTGTTTAAAAGAAAATAAATGAGGGAGAGAAGATATGCCTTTTGAATTATGGCAGGGGCTACTGATCCCCTTTGCCGGGACGATGCTTGGTGCTGCCTGCGTCTTTTTTATGCGGAACAATTTGAGTGAGCTGGTTCAGCGTGCGCTTACTGGCTTTGCGGCAGGGGTTATGGTGGCGGCTTCCATATGGAGTTTGCTGCTCCCTGCCATGGAACAGGCATCAGATATGGAACGATGGTCCTTTGTGCCAGCCGTCGCGGGGTTTTGGCTCGGTATCTTATTCTTACTGGGATTGGATCGGCTGATCCCGCATCTGCATCGCGGCAGTTCAGAGGCCGAGGGCGTCAAAAGCGGTCTTGGAAAAACAACTATGCTGACTCTAGCGGTGGCGCTGCATAATATTCCGGAAGGGATGGCAGTGGGCGCGGTCTATGCCGGGTGGCTCTACGGGGACAGTGGCATCACGCTGGCGGGGGCGTTGGCTCTTTCTCTGGGGATTGCCATTCAGAACTTCCCTGAAGGCGCGATTATATCCATGCCCCTGAAAGCGGAGGGACTCTCCAACCCCTGCTCCTTCCTGTATGGGACGCTGTCCGGTGCAGTGGAGCCGGTAGGCGCCATTCTGACCATCCTGCTGGCTGGTATTTTAGTCCCGGTGCTGCCTTATGCCCTGAGCTTTGCCGCCGGAGCGATGATCTATGTGGTAGTGGAAGAATTGATCCCGGAGATGTCAGCCGGAAGGCACTCCAATGTGGGAACCATTCTGTTTGCAGTTGGTTTCACTTTGATGATGGTATTGGATGTGGCTTTGGGCTGATACAAAGCTGTTCGAAAAAGGAGGACAAAGAATGTCACATTTAGGCGTCGTGGAGGATACCTTGTTTGTCCCTATGCTGGGCAGGATCTATGCCAGTGAGCACTGTCCGCAGATCATATATGATAAAAAGGCTCTGGAATTAAAAGAAAAGTTGCCACCTGACCTGTTGGGAAACGGCAGTCAAAGCCAGTATACCCTGCTGGCTTCAGCGGCTCGCTCTGCCAATATGGATCGGTTTATTCAGGAGTTTTTAATGCGCAAACCGGACGGAGTGATCGTCCAGCTCGGCTGCGGACTTGAAACAACTTATTACCGCTGTGATAACGGAAAGACGCGCTGGTATGCCGTTGATTTGCCACACGTCATTGACTACCGGCGGGAACTGCTCCCAGAATCGGAACGGGAGACCTACCTTGCCGGAGATGCCTTTTCCAAGGACTGGATCAGGCAAGTTCGCACGGATTTTCCCGATGCCCCTATCCTTGTTACCGCAGGCGGACTGTTTCACTATTTTGAGGAAGATAAGGTTATTTCTCTGTTTCGTATGCTCAGACAATTTGGAGATATAGAAGTCATCTTTGATACAGTGAACAAAAAAGGCATGGCTATGATGCAAAAGAAGTACATGAAACAGGTAGGCCACGCCGATGCGCAGATGTTCTTTTGTGTAGATTCGGTAGCGGAACTAGCCGGAAAGATCGGCGGTGAGTTTACGGACGTTACGGAAAAGCCTTACTATCGCTATATTCCCAAAAACGGCTTAAAACCATCTACCAAGGTCAGTATGGCTGTTTCTGACCGGTTTTGTATGGTGAAGATGATTCATTTGATTTTATAGTGTTTTTACCTTATATAAATACAATAGCGGAGGGGATTTTCATGTTAGAAAAAGAAAACTTAACGCCGTTTCAAATTCAGCTGCTGCTCTATTACCTGACAGCGGAACCGTCAAAGCGCACGGTGACGGATTCAGCCAGAAGCCTGAATGTGAGCAAATGGGTGGTCACTCGTACGCTGGACACGCTGGAAAAGCTGAATATTGTAGAACGCTTAGAGAATCGTAAAACGGTTTTGACGGTTCCGGGAGTCAAACTGGCGGAAAAGTATCAGAAACAGAGAAAGGTATTAGAAAAATATATGCAGTATCAGGATATCCCTCCTGCACAGATTAAGGATAATGCCTTTCGAGCACTGGCAGCTGGTTTTTCTGATGAATTTATGGAGCGGCTGGCTGAACAGGAAAGCCGAATGCATATCAAAGAAATATTTGCCGGACGCCGGGACTTCCATGGTGGGGATATTTGTAATTACCTCAGTGACGGCAGTTACTATTTTCCGTTCATTATTTACCGGGAACAAATCAAAAATCACAATAATCTTTCCATGGCAAACCGTGGTTTTGAAAACCCGTGTGAAGTCATCGTAAAGGATCATGAAGGACTTGTGTATTTGGCGGTCAAAACCGTATCCGCCCAGTCCATGTCCAGCAAAAATAAAATGGAAGGACGCATTCAGAAGCTGCAATACTTATATGACGGAGAATTCCGTGACGGCGGCATTGACGGGCGTTATGTGTTTTTTCCGGTAACGGCGCTGCGGTTTATCTCTATGGGAAAAGGCCGGGATACCCTGCTGCACGGAAGCGTATGCCTGAAAATGCAATGCAGTGTTGGGGATATGCATATGCCGGAGAGTACGGCTGTTTTCACCATGTTCATCCATTAAAAGCGGCTGATTCAGAAGAAACGAAAAATTTTTTGGAGCAGTTTTGCAACAACACTGATTTATCAGTCATAATCGAGGTTTAGGAGCTTTTTTAGCCCTCCGATGGGCTGTTTGGAGCAATTCTGCAACAGAAAATCCATTGACAACAAAATAGTAACTGGCTATACTGAATTTGCTTTAAGGAAAATGCGGATTATAAAAGCAGTGTGTTTTATCATTCGCAGCCCTGTTTTGGTCTTTGAGGCCGGACAGAAAAGTAACAGCAGAGCAGAGCCAAAAGCAATATGACAACAACGATCCCCTCCTAAAAACTCCGAAAGGAGCAATTTTTTAGGAGGTTGGTTAGCATAACCTAACTCAGGCGGATAACCTTTTGCCTCTGCCCGTTTATATCAGGGAAACAAGCGTGTTAACTTGTTCTCTTGACCAGAACATCGCAAAAGGAGGAGTGGTGCGCGATATCTTTTATGATGCCGTAGAAACGGCATTATTTTTCACCAAGCGGTTAGATTATGCTAACCAAAACATTGTATTTATGAAAGAATGGAGGTAGACACAATGACAACAACGAAACAGTCATGGCTTAAACGAAGTTTGGCTATGCTGCTGGCAGTCATGATGGTTATGAGTATGGGCGTGACCAATGCGTTTGCGGCGGACAGCGGTTCAGAAGAATCGAATGTTCCTGTGATTTCGTTGGGCAAAAGTTCTCAGACCAGCACGAAAGTAAACGACGTAAAGGATGGGGAAAGCGTAGCATGGGTTCAAAAGAACTATATTAAAGTATCAGCTATGGATGGTGCTTCAGAATACTACTATTACGCCAGCTTAACCGCGCAGGAGTCGATTACTGCAGAAAAGATTAAGTCTGAAGGCCAAAAAATTGAACCTGATACTTTTGCAGAACTTGAAGTAAAGCCGGGGTATTCGGGAGGAACCATTTATCTTTATGCAGTAGCAGTAAAAGGCAATAGCTTTTCGGAAATTGCCGAGAGTACATATGTACTTAATGAGGTTTCCATCACAGCAAAAGCGCCTACAACCGAGTACAGTGTATATATTGCGGGAGATACCGCAACAGTGTCTTTTTCAGCAGTGTCTGAAGCGGTTGAGTTGGCGATTAGCCCCTCCTATTATTACAGCATAGATGGCGGGGAAAGAATTGCTCTCGATAAGGATGCTATGACCGTCACGGTTTCTTCGGAAGAAGCAGCAACAAAGACGGTTACCTTTTATATTGTACCGAAAGACGGCGATGATTTTACGGAAACCGCAACGCTGGAAATTCCTTTTTTAGCAGCGGCGGAGGATATTACCGTCACGGATAATGACAAAAGTGAATCAAAATCCTTCCCCAGTAAATATATCGTGGAAATCGACACTTACCTGACAAAGAACGGTATTAAAAACGCAACGGTTACCTTAAACGAGGATATCCCGGCAGAGGATTTCACATCGCCACTGGTGGTTCCGGTAGATACCACATTTATATTGGATTTGAATGGGCATAAGCTGGAAACCACAGCCGCTGCCAGCGCAATTCAGTATCAGGGAAAAGGCGTTGAATTGACCATTCAAGATTCCTCTTCTGGCAAAACTGGCTTGATTTCCGCCGCCAGAGCAGTTGTCGGAGGTGCGTCATCGTATCAGGTGGCAACGGTGACAGACCCAACGGAAATCAACATCACCGCCGGAACGCTGAAAACAAGTGGCAGCAGTTATAGTGTTGTGGATTATTCTCAGCGGTATGTCAATGTGACGATCACCGGGGGAACCTTTGAAGGAACGACGAGCGCGGTATTTAAGGGAAGCAACACATCCGCTTTGGAAATCGACGATTGTACAGTAACGACCTCCGGTCAGATTTTCAATCCCGCTTCGGGAAAAGTCACGATAAACGGCGGAAGCTATACGACGAGCGGAAGCTGCGTGGCGGACGCATTTACGCAAGGTTTTATCAACGGAGGAAAATTCTATTGCAGCAATACGGACATAAGCAGCGTTTTTTATACATATGAAGGCTCTCTCTCTTTTTCAGAAGGAAAATATTTAGCTTATAATTCAGAAGAGAAATGCTGGCAGCTGTATGACATCCCCGAAGCGGAGGATTCCGGCAGTTTACTGGTAACCCCTGTGGGCGGGGTGGAAACGCAGTATTCTTCGGTAACTGCTGCATTTAAAGCGTTGGAGGAAAATGGTGGAACCATCAAGCTTGAAAGCGACAGTTCCCTGAAGAACGGTTCGGCTTTGAATATTCCGAAAGATAAAGAGATTACACTGGATTTGAACGGTCACCGATTGTCTTTGCAACCGTATGATGATACCATCAGAATGATCCAAGTGGATGGAACATTGATCATTCAAGATAGTGCGGGAAAAAGCGGCGAACTGGCGTTTTCTGATACGACAAACGTCGGAATAACCCTCGGAATGACAGGGGAATTCTATTTGAAAAGCGGTACGCTTTCCGGCTGTAATACAACGATGATTATGCTTGGACAGATGTATAGCAACGGCGGCATTACAATAGAAGGCGGCATTGTGCGTCCGGCAATGAACGGGAACGGCATAGCTGCGAATCTGGATTATGATTTGCAACTGGGCGCAAAGGTTGATATTTCTGGCGGGACGATTCAGGTAAGCGGTTCGGGAGTTGCTTTGGCGTCACGGACGATAGAGGTACATATACATGGAGACGCTGCTTTGACATCCGATGGGAATAATGCTGTCAGTATCACGATGGGGAAATCAGAGATTTCTGGAAATGCGGTTATCAGCAGTGAAAATTCTAGTGCAGTAAGCTATCTGAGCGGCGGTACGCATATAATTTCCGGAAATGCGTCGATCCGTCAAACGGGTGGAGAAACGACGGATTACGCTGTTTATGTTGGACCGACGGAAGCGATGACCGTTACGATTGAAGACAATGCAAGAATCGAATCGGCGACGGGATATGCCGTTCGCAATCAAAATGTAAGCGGGAGGCAAGCGGTCGTCAATATAAACGGCGGTCATTACAAATACGGGGCTTTGCCATTTGAGGACAGCAAAGCGGTAACGTATAAAACGGAGGACGGCAATACCTATATTCTGAATCCTACGGCGAATGCAAGTGGAAATTACACCGGTTACCACAGCTTGGTTACCCGTACCTCATTAAACTGGTCTGATACGACGACTACACCGCCAACACCGAAAACCTATCAGGATTTTGAAGATTTGAATTACGCGATTGCGGCGGCGGAAGCTGCACTGAAGAACAGCGAAGCCTATACCACCGACACGGTACAGGCTGTACAAACTGCTTTGGAAAGCGCAAAGAACACTCTGACAAACGAGAACGCAAACCAGGCGGAGATTGATTACTTTTGTCTCTCCCTAAATGAAGCGGTAGCAGGGCTGCGTGGAACCTCTGAATTCGATCCGTCCAATATGGCGGATGGAACCTATAAAGTCGATATATCCATGTATGTCACTGGAACGCAGAACGCCTCTATGACTTCAGGCGCTGTCGATAGTACAGCGACCTTGATTGTAGAAAATGGGAAAGCGACCTTGCAGTTGTCTTTCCATCCTACACAGGTAATGAGTTTATGGGGGCATCTGACGGATCTGTGGATTTATAAAGGTTTAACAGCAGCGGAGAATCAGAGTAATGCTAAGAACTGGAATGGAGATGTCTCTACACGGTATGATTACATGGATGATACAACCGTGCTAAGCTACTACACCGTGGCAGAGAACAATCCCTCAATACCCGTTCCGTGCGCGGAGGGGCATGCGCATACATCTGAGTGCTATCCGTATGTAATATCGATGCCACTGAAGTACATCAATACAACCAATGACAGAGGAAATGTTTATGTACTGCGTGTTTCCGTCGATAAAATGACGGCAAACGGTGTGGGCGATCAGAATGTAGACATGAATGTAAAATGGGGAACGCTGACCGCAGTCAGCCTGAAGCCTACCCTTTCTTTAAACGCTTATGAACTTTCCATGATGGTAGGGGAAAAAGAAACCGTAACTGCTACCCTCAAGGGTGCAGACGGCTATGCTGTCACCAAATGGGAAAGCGGCAATCCTTCTGTTGCTGCTGTTGACAACGGTAAAATCACTGCAAAGGGCGAAGGCACCGCGACCATTACCGTGACTGCGACCAAATCCGGTGAAGCCGACCTCACCAAGACCATTTCTGTGACCGTCGCGCCTGCCGGCAGCGAAGCAGTGAAAGCGGAAACAACCGTGAACGGCAGTGCTGAAACAATTACTGTTTCCGGCGATTTCCTCACCAGCGGAGGATCCGACAATGTTGAAGTAAGCGGAGATACCGTTACGATTGACGCAGCATCCGCAGCATCCGGTATTACCTCCTCTAAGGTCATCATCCCGCAGAAAACTGCCGAGGCTCTTATGGGCAAAACCGTAGTTGTGAAAACCTCTGCCGGTTCCGTTACATTGGACAGCGCCCTGATTGCTCAGATTTCCAAAGTAAACGGCGGAGCAACATTAAGCATTTCCGAAGCATCGGTTCCGGTCGGACTTGGAACCTTCTCCTCTGCTTATGAACTGACCCTTGAGGATAAAAACGGCGATACAGTGGAATTCGGTGAAGGCAAAGCGACTGTAACGGTGACTTCCGAAGACGCAGTCAGCTATGCTTACTGCATTGCAAACGGCCAGCGTACAGAGCGCGTGGCAGTTTCCACCAGCGGGGATCAGGTGAGCTTCACCGTTTCCCACTTCTCTCTGTGGGCATTGAGCGACAGAGAGTATGAAACAGGCGGAGAAGCAGGCACTGGCTTCTTCTTGGAGGACGGCAACTACTATGTAGACATTGACCTTTGGAAATCAGATTCCAACGAAGCATCTATGGGCAATGTAGCCTTCAAGAACAACGGCAAAGCTTTGATCACTGTGAAGAACGGAAAGATTACAAGAGTACAGATCGGAACCAATCCTGTTGATATTGATCCGTACCACAGCGCCATCATCAAGTTTGAGCTGGCAGACGGAACGGCGGTAAGTATTGACGCAACAGGCGAACTGACTACTGTTCCTGCAAACAAGAATTACACCTATATTAAGCTGGTAAGCTTCAACCTTCCTGATTCGGCTCAGCCGGATATCAGCGACGCTATCACCTATGTGCCTGTAAACTTCTATGTGCCCGATACACCGATGGATGCGGCGGTAGGAGAAACACTGACAGCAAGATTGCGCTTTACCTGGAGTACGGCAACGAAAACCGATGATACATCCCTGAAGGTAGATGATACTTCGGCGGCAGGCGACAGCGATATTACCGGAGAGGAAATCGTAGATGTGAACCTGACAGATGAAGCTACTGGAATCAAGCTGGAGACCAATTCCGGAATCCTTAGCGATAAAGCAGTTCTTTCAGTATCCAAACTGACACAGGGAGCTGACTACGATATTGCTCTGAAAGCGATGAACGGCGTAGAAGGCAGCTGGAGCCTTTACAAGATCACAACATTGGTAGAGGGTGTGGAAACGGCACCGCTTGGCTCTGTGCTTCTGTACATCCCGTGCGGTGAGGACGGACTGACACTGTACCGTGTGAATGCGGACGGAAGCAAGACTTTGGTAAAAGGTGAAGTGCAAAACGGCTACTATGTAGTCCGCACCACCAGTCTGGGGCTGTTCGCTATGGTAGGCGAAGTGACAGGAGGCGGCAATTCCGGTCAGAACCAAAACGGAGATACAACAATCCCGCAGACAGGAGACAGCACAAATGTACTTCCTTTTGCACTCCTCGCGCTGGCTTCTGGCGGCATGATCGGCGTTCTGTTTATCAGCAGAAAGCGTAAGACAGTGAAATAAAAAAGACTGCATATTGCATGTAAAAAAGCAATGGCCGGGTTGCCGAAATTCGGCGCCCGGCTGTTTGCTTTATCACGAAAAGGAGGCCTGCTTTATGATAAGCAGAAGAAAAAAGATTTTCTCCTTTGGTATTACAGCGGTGCTGCTTGTCGGACTTTTTCTCTTTTCCGTCAATACCGGCAGTTTAAAGGTGACACCTCTGGAACTTTTCAAAGGACTGTTTGTTGCATACAACGAAAACGTGGCGACCATATTTGATCTGCGTTTTCCCCGTATTTTTATCGCAATGTTCGGCGGAGCTGCCATGGCAGTTTCCGGCGTGCTTTTACAGGCTGTGATGAAAAACCCGCTGGCTGATCCGGGAATTATCGGTATCAGCTCAGGAGCCAGCCTTGTAGCGGTGCTGATTACCGCATTTTTCCCGGCGTTATACTTCTTTACGCCCCTGTTTGCGTTTTTGGGCGGTATGATCGCATTTTTACTGGTGTATTCTCTCTCCTGGAAGGGTGGGCTATCCCCCCTGCGCATCATTCTGGTGGGTGTAGCGGTCAATGCCATGTTTACCGGACTGATGAGCGCGTTTAACTCCGGAACAGGAAGCAATTATTCGGGGGTTGCCAGCATCGTAAATGCCAATATCACCATGAAGACCTGGGATGATCTGCAAACTTTATTATTGTACGGCGTAGTAGGATTGATCGCTTCGTTCTTCGTGCTCGGTCAGTGTAATCTGCTGGCTCTGGAAGACAAGACAGCAAGAAGCCTCGGCGTCAATGTCAATAAAAGCCGTATCGTGATTTCGGTTATTGCAGTACTGTTGGCGGGCATTTCTACGGCGGTGATCGGTCCCATCAGCTTTTTAGGATTGATCGTACCACATATTGCAAGGCTTTTGGTAGGAAGCAATCATAAAATATTGGTTCCTTATACGATCCTGCTGGGTGCTTTTACTCTGCTTTTAGCGGATACGGTTGGGCGTACCATTGCAGCGCCTTATGAAATCAGCGCTTCGGTCATTATGTCCGTGGTAGGAGGCCCGTTCTTTATTATTCTGCTGAGGAGGTCAAGACAAAACTATGGCCAATAATATTTTTACCGTAAAAAATCTCTCTTTTTCCTACGGAAAGCAGCAGGTGCTGAACGGATTGGACTTTTCTCTTCACGAGGGGAAAATTACCACATTGATCGGTGCAAACGGATGCGGAAAATCCACATTGTTTAACCTGATGACAAAAAACTTAAAGCCGGATCAGGGGGAAGTTTTTCTGAGAGAGGAAAATATCGCAAATTTGCGTTTAAAAGATTTTGCCAGAGAAGCGGCGATTGTCCATCAATACAATACGGCGCCGCCGGATCTTACGGTCGAAAAGCTTGTAAGCTATGGGCGAACGCCCTATCACACCATGGGGCTTTCTTCGGATCCACAAAAAGATGAAGAAAAAATACAGTGGGCGCTGGAAATCACCCATACAAGCAAGCACAAGGATAAACCGGTAACAGAGCTTTCCGGCGGGCAAAAACAGCGTGTGTGGATTGCCATGGCGCTGGCACAGGACACAAAGGTACTGTTTCTCGATGAACCGACCACCTATCTGGATGTCCGTTATCAGCTACAGATTTTAAAACTCATTCAGAAGCTGAACCGGGAGTACGGTATTACCATCGTTATGGTTCTCCACGATATCAACCAGTCGCTGTATTACAGCGACGAAATCGTAGCGATGAAGGACGGACGAATTATTGCTCACGGTTTACCGGAGGAAATCATTTCAAAGGAACTTGTCAAAGAGGTATACGGCGTCGATCTGACCATTCAGTCAGTAGATGGAAAACCTTTTGTGATCCCGGTATAAGGGGTAACCCTGAATACATGGAAAGGAGGCATAAGCCGTATGAAACAAAGAAAAACGGTGGAGGATTATCTGAAAGCCGTATATTTGCTGAAAAAGCAAAACAGCTCCGTACGTGGTGCGGATATTGCAGCAGAGCTTCATGTGTCGCGTCCTACAGTTTCCGTTTCGCTGAAAGAGTTGGAGAAGGAAGGTTACCTTTTTTTAGACGATATCCGGGAAGTACATCTCACGGATAAGGGGCAAACCGTTGCCAGAGAAACTTATGAGCGCCACCAGACATTCCAGTCTCTTTTAGAAGATCTGGGCGTGGATGGGAAAACTGCGGCGGAGGATGCCTGCCAAATGGAACATGCCGTGAGTCAGAAAAGCTATGAAGCGCTGAGAAAGTGGACGAACAGAAAGAAGGCGAGCGGCTGTGAATAATGCCATGCAATCCCTTTTTTACGGTTTTACATCAGCACTGCTTGTGATAGCGGTTGCCGCTCTGTGTATAGGCGTTAAGAAAGTGATGAAAAAAATAACAAAAGGCGGACGAAAATATGATGATCAATAAACGGCTCATCGGTACCGTTGCCGAGAGCAAAAAATACATAGTGGGAAATGTAATTTTACAGTGGTGTTCCCTTGCGGCCAATATCGCCCTGATGCTCAGTATTTCCCGGATGCTTGCAGAGCTTTTCAGGGGTTCGGCCTCGGCGCAGCTTTTAACAATTACGGGAATCGTTGTGCTTTTGGCGTTGGCAGTCCGGTTTTTCTGCTCCATCGGTGCCGCCAAAATGGGGTACTTTTCCTCCAAAGCAGTCAAAAAGACCCTGCGTGAGAAGATCTATCAAAAACTCCTGCGGCTTGGAAATTCCTACAGCGAGCAGGTAAAAACTTCGGAAGTGGTGCAGGTGGCGGTGGAAGGTGTGGATCAGTTGGAAACCTATTTCGGCGCGTATCTGCCTCAGTTTTTTTATGCGATGCTGGCGCCGCTTACGTTGTTTGTTGTTCTATGTTTTGTGAATGTACCGGCGGCTGTGGTACTGCTTATCTGCGTGCCGCTGATCCCCGTGGCCATTGCGGCAGTACAGACCTGGGCGAAAAAACTGCTCTCCAAATACTGGGGACAATACACGGAACTGGGCGATACCTTCCTTGAAAATTTGCAGGGCCTAACCACCCTCAAAATCTATCAGGCGGATGAGTTTAAGCAGCAGGAAATGAACGAGCAGGCGGAAAAATTCCGCAAAATCACCATGAAAGTGCTGACCATGCAGTTAAACTCCATCACCATTATGGACCTGATTGCTTACGGCGGTGCAGCGCTGGGCGTCATTATGGCGGTGACCCAGTACCAAAGCGGAGGCGTTTCCCTTGAGGGATGTCTGCTGATTATCCTGTTGGCAGCGGATTTCTTTATCCCCATGCGGCAGCTGGGCTCCTTTTTCCATATTGCCATGAACGGCATGGCGGCCAGCGACAAGATTTTTCGTCTGCTGGATCTGGAAGAAACAAAGCTTGAGATTACTGAAAGTTTCCCGTCGGAGCATACAATCCGCTGCTCCGGTCTCTCCTTTTCCTATGAGCCGGACCGGGAAATCCTACATAATGTTGACCTCGCCTTCCATCAGGGCAGCTTTACGGCATTGGTGGGTGAAAGCGGCTGCGGTAAATCCACACTGGCTTCGATCCTGATGGGAAGAAACAGAGGATATACCGGTAAGGTAACAGTGGGCGGCGTGCCCCTTTCCTCCATTCAGGAAGAAAGCCTTCTGCGGAACATCACCTACATCAGCCATCAGAGCTACCTGTTCAAGGGCACGGTGCGGGATAATTTGCTTATGGGAAAACCCGCCGCTTCTGATGAAGAACTGTGGGCCGTGCTTTCCAGAGTAAATCTCGCTGCGTTTTTGAAAGCGGAACAGGGGCTTGATACCCGGCTTTTGGAAAAAGCGTCAAACCTCTCCGGCGGGCAGTGCCAGCGGCTGGCGCTTGCAAGGGCGCTTTTGCACGACAGCCCTGTTTATATTTTTGATGAAGCCACCTCCAACATTGATGTGGAGAGCGAAAACGATATTATGCGTGAAATCCATGAGCTGGCAAAAAGCAAAACGGTGATCCTCGTTTCCCACCGGCTTGCCAATGTAGTGGGCGCCGACCATATTTATGTGCTCGATCACGGAACCGTTGCAGAAAGCGGGTCTCATGAAGAACTGCTTTCCCGCCACGGTCTGTATGAACGGCTGTGGACCGCCCAGCAGACATTAGAGCAATTTGGAAAGGAGTGTGCAGGCGTATGAAAAAGCGAAGCGGATTTGCCGTTATGGCACGGCTGATCGGACTGGTAAAACCCCTGAGTGGTTACATGGTGCTGGCTGTTTTGATGGGACTCATCGGACATTTGTGCGCCGCTTTTATTACGATCTTCGGCGGATACGGCGTGCTGGCGGCTCTGCGTTTTGATATTCCGCTTGCCCTGACGGCAGTTTTTGTTTCCGTTCTTGTCTTCGCCCTTCTCCGGGGATTTCTGCGGTATGCAGAGCAGGCGTGCAACCATTTTATTGCATTTAAATTGCTGGCACTGCTGCGCGACCGGGTGTTCCGCGCGCTGAGAAAGCTCTGTCCGGCAAAACTGGAAGGCCGGGACAAGGGGGATTTGATCTCGGTAATTACCTCCGATATTGAACTGCTGGAGGTGTTTTATGCCCACACCATCTCCCCGGCTGCCATTGCACTGCTGTTTACCATCGTCATGTGCCTGTTTATCGGCTCGTTCCATTGGATTCTGGGCGTGATCGCACTGGCAGCATATCTGATCGTGGGAATCGTAATTCCAATGGTGATATCCAGATGCAGCGGGGATGACGGACTGCGTTTCCGAACCAAATCCGGTGATCTTTCGGGTTTTGTACTCGATAGTCTGCGGGGGCTTTCCGAAATTCTTCAGTATGGGCAGGGGAAAAAACGCCTTGCCAAGATGAACGAAAAGACGGATGAACTCTCCCGAGACGAAGAAAAAATGAAACGGATCGCCGGTCGAAATACGGCAATTACCAATACGGTGGTGTTAGCATTTGATCTTATCATGCTGTTTGCCTCGGCCTTGCTGTATCAAAGCGGCGCAGTGGGCTTTGACGGCGTTTTGATCCCTACCCTGGCGCTGTTTTCCTCCTTTGGTCCTGTGATCGCTCTGGCGGCGCTGGGAAGTACGCTTCAAAACACGTTTGCCGCCGGCAACCGGGTATTGGATATTCTGGACGAAATGCCGGTAGTAGAAGAAATCACCGGGAAACCGGAAATCACATTCTCCGGCGCAAAGGCGGAACACGTTTCCTTCTCTTACGGCAATGAGACTATTCTTTCGGATGTATCGGTGACCATTCCGGAAAACGCCGTAGTAGGGATTGTGGGCAGAAGCGGAAGCGGAAAATCCACCCTGTTAAAGCTTCTAATGCGGTTCTGGAAGGTGCAGAAAGGCAGCGTGGAGCTTTCCGGCAGATCGGTAGAAGAGATCAACACCAAAAACTTGCGGGAACTGGAAAGCTTTGTCACCCAGGAGACTCAGCTGTTCCACGACAGCATCAAAAACAACCTGCGGATTGCCAAACTGTCGGCCACCGACGAAGAGATCGAAGCTGCCTGTAAAAAGGCTTCCGTCCACGATTTTATTATGACGCTTCCAAAAGGCTACGACACGCCGGTAGGCGAATTGGGCGATACTCTTTCCGGCGGCGAGCGTCAGCGGCTGGGACTGGCGAGGGCATTTTTGCACGACGCACCCTTCATGCTGTTGGATGAACCAACCAGCAATCTGGACAGCTTAAACGAAGCGGTAATCTTAAAATCCCTCAGGGAAGAACGGACAGGCAAAACCGTGGTGCTGGTTTCCCACCGGCAGTCCACCATGCGCATCGCCGATACCGTCTATTCGGTGGAACACGGGAGGATGAGCTGATGAAAAGCACAGCCAATAAGCGCGAACGGGAAAAGCGGATGGTGTCAGAGATGATTGCCCTGTACTGCCGCAAAAAACATCACACCAAAGGCGGCCTTTGCCCCGAATGCGCAGAGCTGGAATCTTATGCCCGGATGCGCAGCGACAAGTGCCCGTTTATGGAGACCAAAACCTTTTGCTCCAACTGCAAGGTGCATTGCTACAAACCGGTTATGCGGGAGAAAATCCGGGAAGTCATGCGGTTTTCTGGACCGAGGATGTTGTTTTCCCATCCGGTGATGGCTATTTCCCATGTAATAGAATCGAAAAAAGAGAAAAAACGACTGGAGGAATCAAGGTGAAAATAAAGAAGATTTTATATGTGATTTTAGGCTGTATCGGTTTGGCACTCGGAGCCGTTGGGGCCATACTGCCGCTTCTTCCGGCCTTTCCGTTTTTGCTTTTGGCGGCGTTTTGCTTTGCCAAAAGTTCCGAAAAACTGCACCGTTGGTTTACGGGAACAAAGCTGTATAAAAATAATCTGGAAAGCTATGTAAAAGGACAGGGCATGACGTGGAAGACCAAAATCCGGATTATGATTACCGTGACGGTTCTAATGTCGATCGGCTTTATTATGATGCATGCTGTTCCGGTGGGAAGGATCGTTCTGGCTTGTGTTTGGGTATTCCATATCCTTTACTTTGTTTTCCGGGTAAAGACTATTAAACAAACCAATGGTAATCGCTAACATATGAAATGACTTATCCTGAAGGAGGTTAAGAAAGGAAAGCAAAATAAAACTCCTCCAATTAGGGGAGTTTTACCGTGTTTCATTTAGAGATATCGGGTATATATAATTTATGTACAGTAAGCGCTTTTGTCTACGGACAATTGCGCTTTTTTTATTTTCCATCGAGCAAGTTCTGGCTGATAACCCATAGCGGTCGGTCGCCTCCCCCGACAATCTGAATTTTCAAAAAATTTCAGATTGATCGGAGGAAATAACTATGGCATACAACAAAGCTAAAGCGGAAAAAGAATGGCTCCGCTGGAAAGAAGCAGAAGAAAAGAAACTCAGAGAACTCGGCGTGGATGAGGAAACCATCCAGCGCCTGCATACATACGACTGGGCTCAGTTTAATAAGGAACGCCAATACCTACAGCGACAGGTGGAATGGTCGCCCTATGTGGACTGGGTATCGGCACAGGATTTGGAACTGCCTGTTGAGGATACTAAATCCTTGCTGGATAGTATCGAGGACATGGAACTTTTTTCTTTGTTACATACTGTGGACAAGCTCACCCTCGAAATTCTCTTTATGAAAATGGATGGATATAGCAGCAAAGAAATAGCGTCTGCTTTTGGAATGGATGAGTACGCTGTCAATATGCGAATTTACCGCCTACGAAAAAAAATAAAAAAATATTTATGACCTGCGTTATATTCCGCCTCTTTTCATGGGCTATGGGGCGAACGGGGAAAAAGAAACGTTCGCCTTGTAGCTTGAAAAGTGAATACCAGCCATGCGGGTACATTCCCGCCTAAGTGAGCGACGCAGGAAAAAGCGCCATGACGAGCCGCATACAAACCGCCTCCCATTTATTCGTGGGACGGTGGTTTGTGTTGTTGGTTTTGAGCGATGCATTTTGACCGGAAAGAGGGAGTAGTTTCCCTTTTCGCCACGACCTTGGGCGGGGTATTATGATACGCATTATCGTTTGCCCACACGTCAGATGGGTTGGTCGACCTTGGGTTGTAATCAGCAAGACCTTTGGGGAGCCAGTGAACGGTTTGTAAACTGCAAGCCTGCCCGTATGGTTCCCAAGGTTGCCGGGGGGCGAGCAGCAAATACGGCACATCAAAATCAAACCTTTTAATTTTTCAGATTGCCGTTGACGGCGAATCCGTGCGGCGCAGTTTAAAAGCTGCGCCGCATTAGTTTGCCGCCAACACATACGAGCAAACTGCTCAAAGGAGAATGTGCCGAAATGAATAAGCCTACTTTGAAAGAGCAGGCCCACGGAGAGATTGAAAAGATTTTCAGAATTCTTTTGCCTCAAAATGGTTTGGCGGTTCGGGAAGAACAAATCACCCTCTGTCACGCCATGCTGGATACCCTGCTCAAAAACAATATCGCTCTGTGCGACGCAGGCGTTGGGATCGGCAAAACTTATGCTTACCTGACCGCCTGCATTTTACTGAAAAAGTTTGCCCCGCATGGACCTGCAGGTTCTCAGCCGGTGGTGATTTCTACCTCCAGCGTTGCTTTACAGGACGCTATCATCGGAGAATACATTCCCTTTTTATCCCGGATTTTTCTGGAGAATCGTGTTATTTCCAAACCCATCCGAGCAATCGTAAGAAAAGGAAAAGAGCGTTTTGTCTGTGACGCCCGGCTTTCTCAAAGATTGGAAGCGGTCAAAGATAAGAATAAGAATGCGGAACAGCTCAAAGCATTGCTTTCCCTTCGCACTTATTATGATTTGGACTCCGTAACCGGCCTCAGTGGATTTGACCGGCGGCAGGTGTGCGTCCCCAAAGTTTGCGAGAAAACTTGCCCTTTGCGAAGCGCCTGCCGGTATCATCAATACCTGAAGGAAGCCAGAAGTGCGGAGATTTTCGTCCAGATCTGCAATCATAATTACTTATTGGCAGATGCTGCCCATCGTTTGCAGGAACTCCGCCCTCTTTTAAATGACTATCGGGCTTTGGTAATCGATGAAGCTCACAAGCTGCCGGACGCAGCTCAGCAGATGTATGGGAGAAGCCTGTCGGCAGAAGATTTCAGTGAGCTCTGCACTCTGCTGGCAAAAGAAAAATATGTTCTCGCAGCCCAGCGGCTGAAAGAAAAGTTTACTGCCCTTATGGGTGCTATCTGCCGGGGCGAACTGCTGGAAGAAGCGCAGCGTACCGCCTTTGTCTTAACGCCGGATCGGGAAGCCGCCCTTCGGGATTGTCTCTCCCTTCTTCGGCAGATCCAAAAACAGCTTGCACCTCGCCTTCCACCGTGGATACTTTACCGGCTGGGAACAACAGAGCAAACCCTCAACTTGTTTTTTACCGGCGACCGGAAATATATTCTTTATATTCAGTATGACAGGGATGGAAATCCCAGCCTGTGCGTCGCCAGCCGGGAAATGCCGGAACAGCTTCGCCATGCACTGTGGTCGAAGGAAACGCCAGCGATTCTGACCTCCGGTACCCTTATGGCCGGGGGCAGTTTTGACAGAACCCGCCAGCTCATGGGTTTGTCCGCAAACAAGCGGCTGGATGATTATATTGCGGTTTCTCCCTTCAATTATAAAGAAAACTGTCTCCTCTACATTCCCGATGATATGCCAAAAGCGCAAATGGGCAGCGAAAAAGAAGCCAAGTGTTTGGCAGAGCAGATCTGCCGCTTAGTGGAAGCCACTCATGGCCACACTCTGGTGCTGTTTACTTCCTACTCCCTGATGGGCGCTGTTTATAACCAGCTAAAAAAGCAGCTGTCCTTTCCGTTAATGGTGGTATGGCGGCATTCACAGGATATTATCCACCAGTTCAAGCAGGCGCAGAATGCGGTGCTGTTCGCAGCGGGTTCCTGTTGGGAAGGTGTGGACTTTCCCGGCGATATGGTATCGTCGCTCATCATTGTACGCCTGCCTTTTCCTGTTCCTGATCCTATCAGCGAAGCGGAACGGGAGCAGTATCCCACCCTGCAGGACTATATCCGAGAAGTCATTATCCCGGATATGCAGGTAAAATTCCGGCAAGGGTTCGGACGGGCTATCCGTACTGAAACGGATACCTGTGTGGTGAGCATTCTGGACTATCGTGCAGCACCCGGAGAACGATATCACCGAGCTGTGCTGGAAACCCTGCCTCCACTTCATATGACCAGAAAAATCGAAGATGTAGAAGATTTCATCCGGACAAAGAAAAGCCCGGATTATTTTATGCCGTAAAGGAGAACCACCTATGAATCAAAAATATTTACAGGGACTTTCCAGCAATATGGAAAGTCCAAACGATGCTGTCTTTTTTGAAGCGACTCCCGAAAATATCACAGCATTTTTAATGCAGCACCAGTGGGCACAAATGTCTGCCATTGGAACTGTGGACGACCGATCTTTTTTAACTGCAAGAATGGGACTTATTGACACTTGCCCTGATCAAGCATATTTATCGCAAAAGCTTCTTCCCATTTATGCCAAGGTTCAGATGGGTGACATTCCTGTCCCGGAATTAAAAACCGTCCCCAAAGAAATAGCTCTTGCCGAAAAATGTCCCAAGCCGGACTGGAACTATTTGCGCTGGGAAGGATACAGCGATAAGAAATATCAGGATATTCTCAGCGGAAAGGCTCTTTTGGAAATGTCTTGGATGGGAGAAAAAACATCCTTGGAACTCCAAGTACGCTCTTATTACAGCGGCGGAAATTTGGCTCTGCTGTTAGTGGATTGGAGTCAAGGCGATCCGCAGCCATGGGGAGATCTGAGCGTAAATTTGGGAAAATCCATTGCAAAGGACTGTGCTTTTATTGACGTCAACAATTTTGGAAATGACATTCTTTCGTGGATAGAGAAAAACGGGCTGGGTTCCCCCACAGGCCGAAATGAGCAAAGCGGATTTGTAGTTTATCCGGAATATCACTTTCATCCAGAACGCCTGAAAGAACTGGATGATAAGGGATATGCCGAGTATGAAAACCTTCTGAAACAGCAGCAACAACACATGAAAAAAGGTTGGGACAGATGAGAGCTGTTGCATTGCATTTTTACCAATAAGGAGATTGATACATATGAATGAGAAAACGGAACCGGAAAAGAAATATCCTTATATAGACCGCCCTATGTGGTTATACAGCCGAAGCAGCGATAAAAAAATATCGGCTCTCATGCAGCAGATGCACGAGTTGTCGGAGGAAGCCCAGCGCCGCAGTTACACGGTTGTAGGCACTTCACAGGATATGGGGACTGGCAGAAGCATGGCTCGGATGGGATTACAACAAATGATGCGCTCTGTGAAAGACGGCCATGTCCGTGCTGTGCTTGTTCGGGATTTAACCCGCCTGAGCCACGATCCCGCCATCCTGATTCAAATACTGGAATTTTTGCAGGACCACGATACGGTACTGATCACCACTGACAGCGATCTTCGGTATGAACTCTATCTAAAAGGGCTGGAAAACCGCTTTTTTCAAAGAGCAGCTCGAAAGAGTCTCTCTCTGCCGTGGTAAAGGGGGTATATCATGAACACTACATACAATCCCCAAGAACCTTCCACTCTCCTCATTAACGAAATTAAGTATTATATGGCCTTCTCCGCTTTAAAAAAACTTTTTTTGAAAGGACTTATCACCAAAGAAAACTGTGAGAAAGCCAATGTTGCTATTGCCGAAAAGTACGGCGTTTTAGAATACTATATTTAGTGGTTATCGTGATAGCTTTATTCTATTTCTTGTGGTAGTGTTGTCCTTGCCAAAGGTGACCGACGTTACTGTCACACGACACTACTGCAGGAAAGGGGGCATAGGAATGCCGGAAATTCGAGTGATTGAGCCAATAATTTTTGCACCAGCCGAAAAGCTTCGAGTATGTGCCTATGCCCGTGTCAGCAGTGATTCCACTGATCAACGCAATTCCTTTGCTTCGCAGGTCAACTATTATACAAAGTACATTCAAGCACATGAGGGCTGGACCTTTGTTGACATATATGCGGATCAAGGAATAACAGGAACAAGTGCGCTAAAGCGCGATGAGTTTCTCCGTCTTATGCGTGATTGCCGACAAGGAAAAATTGATCGAATTCTGGTCAAATCGGTTTCCAGATTTGCACGTAACGCTCAGGACTGCATTGAAGCTGTGAGAGAGCTTCGCCAGCTGGGAGTTACGGTTTATTTTGAAAAAGAACATATCAATACCGCAAGCATGAGCAATGAAATGTTTCTAAGCATGATGAGTGCATTTGCGCAGGAAGAATCCATTTCCATATCGAAGAATATGCGAAAAGGCGCAGTCATGCGAATGAAAAATGGAACATTTCGATTGTCACAAGCGCCTTACGGATATTATCTGGATGAGAAAGGGATACTCATCGTACAACAGGAAGAAGCTAAAATTGTTCAAAGAATATTTGGCGACTTCCTCTCTGGAATGGGAATACAGGAAATCGCTGCAGAACTGCAAAAAGAACATATTCCAAAGTTAAATGGAGAACCCATTTGGAGTTATACAGGTATTCTCTATATCCTTACAAACGAACGATACATAGGCGATGAACTGTTTCAAAAACGATATACAACAGATACTCTGCCTTTTCAAAAAAAGATAAATCGTGGACAGAAAAAGCAGTATTACGCCGAAGATACCCACGATCCAATTATCAGCAGAGAGGTATTCCGAAAAGCACAAGAATTATTAAAGCGGAAATCAGAGCGACATGGACATCAAAATAATGGACAGTATCCTTTTACAAGTTTAATCGTCTGTGATGAGTGCGGGACAAATTTCTGTAGACGAATTGCGAAAAACCAACGTGTTTTGTGGACCTGTCGCAAGCATTTTAAAGGGAAACATCTGTGCAGTATGGAGAGCCTAAATGAAACTGAAATACAACGGTATTTCCTTACTTTATATAAAAAGCTGGCTGAAAATCGTCAAGAAATCCTTGGAAGCTATCTCCGCCAGCTTGAAGAACTAAAAGATAAGGATTTTATGGCCCATCCTGATGCCATGGAATTAAATAGACAGATTGCTGGATTATTAGAGCAGAATCACACTCTACACCGCTTGCGGGCAAAAGAGTGCATTGATTCTGCTTTTTTTATAGCTCAATCCAATGAATTAGGCCAAAAGATATCCAATTTAAAAGCCGAACTTAAACAATATCGTAATTTAAACGAGTATGCGGATTTTATTGATAACACCCGCCTGATTTTAACGATATTAGACTCCCCGATGCCGGTTTTTAGCGCATCAGTGTTCCGAAATATAGTGAGCCGTATTACGGTGACACATGAAACATTGAGATTTCAGCTTGTCAATGGATTGGAGTTGGAAGAAGAAAGGATAAGCGGAGGTTAATCATGAAGAAAAAAAGATACTTGCCTTTTGGATATCAGATGAATGAAGGAAATATTATACCGGACATACTGGAATCTTCTGCTGTGCAGTCAATTTTTGAAAATTATCGAAACGGCGCATCGCTGCAGACGCTTGCCAAACAAATGCAGCAATCTGGTTTAAAGTACCGAGAAAATGCGGTTTGGAATAAGGCGATGATCGCCAGAATATTAGACTGCGAAAAATATATTTCAGAAGAATTTCCTGCAATATTACCCTATGATTTATTTCTACTGGTTCAAAGACTAAGAAAAGACAGAGCTCAAATTTATGGTGGAAGTCTGAATCCAGCCTTGCGAGGAATACGAGATCTCATCTGCTGCCAGACCTGCGGACAGAAGCTTGTCCGAATCAATCATCGGAATAATGTATATATCATCTGGAAATGCCCTTCCTGCAATACGGAAACAAGGTATTTGCCCGACAGAGAGCTGATGTCAAGTGTTTTATCCGCAATCAATAGGGCAATTGAAGATCCACAGAAAGTTATGAATTTTAAAAAGAATGCCAATTGCCTGTCAGTTCAAGCCGTTAGGTTAGAAAACGAGATTTATCGAGAACTTGGTAATCCCAAGTCCAATTCAAAAAGATTATTGGAAATCATCAAACAATGCGCACAGGAAAAATACAAAGCCTGTCATGCCAATGGTGATTCAGAAGAAACGGAATGTTTGATAGCAGAACTGAAAAAACTGCAGCCGATGGAACACTTTCAATCTCAAATACTACGGAAATTTATTTGTAAAATTTTGATAACACCAGCAGGTGCTGTTACAATACAACTCAAAAATGGGGCAATTATTTAAGTAAGGAAAGGAGAAACCATAATGTCAAAGAAAAAGACTAAAGTGATTAGGGAAATTCCCGAAAATCCCTTTATTCAAGGACAGGCCAAAAGGAAAAAGCTACGAGTAGCCGCCTACTGCCGAGTTAGTACAGAGCAGGAAGAACAAGAGAGTAGCTTTGAAAATCAGGTTGCATATTACACAGATCTTATTCAGAGCAATCCGGAATGGGAATTTGCCGGAATTTTTGCGGATCGTGGAATTAGCGGAACTAAGGACACCATTCGTCCAGAGTTTATGAAAATGATCGAGCATTGCCAAAGACATAAAATTGACTTAATATTCACTAAATCACTTAGCCGGTTTTCTCGAAACACGTTGGATTCTATCAAATACATACGGCTGCTGAAAAGCTTGAATGTAACCATAGAATTTGAAAAAGAAGGACTCAATACAAGTGATGTCAGCAGCGAAATTTATTTAACATGGTTTAGCGCCTTCGCTCAAGCAGAGAGCGAGTCCATCAGTCAAAATGTTACCATGGGAAAACGTAGGCAGTATAAGGAAGGCCATTTTGCCTTCAGGTACAAAAACTTTTTAGGCTATCGACCGGGAGAAAATGGAGAGCCTGAAATTGATCCTGAACAAGCTGCCATTGTTTCACGGATTTTTTTCGCATTTCTCAGTGGAGATACCCCGGAACAAATTGCAAAATCTCTGGAAGCTGACCACATTCCATCGCCAACAGGAAAGCCAACATGGTCAAAAACCACAATTCGAAATATGCTGCAAAATGAAAAATATGCTGGAGATGTGCTGCTGCAAAAAACCTATACTGCAGATTTCCTCGAAAAGAAGGTGAAGAAAAACAGAGGTGAGGTCAAACAGTATTACATTACTGACAATCACCCAGCTATTATCCCAAGAGATATTTTTCAGGAAGTCCAGTTAGAGATTGCAAGGCGCAGTAGCAAAAGAAAGGTTTCTTGCCGGAGGACAAAGTCTGGTCGAGGAAAATATACCAGCAAATACGCACTATCAGAAAGAACCGTTTGTGGGGAATGTGGTGCTATGTATCGTAGAACCATGTGGATCAAACGGGACGGAACAAAGGAAGATGTATGGCGATGCGTAAACCGACTTGAATTTGGCACCAAGTATTGCAAACATTCCCCAAGTTTAAAGGAACCCATTTTACACCAAGCAATTCTGAACTGCATTCAGTCAGTATTCCACAACAAAGAAGAAATAGCAGAAGCGGTTCGTGAAGCACAGAAAAAAATCATTTTATTTGAAGATGCCAAAAATAATCCAGAAGTGATCCGTCAAAGAATGCAAGACATTGATCACGGAATGGCGAATCTTTTAACTTTGGCAGCCCAAAGTTCCCAAACAGAACTATTTGAAAAAAAGTTCAAGGAGATGACTGAGGAAAAGGCTCGGTTGGCAGAGCAACTAAAACAAGCCGAAGAAGATGCAACAACCGATGCAAAGCGTCAAAAGCAACTTGATGATATTCTAAGGGCAATCGACATCGATATCGTTGAGTTAACGGAATTTGATGACACATTTATCAGAAGAATTGTAGAACAAGTAACTATCCTTTCAAAAGACAAGATAGAAGTCCGGTTCATAGGAGGATTTTCAAAAGTTGGTGATATTCCGACAAAATAATTGTCGACAGAAAAAAGCCGATCATTACTTCATCATTATTGATGGAATAATGGTCGGCTTTTTTTGTGTTTGCAAACATTCCATGGGGTTGAAAAAACTCCTTTATTCTATTATAATAATCAACATCAAGAAAAACGCTTCGGTGGTTCGAAAAAGGGTATCAGATTTTCAAAAAAATTTTTTGAAACACACCGGAAACCGCATGGTTACTGGGTGCCAGTAATTTCGGTCACCAAAGACAAACCCGTAAGATTTTCTTACGGGTTTATTTTTATATATAATTTGCCCCTTGCCTGTCTTGAGAGGCAAGGGGTATTGTCAAAAATCAGTTTTCAAGATATTTCAGGAAGTCGTCAAAAATCGCTCTGTAGCCCTGCTCGTTTATATGTAAGCCTTGCTCAAATCAACCTAAAAAGCGGAAAATGTCAAAATATACGGTTTATTATATCCGAAACCTCATAAAAGTGCAAATTTCTCCTTGACAAATCTATTCCTTTGTGCTACAATAATTATCCAAACAAACGGGGCCGTAAAGGTTTCGACGGGGATTGTGAACCCGGCTAAGCACGCAGAGATCGCCTTATCTCTTTAAACGGGGCATTTTTAAAATTAAACGCAGACAATAGATCTGAATTAGTAGCTGCCTGAGTGCGCTACCGTCCTTGTAGAGAGCGCTGTGGCTCTATAAAGGGCGTCGACTAACAGCCAATGTTTTCGGTGAGAGTCCTGTAACCGTCAACACATCAAAGGACTACCGGACTTCTATCCTGTGAGTCGGAGAGGAGAAAGGGAATTTCAAAAGACTTCACTAAGCGTGTAGAAAGGTTGGCGGATCGGTTTTCGGACAGGAGTTCGATTCTCCTCGGCTCCACCATTTTTTCCACGCTCATATATATGGGTGTGGAATTTTTTGTTTACGGTAGTACAAAACGCATAAAAATTATCCCACATTTTCCGTACCTGACAGCACTGCCCTGACACCGTCATAATTATAATATAATCACCTTTGACTTTTAAATCCCGATATGCTATACTGAGCTTGAAAACCGGAATTATTCCGGCTAAAGATTTAATGGCAGATAATATGTATTTTCACGCATCAAGGAGAAAGTAATAAATGAAACTTTTATTCAAGCAAAGATTATTCTCGTGGTTTGACAGCTACGACATTTATGACGAAGCCGGAAATACTGCGTTCGTTGTAAAAGGTGAGCTTGCATGGGGACACCTGCTCCGTATTTATAACTCCTGCGGAAAAGAGGTCGGATACATTAAGGAAAAGGTGTTTACCTGGCTTCCGAAGTTTGAGATGTATGTTGACTCTCGTTATGTCGGCTGCATCAGCAAAGAGTTTACATTCATAAAGCCAAGATTCAACATCGATTATAACGGCTGGAATATTGACGGCGACTGGCTTGAGTGGGATTATAACATCCGTGACTGTACCGGTCGTTACATAGCTTGCGTATCCAAAGAAATCTGGAACTGGACAGACACCTATGTGCTTGACGTGCAAGACCCACAGGACGCATTGTATGTATTGATGCTTGTTCTTGCTATCGATGCGGAAAAATGCTCAAGAAATGACTGAAAACGCATAAAAATTATCCCGCACTCTGAGGTGCGGGATAATTTTATATGTCGGTTTACTTTTATACCGATATTACTTCTTGAACATACCGAAAACGCCTTTCAGCTTTGATTGCGGTGCAGTTCCGTTCAGCTTGTTTTCGGTATTTGTGAGATATTCATTTGCTTCGGTCGCCTGCTCTGATGTTATGCCGAGTTCGGGAAGAAGCTCTGCAAGCTCGTTCCTTGCATTATTGACATCGGTTACTGTGTTGTAAGTCTTGCTCTTCACGAATTTAAGAGCCCTTTCCTTTGCCGCTTCTTCTCTTGTTGCGGCGGTTTTGATAAGTGATACCTTTCTGAACTTTTCGTCAAAATCCACCAGATGCTTTTTGATAATACCTATATACTTATCCTTTACAGGAGTCCTGAGCTGTGACAGCTTATCCTCGATTTCAAGCAAGTTTCTTTCATAGCTCAGTAAAGGCTCATTTTGCGGAGGTGCGACCTTGAACATTATATTCTGTATCTCCTCAAGCTCCTTTTTGGCGAGGGCGGCATTCTCCCTGTCAGGCAGAACCACTCCGTCAACCGTATTCAGCTTGTCCTCCTGTGCCTGTATGTAATCTGTCGCATCGGTTGCGAGTGTCTTGTCTATACCAAGCTTCGGCAACGTGTCATCAAGCGCCTTTATCGCCTTGTCAACGTCATCATAGGTGCAACCGGTCGGGGCTATGGATTTTACCAGCTTCAATGCTCTTATCTGCGCCGCCTGCTGACGTGTTTCAGCCTTTGAAAACGCTCCTGTCGTCTTGAAGGTCGTATCAAACTTTGTTATATAATCGTCAATAATCGCAATATACTTATCCTTTACTGGCGTCTTGTAACTTTCGAGCTTTGCCTTTACATCGAACAGCTTCTGCTCATAATCGAGAAGAAGATCAGGATTCGGTTTCGGTACATCGCTCATTATAGCGGTAATCTCCGCAAGCTCGGCTCTTGCCGCTTCTGCTTCCTCCTTGCTGTTGAAAGCAATTCCGTCAACGGTATTGACATTGAGATAGCATTGTCTGAATAGCTCACTAACCTGCTCTGCTTCCTCAAAGCTTATTCCGACCGTTAACAGAAATTCATCGACCTTCTGCCTTGCATCAATCAGATCCTGCTCGGTGTAACCCTTTGGAATCACGCTCTTTGCAAAATTCAGTGCTCTTTGTGCCGCCGCTTCTTTTCTTGTTTCATACACCGTAAATCCTACCGTACGGAATGTTGTGTCGAACTTTGCCTTGTATTGCTCGATAATTCCGATATACTTGTTTTTTACGTCTGTTTCATAAGATTCCAGCTTTGCCTTAGTTTCATCAAGCATTTTCTCATAAGGAAGAACGCTGTTCTTGTCAGGCTTCGGCACGGCATTTACTATTGCCGTTATCTCGTTAAGCTCTGCGGTAGCCTTTAAAGCCTCTTCCCTGTTTGCAAACTGTATTCCGTCAATTACGCAAAGATTCTTTTCGACCTCGTCCAGATAAGCGTAAGCGTTTTCCGCCTGTGCCTCTGTTATACCGAGATGCGACAAACGCTCGGTCAGCATCTTAACAGCGTTGTCACGCTCTTCAAAAGATGTTATTCTCATGCCCTTTACATATTCAAAGGCTCTTATTGCCCCCGCTTCTTCTCTAGTCAGGCTACGGTCGAATTTTCCCTCTTTTCTGAAAAGCCTGTCGAAATCGGCAAGCAATGCGTCTATACTTTCAAGATATTTATCCTTAACTTTTGTTTTGAACGAATCTATCTGCTTTCTCTTTTCGATAAGGTCGTTTTCATAATCAAGGTCAGACTTGTCGGTCGGCTTTGTAACCGTTTCAAATATCGCCGTAATCTGCGGAAGTTCTTCTCTTGCAAGGTCTGCTTCCGCTCTTGAGTCCATAAGAACACCGTCTACGGTGCAATAAAGGTCGTTGAAATATTTAAGACGTTCTTCTACTATATTCCTTGCCTGTACAATCTGTACGGTACTGAGCCCTATCTTTGCGGCATACTCCTCCATAAGTCCCTTGCACTTCACAGCATCTTCTTCGGTTTCACCGATATTATCGTTTACAAAGCGAGCAAGAATATCGTTCTTGATGTCGAATATATTCACGCCGAAAAATTCGGAGAATTTTCCTATGGAGTCATCCTCATCGCCCATTGTATCAATCAGCTTTGAATAGAAACTGTCCTCGTAAGGATCAAGCTCGAATATCTGCACGATAAAAGCATCTCTCTTTTCGGGGGGAAGACTTATAGACATCATATTGTTGAACATAGCCTGTGCTTTCTGCGTATCAGCCGCACTCACAGTACCGTCAAACTTTATTGCGGTGTTCTTCTCTACTATATCAAGCAGTAATAAATGCAGATTAAAGCAGGAATCATAAACACTGTTCACCATATCCTGACGAAGACTCATTGTGTTAAAAAGTTCCTTTATCTGTGAACGTGCATAGCTGCGGCTCATCATATTTCCGACCGCATTAACAAGGCTGTACGCTATACCCTCGGTGATATTCATTGCCGTTGCATCAAGCTGATTTGACCAGGCGTTTATGGCATTTCCGCCGAATGTAGCCGACTGCCAGCGAGGTCTGCTCTCTTTTCTCAGTTCTCTTGCATATTCGGCATCGTTAAGATCGGTAAGTATCTTTTCATACTTTTTGTCAATGACCTTGAACGCTTCTGTGAATTCGTCAAAATACACACCGTCAAAAGCCATATTCACAACAGCATCTTTATCTATTGTATAAATATCCACGCTGATTATATCCTGTATCAGCTCGAGCAGAGCCTTTTCAATGCAGTATACAAAAGCGCTCGGAGCATTGTTTATAAGATCGTCAAGATCCTCAAACTGCTCGTTTATCTCTGCAAATTTTGTCTGCGCTTCAAGAGCCAGTTCCTTGTACTTGTTTCTGATAATGTTATAAATGTTCCTGTCAGGAGTAATTGTAAACGGAACATTGCAGAACTGAGTTTTCAGTTCATGATTTTCACTTTCGATAATATTTTTTAAATCTCTCGCTTGCATCTGATTTCCTCCGTTTGAATATTGACAGCCTTGCGGCTTTACTGCATACGAAACGTGTATTTTGATATAACCGATATAAAATTTGCACATTCCGTTTATTATTTTTCATATTATCACACAACAAATATATTTTCCACCGTCAAATTCCACGCAGAATTCCTATCAAATTGTCATATCGCTGTAAATCCCATCAGTAAGCCAAATCTCATTGTAAACTTTTCCCGTAACCGAGTTGAATTTTCCTCCCTGCCCTTGAGCAAAAGATTACAGTCAAAGTAAAACCGTCGGACAAGTTTATTTTTCTGCGTTCCACACTCCCCACCGTATATCAAGGCACAAAACAGCCACGAAAACAGCTTACATACCTCTTGACATTTACAGCCTGCCGTGCTGAATTTCTGAACCGTGCCTGCAACTGCTATATTCAGATTGGAAAACCCGATGAACCGGCAGAAAGAAAAAAGCTGTAGCGCTGAACGTACAGCTTTGCTTTCATAGCTTCAATAACAGCATCAACCCCCACACCGATTGTCTAAACGGTGCAGGGGTTGCTGCTGTTATTATATTTTTTTCTACGTTCTTGCAAATACTGCAAAATCTATAGCGGTACATAAACAGCCTTCACAATTGTTTATGGTTTTATACATTTCGGTCAGCGTTGCTCCGGTAGTCGTTACATCGTCAATTATGAGAATGTGCTTTCCGTTGAGCTTTATCGGCTCTGTCACAGTAAAGCAATTGTCGAGATTGCTTTCACGCTCTTTCTTACCGAGCGTTTTCTGCTGTGCGGTCTTTCTTGTTTTGGCAACGGCGTTAACTGTCGGTATGCCGGTTATTTCGGAAATCTCACGGCATATCTTCTCGGTATGGCTGTAGCCTTTTTTGATTTTATCCGTATAATAAATAGGAACAGGTACGATGACATCCGGCAGAGTTTCATAGCACCCTGTAATCTTCTGTACAAGCGTATATGCCATAAAACTGATTTTACTGCCGTCACGGTGCTTCTTTGCGCCTATAACTACAGGCGAAGTCTTTTTGTTATAACGGCATACGCTTAACAGCCTGCCGCCGCAAAGGCTTTCCTCTTTCTCGTTATACTCGAATTCGCAGGCGCATTTATCGCAGATATAATCCATTCTTCCTATGACCTTACTGCACAAGGGACAGCGGTTCGGAAAGAACCAATCAAGCAGTATACGCTTCAGCTCGTATTTATTCATCATCATTTTCATCTAAAAACGGATTGCGTATCTTTGTCGGCTTTATTATGCCGTCAAGCAGCCGTTTCGCTGTATTTCTGTTCATTGTGCCGCCGTTGTCACGTCTGCGTCTGTCCGCTCCCGGAATATCATCGGCATCGGTAAGGCTGTCTACGGAAGGAGCGTCCAGCTTTATAACAGGCGGAGTGTGCTTTTCGCTCACAGCCGGCTTTTCCTCAGACTTTGCTTTTACGGACGCTTTTTCTCCGACCGGTACAGTAAGTGACGGCGAGGACGGCAGAATGTCAAAATCATCCTGCGTCAGATGTTCTCCGCTTTGCTGTACCTCAGGGAAATCTTCTGCCGCTGTCTGCGTTGTTTCAACGGTATGCCTGTACATATTTGCCGCATAGTTGCTCTTAGGCGTTACAGAGTGCTTTATGCTGTAGTCGGCTTTTGCAAATTCGCCTGCAAAGCCCGTATCAACAGCAGGCTCTGTATATGCGTTATTGTCTTTATCGGGCCTGTCTTCGTCCGCAGTGCCTTCATTTGTATATCCGCCGGATGTCTGCTGTAATTTGTCATCTGCTCCGCCGAAACTGAAAATATCGTCAAGCGGCTTGAAATCATAACCGCTGACCTTTTCAAGCTCGGAGATTTCGCTTTCGAAAGCATTGTCGAACGGATTTTCAAACAGGCTGACATCCAGCTTATCCGTTTCATCGGCCTTTACAACGTGAACAGGTGCCTTAGGAGCTTCGTTTTGCAGTGCGGCCGCTTCCTGCTGTACGGGTACGGCGCTTTCCTGCATCATATCATAAAGCTCACGTTCCTGCTCCTGCTTTCTGCGGCGGTTTTCCTGCTCGTAAAGAACACTGCGGTCTACCCGTTCAAAAACAAAAGGCTTTACCTCGGGCTGTTTTGCCTTGCCGTTTTTTTCTTTGCTTTCCTGTGCGGACGGCTCGCTCTTGCTTTCGGCTTCGTGCTTGACCGGTGCAAAATGCAAATCGTGAGAATACTTCTCAAATTCTCTGAATTCCGAAACGCTGAGCGTATTGTGAAGAATGCTCTCCTTTATAGCCATAAAGCTCTGATACCACTCTGCAAAATCACGCTGTGTAAGATCGACGTTTATACGCTTCGACATATATGTGTACAGCTCTTTGGTCATATCCTCAAGCCGTCTTATTTCATCCGGTGTTCTCGGAGGTACCGCCGTGCTCATCTCAAGGCAGGTGCGGCCGCCCGGCTGAGCCTTACTGCAATAATCATAGTCGTAATCCTTGTCACGAATAAAATACTCTCCGCAGCGTTCGCAGTGCTGAAGAACTCCCCCGCTTTCAAGCAAAAGGTCTATTTCCAGATCTATTATCGCCTTGAGGCTGTCCGAAACGTACACCTTCTTCGGCAGAGAACGCATCGTTGTTATTATCGTGTTCAGCACCGAATCCGGTTTTTCGGGAACATAATTCTTTATCTTAGCAAAGACGTCCATCGCCTCGCTGTCCGAATGCAGAGCGGCAAACGGTCTGTGCTCGCCCTCATATTCGATCTCGGGAAGTGCCGAAGCCGCTATCGCCTTTGAAATATTGCTCGTTATGAACGGAGCGGACGGCAGCCTGCCGACAGTGTACACCTTTGCGGCGGTAAAGCATTCCGACGGATAGCCCATCTCATTTGCGGCTACGCTGAATGTCAGATCAAAATAATCACGCTTTGCAAATGCCTGCTCTGCAGTGACCTTTTCACCAAACACAAAGTCTATCTTGCGTTTTGCGTATTCCTGAAGCTGAAGAAGGCTCACCCAGCGGTTTACCGCCTTATTGTGACGATATTCGGTAAGCCTTGTGAATATGAGCTTTTCAAACGGAGTTTTGGCATTTATAAGCTCATTCCATAAGGAAGATATGCCAAGCCCCTTTTCTCTGCAAAGATATTCTATAAACAGATCCTGTACTGCTTTTTCATAAATGCCGTGGATATTCGCCTCAACATATTTGTGACACGCACCGAGTGAATTACGGAGCGCAACAATATCCTCAAGTCTGTACTCTCCGCTTTCCGCACATCTTTTGCAATAATCGGTACAGCGTCTGATAAAGCCGGAAAAGTCATATTCGGCAAATTTAAGGACAGACTGCGGATATGAAAGAGAATATATCTCACTCGAATTTATACCGGTTAAGCTGACTGTTCTTTTTATACTCATATCCGCTTTTCCTTTCCGCAGGTCCTTTAATAGTCTTCCGATGTGTCATCTGTCGATACTGCGTCGAAGTTGAATTCACGCTTTCTGCCGTCAACATAAAGCGTATGCTTGTCTTTCCACTTGACATCGGCAGGCTTGTTATAGTCGGAGGTTATTATATGGATGCCGCCCAATGCGTTACGGCATTCAAGGAACGGCAGGCTTATATCTCCGTCTGTTTCTTCAAGATAGAAAGATACCGAACGGCTGGTGTCGCCCTCAGGGTCAACATAAAGAACTATTCTGTACTGCTTGTCGGGCGAATAGCGGTAGCTTGTGCTTCTTGCGGACAGATCGACATCCATAAGAGTAATGTTTCCGAACAGCATCTTGAAAGTCAGGTAAACAAGCACTCCTACTACATACATAAGCAGATATATAGTGCCGATAATGATCTTCGCGGTCTCGCCCGCACCGCTCAGCAGGAATATAAGTACGCTTACGACTATCGGAGGCACTGCGGCAAACCAGTTGCCAAAGCCGAACAGAAGTATAGCGAACGCCAAAAAAGGCGAAATTATCGCAACGATTCTCGTGACTATCTGCTTTCTTGTGAAAAGCATAATCCCAAAGAAGATAATATTGATAAAGATATAAAGCGTAACAAGTGCGCCCTGGTGCGTCGGCTCAAGATAATATCCCATAAAAAGCCACGCCACAAAGCCCAGAAACACGGGATAGGCTATCGACAGGAACGACACACCGAATTTGAACCATTTATTTGTTAAAAAGCTGATTACTTTTTCCATTTATTTTCCTTTCCGCTGTGCAAGGCACATACGTTTGATTTACAGCATTACTTATTATATTGTATACTAAATCGCCGCAAATTTCAAGACTTATTTCATTATCGGCAGTATTTCGGGCTTTTTTCATCATTGCAGAGCCTGCCGGTTAAATAAAAAGGAGCATCATTTATGCCCCATTTTGCTTTATTCGGTTATTATCGCCTTTTCGGGTACAACAGCGGTTCTCTTTACAAGAGGCTCGACTCTGATCGGCTCATCCTTGCCGTACCGGGTCAGTTCCGCTTTATTCGCTGTCGTCTACGCCAGCATCTGCTTTTTCTTCAGGCAGTTTCCCCGCTTGTGCCGCCAATTTCTTTTCCTGCGATTTTACACGCCGCTCCAATTTTTTGATATCCTCGGAAGGCGGCAGTTCTTCCGGCTTGATTCCACGCTGACCAAGCATCTCACGCACAGAAAGATTATTCTGCATGTGTTCGCCGGTGATAGCACGTTCGCCCTTTAAGTCTTTTTCCTCCACATTATAATTGGTCATTTCTGTTGCCAGATTTTTTGCCGCAATCGTCAGTGTCGGTAAAAAATCTGCCAGTGGGCGATTATCTTTCACACCGAGGCGAGCTTTCATTTCCTGTGTAGTGTGACCGCCGAACAGAGCCTGATCCCCTTTGGAACGAATGCGACCAAAACCGGCATCATCGACACCACGCTCATAGATATTCTGTGAAAGACGCTTCTCAGATTCACGCAGTCTGCCACGAGCCTCAGTACGCTCAATCAGTGCGATGCGTTCTTCAATCAGTTCCTGCTTTCTGGTCTGGACGGCAAAATAGCTTTGTGCAAAAGCAATTTCTTCTTTTTTAGGGTCACCGTTCTGTGCAATCAAATAACAGGCATAACGGGTAAGCATATAGTCCTTAACGGCTCTTTGTGCGCCTTTGCCGGTCTCAATCATTTTCGTGACCTCACGAAAATGATCAGAAACTTCTATGCCACCGGTTTCACAGGAATCCTTTGCACGAGAGACGGCTTTATCAAAGTTTTCCCAACGCTCGTAGCCGAGTAAGGACATCAACTCACGGGCATACCAAAATTCGATGTTTGCGTTTTCATCATTATGTACAACAAGGTCAAACTGCTCCTTAATCTGACCAACTCTCTTTTTATCCATTATTTTCCTCCATATTATCCGGCAAAAGCGCTGAAATATCGTTGGGCATACAGTACATAGCCACACAAATACTCACAAGCTTTTCCAATGCATATACTGGCTATTTTATATTTCTAAAATGATATTATCCGAAATATTTACTTTGCATCAACTCGGCATTGCACACATCCTCTTCAATTATCAAATACTGCAGCCTTTTTATGCCCCCTTCGCTTTATTCGGTTATTATCGCCTTTTCGGGTACAACAGCGGTTCTCTTTACAAGAGGCTCGCCACGGACAACGATATTCTTTTCATCGTCAAAGCCGAATTTCTTATACATACGGCTTACCCCGTCCGACATCAGATGTTCCTGTCTGAAAGTTACGGCTGACAGCTCCTCCCCGACCTCAAACTGCGCCATAGCTGTAACCATAAGCCTTGACGCTATACCAATACGCCTGTAGTCAGGCGACACGGCGATATGATCTATCGTTTTGTTCTTCTTCGAAAACATAATAAAGCCTGCGATATTGTTTTTATGTGCTATAACAAATATCTCGCCGCTTGACATTCTTTTCTTTATAAGCCTTGCCATTCTTTCGGCATTGTAGTCAGCAAAATTCTCACTGCAAAGCTCAGCCAGAGCCGTTATTTTCTCCGCTTCCTCAGCACAAGGGATGCGTGGCAGGGTAAGTGAAACATAATCAAGGTCAAGTCCGAACAGAAGTGCGGTCGTTTTCATACTTTCCCTATCCGTTCCGGCAAGCCGTGATTCCTTGTCACGCAAAAAAAGATTGCCTATCCCGTATGTCATTATTATAGCAAGCTCTTCCGTGCTTATCAGCGGCTTTGCACCGTATTCTATCAGCACTTCAATAATCTGCTTTATATACGGGACGGATATTTCAAGCGAGCGATCACGAATATCTCTCGGAGTGCTTTCGTGCATTTTCCCTACAAATTCATTGCGGAAGCGTTCAGCTTCATCCGCAAACATTCCGAATATATCAATAAAAGAAGTATACGGCGACCTTACGGCTTTTTCCGTCATTCCGATTATCTTGCTTCTATAATCTATGAACAGTGATTCTATAAACGCACTGTATATATCATCCTTTGATTTAAAATAGTAATAGAACAGACCGACCTCAGCGCCTGCCTCATTCATTATTTTCCTTATTGAAGTGCCCTCGAATCCGTCTGATATAAAACAGTTTGCCGCCGCACTGAGTATTTTGCTTTTTTTAGCGTTATCCTTTACAGCCTTTTTCTGCAAGTCAACACCTCCCGCCAAATATTACCTATTTAATTATAACACTGCATTTATCAAAAAGCAACAGGAATATGTACAAACAATGTAAGAATATTTTGTTGCGAGGTGATATTATGGAAATAACCGAAGCAGAGATAGAAATCATTACAAGGCAGATTGTTAAAATCATCATAAATCATCAATGTGACGCATCAGCTGTGGGTCCTGAGGACGCAGACGATGAATAAGCTCAGAGCCGCAGCCTATTGCCGTGTTTCAACCGACCGTGCCGAGCAATCCGGATCGCTTGCTTCACAGCGGTCGTTCTTTGATGATTATATCAGAAATTCCGACTCTATGACTTTGGTCGGAGTGTTCTATGACGAGGGTACAAGCGGCACGACAACGCTCAACCGTTACGGCTTCAACAAAATGATCTCCCTTGCCGTGTCCGGCGGCATAGACATCATCCTCACAAAAGAGGTCAGCCGCTTTGCAAGAAACACTGTAGACACCCTTAACATCACCCGTATGCTGAGGGCGAAGGGCGTAGGTATTATCTTTATAAATGATAATATAGATACCCGTGACAGCGACGGCGAGCTTAGGCTTTCTATAATGGCAACGATAGCGCAGGAGGAAAGCCGCAAAATCTCCGAGCGTGTAAAATGGGGACAGCAAAGGAAAATGGAACAGGGCGTAGTGTTCGGCAGGAGCTGTCTCGGATATGACGTAAAAGACGGCAAAATCACTGTCAATGCGGATTCGGCAGAAATAGTAAAGCGTATTTTCACAGAGTATACCGTGCTTTTAAAGGGTGCAGAAAGCATAGCGGACGAATTGAACGCCGAGCAGATAAGAACCGTCAACGGCGGAAGGTGGAGCGGTGCGTTTATCCGTAAGGTACTGCGGAATGTAAAATATGTCGGCGACCTTGAGCAGAAAAAGACCTGCACTCCGGATTTTCTCACGCATAAGAAAAGGCTCAACAGCTCGGAGCATATCTATATAAGAAATCATCACGAACCGATAATAAGCCGTGAGCTGTGGGAGCAGACCCAAGCCGAGATAAGCCGGAGAAAGCCTACGGACACAAGCCGCCACAGCGACCGATACGTCTTCAGCGGAAAGGTATATTGCGGTGTATGCGGCAGTGTGATGGTATCCCGTGTAAAAACGCTGAAAAACGGCAAGATATACCACGCCCTGCGTTGCTCGGGAAGAATCGGCGGGAAGTCCTGCAACAACGAAACGCTTAACGTGACCGCCCTAAAAGCCTGCGTAAAGCGTATTTTCACAGATATACCCATCGACAAAACAGCCGTCATAAACGCAGTAATAAAGGGCTTATCCCGAACAGACAAGCCCGACATTCCTGCACTGCGCAGAAAAATCGAAACGCTCAACGCCAAAAAACGCCGTGCGGTTGATCTTATGCTGGACGGATTGATAACACAGCAGGAGCTTATCGAGCAGAAATCGTACTATGACAGTATTATAGAAAAGCTGTCGCAGGAAATTTCAAGCGACAGATCCATTTTTGAAACGGATAAAATCAGAAAAAACGCAGAAAAGTTTCTTGATTTCACAAGCGATCCGATATGGCTCTTGGTCATAAGAGCCGATTATATCCACGGCACTCTTACAGTGTATCTTAATGGTATAGAAAAAGGCTTCACCACCTGCTTTACCGCAACAGGCAGGGGGGACAGCTACCGTGTCATCACGGGAAATACAGTGAGGTCGCAAGGGATCATTCCGGGAACGATGCAGGTACCGAAGAACTATCCCATCTCGAAATGATAGGCTCTATAGTATCCCAGCTCACAACAGGCGAGGGCGCAAAGAGCTTTGACCGATACGGAGTAGGCGCATATTATATGGATCACGCAAATGCGGTTTACCCATCCAATGCCGGCGGTGTGCCGTTTACCGCCGCATACATCCAGAGCAAAGCCGATCCGCTCGCCGATATTCACGAAGATCTTGCGGCGGAGCAGAAAGCCAGAGCTACCTATGACAACATCCTCAGAGTCTGCGATGATCCGGACGTAAGCAATGTGATAAAATTCCTGCGTGAACGTGAAGTAGTGCATTTTCAGAGATTCGGTGAGGTTCTCGATATACTTCAGTCGCAGATAAAGTAAATATAAAAGCTGTGGCAGCAATGAAACTGCCACAGCTTTTTCAGCATACTGCAATGCGTAAGTTTTCGCTAAAACAAAAATAAAGGACATTCGAAAATCGAATGTCCTTTACACTGGTGCGGGAAATGGGACTTGAACCCACACGCCAATACTGACACAAGCACCTCAAGCTTGCCTTGTCTGACTGCGGAACAAGTTCCGCTTCCACGAAATCAAAGATTTCGTGCGATTCCAGTGTGGCTTTTTTGCTGATAATGCTTTGCTGATTTGTCGGATATAAAAATAAAGGACACTCGAAAATCGAATGTCCTTTACACTGGTGCGGGAAATGGGACTTGAACCCACACGCCAATACTGACACAAGCACCTCAAGCTTGCCTGTCTGCCGATTCCAGCATCCCCGCAAATCAGCATAATCTATTATAGCAGAATAAAATCGGTTTGTCAAGCACTTTTTTGATTTTTTCCAAAAAATCTTGTACTCCGACAAACCGACTTGTTTTTAGGTTTATCTGTTACGCATTTTCAGCTCACGGTCGATGGTGCGTTTTGCGTCACGCTGAGCCATAGCGTCACGCTTGTCGTGCTGTTTTTTACCTTTGCAAAGACCGACCTGAACCTTCACTCTGCTGCCCTTGAAATAGACGGATATAGGGATAAGCGTCAAACCGTCCTGCTTTACCTGTCCGAGCAGCTTCATTATTTCACGCTTGTGCATAAGCAGTTTTCTGGTTCTCAGCGGATCCTTGTTGAATATGTTGCCCTTTTCGTAAGGCGAGATGTGCATCTGCTTGATAAATAATTCGCCGTTGTCGATAGAAATCCAACTGTCCTTCAGATTAAGTCCTCCGTCACGGATAGATTTCACCTCGGTGCCGGTCAGCTCTATTCCTGCCTCGTAGCTTTCAAGGATGAAATAATCATGCCTTGCCTTTCTGTTGTCTGCAATCGTTTTAAGTGCCGTTTTCTCCATTGTGACCTCTCTTTTCTTATATATAAAGGTATGATCGGCAGTGCAAAATGCCGATATTCGTTTTCTTAAATAAGGTATAAATATTATTTTACTATAAAACCGGTATTTTTGCAAGCGAATTTACATTCACATTGTAAAAAATTCCTGCATTTTGCAATAACACGAATAAAATCTTGCGGAAATGCACATTTAAATGCGTAGTTTTGAGTTTTTTAAACTTTTTTATGAAAATTTTAAAAAAACTATTGCAAATTTTGCGTATATGTGGTATACTTTTTCTTGCAGTTTAAAAGCAATAACGGCTTTAGTCACAGAGAATGCAGTAAAGCTTACCGATGAAGTCGGTTTTCTCACAAATTATTATATGAAACGCAGAAAAACCGTGTTTATCCGTAAAACCAATGTATATCACACTTGAGCCGAAAATATCAGGAGGATTTAACAATGGCGTTAAAAAATCAGTATCTTATCGACCTGCTCGAAACAGTTAAGAAAAGAAATGCAGGCGAGCCCGAATTCATTCAGGCAGTAACAGAAGTTTTCGAGAGCCTTCAGCCCGTAGTTGAAAAAAGACAGGATCTCGTTGACGCAGGCGTATTTGAGAGAATCGTTGAGCCTGAAAGACAGATCATGTTCCGTGTACCCTGGGTAGATGACAACGGCAAGACTCAGGTAAACAGAGGTTTCAGAATTCAGTTCAACTCGGCAATCGGACCTTACAAGGGCGGTATCAGACTTCACCCCTCCGTATATCTCGGTATCATCAAGTTCCTCGGCTTTGAGCAGGTCTTCAAGAACAGCCTTACAACACTGCCTATGGGCGGCGGCAAGGGTGGTTCTGACTTTGACCCCAAGGGCAAGAGCGACGGAGAGATTATGCGTTTCTGCCAGAGCTTTATGACAGAGCTTTGCAGACATATAGGTCCTGACTGCGATGTTCCCGCAGGCGACATCGGTACAGGCGGACGTGAGATCGGTTATATGTTCGGTCAGTACAAGAGACTCAGAAACGAATTCTCAGGCGTTCTCACAGGTAAGGGTCTGACATACGGCGGTTCACTTGCAAGAACAGAAGCTACAGGCTACGGTCTTTGCTACTTCACAAACGAAATGCTCAAGGCTAACGGCAAGAGCTTCGACGGCAAGACAGTTGTTATCTCAGGTTCGGGCAACGTTGCTATCTACGCTACAGAAAAGGCTACACAGTATGGTGCTAAGGTAGTTGCACTTTCTGACTCAAACGGCTACATCCACGATCCCGACGGCATCGAGCTTGATGTTGTAAAGCAGATCAAGGAAGTTGAAAGAAAGCGTATCAAGGAATACGTTAACAGAACATCACACAAGAATGTTACATATACAGAAGGCTGCTCAGGCATCTGGACAATCAAGTGCGACATTGCACTCCCCTGCGCTACACAGAACGAAATCAACGGCGAGTCAGCTCAGGCTCTCGTAAACAACGGTTGCTTCGCAGTTGCAGAAGGTGCTAATATGCCCTCTACTCCCGAAGCTATCGAGGTTTACCTTTCAAACGGTCTTCTTTACGGACCTGCTAAGGCTGCAAATGCCGGCGGTGTTGCTACATCAGGTCTTGAAATGAGCCAGAACTCAATGCGTTACAGCTGGACATTTGAAGAAGTTGACGCTAAGCTCCACGATATAATGAAGGAAATCTTCAAGCAGTGCGACACAGCCGCTAAGGAATACGGCTTAGAGGGTAACTACATGGCAGGCGCTAACATAGCAGGCTTCTTAAAGGTAGCTGAGGCTATGAAGGCTCAGGGTTGTGTATAATAATCCGATTTCACTAAAACTACTCCCTTAAAGGAGGGCTTTATATGAAACACGGTACTTTATCTCAGGGCAAAAAGAGTACGGCTGACCCTAAAACCTCGCTTGTCAGAAATGACGGAAGCTTTAAGCGTACCGATAATCTTTCTGAAACGGGGTTGGAGTTTCACAAACCGTTTACTCATCAGAAGCCCGATAAGGATAACAAGTAAATAAATCGACCTCCGCATTATTAAGCAATGCGGAGGTTTTTATCTGCGTTATTTCAAAAGACCGCCCTGCGTTTTTATACGCAGGGCAGTCTCAGCTTGTAGAAAAAGTATGCTTTTTCAAAAAAGTGCTTGTTCTCTATCCCTATAAGAACGCTTTGTGGGCTTTGCGTCCTGCAAAGCCTTTGGGCGTTCTATCTCGGCATCCTTGCCGAAGCCCCAAGCCCCTTTCCCCGGGAAAGGGGCTATATTACTGGGGCTACCGCCCCTAGACCCTGTCGGGGGCTACGCCCCTGCGACCCCATTTTTATATAATCAAGAGGTTTATCGACAGTCTGAGACCGCCCTGCGTTTTTATACACAGGGCGGTCTTGCTATTCAGAAATTTTCCGTAATGCTCTTTGCAAGCTGTTTTATTTCGGGAACGTCTGCCGCTTCCCAAAGTCTTATACTGCAATGAAGAATACCGTTCTTCTTATAGAGCATTCCGAGTCGGTGGCAACGCTCGGTGTTGTCCACAACCCGAACTATCGGAGTAACATCGGGTGTATCGTCAAGAATATCCGCCTTGCTGTGCGTTACCGCCTCATACCACTGCGGCGTGGTAAACTTTTCACACGGGAAAGCGCTCAGCAGCTTATCGTTCTTGTCTATAAGAAGTCCCATCGTACCGGGTGCTACAGGCTTGTTCATACTCTCCGAAATGACACGGAACATATGATAGTTCCAGAAATCCGCACAGTATGCGTTTTCTATAGCATTACTGCCGTCGGTTATCACCATAGCCTTTTTGCCGCTTGCTATAAGCACTTTTGCCTTTTCAACGCTGTCTGTAAAAATCAGCTCGTCATCGGCTGTCTTTATTCCGTTTTCGGTAATTTCAACATCTGTCTGCGGATAAAGCCAGAATACATAGCTGTTGTGCAGTTCGCCCATAGCAAGTGTAAGGACTGCTTTCTGCGGTTTTGTGATACCGCTGAAGTCGGGAACGAATGTGCCGACAGAGGTAAGGCGTGCATCCGATGAGGTAAACTCAACACTGCCGTTTATATCAAGCTCATCGCTTATGAGCGAATACTGCACCGCTCCGCTCTTTATCTTACCTTTACCGTATGACGAAAGAAGAATCTCTACTGACGGTTTTTCTTCCGCACCGAAAACATACTTTTCCGTCTTTGCAAGCAGTACATTACTGTCGCAGAAGCCTCTCCAGCCCTCAGGTGTTATAAAGCCCTTCGATTGCATAAAGGCATTAAGCACGCCGACAAGCGAAACTCCCTGTCCGTTGAAATCCTGCAGATCGAGAAGCTGGAATCCGCTGAGTTCGGAAGAACGCAGAGCTGTTTCAATCTCGTCCTTATAGCACTGAGTACAATGTGCGCCGACCGCCTCGAAGAAATCTCTCCACTGCGTGTAAAGTCCCTTTTCTTCAAGCCTTTCTCTGAAAATATCGAGATAGCGAGGAACGAGAGGACCTGTGTACATTTTCATCTCGTCAAAGTCGGGGAAATAATCATACTGTCCGACCTCGTGAGATATTACCGGCTTGTGCGGAATATAACTGCCGTCTGCGGCGCTCAGCTTTACCGTCTTTACCCCTGTGCCGTACTGAATCTGTATCGTATCTCCGCCCTCGTTCTCCGAGCCGTTTTCGCCTCTGATTATCGCATCATAATCGTAAGCGGCATTCGGCTTGTCCGTCTGGATATGACCGAGAGGTGCGTCACACATAGCATAAGAGCCTCTGAAAAGTCTGTCACGGGAAAGTCTTACTCCTGCGAAAAAATCCTCCTGCGGAATTTCGGCAGGCCAGAACTGGAAGTTGTTTGAGCCGCTTGTAAAGAAGATTGAATGATTTTCACGGCGGAGAATGTCGATTATCTCTCCGAGCCTTTCACGGTTGCCCCAAAGCTCGTTTCCGAGCGACATCATAACAAATGAAGGGTGGTGGGAAAAATCTTTTATAATACGGATACCCTCGTTTATAAGGTAGTCCTGTTCTTCCTCGTTATAACCGTCCTCGCCCTTAGCGGCAATCGTTCCCCAGAAAGGAAGCTCCGGCTCCATATAGATACCAAGCTCGTCTGCGGCGGTAAATGCGGCATCGGGAGGACAGCAGGTGTGGAAACGGTAATGGTTTATGCCATAGCTTTTGGCGATTTTAAGACGTTCTTTCCAATCGTTAACATCACAGGGAGCATAAGCGGTAAGAGGAAAAATCATTCCGTCGTGCTTTCCTCTGAGAAATGCCTCACTGCCGTTTACGAGCAGTTTCCTGTCATTACCAGAGAATGTGACAAAGCCGAACGAGGTATTGAATATATCTTCACCGCAACGTAATTCAAGACTGTAGATATTGCGTTCAAATTCATCCCACAGCTGAGCGTTTTCAAGTCTGAACTCTGCTTCAAATGTATCTCCGTCAGATATGATATTAGCTTTAAGCACACGGATTCCGCCGGGAGCGGTAACAGTTGCAGTAACAACGGCGTTGTCCGCACCGTTGACCAAGCCTCTTACCGATAAACTGCCGTCAGCAGACGCAATCACTCTTACATCGGAAATGTAGCTCTTGGGATATATTTCGATATTCATCTTTCCGACAATGCCCAGCCAGTTTGTCTGGGTATCAGGACTTGTCATGTGACCTCCGCCCGTCTTATAACCGACATTTGCCACACGGATAACAATTTCGTGTGTGCCTGCGGTCATATATGAAGAAATATCATAGCGGTGCGAGCTGCAAAGGCTGTCGCAGGTACCTACTTCCGCACCGTCAATATACAGCGTGCTTACTCTTGTGCGTTCAAGTGTGAGTATCGACACCAAGCCCGTCATATCGCTTTCAAGGGTACACGAACGTCTGAACCACGCATATCCAGTGAATGTGTATTTATCGGTAAGGTATCCTTCGTCCCTGTTCTTGTTCTCAGCCACCTTTGCGGCATCTGACAGCGTATCGGGAAGAATTATGCTGTCGTTGTAATTATCAGGAAGCGAGGTACGGTTATTTTCGCTTATGAAAAGCTCCCACTTTCCGCTGATGTCTATCGTATTTATCATAGATGTTTTCCTTTCGTGTGAGCGTTTACATTCTTTGACTATGATACTATAAAGAAGCAACACTGTCAATAGACGACGGGGAAGAAAATATTAAAAATAATCCGCAGAATTTAAATTCAGTTAACAAACGTTGAATATAATACAGGTACAGGGTGAGAAAAAGCCCTATAAAGTTGCTATCTTCGTTTTCATATATTTCCCCAAAGCATTGATGCCCGGCTGTAAAAGGCCGGGCATCAATGTTTTTTATTGATTATTTTCGGCGGAATAGTCCTTCCACATTTCAGTTACGTTTCCATTGCCATTATGCTTCGCATAAATATCTCCCATAAGCATAGCGTATGTATAATCGCCGCACTGCCACACCTCACGGTAGCGTTCACGCACCTCCATCACAATACCTTTTCCGAGAGCCTCCGCAATATAGATATTATTCTCGTCAAAGCCGGCGATTATCGCAATGTGACCGTCACAGCCGATAAGATCGCCCACCTGCAATATTCCGCTTCGCATTACCTCCTCGTCAAGCCATACACGCTCTCCGAAATCGGAATATTCATCGTCATAGCCGGGAGTATCCCCTGCGCCGACATCGCCCAGCGGAACACCGCCGTTATACAGGCACCACGAAACAAATCCCGAACAGGTCATGCCGTTTGCATATTTTGCACCGGGAATAAGCCCGAATGCGTCCTCCCAGTTTGTGAGCGGTTCGCCCCACGTTGCAGGTCCGTATAATATGCCTTTCTTATCAAGAATGTCAAACTTGCTGTGGGTAAGATAAAGTCCCTTGTGATAAAATCTGCCCTCGCCGTCACAGTACGGCCTTTCGGGCTGTGGATTCAGCCTGCCGTTTTCATAGAAATACGGTATCTTGTAATTGAATTCAAGCGGAATAAACCTTGCTGCCGCAACTACGCCTGCTCTTGTTCCGTAGCCTGCGGTATTTACACGGCTCTCAAGCACAGCGTCAATCATACTTCCCTCCGCCTCACTGTATTGACCGGGCTGAAGAAGCGGCTTTGTTGCCGTGATCTTCGGCGCTCTGAGTAAATCCGTGACCGTTATTTCTATACTGTCTGAAATGCTGTCCGATACGCTTGCTGTTATTGTCGCCGTACCCGCTTTCAGTGCGGTGATCACACCGTCCTTGACGCTGACCGTTTTCGGTGCGGAGCTGTTCCACTTTACCGACTTTTCGCTGTCTGTGGGATTACCGATAGTTTCAAAAGCGGTTGTAAGCGTGCCTGTCATTCCAACATTCATATATGTATCGGTTTTGTCTATTGTGATTTTGGTTACTGCATCAACGTTTATCGTAAACTCATCACTCCGCACGGCTTTTCCGCTGTCGCTGGTCACGGTTATAATGTAGCTTCCTTTTGGCAGAGATAATACTGCTTTTCCGCCTTCAAGCCTTTTCCTGTCACTATCGCCGTTATATGAATAATACAACCCGTCCGTTGTACCGTCCTCGTTTCTGCATTCTATTGCGACATTGCGTGTGAAGTCTGCATTCAGTTCTTCCGCTACCGATACGGATATGATTGTCGGTACAGGCTTTATTTCTGTGACTGTCAAAGACGGCTGTACTTCGGCGGAAGGTCTGTTAGATCTGTTCTGATTCCTTTGTGTCATAGCATAACCGCAGAAAAGCATTATCCCCGTACAAAAGGCTATCACGACCGAAAGAAAAACTATGCAGAAATCCCGCAGCCGTCCTTGTTTTCGCTTTTTATGCCCGTTTACAGCCATTAAGGCGTTTTTTTCACAGACAGAAACAGAAATATTTTTTTGATCGTTGTTATTGACCGTTTTAGCTGATGTTGATGCTGATGAAGATAAAGATGTCATGGCGTTTACCTTTTTATTATTGATTTTATGATTTTTCGGATTTTTAATATAAATAACTGTTTACTCAAGTATAACATTCTAATTTCTAAAAATCAACTAATAAATGGTTACAATTTGGTTACAATTTTTGCATATATTATCCAAAAAACAGTATTGCGTATTTTTTCGAAAAATTTTTTCAAAACCTCTTGACTTGGAGTTAACTCCATGTGATACAATACGGTTGTAACAGGAAAGCAACGTGCCGTCCGTCTTATAGCGGCAGGACATACTAAAAAGGAGAATAACAATGTATCTTGAAAAAATCAATTCGCCGTCGGATATAAAGAAGCTGAGCGTTGACGAAATGAAAAAGCTGACGCAGGAAATGCGTGACGCACTTATATTCAAGCTCAGCCGTCACGGAGGACACTGCGGTCCCAATCTCGGTTTTGCGGAGGCAACGGTCGCTCTGCACTATGTATTCGATTCGCCTGTAGACAAAATAGTATTCGATGTATCTCACCAGACATACTGCCACAAGATGCTCACAGGCAGAAAAGACTGTTTCCTTTATGAAGAACATTTTGACGATATTTCGGGCTACTCGAATCCCGCCGAAAGCGAACACGACTTTTTCGTCATCGGTCACACCTCAACTTCTGTAAGCCTTGCACTCGGTCTTGCAAAGGCAAGGGATTTAAAGCACGAAAGCGGAAACGTTATTGCGGTAATAGGCGACGGTTCGCTCAGCGGCGGCGAGGCTCTTGAGGCTATCGACTACGCAGGCGAATTTGACGGAAATCTTATCGTTATTATAAACGATAACGATATGTCTATCGCTGAAAACCACGGCGGTATGTACAAAAATCTCAAGGCTCTGCGTGATGGCAACGGAAAAGCCGATACGAACCTGTTCACAGCTATGGGTCTTGATTATGTGTTCGTAAAGGACGGCAACGATATTGAAAGTCTTATCACCGCTTTCAGTAAGGTAAAGGACAGCAAGCGTCCTGTCGCAGTGCATATAGTTACCGAAAAGGGAAAGGGTCTGTCTTTTGCGGAAGAAAACAAGGAGGACTGGCACTGGCATATGCCGTTTGACGTTGAAACGGGCAAGGCAAAGTACAATTATGACGGCGAGGATTACGGCGACCTTACAGCTAAGATGCTTCTTGAAAAAATGAAGAAGGACGAAAGCGTATGCGTTCTGACCTCCGGTACTCCCACAGTAGGCGGCTTCTGGAAAGGCAGAAGAGATGAGGCAGGCAGACAGTTTATAGATGTAGGAATTGCGGAAGAAAATGCGGCGGCTATGGCTTCGGGAATTGCAGCAGGCGGCGGTAAGCCTTTGTACACAGTATACAGCACATTTATACAGCGTACCTATGACCAGATCTCGCAGGATATATGCATAAACAACAGCCCCGTTGCGATAAGCGTATTTGCAGGCTCTGTCTACGGTATGAGCGATGTTACCCATCTCGGACTCTATGACATTCCTATGCTCTCCAACATTCCGAATCTTGTTTATCTTGCTCCCGCAACAAAGGAAGAATATCTTTCTATGCTTGACTGGGCAATCGAACAAAACAAGTATCCCGTTGCGGTGCGTGTACCGGGCGGTGCGGTGATTTCGGACGGCAAGGAAGTAAAAAGCGACTGGTCGGATATAAACAAGTACGAGATTACAAAAAGCGGCTCAAGAATAGCAGTGATAGCACTCGGCGCTTTCTATCAGCTCGGTGAAAAAGCGGCAAAGCTAATCGAAGAAAAGACAGGCACAGCTCCCACGCTTATCAATCCTCACTATATCACGGGCATTGACAAGGATATGCTTGAAGACCTCAAGAAAAACCACGATGTTGTGATAACTCTTGAGGACGGAATTCTTGATGGCGGTTTCGGTGAAAAGATAGCACGTTTCTATGGCAGCAGCGATGTTAAAACATTGTGCTTCGGTCTTGAAAAGAAGTTCTACGACAGATACGATGTAAACGAGCTTATGCATAAGGCGCATCTGACTCCCGAACAGATAGCAGAAGACACGATTGCTCTTTTGAAATAATATTTATATATGACTACAGCCCGTAACGGTCTTACCGCTGCGGGCTGTAATTTTTATGAATACTTCTTATAAAGCAATTCCGTCAGCTTTATAATATCCGAACGTGTATTGAACACCGACGGTGCAAGCCGTACCGTCCCCGTTTCAAGCGTACCCTGCTTTTTGTGGGCAAGGAAGTTGCAGTGAAGTCCCCCACGCAGATAAAACCCGTTTTTTGATAACATATCGGCTGTGACCGAGCTGTTTTCATCGCCCGCCGTAAAAGATACCACAGGGAGAGATTTTACCTTTTCCGGACGGTAGACCCTGATTTTCCCGATATTTTCAACACGCTTTATAAATAAATCGCACAGCGACATTTCGTGAGCGTAAATCCTGTCGATGCCTTTTGCGTTAACAAATTCCACTCCCCTGCCGAGTGCGATAGCACCCGGAGTATTTATCGTTCCGCTTTCAAAGCTGTCGGGCAGAAAGTCGGGCTGGTCGATTTCTCCGCTCGCACTGCCCGTTCCGCCCTCTATAAGCGTGCTGAGCGGATATTTTCCGTCAGTCACAAGCACTCCCGTACCCATAGGTCCGTAAAGTCCCTTATGACCTGGTGCGCATATAATATTGATACCGTCCGCCAGATTAAGCGGTATAACGCCTGCCGCCTGAGCGCAATCGGCTATAAGACATATATTGTACTTCCTGCAAAGCTCCGCAATTCTTGAAAGCGGTGTCACTCTGCCGTTTACGTTACACCCTGCGGTCATAATGACCACGGCAGTGTCACGGCGGATTTGCTTTTCCACAGCCGACAGCAGTTCATCGTCACTGCCGCCGCTGTCGGCTATGCTGTAATTTATCCGTTTTTGTTTATACAGAGCGTGAAGCGGCCTTATTACCGAATTATGTTCAAGGTCGGACGTTATCACATGGCAATGCCCCTTTGCGTTGCAAACGCCCTTGAGGGCAAAATTAATGGCGTGGGTACAGTTGAGCGTGAAAACCGTATTTTCGGTTTCACCGCCGAAAAATTCCGCACATTTCTCCCTTGCGTAAAACACCTGCCGTGAGGTTTCAAGCGAAAGCCTGTGACCCGACCTTCCGGGATTTGCCCCGTAGTCGTACAGTGCCTTTTCCGCCGAATGAAGCACCGAAACGGGCTTTGGATAGGTGGTGGCGGCATTGTCAAGATATATCATCCGGCATCACCGCCGTTTCTGATCTCCATACAGTTAAGACCGCCCAGCGACAGCAGACGGCAGGTCTTGTCGGGATCGTGTTCCGTGTAAATTCCGAACCTGCAGCCCTTTGAAGTGGTGATTTTTCCCGTAGTAGATGATATTTTATAGCCACTGAGGATTTTTCTTGCTTTTTCGGCGGCTGTAGCCGAGCGTAAAACAATAAAATACATAATCAGTACCTCGTTTCCGTATATTCACTGCTTCAATATATGCCGCAGGAAGCGAAAGAGTGATGATAAGCAAAGCGGCAAAAAAGCGGAAAAGCAAGATAATTTACAGACAGTCGATAAACCTATACAATTTAAAAATAGGGTTTGGGGCGTAGCCCCAATGCGGGTTGTCAGTCGTTGGTGTCGCTGCATCGTGCAGCGACTGTGTGCGACTGACTGCAAGCGTCCTTGCTTGGTGAGGGCAGCAGCCCCACACTCAGCCCCGGCACGGATGCCGGGCGTGTATGCCCAAAGGCTCTGCACGATGCAGAGCCAACAAAGCATACACAGCCTTTCACCAGGGAAAGGGGTTTGGGGATAGGGATTGAGGACAAGCACTCTTTTTGAAAAACATACTTTTTCTACAAACTGAATTATTTATTTTTCTCTTTTTCGGCTTTATAAAACAAAATACGACCGTTTCGGCATACTTATTATTCTTGACAATATCGTTTTTATGTTGTAAAATATATGTTGAATGCGGCAGTAACCGCTTTCCGCTTTTTTCACGGTGACAGCGTGACAGATTTTCCATGCAGGCTAGGCAAATGATTTTAAGCGGAATGAATAACGGATTTATTTTAAGTAAATTATAAAAACAAAAGAATAATGGAAAAGCGGCTTTAAGAAATTATATATTTTCCTTTTACTTCAGCATAAAATTTCGATAGCACGAATACGGTACTTACAAGGTAAACGTTCAGTTACGGTAAGAGCAGCACGTTTATTGTACTCAGGACGACATATTGACAATGCCGCTTACGGCAGGAATGGCTGTATCACCGATACAGGCTTAGCTTCGCTTTGGCTTTTGCAGGGAGAGGTGTGTCTTTTTGCAGGAGCGTACAAGCGGTTTTGGCTTTTTGCCGTAAAAGCTGTGGACGAAATTATATACCGCTGCTTTTCCGTACAGAACCGCCGACGAGGGCTGTATGTCATACATAAAGATAAAAGGACAACACCTGTCGGCTATTCGGAAGGATGGTATACTGAATGGGAATTATTGACTCAAAAAACTTACTGACGGCGACTGAAAACATAAAGCCGAAGGCTACAAAGCCTTACTCAAAAAGAAGAAAGAATCCTTTTGCAAAGCAGTTCAAGCTGACCGACAGGAACGCCCCTAAGGACGCTTCCGCAAGCGAATCGCTTACAGGGATATTAAATGCAAAGCCTGCAAATAAAACAGTTCTGACAGACAACAGACAGCAGGGCAAAAAACCTGTGCTGACAGACAGAAAGGCATCCGAAAACAAAAAGTCGGTGCTTACCGACAACAGAAGTCAGAACAAAAAGCCGGTGCTGACCGACAATAAAAGCAGTGAAAAGAAAAGCATATCAGCAGACGGCAGAAATGACAAAAAGCCTGTTCTTACAGACAACAAGCCGCATCATAACAATAACAAGCAGGAACCGAGAAAGCAGGAGTACCCTTCTTTCTTTGCGGAGGACGAAAAGAAAAGCGGCAGAAAGACGCCCGTAAGGATTATGTCGCTCGGCGGCGTAAACGAGATAGGCAAGAACATCTACGTCTACGAGTGCTGTAACGATATATTCATCATAGATTGCGGACTTGCCTTCCCCGATGACGATATGCTCGGTGTTGACCTTGTTATCCCCGACTTCACCTATCTTGAAAAGAACAGGGAGAAGATAAGGGGCATTGTGCTGACGCACGGCCACGAGGATCATATAGGCGCACTCCCCTACTTCCTTAAGAAGATAAACGTACCCGTATACGGCACAAGGCTGACGCTCGGACTTGTCGAGGGAAAGCTCCGTGAGCACGGCATACTGTCGCAGTGTTCGCTGAACGTGGTCGTACCCCGTCAGAATGTCAGAATGGGCTGTATGAGCGTTGAATTTATAAGAGTGAACCACTCAATCCCCGATGCATGCGCAATGGCAGTGCATACGCCCGCAGGCGTGATAGTGCATACAGGCGACTTCAAGGTTGACTATACACCTATCGAGGGCGGTATAATTGACCTTGCACGATTCGGTGAGCTTGGAAACAAGGGTGTTCTCGCATTGCTTTCGGAAAGTACAAACGCAGAGCGTCCGGGCTATACGGCTACAGAAAGAAAGGTCGGAGAGAGCTTCAAGAGCCTTTTTGCAGGAGCAGAGGGCAAGAGAATAATTGTCGCTACATTCTCCTCAAACATTCACAGAATACAGCAGATTATAAACAATGCGGAAAGCTGGGGCAGAAAGGTCGCCGTTTCGGGCAGAAGTATGCTCAATGTGCTTACTACCGCAATTGAACTCAATTATATAAAAGTACCTCAGGGTATGCTTGTAGATATAGAAGATGTCAACAAATATCCTCCTGAAAAAATGGTAATTATCACAACAGGAAGCCAGGGCGAACCGCTTTCCGCACTTTCGAGAATGTCATCGGGAGATCACAGACAGGTATCTATAACACCGAGCGATCTTATCATTATTTCGGCTACTCCGATACCCGGCAACGAGAAGTTTGTCGGAAAGCTCGTAAACGAGCTTATGAAGCAGGGTGCAGAGGTAGTATACGAGGCTATGTACGAGGTGCACGTTTCGGGTCACGCCTGCCAGGACGAGCTTAAAATGATGCTTGCGCTGACAAAGCCGAAATTCTTTATACCGATACACGGCGAATACAAGCATATGAAAAAGCACGAGGGTCTTGCAATAAAGATGGGCATACCCGAGAAAAATATATTCCTTCTGAATATCGGTCAGGTGGTTGAAACCGACAGTGTTGAAATGAAGGTAGTAGGTCAGGTGCCTGCAGGAAAGGTGCTTGTCGACGGTCTCGGAGTGGGAGATGTCGGCTCGGTCGTACTGCGTGACAGAAAGCATCTGTCCGAGGACGGTCTTATTGTTGTTGTAACCACTATCAACCGTGAAACAGGTATGGTAGCGGCAGGCCCCGATATAGTATCAAGAGGATTTGTATATGTAAGGGAATCCGAGGAGCTTATGGACGACGCTAAACAGCTTGTCAAGAAAACGCTCCAGACCTGCGCAGACAGGAACATCAGAGAATGGGGCAATATAAAGTCTAACGTAAGGGATGAGCTTGGCAACTTCATATTCCAGAGAACCAAGAGAAGTCCTATGATACTGCCTATCATAATGGAAGTGTAAAATAACGGAATACAAAGGAGGCGCAAAAGGTGAAGAATTTTTATCGTGACGGCGGACTTGTAATATCGGTTTCCGCACTGGTTGTCGCACTGGTAATAATCCAGGGATATATTTACACGAAGGACATCAATGTATTCTGGGTGTCTGCGCCTTTTGTCGTGCTTATAGGCGGTTTTGCGATAGGAAAACTAATACAGGTCACAAGAAAAACATTCCAGTATTATGCACGAATAGACGATGAGCTTGAATCGAAGATGCATATGTCCGTGCATAGCTTTCCTATGTCCGCCGTTATAATCGACAGCGCCGGAAGAATAGTCTGGACAAACGGAAAATTCACAGAAGAATTTCCCGATTGTTGCGAATACGGTATGGAGCTGTCGAATATAACCGATATTCCGCCTGCCGATTTCTTCACCGATGACGGAATAACTGTCAGATACAAGGACAGCGTATATAAGGTTTTTGCAAGAATACCCGATGAGGACGAAGCAAAAGAACTGACGCTGTTATTCTTCAAGAACATAACCGACATAACCGCTCTTGAAACAGAGAAAAAGCTGTCACAGCCCGTTGTCATACTGTTTATGGTAGACGGCTACGAGGAGCTTATAAGCGGTTGCCTTGAAAGTGAAAAGGCTCACGTTTCGGTACAGATAGACAAGCTGCTCGAAGATTTTGCGGGACAGACGACAGGCGTGCTCAGGAAGAATGCGTCCGACAGATTTATAGCCGTAATAGAAGAAAGACACCTGCAGGAAATCCTGCGTAACAAGGTTGAAATCCTCGATAAAGCAAGAGAAATTTTCGTGAATGACCGCCTTAACGTAACAATGTCGATAGGTATCGGCCGAACAGGTAAAACGCTGAAAGAAAGCGAACAGTTCGCTCGTCAGGCGCTTGAAATGGCTCTCGGACGAGGCGGCGATCAGGCGGCTGTAAAGACGGACAACGGCTTTGAATTTTACGGCGGTGTTTCAAAGGGCGTTGAACGTCACACGAAGGTCAAGACACGAATCATCGCAAACTCACTGCTTGAGCTTGTTGACAATGCAGACAAGATATTCATAATGGGTCACAAGTACAGCGACCTTGACAGTGTAGGCTCATCTGTAGGCCTTACCTGCGCCATAAGAAATCTCGGCAAGAGCGCCTGGGCGGTATGCGACTACAGCACCTCGCTTGCAAAAGTCCTGATTGACAGATTCCCCCACGTTGACGGAGAAGAACCGCTGTTCACAGAGCCTGCGGACGCAATGGAGGAGCTGACGGACAATTCACTGCTGATTATCTGCGATACGCATAATCCACTTATAATAGAAAGCAAGGAGCTTTACGAAAAGGCAAAGAAGGTAGTTGTCATCGACCACCACAGGAAGATGGTAAACTACATAGACAATGCGGTCATATTCCACCACGAGCCGTATGCTTCATCCGCATCAGAAATGGTGACGGAGCTTATACAGTATTTCGGCGAGGCAGGAAAGCTCAGAGCGGTGCAGGCGGAGTGTCTGCTTGCAGGCATTATGCTTGATACGAAGAATTTCGTTATGAAAACGGGCGTAAGAACATTTGAAGCGGCGGCTGTACTGCGTAAAATGGGTGCGGATACGATAACCGTAAAGAAGATGTTCTCAAGCTCTATAGACAGCTACAAGAGAAAAACGCAGATAGTCGCAGAGGCGGAAATTTACCGCAAGTGTGCGATAGCGCCGTGTGACTTCTATGCGGACGATCTGAGGATAGTCGCTCCTCAGGCGGCAGACGAACTGCTGACTATCAAGAATGTTGACGCATCGTTTGTATTGTTCAAAACGATGAGCAACGAAATATCAATAAGCGCAAGAAGTATGGGCAACTTAAATGTCCAGCTTATAATGGAGGCTCTTGGCGGCGGCGGTCATCAGACTATGGCAGGTGCTCAGCTAAAGGACGTTACGGTAAACGAAGCGCTTGATACTCTCAAGAAGTCGATTGACGACTACTATTTAAGTCTTATAAAGGTAAACTCAAACGATAATAAGACTGCACAGCGCAGTTAAAGAAAGGACGATATAAAATGAAGGTAATTTTCACACAGGATGTGGCAGGCTCAGGCAAGAAGGGCGAGGCAAAGGAAGTTAAGGACGCTTATGCGAGAAACTGCCTTATAAAGAAGGGTCTTGCGGTTGAAGCTACAAACGAGAACCTTAACCACCTTGAAGGACAGAAGGCGTCCGCACAGCACAAGCTCGATGTTGAAGCGGCCAACGCAAAGAAGATAAAGGATACTATCGACGGCAAGGTGCTTACATTCAAGGCAAAAGCAGGTCAGGGCGGAAAACTGTTCGGCTCTGTTACCGGCAAGGATATAAGCGCACTTATAAAGCGTGATTTCGGCTTTGATGTTGATAAGAGAAAAATCGTTACAAAAAGCGATATAAAATCATTCGGTACATTCACTGCAGAGGCAAGGCTGTTTACAGGCATCGTTGCACAGTTCAGTGTAAAGGTTGAGGAAGAATAATGGCTGAGATGGAGCTTGCGGGGGTAAATCTTCCGTACAGCCTTGACGCAGAGCAGTCCGTACTGGGTGCTATACTGCTTGACGGAAACGCAAATATGCCGAAAGCGTCGGCAAAACTGCACCCGGAGCATTTCTATGTAAAAGTCCACACCGATATATACACTGTTATGATGCAGATGTTTGCGGCAAGCGACAATATTGATGTTGTTACCGTCCTTGAAAACTGCATGAAGAACAATGTTTTCGAATCGCAGGAGGAAGGCAGAAACTATCTTGTAAAGCTGATGGAAACCGTCCCCAGCATCTCAAGCGTTGACAGATATATAGAAATAGTCGAGGATAAGTACACAAGACGGCTTCTTATAAGCATAGCCGGAGATATTCTTGAAAACGCAAACGAAGGACAGACGGACACTGCCGCTCTGCTTGAGCTTGCCGAAAAAAGAATATACGATATAAGAAACGAGAACCAGGTAAAAGGTCTTACAAGGCTGAACGCTGTCATTGTCGGCATACTCAACGAGCTTTCCGAGCTTTGTGCAAACCCCGACAAGCAGGGCATACAAGGCCTGAAATCGGGCTTTCCCTCGCTTGACAAGTACATACACGGATTGAATAAGTCGGATCTTTTGATAGTTGCGGCACGTCCCGGTATGGGTAAAACGTCATTCGCTATGAATATGGCGACAAATGTCGCAAAATATCATCCCGAAAAATCAATATGCGTATTCAACCTCGAAATGTCGAAGGAACAGCTTGTAAAGCGTATGCTGTCCTCTGAGGGAAGAATTTCGAGCGAGCTTATGTCAACGGGCAGATTTGACCCTGCACAGTGGAGAAATCTTGCCGATGCCGCATTCGTACTGTCGAATATGAATATCTACATAGACGACAGCTCAGCTATAACGGTCAATGAAATGAAGGCAAAGCTGCGCCGTGTCGATAATCTCGGGCTGATAGTAATAGACTATCTTCAGCTTATTTCTTCGGGCAGAAGGGATCTTAACCGTGTAAACGAAATTTCGGAAATGACACGAAACCTCAAGATAATGGCAAAGGAGCTTAATGTTCCGATAATCGTACTGTCACAGCTTGCACGTTCCGCCGAGAAAAAAGATGATAAACGTCCTATGCTGTCAGACCTGCGTGATTCCGGTTCTATCGAGCAGGACGCAGATATAGTTCTGTTCCTGTACCGTGACAGCTATTACAACAAAGAGGCAGAGGATCAGAGAGCCTGCAAGTGTATCGTTGCGAAGAACCGTCACGGTGAAACAAACGATATAAACATGATATGGGACGGTCAGTACACGAGATTTACAGATGTGGAGTATGTCCATGCCGAGCAGTAATTTAAAAAATTCCGTTAAAAATACTATAGAACGGTATTCGATGATAAATAAGGGCGATACTGTAATTGCGGCGGTAAGCGGCGGCGCAGACAGCGTCGCCTTGCTGTATGTCTTATATTCGCTGAAAGACGAGCTATGCTTTTCGCTTGCCGCCTGCCATGTAAATCATAATCTGCGTGGTGAGGAAAGCGACAGCGATGAGCGGTTTGTCCGCAGGATGTGCAGATTCCTTGACATTCCGCTGTACACTGCAAGCATAAAGGTAAATGATTTACGGCAAAAGCACGACAGCCTTGAGGAATGTGCAAGGCGGTTAAGATATGAATTCTTCGAGAGCATAAGCAAGGACAGGCTGATAGCGACCGCCCACACAGCGTCGGATAACTGCGAAACCATTCTCATAAATATGGTCAGAGGCACTGCACTCTCGGGTATATGCGGAATTCCCGCAAAGCGTGACAATATAATCCGTCCGCTGTTATACAATACCCGTGAGGATATAGAGCTTTATTGCAGCGAAAACTGTCTTGATTATGTCACAGACAGCACCAATTTGTCCGATGATTACACAAGAAACAGGATAAGGCATAAGGTCGTGCCTTTGCTGAAGGAGATAAACCCCTCGCTTTTCAGTGCGATAAGCAGGCTGTCGCAGTCTGTGTCGGACGATGACAGGTATCTTGACAAAATCGCATCGGAGCTTATGGAAAAGGCTTGCACCGCCGATAATAAATATGATGTCGGTATACTGCGCACCGCCGATGAGTGCATACTTCGCCGTATCGTTACGATGATTTTCAAGGATAACGATATACCACCGAATATGAAAGCGGTTGAAAGCTGCGTAGGAATTATAAGAGCCGGACAGGGAAAGATAAACCCGTGCCAGTTCAGATTTGTTCAGATAAGAAAGAAAAAGCTGTTTGTCGTGACAGACCGTGAGAAATTCAGACGAAATTAATGTGATAAACAGCTTAAAAATGATTATCGCCGTTGCTTTTTCGGCATAATCGTGCTATAATGGCTGTATTGCCGTTTTGTTTTCATCGCTTAACATTTATTTAACATAAGCGATGTATTATTTAATACAACGTGATTACGGAGAGAATTAGTAGTGAAAAACATACATGATGACATTGAAAGAGTGCTTTTTACGAGCGAGGAGCTTGTAAAAAGAGCAGAGGAAATAGGCAGACAGATAACACAGGACTATAAGGGCGAAGAAGTAACCGTGATAGGCATACTGAAAGGCTCGTTTATGTTCCTGTCGGATGTGCTGAAGAATGTCGACCTTTATACAAAGCTGGATTTCGTAACGGTTCAGTCTTACGGAAACGGCACCACATCCGGAGAGCTAAGACTGACTAAGGATATTTCGGCAGATATAAAGGGCAAACACGTTATTCTTGTCGAGGATATTCTCGACAGCGGAAAAACGCTGAAATTCGTAAAGGATCTTTTCCTTGAAAGAGAGCCTGCGTCGATAAAGGTATGCACTCTGCTCAACAAGAAAGTCAGAAAATCAGAAGTAATCAAGGCTGATTATATCGGCTTTGACGTTGACAATGTGTTCGTAGTAGGATACGGACTTGACTATGCCCAGCTTTACAGGAATCTTCCTTACATAGGTGAGCTTAAGGTCGAGGCACGTTGAGAGCAACGTCGAGGCTGTAAAAATATAACCGTAGAGGCGGTCGGATGCTATGCAGATACGACCGACAGAAAGGGAAACTGATGAATCAGAACAACAAATTCAAAGGCATTTTCATTTACCTTGCAGTTATCGTTCTGCTTGTTATCGGTATGGTAACAATGCTTCAGATGAGTGCAACTCCCGGCGAGCATACAACATACTCAAAGGTGATAAGCGAATTTGACAACTACAACGTATCGGGCTACACGCTTGATCTCGGTTCGGGCGAATTACAATACACCCTGAAAAGCGACAACACAAAGAAGTATAAGTATTCCGTACCGAACGTAAGCCTGTTCTTACAGGATACGCAGGGCTACAGAAAGGCATACAACGAAAAGAATCCCGACAGTCAGCTTGTCGAGGACTTCTATCCCGTTTCAGACAACTCGTTCCTGCTGAGCTTCCTGCCTTATCTGCTGATGGTTGCGCTGATGATAGGATTTACATTCGTCATAATGCGTCAGGCGAGCGGCGGCGGAAAGATGTCGCAATTCTCAAAGGCAAATGCAAGGACACAGCCTTCAAACGGCCCTAAAATAACCTTTGCCGATGTTGCCGGTGCCGAAGAAGAAAAGGAAGAGATGAGTGAGATCGTCGACTTCATGAAAAACCCCAGAAAGTATCAGGAGCTTGGTGCAAAGATACCGCGCGGTGTTCTGCTTTTAGGCCCTCCCGGTACAGGTAAGACCTTACTTGCAAAGGCCGTTGCAGGCGAAGCAAACGTTCCCTTCTTCTCAATAAGCGGTTCGGACTTCGTTGAAATGTTTGTCGGCGTCGGTGCAAGCCGTGTAAGAGATCTGTTCGATCAGGCGAAAAAGCACACCCCGTCAATAATTTTCATAGATGAAATAGATGCCGTAGGCCGTCAGAGAGGTACAGGTCTTGGCGGCGGTCACGATGAGCGTGAACAGACGCTGAACCAGTTACTCGTTGAGATGGACGGTTTCACGGATAATCAGGGCGTAATAGTTATTGCGGCTACCAACAGACGTGATATTCTCGACCCCGCACTGCTCCGTCCCGGACGTTTTGACAGACAGATTACTGTCGGCTATCCCGACATCAAGGGCAGAGAGGCTATCCTGCGTGTTCATACAAAGAATAAAAAGCTCGCTCCCGATATTAGCCTTGCTACAATAGCAAAGGGTACGGCAGGATTTACAGGTGCAGACCTTGCAAACCTTGTAAACGAGGCGGCTCTGCTTGCGGCAAGAAACAACAGAAAGGCTATCACTCAGCCTGATATAGAGGAAGCTACCATCAAGGTGGTTGCAGGTCCCGAAAAGAAGTCGAAGGTTGTAAGCGAGGAAGAAAAGCGCCTTACTGCATTCCACGAGGCAGGTCACGCTGTCTGCACATTCCACTGCAAGACGCAGGATCCCGTACACCAGGTTTCCATCATACCGAGAGGTATGGCAGGCGGCTATACAATGTCGCTCCCCGAGCATGACAGGAGCTTCAGAAGCAAGACGCAGATGGAAGAAGAAATCATTGTTCTTCTCGGCGGCCGTGTTGCCGAAAAGATTGTGCTTGACGAAATCTCGACAGGCGCAAGCAACGATATTGAACGTGCTACCGACCTTGCAAGAAGTATGATAACAAGATACGGCTTCTCCGAAAAGCTCGGTCCTATCGTATACGGACACGATAACTCGGAAGTGTTCCTCGGCAGAGATTATTCTCAGGGCAGAAACTACTCCGAAAACGTTGCGGCAGAAATTGACGGTGAGATCCGTGAGCTTATTGACACAAGCTACGAAAATGCTAAGCAGATACTGCTCAGCCACAGAGATCAGCTCGACAAGGTCGCTCATTACCTTATGGAACATGAGAAGATTGACGGCGAGGATTTCTACAAGCTGATGAACGGCGAACCGCTTGATGATAATACAGCCGCTCCCGTCAGCGAAAACAGTGATACCGCTCCTGCCGATTGCGAGGATACCGCAGAGGCCACCGGCGATAACAACAACGAAACAAACGAATAACAGCATCTTTACATTCGCTCCCTTTTTCAAGGGAGCGATTTTTTTGTAGATACAAAAAATCCGTACCGGCAGCTAACCGGTACGGATTTTATGAAAAACAGATTATATAATATCCTTTATGTCGATGTTCTCTCCTGTAAGACCGACATAAGCGCCCTGCTTCGCCTCGTCACTGTCTGCGTGAGCCAGTAACCACTTGTTGCAAGCCCAGAGCGTCTTATCTTCATCATAAACGGGAGTAATGTTGGGCTTTGCTCCGTTTGTTCCCTTAGGAAGCGCTATGACCACCTTGAAGCATCCGTCTTTAGTCGCATTGCAGGGAGCGTAATGCAGTGTTGTAGCATAAACCTCTACAACATCTCCTGCCTTAGCCTTGAAAGCCATAACCTTTGATGTATCGAGCTTGCCGTCAACAATATCATCCTCTTTCGCAACCAGCAGGACAAAATCGTATAAGCCTATGTTGAACTCGCTGTCACGGTGATACTCAAGACAGTTGAGCTTTGTGTTGTGACCGTTGCACCAGCCGAGCTGAACAGGCATACCGCCGTATGCGTTGTTCTGCAAAAGACCGAACAGCTTTGTATTTTCAAGCGCCGCCTCGCTCGGAACATATCCTACAGCGTCGGGTAACGGTGTGCTCTTATCAAGTGCTGAAAGCAGGTCGCTTACGTCATAACCGGTATGTACCTTGCCGTATGCGGCAAATTCCTTATCGTTTACCGAATATATCTTCATATCAGATTCTCCTTTTAACTTGCAGAATTCTTCTGCGTGTTAACGTTTTCACAAACAGTAAAGAAAACAGCCATAAGCTGAAAACTCATGGCTGTCCTTAATTTAAAATTATTCCTCAGCGGGAGCGCCAACAGGACATACACCTGCGCAAGCACCGCAGCTAACACATGTGTCAGCGTCGATAACGTACTTGCCGTCACCTTCAGAAATTGCCTCAACGGGGCACTGAGCAGCGCAAGCGCCGCAAGAGATGCAATCATCAGAAATTTTATAAGCCATCGGAATGATCCTCCTTGTGATTTTTTGTCATAGAGTTATATGACTTGCTTATATTGTAACACAATTTCAAAAAAAATCAAGACCTTTTGATAAATTTATATTGAAATATCACACTTTTTTCTGAAAATTTACGCCATTTTCAAGTTAGCGTTAAGCAACTGTAAAACCGCTCCCCGTCTTGCTTTGCAGTTTTAGTCGAGTAAAGCGAGCAACTTGTCCTTGCTGACAAAACCTACCGATTTGTCTATTTGTTTACCGTCTTTAAAAGATATTACGCAGGGTATAGAATCTATACCGAATCTTATTGCCAGCTCACGTTCATCGTCCGTATTGACCTTGCATATCTTGATTTCGGGATGTTCTTCTCCAAGCTCCTCAAGCACAGGGCCGAGCATTCTGCACGGACCGCACCACGATGCCCAGAAATCCACTAAAACCGGCTTATCAGACTGTAAAACCTCCTGCTTGAAGTTTTCCGATGTTACATCTATATGGCTCATAATTGATACTTCCTTTCATTTTCTCGGTTTATTGCTTTCCAAAGAATATAGTGCGTAAATTTATCGCACTTATTCTGTATATGATTTTATCATATTTAAAGGGAAATGTCAAGATAATTCGTAAACGTTACTGATTTTATTTTTTCAAAAAGCCGTTGCAAAAGCCGTCCGGATATGTTATACTTTAAGAAATATGTAATATCACCATCGGTGCGGTTTTTCGCACTTGAATTCCCAAAGACATGAAGGAAAGGAAACTGGAAAATGGCGGAATTTTCAACAAGCGAGCACGAGCTCGTACTCGTCATTGACTTCGGCGGTCAGTACAATCAGCTTATCGCACGCAGAGTCAGAGAACATAACATATACTGCGAGGTCATCTCATACAAGACACCTATCGAGCAGATAAAGGCAAAGAATCCTAAGGGCATCATCTTCACGGGCGGTCCGAGAAGCGTATATCTTGACGACTCCCCCAGAATGACAAAAGAAATATTCGAGCTTGGAGTACCGATATTCGGCATCTGCTACGGTGCGCAGTTTATGGTTTACGGTCTTGGCGGTACTATCGGCAAGGCAAACGAAAACGCCGCCGCTGAGTTCGGCAGAACAGAGTGCGAATTTGATACAGAATGCGCCGTATTTGACGGTCTTAAGAAAAACTCGGTAGTATGGATGAGCCACAACGATTATATCGAGGTTCTCCCTGACGGCTTCAAGGCTGTAGGTCACAGCGACAAATGCCCCTACGCCGCAATCGAGAACGTTGAAAAGGGATTTTACGCTACACAGTTCCACCCCGAAGTAAATCACACCGAGCAGGGCTTTGATATGCTCGGAAACTTCCTTTACAAAGTATGTCACTGCAAGGGCGACTGGACAATGAGGAACTATGCGGAAGAAGTTATAAAGCAGATCCGTGAAAAAGTCGGCGACGGCAAGGTACTGCTTGCTCTTTCGGGCGGCGTTGACAGCTCGGTAGCCTGCGCACTGCTTTCAAAGGCGGTCGGCAACCAGCTCACCTGCGTGTTCGTTGATCACGGCTTTATGAGAAAGAACGAGGGCGACGAGGTCGAGCAGGCATTTAAGGACTGGGATGTAAACTTCATCAGAGTAAATGCCGCAGACCGTTTTATCGGCAAGCTCGAAGGTGTATCCGACCCCGAAACAAAGAGAAAGACCATCGGTGAAGAATTTATCCGTGTATTTGAAGAAGAAGCAAAGAAGATAGGCAAGGTCGATTTTCTTGTACAGGGTACGATTTACCCCGATGTTATCGAAAGCGGTACAGGCGATGCCGCAGTTATAAAGTCACACCACAACGTAGGCGGTCTGCCCGACTATGTTGACTTCAAGGAGATAATCGAGCCGCTCCGCCTTTTATTCAAGGACGAGGTAAGAAAGCTCGGTACCGAGCTTGGCTTATCGGATGTCCTCGTATGGCGTCAGCCGTTCCCCGGCCCCGGTCTTGCTATCAGAATCATCGGTGAAATCACCCGTGAAAAGCTGGCAACCCTTCAGGACGCAGACTACATCTTCCGTGAGGAGATCGCAAAAGCAGGCCTTGACCGCAGTATAAACCAGTACTTTGCGGTGCTCACAAATATGCGCTCGGTAGGCGTTATGGGCGACGACAGAACTTATGACTACACCCTCGCATTAAGAGGCGTTACGACCAGCGACTTTATGACCGCCGACTTTGCAAGAATCCCTTATGACGTGCTTGAAAAGGCAAGCGTAAGAATTGTAAACGAGGTCAAGAATATCAACAGAATCTGTTACGATATTACGAGCAAGCCGCCGGCTACTATTGAGTGGGAATAACCTCCACCCCCGAAACCGTTTTACATCACGGTTTCGGGGGTTTGTTGTATGGCCGGCACAGAAACGGCATCTCTTTTTCCGCCTCCCCCACTCCAAAACCGCCGGCTGTTCGCCCTATATTTCGCAGTATCGAAAAACATCACAGTTATGCAGTTTATAAATTGACATACAGGCTCGGATATAGTATAATTATACTGATTAGGGTCTGCCTCAAATCAGGCAGACGAAAAATCACAGATACTAAAAGCTGCAAAAGAAAGGACGATACAGTTGATATTCGCCGATTTATTTTTTCTGTACTTCTTTATGGCTCTGTGCTTTATAGCATATTTCATCTGCCGTAAAACAGTATATCGAAACTGGGTGCTTATCGTATTCTCAATGATATTCTACGCATGGGGCGAGCCGGTGTGGGTATTCCTGCTTATAGGAAGCGTTACCGTAAACTATGTCGGCGGACTTCTGATAGATAAGTTCCGTGACACTAAAAAAGCTACGATAGTGACCGCCTGTACGCTTGTGTTCGATATAGGACTTCTTGTGTTCTTCAAGTATACAGGCTTCCTTGTCGAAAACTTCAATGCAATAAGCCCTGTGGATTTGCCCGTTCCGCATATTGAAATGCCGATAGGCATCAGCTTCTTCACATTCCAGATTATCTCTTATATCCTCGACTGCTACTGGGGCAAGATAAAGGTGCAGAGAAGCTGGTACAAACTGCTTATGTACATTTCGATGTTCCCGCAGCTCGTTGCAGGTCCCATTGTCCGCTATGCCGTAATCGAAAACGAGATAGACAACAGAGTTATAACCTCTGCCGATGTAAGCGAGGGTATTACACGAATCTGCATGGGTCTTGGTAAAAAGGTAATCCTTGCAAACAACCTCAGCACTATCGTTGATACGTTCTTCAAGACCGGCGATCTTGCGTCTTTGTCCGTTGTCGGAACGTGGTACACGGTAATAGTCTACGCTATGCAGGTTTACTTCGACTTCTCCGGATATTCCGATATAGCCATAGGTCTTGGACGTATATTCGGTTTCCACTTTGACGAAAACTTCCGTTATCCGTTTGTCAGCAAGAATATCACTGAGTTCTGGCAGAGATGGCACATCTCGCTTGGCACATTCTTCCGTGACTACCTGCTGTATGTTCCTATCTTCGGTAAGAGAAGAAAATACCTCAACCTCTTTCTCGTATGGTTCTGCACAGGCTTCTGGCACGGTGCAAACTGGAACTATATAATCTGGGGTCTTTACTTCGGACTGTTCATTCTGATAGAACGTACCATAGGCAACAAGAATATGAGAAAGATGCCTAAGGCTGTTGCTCATATTTACAATACGATAGTAGTTGTTGTCGGCTTCGGTATATTCTACTTTACCGATTTAGGCAAGCTCGGCACGTTCCTCGGAAACCTTGTCGGACTTAACGGCAACTCGTTCACAGACAAGATTTCGATGCAGAATATGACAGCTAACGCTTGGCTTTTCATCGTCAGCGTAGTGCTGTGTATGCCTGTTATCCCCGCACTCAAGAAAAAATTAGAAAGCAAAAATCTTTACCTTGCAACCTCTGTAGGTCAGACGGTGCTTAATGTTGCGGTATTTGCACTGAGCAGTATCCTGCTTGTAAACGCCACCAACAACCCGTTTATCTACTGGCAGTTCTGAGAAAGGAGTGAGTAACATTGTCAGACCATATTGATGATAAGGAGCTTGAGGAGCTTAACGAGATATACCGTCGGAAGATGGAATCCCAGAAAAGCCACGAGCCTAAGAAAGCAAAACACGAAAAGCCTGTCAGAGCCGCAAAAAGCGAAGATACTCATTCCGTAAAAGCCCCGAAAGGCAAAAAATCCTCAGAAAGCACAAAGCAGATCAGAGTAAAGCCCGAAAAACAGGACAAGGAAGATAAGACACAGCCCGAAAGCAGTTCCGATTCCGAGCGTAAAAAGAAGCTTGCAGTCAGAATAAACATCGGTGTATGCGCCGCCTTCTTTGCGGCTGTGGCAATCGGTCTGCTTGTATTGCCGCGCCCTACCATATCCGAAGCCGAAAAGCGTAACCTTGCCACCTTCCCTGAGTTTACATGGGACGCTTACTGGAGCGGTAAATACACAGAGGATATAAGCTATTTCTTCAATGATACCGTACCGTTCAGGGATACCTTCAAATCTATCGGCGCAGGCTTCCGCTCGCTTTTCGGATTCTCGCTGAACGGCGCAGAGATTAAAGGCAATGTCACACAGGTAAACAGCGGTTCATCTCAGACCGAGGTTACAACTGCGTCAACAAAGCCTATCGCTATCGTTACCCCTGCACCGTCGGACACTTCAAGTGACGCTCCCTCAAGCACCCCCGAAACCGAAAGCAAGAATGATTCTTCTTCAGGAAATCAGCAAAGCGAAACCGGTTCAAAGTCCGATGAAAGCAGTAGTTCGCCTAAGCCCGAAAACACATATACAGAGCCCTCCGACCCGAATGCACAGGTGCTTTTCGAAGAAAGCTCACAGCTTGTTTATCAAAGCGGCGACACCATATACGGTGCACAGATTTACAGTGGCAAACGTGAAAATGCGGAGGACTATGCCAACACGGTAAATTCGCTTGCAAAAGCACTTCCCGATGCAAACGTCTACAGCCTGCTCGCTTTGACGCAGAATACATTCATAACCCCATCTCAGCTTCAGAAGGCTCAGTATACCGAGCTTAGCGACTCCGTATATATTTCAAATATGCTGAGCAAGGACGTCAAGGTCATAAACGCTATGGATGCTCTTTTGCCTCACCAGAAGGAGAATATTTTCTTCCTGCGTGACTGCCACTGGCAGCAGCTCGGCGCATATTATGTTGCTCAGAGCTTTGCCAAAGCCGCAGATGTAAAATTCGCAAAGCTGTCCGATTACGATAAATACGAGAAGGATTGCTTAGGCTCCGTATATGCCGCAACAAATTATGACGGACTTATGTACGAGGGCGAAACATTCACTTATTATGTGCCCAAGAACGACTTTACCACCGAGTATTACAATGCAGATTATGAGTATCAGTTCGAATATCCGCTGATGCCCGCCTCCGACTACAGCGCAAGCTCGTTCTACAGTCTTTATATGGTTGCCGACAGCTATATAAAGCATATCACCACCGATGTAAAGAACGACAGAGTTCTTGTTGTGCTTAAAGACGATTACCCCAGCGCAATGATACCCTGCCTCACGTCATCGTTCAGTGAAATATATGTCATAGATGTGCGCTATTGCAACTTCAACGTTGCTTCCTTCTGCGTTGAACACGGAGCGACCGATGTTCTTGTCGGTATGACGCCTGAAAACGCACTCGGAGAAATAGGCGATACACTGTCATATCTGCTGAATATCTGATTTATAAATCAGCCTGTAGATAAATCTATACAATTTTAAAATGGGGTTTGGGGCGAAGCCCCAAGCGGGGTGAGGGCGGCAGCCCCACACTCAGCCCTGGCACGGACGCCGGGCGTGTATGCCCAAAGGATCTGCACGATGCAGAGCCAACCAAGCATACACAGCCTTTCACGAGGGAAAGGGGTTTGGGGATAGGGATTGAAAACTTAATCTATTTTATTAAAAGCGTACTTTTTCTACAAGCTGATATAAATATGCCTTTGCATAACGCAGAAACAATCTGCGGCAAGGGCGTATTTGTTTATATCGGCAAACGGCAGGCGGTTTATATTCGGTTAAATGAAGAAAAATATAATATAAGTAATTAACACCGGTTAAAGAAACGGAGGAAATAATATGTTTCATATAATGGTTGCGGAAGATGATACAAACACAAGAAAACTGATGTGTACAGTGCTTAAGCAGAACGGCTACGAGCCGGTACCTGCCGTAGACGGCATAGACGCACTTGAAATACTCGACAGACAGCACGTTGATCTTATCCTGCTTGACGTAATGATGCCCCGTATGGACGGCTACGAATTTGTTAAAACGCTTCGTGAGGGCGGTTGCAACACCCCCGTTCTTATGGTGACCGCAAGAGAAACCTCGGCTGATAAAATTGCGGGATTCCGTGCAGGAACAGACGATTATATGGTAAAGCCTGTTGATGACGAGGAAATGCTCCTTCGCATATCCGCACTCCTGCGCCGCAGTAACATTGCCAACGAGCATAAGCTCCACGCAGGCAATACCGTGCTTGACTATGATGCGCTTACAGTTACCTGCGGCGGCGTCACGCACGAGCTTCCCAACAAGGAATTTATGCTGCTGTTCAAATTGCTCAGCTATCAGAACAAAATATTCACACGCCGTCAGCTTATGGACGAGCTGTGGGATATGGAAACCGAAACCGATGAAAGAACGATTGACGTACATATCAACCGCCTGCGTGAGCGTTTCCGTGACAACGAGGATTTCGAGATAGTAACTGTCAGAGGGCTTGGCTACAAGGCTGTGCTGAAACAGCATTGACTTAAAACGGAGGAATAAAATGCACAAGAGAATAAGCGATGAAGAAAAGCGTTTACGCTCGATAAACGCTTATGTTGTGTTGTTCGTATTTTTCATAATGGTAGCTGCAGGCATTATCTGCGTGATGATCTATAATGTCCTCAATGCTTTCGGTCTGATGAAGCATATTGAGGTAGTGCCTATGCTTATGCCCCTGATAATGCTATGCTCGTGCGTAATTATCGGCAGTATACTGTCTGCGATGCTGTCAGGCATACTTCTCCGTCCGCTAAACGATCTCAAGGAGGGTCTGCTCAAGGTTTCTAAGGGCGATTTTTCGGTAAGACTTGAGGAAAACGGAAACAGCGAGCTTTCACATATACAGGAGAATTTCAACATAATGGTAAAGGAGCTTGGCAATACCGAGCTTTTCAGAAACGACTTCATAAACGACTTCTCGCACGAATTCAAAACTCCTATGGTTTCCGTATACGGCTTTGCAAAACAGCTTAAAAAAGGCGGTCTTACAAAGGAGCAGGAGGATGAATATATCGACATAATCATAAACGAATCACAACGGCTCATAAATATGTCGAGCAATATCCTTATGCTGAACAAGCTGGAAAACCAGGAGATAATCACCGATAAGAAAGAGTTCTCTCTTGACGAGGAGCTTCGCAGATGCGTTCTGCAGTTACAAAGCCAGTGGGGCGCAAAAAATCAGGAGGTAATACCCGAGCTTTGCGAGCTTAACTATTACGGCAACAGCGAAATGCTGAAGCAAGTATGGCTGAACGTCATAGGCAACGCTATAAAATACACTCAGAACGGCGGTACTATCGAGATACGCCTTGACATAAACCCGAAGAACAGCAATGAAATCCGTGTGCGTGTCACCGATAACGGCATAGGAATGGACAAAGCCACCACAGAACGTATTTTCGAGAAATTCTATCAGGGCGACAGCTCACACGCAACAGGCGGCAACGGGCTAGGTCTTGCTATGGTAAAGCGTATCGTTGAGCTGTGCGGAGGAAGGATTCGTGTTAAAAGCGAGCTTAACAAGGGAACGCAGTTCACCGTCTATCTCCCCATTGAAAACAAAGAAACCGAGAAAGAAGATAAGAAAAAGAAAAGTTTAAATACCGTTAACACAGCAGGCTTAAAATAAGCCGAAATATTGTTTGATACAGGATATAAAATAATCTTATACCCATTATTTAAACTAAGCGAAAAGGACAAAACGATGCTACAACTGAAAAACATAACAAAGGATTACAAAATCGGAAACGAAAAGGTCCACGCACTCAGAGGCGTCAGCATTGACTTCCGAGAAAGCGAGTTCGTGTCTGTACTCGGTCAGTCGGGATGCGGCAAGACCACGCTTTTAAACATTATAGGAGGTCTTGACAGATACACCGACGGCGACCTTATCATCGGCGGAAAATCCACAAAGGAATTCAAAAGCGCAGATTGGGATACATACCGTAATCACTCGATCGGTTTCGTATTCCAGAGCTATAATCTGATACCGCACCAGACGGTGCTTTCAAATGTCGAGCTTGCACTGACTCTGTCGGGCGTATCAAAAGCCGAAAGAAGACAAAGAGCAAAGGAAGCGCTTGTTAAGGTCGGACTTGGCGACCAACTGAAAAAGAAGCCCAATCAGATGTCGGGCGGTCAGATGCAGAGAGTTGCCATCGCAAGAGCGCTTGTAAACGACCCCGATATACTCCTTGCCGATGAGCCGACAGGTGCGCTTGACAGCGAAACCAGCGTTCAGATAATGGAGCTTTTAAAGGAAATATCCAAAGATAAGCTGATAATTATGGTAACGCATAACCCTGAGCTTGCCGAAAAATATTCAAACAGAATAATAAGACTTCTTGACGGTAAGGTAGTCGATGACACAAACCCTTATGACCGGAACATTGTTGAGCCTATTGAAAATAAAAAGGGCAAGGGAAAGAAGGCGAAGAAGCCGTCAATGTCCTACCTTACCGCTCTGTCGCTCAGCCTTAATAATCTTATGACCAAAAAGGGCAGAACGTTTATGACCTCTTTTGCGGGAAGCATAGGTATTATAGGCATAGCGCTTATCCTGTCAATATCGAGCGGCGCACAGCTTTATATTAAATCGGTCGAGGAGGAAACGCTCGCAAGCTACCCCATATCCATTTCACGCAACTCTATGGATATGACCTCTATGATGACGTCAATGATGAAGGAAAACAAGAGCGACGGCACCGATGACGGCAAGATACATTCAAACAATATAATGGGCAGTATGGTAAATTCCATGCTCACCCAGCTTAAATCCAATGATTTAAAGAGCTTTAAATCCTATCTTGAAAATGACGGAAAAGAAATAAACGATTATGTCAGCGATATAAAGTACGGCTATTCCACTCCGCTCAATATTTTCAGGAACGATAAGGATAAAGGTATAATTCAGGTAAACCCCGCTACCCTGTTTGAAGATATGGGTATGACTAACGCAATGTACGACTCACAGCTTATGAGCAACGTTGTAAGCGCAAGCTATGACACCTGGACAGAGCTTCTTGACAATGATAAGCTGTTAAACGAGCAGTACAAGGTGCTTGCAGGAAGAATGCCGAGCGCTTACAATGAAGTTGTCGTAATGGTAAACAAGGATAACGAGATTTCCGACTACAGCCTTTACTGTATGGGACTTATGGACAGCGACGAGCTTGTCAATGCTGTAAAAAGCGCTATGAGCAACAATAACGAAAAGGTCGACTTCACAAGCAAATTACAGACCTACACCTACGATGAGCTTCTCGGACTTGAATTCAGACTTGTGACAAACCCCGAATTCTACGAAAAAGAAAACGGTGTCTGGACAGACAAGAGCGATGACAAGATTTATATGACAAAGGTTGTCGAGGATGCCGAGCCTATAAAGGTTGTCGGCATTATAAAGCCCGAAGAGAACAGCATTATGTCGTCAAGCTCTTCATCAGCAATAGGCTACACTCACGAGCTTACAGAGTATCTTGTAAACAAGGTAAATGACAGCGAGGTTGTAAAGGAGCAGAAAAATTCTCCCGACACCGATATTTTCACCGGCAAGGAATTTGCAAAGGATGAGGATAAAAAGGCTGTCACAATGGAAGATATAAAGGCATATATTGCAACACTGCCCGAGGAACAACAGGCTGAAATTATGTCACAGCTTCAGCAGGCACAGCAGATGGGCATGACCGAACAGCAGATAGCAGACGCTTTCGCAAAGCAGATGAGCACCGAATCCGAATCTACCTATGACGGTAATATGACGCTTTTAGGTGTCGCTTCTCTTGACGAGCCGAGTATGATAAGCATCTATCCGAAGGACTTTGACGCAAAGGAAAAAATAGAAGAAATCATCAGCACTTATAACGATAAAGTCAAAGCCGACGGCAACGAAAACCTCAAGATTGAGTATACGGATATTGTCGGACTGATGATGACCTCGGTATCAACGATAATTGATGCAATAAGCGTTATCCTTATCGCCTTTGTTGCAATCTCGCTGGTTGTATCATCTATAATGATAGGCATTATCACCTACATTTCCGTGCTTGAGCGTACAAAGGAGATCGGCATACTTCGTGCTATGGGCGCAAGCAAGAGAGATATTTCCCGTGTGTTCAACGCAGAAACGCTTATTGTCGGCTTTGCCGCAGGCGCAATCGGTATCGGAGTAACTCTGCTTCTGCTTATCCCCGCAAACGCTATAGTGTACAACCTCACCGGCATTTCAGGTATGTGCGTACTGCCGTGGCAGGGCGCAGTAATACTGGTAATTATCAGTATGCTCCTTACCCTTATCGCAGGACTTATCCCCTCGCACTATGCGGCTAAGAAAGATCCCGTCCTTGCACTGAGAAGCGAATAAGACGGCTTAAACCGATATGTAAAAACGAAAATCCACTGCTTTCGGGCAGTGGATTTAGTCTATCGATAAACTGATTATTTTTAAACCCCACACAGTGAAATATATCGCCAACACCGCCGAAAACATTTTTAGTGCCGACAGGGCATTAATAATTTCGTGAGTGTATCAGTGCAACTGCTCTAACATTGACTCTTCAAAAAAACGCCACTAACCTGAGATATATGTGCTAACCTGCGGACGTGTAGCGTTAAGCGTCCCTGCATTGACAGGATATACAATGTTCAGGTGGTTATTCGAGTTTATCCAACACCCCAGCGGGGTACGGGTGTGGGTAAGGAAAGAGGGA
>OBJF01000089.1_pt1 | contig 110060 bp, 86 predicted proteins | sample 1519091 | NCBI WGS metagenome assembly OBJF01 (sample SAMEA2452124, study PRJEB22498) | human gut metagenome | biome: human feces; feature: human gut; material: feces | place: Australia | collected 2012
GGAAAGGTGAAAAGCACCCCGGGAGGGGAGTGAAAGAGAACCTGAAACCCTGTGCTTACAAGCACTTAGAGCACGTCAAAGTGTGATAAGGTACCTATTGTAGAATGGTCCGGCGAGTTATTGTATGCAGCGAGGTTAAGTAGTTCAGCTACGGAGCCGAAGTGAGAGCGAGTGTTAACAGCACGTTCAGTTGCATGCAATAGACCCGAAACCGGGTGACCTATCCATGTCCAGGATGAAGTGAGGGTAAAACCTCATGGAGGTCCGAACCCACTCCCGTTGAAATGGTAGGGGATGAGGTGTGGATAGCGGAGAAATTCCAATCGAACCCGGATATAGCTGGTTCTCCCCGAAATAGTTTTAGGACTAGCCTCGTGATTAAGATTATCGGAGGTAAAGCACTGAATGGCCTAGGGGTCGAGAGATTACCGAAGCCTATCAAACTCTGAATGCCGAATAATCATACACGGGAGTCAGACTGTGTGAGATAAGTTTCATAGTCGAAAGGGAAACAGCCCAGACCTACAGCTAAGGTCCCAAAGTACGTTTAAGTGGAAAACGATGTGAAATTGCGTAGACAACCAGGATGTTGGCTTAGAAGCAGCCATACATTAAAAGAGTGCGTAATAGCTCACTGGTCGAGTGACTTTGCGCGGAAAATTTAACGGGGCTAAAACGTACACCGAAGCTTAGGCTTGTCACAATGTGACAGGGGTAGGGGAGCGTTGAATGAGGGGTGAAGTCGTAGCGAAAGCGACGGTGGACTTCATTCAAGTGAGAATGCCGGAATGAGTAGCGAGAATTATGTGAGAATCATAATGGCCGAAAGCCTAAGGTTTTTGGAGGAAGGTTCGTCCGCTCCAAGTAAGTCGGAAGCTAAGGTGAGGCTGAAAAGCGTAGCCGATGCACAAACGGTTGAAATTCCGTTACCACAGAAAGATTTAAACTAAGGGACACTTTTGAAGAGCTGATGCCGGGTGTTGGTTACCCCGGTCGTAAGGGAACGAAATTAAGTAGTGAAGTCAGCGTGGATGAAGGCGAGAAAAGCTTAGTGTATATCTTATGTGTCCGTACCGCAAACCGACACAGGTAGGTAGGAAGAGAATTCTAAGGCCAACGGGAGAAGGGTAGTTAAGGAACTCGGCAAAATGTCCCCGTAACTTCGGAATAAGGGGAGGTTTCTACGGAAACCCGCAGAGAATAGTCCCAGGCAACTGTTTATCAAAAACACAGCTCTATGCTAAATCGAAAGATGACGTATATGGGGTGACGCCTGCCCGGTGCCGGAAGGTTAAGAGGAGGAGTGAGAGCCCTGAATCGAAGCCCCGGTAAACGGCGGCCGTAACTATAACGGTCCTAAGGTAGCGAAATTCCTTGTCAGGTAAGTTCTGACCCGCACGAATGGCGTAATGATCTGGGAGCTGTCTCAACTGCCCGCCCGGCGAAATTGTAGTACCGGTGAAGATGCCGGTTACCCGCGACTAGACGGAAAGACCCCATGGAGCTTTACTGTAGCTTAATATTGGATTTCGGCATTTCATGTACAGGATAGGTGGGAGACTAGGAAACATAGGCGTCAGCTTATGCGGAGTCGTCCTTGGGATACCACTCTTGGAGTGCTGAAATTCTAACCTGCAGCCCTGAATCGGGTTGGGGGACATTGTTAGGTGGGCAGTTTGACTGGGGCGGTCGCCTCCAAAAAGGTAACGGAGGCGCTCAAAGGTTGGCTCAGCATGGATGGAAACCATGCCATAGAGTGCAAACGCAAAAGCCAGCCTGACTGCGAGACTGACGGGTCGAGCAGAAACGAAAGTTGGAGTTAGTGATCCGGCGGTATGTGAATGGAAATGCCGTCGCTCAACGGATAAAAGCTACCCTGGGGATAACAGGCTGATCTCCCCCAAGCGTCCACAGCGACGGGGAGGTTTGGCACCTCGATGTCGGCTCGTCACATCCTGGGGCTGAATTCGGTCCCAAGGGTTCGGCTGTTCGCCGATTAAAGTGGCACGCGAGCTGGGTTCAGAACGTCGTGAGACAGTTCGGTCCCTATCTGTCGTGGGCGCAGGATATTTGAAAGGAGCTGTCCCTAGTACGAGAGGACCGGGATGGACGCACCTCTGGTGCACCAGTTGTCACGCCAGTGGCACAGCTGGGCAGCTAAGTGCGGATCGGATAAACGCTGAAAGCATCTAAGCGTGAAGCCGTCCTTAAGATAAGATATCCCACTTTTAAGTTAAGACCCCTTGTAGACTACGAGGTTGATAGGTCTAAGGTGTAAGTTGTGTGAGCAATTTAGCCAGCAGATACTAATCGGTCGAGGGCTTAAACCTAATGAGAATATATGTTTTGTTTTTGGTTCGTTATTCAATTTTGAGGGAATATCCCTTAAAAGTCGGTGTTGATTGTGATGAGGTTCCACCTGTTCCCATTCCGAACACAGTAGTTAAGCTCATTTACGTCGAAAATACTTGGCGGGTGACTGCCTGGGAAGATAGATAGATGCCGACATAAAGAAGAAAGCACAGTTCCTGTGCTTTCTTTATATATTCCTCCTTAGCTCAGTCGGTAGAGCGCGTGACTGTTAATCACGATGCCGTTGGTTCAAGTCCAACAGGGGGAGCCATTCAAGCACTGCAGTCGCAGTGCTTTTTTGTTATCCGAAACGCTTAATGCTGAGCGTCGAAGTCGGTGGGAAAGCCTGAGAAGCGCCGCCGGTGGCGGAAGAAGCGAACAGGGTTTGGCGCAGCGGTCGGCTTTTTGCGAGAATACGAGCAGAAAAAGACGGGAACCGCAAGTGGAAGCGTGACACGGTCCACGATGCCGTTGGTTCAAGCGGGGCAGTGGGAGCCATTCAAGCACTGCTCAGGCAGTGCTTTTTTGTTGTTCGAAATGCTTAACACTGAACTGCGAAGTCGGTGGCAAAGGCTGAGAAGCGCCGCCGGTGGCGGAAGAAGCGAACAGGGTTTGGCGCAGCGGTCGGCTTTTTGCGAGAATACGAGCAGAAAAAGACGGGAACCGCAAGTGGAAGCGTGACACGGTCCACGATGCCGTTGGTTCAAGCGGGGCAGTGGGAGCCATTCAAGCACTGCTCAGGCAGTGCTTTTTTGTTGTTCGAAATGCTTAACACTGAACTGCGAAGTCGGTGGCAAAGGCTGAGAAGCGCCGCCGGTGGCGGAAAAAGCAAACAGGGTTTGGCACAGCGGTCGGCTTTTTTGCAGGAATACGAGCAGAAAAAGGCGGAAACCGCAAGAGGATGTGTGACACGGTTCACGATGCCGTTGGTTCAAGCGGGGCAGGGGGAGCCATTCAAGCACTGCTTATGCAGTGCTTTTTTGTTGTTCGAAACGCTTAACACTGAACTGCGAAGTCGGTGGCAAATGCTGAGAAGCGCCGCCGGTGGATAAATTAAGCAAGTAAAAAGTTATTTTATTCAAATTCCGATTGACACTAGCAAATTATAATGCTATAATACTGTATGTAGATTAAGTAATGTCCTGTCGGTTAAACTATCCGCAGAACACATGAATTTAAAGGAGAAAAAAATATGAAAACATGTCCAAATTGTCATGCACAGCTTGACGACAGTTCAATTTTCTGCACATCATGCGGAACACAGTTCGGTGCAGTACCCCCTCAGCAGAACGCAGTACCGCCTCAGCAGAACGCAGTACCGCCTCAGCAGAACGCAGTACCGCCTCAGCAGAACGCAGTACCCCCTCAGCAGAATGCAGTACCCCCTCAGCAGGCATTTGTTCCTGCTTATGATCCTTATGATCATACCGCTGAATTTGATCCTAAGGATATTTCAGATAACAAGGTTTTTGCTATGCTTTGTTACCTTATGGATTTTATCGGCATCATTGTTGCCCTCCTCGCAACTCACTCATCAAAGTACACAATGTTCCATATAAGACAGGCTCTTAAGATAACCGTTGTTTCTATCCTGTCTGTATTCGTTCTTATAATTCCTTTCCTCGGTTGGATTGCATTCCCGATTTTACAGGGAATTATATGGGTAATAAAGATAATTTCTTTCTTCCAGATCTGCTCCGGCAAGGCTAAGGAACCCGCAATTATAAGAAGCTTCGGCTTTTTAAGATAACCGTACATATTCTATGTATAACACAGCTCCGTGCATTGAAAAATACACGGAGCTTTTTTGCAAACCACAGATCAATATTCTTGAAATCCGCACGGATTAAGTATATAATAAAGTCAGTTCATCTGAACCGAAATGCTCATGCCGGATATTTCACGGGCAGAAGCAAGGCTAAAGCATCAAGAACAACAGGAGGTTTATTATGTTTGCTCCAAATGAAAACCGTTACGACAAAATGGTCTACAATCGACTGGGCAACAGCGGACTTAAGGTTTCCGCAGTTTCGCTCGGATTATGGCAGAATTTCGGCTTCGGCTCGGATTTTGCGACTGCCGAGGAGATGGTGCATACCGCATTCGATCTCGGCATTACTCATTTTGATATAGCCAACAATTACGGACATCCCTATAACGGAAGTGCGGAAGAAAACTTCGGCAAGATTCTCGACCGTGGTATGAGGGAATACCGTGACGAGCTTTGCATTTCCACAAAGGCGGGCTATGAAATGTGGGACGGACCTTACGGCGACAAGAACGGCTCAAGAAAATACCTTACAGCCTCTCTCGACCAAAGCCTCAGACGCTTGAAGCTCGATTATGTTGACATCTACTATCATCACATTTTCGATCCCGACACACCGCTTGAAGAAACTGCGCTTGCGCTTGACAATACGGTAAGACAGGGCAAGGCTCACTATGTCGGAATTTCAAATTACAACAGACAGCAGACCGCAGAAATTCAGAAAATATTCAAAGAGCTGAGAACGCCGTTTATAGTAAATCAGCCGTCATATTCAATGCTCAATCGCTGGGTGGAACGTGACAATCTCGATAAATACTGCCTCGACAACAACCTCAGCCTTGCCGTATTCTCACCGCTTTATCAGGGCTTTCTTACAGATAAGTATCTCCACGGCGTTCCCGAAGATTCACGTCTTGCTAAAGGCGGCGCACCGTGGCTTGAGGGACAGCTTGATGATATAATGCTGAAGCGTCTTAATGCTCTGAATGAAATTGCGCTGAGCAGAGGACAGAAGCTGTCGCAGATGGCGCTTTCGTGGGTACTTCATAATAAGGCGGTAGCAACCGTCCTTATCGGTGCAAGCCGCCCGTCACAGATAGTCGAAAATGCGGAGTGCATCAATAAGCTCGATTTTACCGATGAGGAAATATCCGCAATCGAAGCTGTTCTTAAATAAAGGAGAAAATTATGCCGTTAAAGATAGTCCGTGCAGATATTACAAAATTTCCTTGCGATGCGGTAGTCAATGCCGCCAACGAATCATTGCTCGGCGGCGGAGGAGTGGACGGCGCAATACACCGTGCTGCAGGTTCGGAGCTTTATAAAGAGTGCCTCGCACTCGGCGGATGCAGGACGGGCGAAGCCAAAATCACAAGCGGCTGTAAAATGCCTTGCAGATATATAATCCACACGGTAGGCCCTATATGGCGGGGCGGCGATTTCGGCGAAAAGCGACTGCTTGAAAGCTGTTACAGAAATTCCTTGTCGCTCGCTTTGGAATATGGTTGTGAATCGGTCGCATTTCCGATGATTTCGGCAGGAGTTTACGGCTATCCGAAAGAACAGGCGTTCCGTGTTGCGTCCGATACGATTCTCGATTTTCTCGCCACTCACGAACAGGCTGACGATATGACGGTCTATATTGTCATTTTTGATAGCGACAGCTTTCTAAGGGCAAACAAGCTGTTTTCTGATATAGAAAGCTATATTGACGATAATTACGCTCAGAGCCATACCGATGAGCCGGCTGAAAAAAGCCGCAGATTATTTAGGGGAAAGCTGCCGGACACAGCAACCACACATTGTTTTCCTACGGTAGCAACCGCACATAAAAAAGCGTTTGACGATATGTGCGTTCTTGAAGCAGAAGCGGAAACGCAAGACGGTACTCTTGAGGATGCACTGGGCAGTATAGACGAGAGCTTCTCACAGATGCTCCTGCGCAAGATAGATGAAAGCGGTATGAAGGATTCGGAGTGCTATAAAAAGGCTAACATTGACCGCAAGCTGTTTTCGAAGATTCGCAGCAACATTGATTATAAGCCGTCAAAGCCTACAGCAGTTGCTTTTGCGATAGCGCTCGGTCTGTCGCTCCCAGAAACCGCCGAGCTGTTGATGAAAGCAGGCTATGCCCTGTCGCACAGCAACAAGTTTGACATTATAATAGAGTATTTTATCAAAAACAACATTTACGACATAATCACAATTAACGAAACGCTGTTCTCTTACGATCAGATGTTGCTCGGCGCATAAACCAGATCCTGCGATCCACATACGAATCGCAGGATTTTTCATTTGTCGCTTTTCATGCGACCATTTTTATTTCCCCATATGCTAAAATACAGACAGAAGATAAGAAAACCCAAATCTGTATTAATAAGCGGAGGAAAAAACCATGAAAAAGATAAACGTTAAAACAGCAAGAGCAAACAAGATAAATCATTCGACCGAGATGGTATTCATACTCGACAGGAGCGGCTCGATGGCAGGTCTTGAATCCGACACTATCGGAGGCTTCAACGCAATGATAGAAAAGCAGAAAAAACAGCCTGGCAAAGCATACGTTTCCACCGTTCTGTTCGACACATCAACAACTGTACTTCACGACAGAGCGGAGCTCAACACCGTTAAGCCGATTACGGCTGACGATTACTCCGCAGGCGGATGCACCGCACTGCTTGATGCAATAGGCGGAGCAATAAACCATATAGGAAATATCCACAAGTACGCACGTCCGGAGGATATACCCGCTCACACAATATTCGTGATAACAACCGACGGTCTGGAAAACGCAAGCCGTCGTTACAGCAAGAGCGATATAAAACGTATGATAGAGCGTCAGAGATCGAAATACGGCTGGGAATTTCTCTTTATCGGAGCAAATATAGACGCAATAGTAACAGCCGAATCTTTCGGTATCGGACAATCAAGAGCCGTAAATTATCACGCAGATAAGAAAGGCACAAAGGTAATCTATGACGCTATTTCCGCTCCGCTCACCGCAATGCGCAGTAAGGGCAGGATAGACGATAACTGGAGCGAGGAAATAGAGGAAGATTTCAACAACCGTAAATAAAGTAAATAAAATCATCGGCAGACTGTTCGCAAGGTCTGCCGATGTTCTTATTTCGAAAACATAATGTCAACTTTGTCAAGGTCAAGCATATAATATGCGTGTCTTTCCCTTGTGTTTTTGATGAGCAAATCAGCAGGTATACTGCTCAGCTTGTTTCGCACCGAGGAGTAAGACACATTAAAAAAGCTTTCAAGCTCTTTTTGAGATATACCGTTTTCTGAAAACAGTGCCGCTTGTATCAACACATAATACAGCCTTTCTATATCTTTATGATCTGCATTGGGCAGTTTTGGACATAAGTCGCCGTAAAAATTGAATTTATCAAGCTTATTTTTGATTTCATCGTATAATTGTTTCATAGAAATATCGACAAGGCTAAGGAACATCTCCGCAAAAGGTGTGAGGTCGCCTTTGTTCAAAGGATGATTGCAGGTATCAAAAGCGTTATAGTACTTATTTATATTTTCTTTTATCGTATAAGAAATGTGGTATCCGATAAGACTGTTAAGCTCTTTTGACAGAAGATAACTGCTGATGAAACGGTCTGTTCTGCCGTTGCCGTCATAAAACGGATGAATATATCCGAACAGATAGTGAAAAACAGCTATCCTTATTAAAATATCACAGTCGGCATTTGCAAGAAAATTCAACGATTTATCCATTATTGATATTATTTCCGATTCCGGATGAACACCGGTATGGATAACCTTTTGTGTAGGCGAATATACATTTACATTGTTTTTTCTGAAAACTGTGCCGTCAGGAAGATTTGAAGGGTCTGTTGCATTTATCTCATCGTAAAAAATATCGTCATATATTTTTCTTATGTCCCGTCCGGTACGCAGAGGTATTTCCTCATTCTGTGACAACGTTACATATTTTTTGACAAGTCCGACAAAACGTTTTTTTCTGTCTTTCGTTGAAAGATCGGACAGTATTTCATTTATTTCTTTTCGTGTGCTGTGTACACCTTCTATGTTGTTTGTAAGCACGATTTCGTCTGTAAGACAACGTGTACGGTATTGTATAAGAGCTCTCTCAGGTAATACCGAGCACATATTGACAATTTTGGTATTGGTACGCTCAATTGAAATAATACTGCCGAACATTTCTTTCGTCTGACATAAGAAAGCGGCATTGCCCGAAATTTCTATATCAAGATGTACAGTATCATCGTCATTAAAGCGTTTTTCATATTCCGATTTATAAGCTTCCCTATCAATATGAAAGAGTTTTTTAAGCGGCATTTTTTTCATAAAGCAACCTCCTTTGTTATTATAGTACGATTGTAACACACTTATTCACAAAAATCAACGATTTTTGCAAATTACATACCGAAAAGCGTTCAAACTTCACAAAAAAGCCCTGTTTTTATAAAGTTCGTGTGAATAGCAGCATTAAAATTTTAAAAGCGAGCAGATTTTATAAATCCGAAAGCTATTAACAATCTTTGAGCTTAATTTACTGTTTCTGACCTGTTATGACCCAAAACACATCAAAACCGCTCAATTTTATTCAAACTGCACAAAAACTCTTGCTATATGTTGTCTAATACAACAAAAATCACGCTTTTTTGAATAAATCTGAACGAAAGTGCTTGATTTTGAACTTTTAACGTGTTATTATAAGCTCAAGGACAGAGAGCAAAGTCCAAAAGAGCTTAAAACAGCTCACCGGATTAATATCATGATATTTTTAAAGAGGTCTTATTATGCTGACAGAAGAACGACATTCAATGATAATCAAAGCGGTGAACGAGCGTGCAAGCGTAACTATCGCAGAGCTTTCGGAGATTCTTAACGTTTCTGCGTCTACCGTAAAACGTGATTTGATTATTCTTGCAAATGAGGGCAAAATAATCAAGGTGCGAGGCGGCGCAATGTCAAAGAACGACAGCTTCTCGTCGGTAGAGAAAAACGTCGAGGAAAAATCCGCAATCTGCACCGAAGAAAAAAATTCAATCGCAGGATATGCCGCAAAGCTGATTGAAAAAGGTGACTTTGTTTTTCTTGACGCAGGCACGACAACGGAGAAGATGATAGATCATCTTACCGTCAGAGATGTTACATTCGTCACAAACGGCTTTATTCACGCAAAGAAGCTGGCGGTAAAGGGCTATAAGGTCTTTATCACAGGCGGCGAGATAAAAGCCAGCACAGAGGCGATTGTGGGAGCTGAGTGCGTACTCACGCTGAAAAACTACAATTTCACAAAGTGCTTTATGGGTACAAACGGCATATCGCTGACAGCCGGCTTTACGACCCCCGACGTGAACGAGGCAAAGGTAAAGGCCGCCGCTATCGAGAGCAGCCGTGAGGTTTTCGTTTTAGCCGACCATTCAAAGTTTGACGAGGTAAGCTCAGCGACATTTGCAGGACTCGGAAAGGCTGTCATAATCACAGACATGATTCCCAACAGAAAGTATAAAGAAGCGGCAGACATTACGGAGGTAGGACAATGATATATACGGTAACATTTAACCCGGCGGTTGATTATATCGTGCGTACAAAAGCGCTTACGGCAGGAGCAGTAAACCGCTCGGAAAGCGAGGAGATATACTTCGGCGGAAAGGGCATAAACGTTTCGCTGGTATTATCCGAGCTTGGCGTAAAGTCAAAGGCACTCGGTTTCGTTGCAGGTTTCACAGGTGAGGCAATTGAAAAGGGTATCACCGAAAAGGGCATAGATGCCGACTTTGTTCATCTTGAAAAAGGCTTTTCGAGAATAAACGTCAAGATAAAGTCGGACGAGGAAACCGAGCTTAACGGACAAGGCCCCGAGATAACAGCTAAAGCCATAGACCTGCTTTTTACAAAGCTGGATTCCTTAAAGGCGGGCGACACGCTGGTGCTTGCAGGCAGTATCCCCTCATCGCTTCCCTCGGATATTTACGAGCGTATTATGGCACGTCTTTGCGACAGAGGGATAAGATTTGTGGTAGATGCCACAAAGGAGCTGTTGCTGAACGTTCTCAAGTACAAGCCGTTCCTCATAAAGCCCAACAATTTCGAGCTTGGCGAAATGTTCGGAGTAGAGCTTAAGACAAACGAAGATATGATAAAGTACGCAGGAAAGCTCAGAGAAAAAGGCGCTGTAAATGTCCTTATTTCTATGGCAGGCGACGGAGCGATACTTCTTGACGAACACGGCAAGACCCATATCTGCGGAGTATGCAAGGGCAAGGTAAGAAATTCCGTAGGTGCAGGCGATTCAATGGTGGCAGGCTTTATCGCAGGCTGTGAAAACGGCGACTATGAATATGCGCTTAAACTTGGTACAGCTTCCGGCGGAGCAACGGCATTTTCCGACGGACTTGCAGAAAAGAAAACAATAGACGAGCTTATGGAGCAGTTAGCTTAAACCGAAAAAGGAGGAAAAGAGAATGAGAATAGTTGACTTATTAAATAAGGACAGCATTCTTTTAAACGGTGCGCCGAAAAGCAAGACAGAGGCTATAGATATGCTGGTCGATCTTCAGATGAAGAGCGGCAACATATCCGACAGAGAGATATATAAGCAGGGCATTTTAGCCCGTGAGGAAAAAGGCTCGACAGCGGTAGGAGAGGGCATAGCGATCCCCCACGCAAAGAGCAGTGCGGTAAAAGCCCCCTCGCTTGCGGCTATGACCGTGCCGGGCGGCGTTGATTACGAAGCGCTTGACGATGAGCCGTCAGACGTGCTGTTTATGATAGCCGCACCCGATACTGAGGCAGACGTTCATCTTGAGGTGCTTTCACGTCTTATGACTCTGCTTATGGACGAGGATTTCAGAGCAAAGCTCCTTTCGGCAAAGGATACAGACGAGTTCTTATCGGTTATCGACACCGCCGAAAAGGCAAAGTATCCCGATGAACCTTCAGCTAAGGAAGTGCCTGAAAATACTGACAGAATAAAGGTGCTTGCAGTTACCGCCTGTCCTACAGGTATAGCACATACCTATATGGCGGCAGAGGCACTCGAAAAGGCAGGCAAGAAGCTCGGAATCTCTATCAAGGTCGAAACAAACGGCTCAGGCGGAGCAAAGAACGTTCTTACCGATAAGGAAATAGCAGAGTGCGACGGTATCATCGTAGCGGCTGACAAGTCGGTCGAGATGGCTCGCTTTAACGGTAAAAAGGTGCTTTCGACAAAGGTTTCCGACGGTATAAAGATTCCCGAGGAGCTTATCGGAAGAATAGAAAAGGGCGACGCTCCCGTTTATCATCACGAGGGCGGAGCGGCAAGCTCATCTTTATCTTCGGCAAACGAGAGCTTCGGCAGAAAGATATACAAGCATCTGATGAACGGTGTATCAAATATGCTCCCGTTCACCGTTGCAGGCGGTATCTTCATAGCGCTTGCATTCCTTATAGATACGCTGATGGGCGTACAGCCTGGCGATAATTTCGGTACTGTAACTCCCGTAGCGGCATTCTTCAAGACAATAGGCGGTTACGCTTTCAACTTTATGATACCCGTACTTGCAGGCTATATCGGTAAGAGTATAGCAGACAGACCCGGCTTCCTTGTAGGACTTGTCGGCGGCTATCTTGCAACTACAGGCTCGACCTTCGTCAAGATAGGCGGCGATGTTCCCTCAGGCTTCCTCGGCGCACTCTTTGCAGGCTTTGTCGGCGGATTTATTATGCTCGGACTTGAAAAGCTCTGCGACAAGATGCCCAGAGCCCTTAACGGCATCAAGCCCGTTCTCATTTACCCCCTCGCAGGTCTTGGCATCATAGCTGTAGTAATGTGTGCGATAAATCCCTTTATGGGCATCATCAACACTGCGATAGCCGATTTCCTGAACCATATGGGCGCAGAGAGCAAGATATTCCTCGGTGTTATACTCGGCGCTATGATGTCTATAGATATGGGCGGACCGTTCAATAAGGCGGCTTATGTATTCGGTACTGCGGCAATAGCAACAGGCGGCTACGATATAATGGCGGCAGTTATGATAGGCGGTATGGTTCCTCCTATTGCGATAGCACTTTCAACAACCTTCTTCAAGAGCAGATGGACAGAAGAAGAACGCAAGAACGGCCCTGTAAACTATATTATGGGACTTAGCTTCATCACAGAGGGCGCAATTCCTTATGCGGCGGCAGACCCGCTCAGAGTTATTCCGGCTTGTATGGTAGGCGCAGGCGTTGCAGGCGGTCTTTCAATGGCATTCAACTGCACGCTTATGGCACCGCACGGCGGCATCTTCGTATTCGCCGCTGTAGGCAACTGGCCTATGTACCTTGTATCCCTTGCAGTAGGCGCTGTAGTATCAATGTTACTGCTGGCACTGCTTAAAAAGAAGAAAACGGTAAAAGAACCCGAAACAAAAAACGTTAAGTAAATAAAAAGGAGCGTATCACAATGGTAACAAAGACAGTAACAGTAGTAAACGAGCAGGGACTTCATATGAGACCCGCAGGACAGCTTGCCGCAGAAATGAAGAAATTCCCCGGTTGCACGATAACTATCGCAAGCGGCGATAAGACAGCAAAGGCAACAGCCGTAATGCAGATAATGGCGGCAGGCCTCAAGAAAGGCTCAATCGTTGAGATCACCGCAGACGGCGATAACGAGCAGGCGGCACTTGACAAGGCTGTAGAGCTTTTCGAAAGCGGCTTCGGCGAATAAGAAAGACTATCGGCTTTTACCGCACTGTCAGGCGGTGCGGTAAAACCGTTATCCGATAAAAAAGGGGGAGCAATAATGAAGAAATATCTTGGCAAAGGCGTATACGGCGCAGTGGCAATAGGAAAAATATCCGTGTTCAAAAAGTGCGATGCGGCAGTAACACGCATACACGTTGAAGATACCGAAAAGGAAAAGCAGAGAGTAAAAGCGGCAAAGGAGCTTGCCGCAAAACAGCTTACCGAGATTCACGAAAAAGCACTCAGAGAGGTCGGAGAAACTCACGCACAGATATTCGAGATTCATCTGATGATGCTTGATGATGACGATTACAACGAGTCTATCGAAAACATAATAGATACCCAGTCGGTAAATGCCGAATATGCGGTAGCGCTTACATCGGATAACTTTGCAGGAATGTTCTCGTCTATGGACGATGCCTATATGCAGGCAAGAGCCGCAGATGTAAGGGATATTTCCAACCGCATTATTGCAAACCTGACAGGTGCAAATACCGACAGCACCACGGCCGATGAAAAGTCTATCGTCTGTGCGGACGATCTTGCGCCGAGCGAAACCGTTTCGCTTGATAAGGACAAGGTGCTTGCATTCGTTACCGCTCACGGCTCGTCAAATTCGCATACGGCAATTCTCGCAAGAAATATGAATATCCCTGCCGTTATCGGCGTGGGCGACAGCTTTTTAAGCGAGATAAACGAGGGCGATACAGCCATAGTAGACGGCTTCACGGGCGAGATTATAGTTTCTCCCGATGAGCAGACCTTAAAAGCCTATACCGAAAAGCAAAAGCGTGACGAGGAGCAGAAAAAGCTCCTGCAGGAGCTTAAGGGCAAGGAGAATATAACCCTTGACGGCACTAAGATAAACGTGTTCGCAAATATCAGCGGCATTGACAATATAGGCGCTGTACTGCTGAACGATGCCGGCGGAATAGGACTTTTCAGAAGCGAATTTCTGTACCTTGAAAATTCCGATTTCCCGACAGAAGAACAGCAGTTCCACGCTTATAAGCGTGTGCTTGAAAGTATGGCAGGAAAGAAAGTAATAATAAGAACGCTTGACATAGGCGCAGATAAGCAGGTGGACTATTTCGGACTGAAAAAGGAAGAAAACCCCGCACTCGGACTTCGTGCCATCCGCATATGCCTTACCCGCCCGGAGATATTCAGAACACAGCTCAGAGCCTTGTTCAGAGCGTCCGTTTACGGCAATCTCGGCATAATGTTCCCTATGATAACATCGGTGCGTGAGGTCGAGCGTATCAAAACAATCTGCGAGGAAGTAAAAGCGGAGCTTAAGTCTGAGGGCATCGAGTATTCCGACAAGACCGAGATAGGTATAATGATAGAAACTCCTGCGGCGGCGATAATCAGCGACCGCTTAGCCCCTATGGTAGACTTCTTCAGCGTAGGCACAAACGATCTCACACAGTACACCCTTGCCTGCGACCGACAGAATCCCGATGCGGAGGAATTTGTCGATACTCACCACGAGGCTATTCTCCGCCTTATCGAAATGAGCGCAAAAAACGCCCATAAGAACGGTGCGTGGATAGGAATCTGCGGCGAGCTTGCGGCAGATACCACCCTCACAGAAACATTCTTACGCATGGGCATTGACGAGCTTTCGGTTTCTCCGACATTCGTCCTTAAGGTCCGTGACGCAGTAAGAAAAACAGATCTGTCAAAATAATATTTGCTTACATCGAAATTCCAATATAAAGATTACAGCAGCTGCGCTTTCTCCCTTGCGTGAGCTGCTGTAATTTTTATTCCCCGTTTCACAGGCACAGCAATAACCCGCCGTCTTTTTATCAATAAGCATAATATTACGGGAAATACCTTAAAATTTCGGTTGACATTGCATAAAAAATATGGTAAAATTAGTTTGAAATATAGTCTACAGCTTTATGGGGAGGTTAGACTGATGCGAAGATTGATGCAACTTAAAAATAAAAAAGGCTTCACGCTGGTCGAGCTTATCGTTGTTCTTGCAATGATAGGAGTGCTTACAGCTATCATATTACCTCTGTCGATGAATGCGGGAAAGCCGCAGGCGGCAGTTGCCAAGGCAAAGAGCTTCTACTTCGGCTCACAGAGGATACTTATACAGTACAGGGCAGATTCACCCGAATTGCAGACAGGCTACCTGTCCTATAAAAAAGGCGCAATGACATATACCATAAATACCGGCGACTATATGTACATCTGCGCAAAAGCCGAGAAGAACAACGGCTTCACCGAGCTTAAGCTGGCAAAGCTGTCAGCACCGGCAGACGGCACTGCGGCAAACCCCGCCACAGGCTATACACAGTTTCAGTTTGCGGCTGAGATAACTGCCTCAAGCACCGACCACTCTTTGCTTGATAAGCTGAACACATTCTCGACGGATGATGACGAGGGATATTACTATGCGTTGGTTGACGATCAGTGCAAGGTCATAATGACCTACTGGTGCGAAACTTTCATAGATGACATCAGTAAATCAACCGACACCGCCTCAACATATTCAAAGACTACTATCTTCCCCACCGACAATTATTATGTGGACGGTTATCTTTTCGGCGCTTACCCCGAAAGATACTCTATGCTTGGATATACTATGTTCAGCGAAGTCGATCTTCCGGCAGATCCGTCTGCATCGACTACAGCTTCCGCAACACCCGCTCCCGCAGGTCCGTGATTTTAAAAATCGTCAATTTTGCACCCACTGTTCCGGTGGGTGCTTTTGTTATAATTATGCAATCGCCGATTCCCCCTATGCATCCGTAATTATGCACAATTTCCTGCTGTAAATCGTCGAAAATAATCGTTAAAAACAGTAGCGGTTAGCAAGTTACAACTTATTGACAAATTTAAAGTATGGTGCTATACTAAATAAAAACAAAAGTAAAGTCTGTGTAAGAAGATTTGAAGGCAGATTAAAGTGCCTGCGGAATAGCATTGCGGAACATATCCGCTGTGATTCCGTTTTTATTATGTAAAGGCAGTTAGCCAAGACTCACCGATTAGTGCTTTAGCTTAACCGCCCGAACAAATCACACAGACGGTCTCTGTAAAGAGCGATGATATAAGGAGGTCCAATTATGAACTGGGTAAAATTAGGTATTTTTGCAGGCGGCGTGGCATTCGGCTCGGTCGGTCTTAAGCTACTCGGCAGTAAAGACGCAAAGAAGGTATACGCACAGGTTACAGCGGCTACTCTTCGTGCCAAGGAATCGGTTATGAAGACCGTCACCAATGTTAAGGAAAACGCAGGCGACATTCTCGCCGACGCTAAGGATATTAACGAAAAGCGTGACGCTAAGAATGCTGTTATCGAAGACGAATGTGATTGTGACTGCGGTTGCGAAGCCGTTTCGGAAGAAGCGTAAGAATTGATAGAAAGCCGACGGTACGCTTAGTTTGCCGTCGGTTTTTTATATGGAGATGACCGAAAATGAAATGTAAAATACTTCACGAGTCCAAAGGCAGACTGCGTGTGCATCTTTTCTGCGGAAAAATGTCGCTCGACAATGCCGACGTGCTTGAATATTACCTCCGTGCCGTAAACGGCGTTACCGATGTTTCGGTATATGACCGTACCTGCGATGCGGTTATAGTATTCACCGACAGAAAAGCGGTGCTTAAAGCGCTTGCCGCCTTTGCTTTTGAAAAGGCTCAGAAAATGTGCTTGGTTCCCGACCATACATCGAGAAAGCTCAACCGTGAGTTTGAGGATAAGCTTGTAATGACGGTAATTGCCCGTTTCATTTCAAAAACATTTATCCCTGCTCCGATAAGAGCGTTCATCGCTGTAATAAGGTCATGGAAATATATAAAGCACGGACTTAAAGCGCTTCTCAGCGGCAAACTGTCCGTAGCCGTACTTGACGCCACTGCGGTGACCGTATCGCTCTTAAGAGGCGACTTCAAGACCGCAGCATCTGTAATGTTCATGCTTAATATCGGTGAGATACTTGAGGACTGGACGCATAAGAAATCGGTGGCTGATCTTGCAGGCGCAATGTCGCTGAACGTTGAAAATGTATGGGTAAAAACAGGCGACACCGAAACGCTCATATCTATAAATAATGTGCGTGAGGGTGATTTGATAGTAGTCCGCACAGGTAATATGATACCGCTTGACGGTAAGGTTGCAGGCGGAGAAGCTACGGTAAATCAGGCGTCTATCACAGGCGAATCCCTCCCTGTCAGAAAGAGCGAGGGAAGCTATGTCTATGCGGGTACTGTAGTAGAAGAGGGCGAATGTGTCGTATGCGTTGATAAAGCTCTCGGCGGCGGAAGATATGACCGCATAGTAAAGATGATAGAGCAGTCCGAAAAACTCAAATCCTCTTCTGAGGATAAAGCGTCAAGGCTTGCAGACAGACTTGTTCCATATACGCTCGGCGGAACGATACTTACTTATCTTCTGACCCGTAACGTAACCAAGATGCTGGCTGTGCTTATGGTTGACTTCTCGTGTGCACTGAAGCTCTCAATGCCTATAGCCGTACTTTCAGCAATGCGTGAGTGCAGTAATTATAAGATAAGCGTAAAGGGCGGTAAGTTCCTTGAAGCTGTATCCGAGGCGGATACTATCGTGTTCGATAAGACAGGAACGCTTACCTATGCCGCACCTACAGTTGAAAAGGTAATTCCTTTCGGCAACAGAGATGCTGACGAGATGTTGCGTCTTGCGGCTTGTCTTGAAGAGCATTATCCTCACTCAATGGCAAATGCCGTAGTAGCCGCCGCAAAGGAAAAAGGGCTCAGTCACGAAGAATATCATTCAAGCGTGGAGTATGTCGTAGCACACGGCATATCCAGTACGGTGGAAAATGAGAAGGTTATCATAGGCAGCGCTCACTTTGTATTTGAAGATGAGGGCTGTGTAGTACCCGAGGGTGACGAAGAGCTTTTCAATTCGCTGTCGGGCGAATATTCTCACCTGTATCTTGCCGTATCCGGTGTGCTTGCCGCAGTAATCTGTATATCAGACCCGCTGAGAGCTGAAGCGGCAGACGCCATAAAGGCGCTCCACGACTGCGGTATAAGCAAGATAGTTATGATGACGGGCGATAACGAGCAGACCGCAAAGGCGGTAGCGGCAAAGGTCGGCGTTGACGAATTCCACGCAGGTGTTCTCCCCGAGGATAAGGCTAATTTCATAAAGCGTGAACACGAAAAGGGCAGAAAGGTAATAATGATAGGCGACGGAGTAAACGATTCTCCTGCACTGTCCGAAGCCGACGCAGGTATCGCTATAAATACGGGAGCCGCAATAGCAAAGGAGATTGCCGACATCACGGTATCGTCCGAAGACCTTTATATGCTGGTAACCCTCAGAAAAATAAGTTCCGCACTTATGAAAAGGATTCACCACAATTACCGCTTTATCGTATCGTTCAATCTTATGCTGATACTTCTCGGCGTAGGCGGAATAATCCAACCGACGACCTCGGCGCTGTTCCACAATGCCTCAACCCTTGCAATCAGCCTTAAGAGTATGACCAATCTGCTTGATGAAGAAGAAAAGTAATTATCAGGATTATAGGCTCTTGTTATAACCGGTCTGCCTCCGCTGTTCTATCTGAACGGCGGAGGCAGACTTTTAATAACCCCACACATCTTAAAAATCCGGCTCATACCACAATCAACGCAAAAAGAACCATTGTCTGAGCAACCGATCCGCAATGTAACGTATTACAGATTATAAAAAATTACCCATTTGTGTATTGCACGACCTCAGGTTATATGATATACTGAATACATCAGTATGATATTTACCAAAAACGAAAGGAAAATACATTATATGGGAGCTATACTTGAATACAAATGCCCGTGCTGCAGCGGACCGTTACAGTTCGATACCGATGCACAGAAGATGAAATGCCCCTACTGCGACAACGAGTTTGACGCAGAAACCCTCAAAAGTAACGATGACATCCTTAAGGAAGAAAAGCCCGATATGATGGACTGGTCAAGCCAGCCCGGCAACGAGTGGATGCAGGGAGAGCTTGAAGGGCAGAAGGTCTACCTTTGTAATTCCTGCGGCGGTCAGATTGTCTGTGACGATACCACAGGAGCCACCGACTGCCCCTATTGCGGAAGCCCCGTAGTAATGGTAGGACAGTTCGCAGGCGACAAGCGACCCGATATAATAATCCCGTTCAAGCTGGATAAGGAAGCGGCAAAGAACGGATTTAAACAGCACCTTTGCAAGAAACGCCTCTTGCCAAAGGCATTCAGAACGGACAGCTACATAGATGATATAAAGGGCGTTTACGTTCCTTTCTGGCTCTATGATGCCCACGCCGATGCGCAGGCATATTTCCACGGAACCAAGGTCAAAAGCTGGAGCGATGACAAGTATAACTACACCAAGACATCGCACTACAGGCTTTACCGCAACGGCTCAATGGACTATGAGAGAGTGCCGGTTGACGGCTCAAGCAAGATGGCGGATGACCTTATGGAGTCGCTCGAACCGTTTACGGCAGACGGCGAGGTGGCTTTCCAGACCGCATATCTTTCGGGCTATATAGCTGACAAATATGACGTTGATTCCAACGAAAGCAACGCCAGAGCCAACGAGCGTATCAAAAAGAGCACGCTTGACCGCCTTACAAGCACCACCACCGACTTTACATCGGTAACCACCGAAAGCTCCTCCGTACAGCTTGATAACGGCACTGTGAAGTATGCCTTATATCCCGTATGGCTGCTTACAGCCAAGTGGAACGGCGATATATACAACTTCGCAATGAACGGACAGACAGGAAAATTCGTAGGAAATCTGCCGCTCGATAAGGGTGCATACTGGCGCTGGACGGGACTTATCGCCCTGATAGCAACTGTTGCAGCACTTGCCGTTTCCGCATTTGTATTACTGAATTAAGGGGGCTTATATATGATGAAGAAAAGAATTACAGCCATACTTGCGGCGGCGGTAATAGCAGTCGGAGCATCGGTTCCTGCTTTTGCTGACAGCGATTTTTACACTGCCGGAAACGATGCACAGGTACTTCTGACAGCACAGGAAGCGCAAGCCGATACCGCTCTCGATACTCTTGATACAATAAGCGACGACTCTGCTGCAGTAGTGCTCAGCGATAACTATGGCACCGCCGCAATAAACGAAACCGGCGAAACAGAGGGCGATGACAGCGACAAAGCTCCCGTAGCGACCCGTGATATTATTATTGCGGTCTGCATCAGCGTAGTTGTCGGAATTATCATCGGCTTTATCGGCTCGGGCATTATGAAGTCAAAGCTGACGAGCGTCAGATACCAGTCCGGAGCGGCTGATTATATGGTACCCGACAGCTTCAAGCTGAATGATTCCCGTGACGTTTACCTTTACTCTACCGTAACAAAAACCGAACGGCAGACCGACAAGGACCGATAATGTAACAAGGCAACAGATACTAAAAAACACAATATGCCGTACAGCCGCCTCCCGAAAATCGAGCGTCAGGCTGTACGGCATTTTTTTATCGGAAATGCCGAATAATTGCCTGTACGGTTGGCTTAATTTTGCGTTACAGGCTCTTGACAAGAGGCGAGGATAAAGGTATAATTAAATTAATAATAAGCGTCTGCTGTAGACAATTTAAACCTGTCGATGATACACAGTAGACTTAATTTTTATCGCATATACGGAATACTCTGAGGCAAGCAGTCTTTTAAGCAACAAGCGGTTAAAGTTCGCTTGCCTCAAAGCTATTCCGGAGTGCGTAGCACTGAAGTGCAAGGAAAGGAAAGGTAAAATTATGGCTTTTATTTACTCTGAGCCCTCACACACATTCGGCGAGTATCTGCTCGTACCGGGCTATTCTTCTTCTAAGTGTATCCCCGCAAATGTTTCTCTGCGTACACCCGTTGTAAAGTTCAGAAAGGGCGAGGAAAGCTCTATCTATATGAACATTCCTCTGGTATCCGCTATCATGCAGTCTGTATCAGACGATAAAATGGCGGTTGCACTTGCCAAAGAGGGCGGTATATCTTTCATCTACGGCTCACAGTCGATAGAGGACGAGGCGGCAATGGTAGCAAGAGTAAAGAGCTACAAGGCAGGCTATGTAAAGAGCGACTCCAACCTTGCTCCCGATATGACCCTTGCCGATGTGCTTGAGCTTAAGGCTAAGACAGGTCACTCAACAATGCCCGTCACAAGCGACGGCACAGAGCACGGAAAGCTGTTAGGTATTGTAACAAGCCGTGACTACAGAGTTTCAAGAATGGCTACCGACACAAAGGTATCTACATTTATGACTCCTTTTGAAAAGCTCATCACCGCTCCCGCAAGCACAACGCTTAAGGAAGCAAACGATATAATCTGGGAGCATAAGCTCAATTCACTCCCCATAGTTGACGATAATGGCGTTCTTATGTACTTCGTATTCAGAAAGGACTACGAGCAGCATAAGGAAAACAAGAACGAGCTTCTCGACAGCAAGAAGCGTTATATAGTAGGCGCAGGTATCAACACAAGAGATTACGCAGAGCGTGTTCCTGCTCTCGTTAACGCAGGTGCTGATGTTCTGTGCATCGACAGTTCCGAGGGCTACTCCGAGTGGCAGAAGCTGACTATCGACTGGATCCGTGCAAACTACGGCGACAGCGTAAAGGTCGGCGCAGGTAACGTTGTTGATAAGGAAGGCTTCCGCTTCCTCGCAGATTGCGGCGCAGACTTTATCAAGGTCGGCATCGGCGGCGGCTCTATCTGCATTACCCGTGAGCAGAAGGGTATAGGCAGAGGTCAGGCTACAGCACTTATCGAGGTATGCGAGGAGCGTGACAGATATTTCGAAGAAACAGGCATTTATGTTCCTGTTTGCTCTGACGGCGGTATCGTTCACGATTATCATATGACGCTTGCTCTTGCTATGGGCGCTGACTTTATGATGCTCGGCAGATACTTCTCACGTTTCGATGAATCCCCCACAAACAAGCTGTTCGTTAACGGCAGCTATGTTAAGGAATACTGGGGCGAAGGCTCTAACCGTGCAAGAAACTGGCAGAGATACGATATGGGCGGCGACAAGAAGCTCTCGTTTGAAGAAGGCGTTGACAGCTATGTTCCTTACGCAGGCAGCTTAAAGGACAACGTTACACGTTCACTGTCAAAGGTACGTTCAACAATGTGCAACTGCGGTTGCCTTAATATCCCCGACTTCCAGAAGAACGCTAAGCTCACTCTCGTTTCTTCTACAAGTATCGTTGAGGGTGGCTCACACGACGTTATCCTCAAGGAAAACCGTGGTGCTCGCAGCGAATAATTGCGGTCATTTGTGTCGCTGCGTCTTTGCCTCGTCAGCCATTGGTGCCGTTGCATCGTGCAACGGCTTTGTGTGGCTGACTTTATGCATCCTTGCATAGCGACTTTGTGTGACCGCTGCCAAGCATCCTTGCTTGGCGGCGTGGTGCCGTTTCAAATTCGCCGTTCTGAAAGATGGCAATTTGTTGCACTTTCGTTACCGGCGGATATTGACGAAGCTGAAAATCAATAATAAATACAGCCACAGCGAAAGCCGTGGCTGTTGTTTTGCGACTTTGTGTGACCGCTGACAAGCATCCGTGCTTGGTGCCCGTGGGGCACGGCAAATTCGCCGTTCTGAAAGATGGCGATTTGTTGCACTTTCGTTACCGGCGGAGTTACACAAAGCAATAAAGCAGATAAGCGGTCACAGTGCAATGCTGTGACCGCTTTTTGTATTATTATATTTTAGCTGTCATCCCTCCGCACCAACCCTCACCAAAAACGCACTATCCCTCAAAAAGCACTATATCCTTGCCTCCCTTGTCAAAGGTGAGGTGCTGTTGCCCGAAAAAATTCGGGCGACTACCGGAGGGATTGTCACACTAACCCTTGCCCCGCATCAACCCTTCCAAAACCGCACTATCACTCTCACTTTTCGTAGGGGAGGGGCTCGCCCCTCCCGAAATATTGTAGTGCTTATCATAAACAATTTGCAAGGAATTTAGGCTTTGGGTTGCGGCTGATAGTTGACAGATTAAAAGACTTGGTGAATGGTTAGAATTTAGTGCAACGGGAGGGGCAAGCAAGGCACGGATGCCTGAAATGAACGCCCAAAGGCTTTGCAGGACGCAAAGCCAACAGAGCGTTCATAAGGAGGCAAGGATGCCTTAGCGTGTGTGTCCAAAGTTTCGCAAGGATGCGAAACAAATAAGGTACACACAGACCCTCGCCCTACGAAAAGAGAAGATGATAGTAGCTATATCAAATAGTTAGTACGGATAAAAACTATATTTAGCGGAGTGCACGAGCCTTGCGTAAGCGAGGCTCAGACTCTCCCTAGTCCCTTTGGTTGTCTCCCGCGTGAATAGCAGCAACGTTATTAAATGAAATAGCGAACCCGAGAAGTGCTGTCCGACAAAAAGAACTATCGGTAGCCTGCCATCATAGCAAAAACTTCGAACAAATAACATTTTCTACAGCCCGATCCTCTGCTGTCTTACTGTATCAAAAAACCGCCGTGAAGCTCCACAGCGGTTTTTATTCTTATTTATTTTCATAAATCGGGCTTTCAAGCCTTGACGCAAACTCCGATTCGGGCAGGGGCTTGTCGAAATAGTAACCCTGTATAATATTACAGCCCATATTCCTCAGATTATCAACGATATTCTTATCCTCAACGCCCTCACAGACGGTAGTCATACTAAGCTCCTGTGCCATATGCAGAATATTTTCAAGCACTACCTGACCTCTTGCGTCATCGTCCGAGCCTGCAAGTGATTTGTCGAGCTTCAGTATATCAAAGTCGAGATCCTTCAGTAGAGCAAGCGAAGAATAGCCTGTTCCGAAGTCGTCCATAGAAACCATCAGACCGTAGCTTTTAAGGTCGATTATCGCCTGCTTTATTGCGTTGAAATCGTCTGTATATGCGGTTTCCGTAAACTCTACCTCAAGATAATGCGGTTCAATCCCGTAACGGCTTATAACATTCATTATCTTTTCCGCAAGGTGAGGGAAACGCAGATGTATCTTTGAGAAGTTCACCGACACGGGAACTGTGCGCTTACCGTTTTCCTGCCACTGCTTTATCATCGCACAGGTATGCTCTAAAACAAACATATCCAGCTTCATTATAAAACCGGTTCGTTCTGCTATCGGGATAAAGTCGGCAGGCGAAATAATCTTGCCGTCACGCTTCCATCTTATAAGTGCCTCAGCACCTACAAGCGTTCTTGTATCCACCCGTACCTTAGGCTGAAAATAAACAACGAACTCTCCGTCCGCCAAAGCCTGCGGCATACCGTTCTCAAGCAGGGTAAGCTGTTTTTCACGGTTGATTGTATCAAGATCGTAATAAACAAAATCTCCATCCGCACGGCGCTTTGCAATATCAATGCAGGTTTCTGCACGGGCAAGAATAGTGTCAATATCGTCTGTGCTGTCGTCAAGCATTACTATACCGGCTCTGAGCGCTATCTCATACACTGTCTTTTCCTTGCCGTAATAGAAGTTGACAGGTGTCTTTGCAAAGTTCTTAAGGTGAGCTTTAAGGTGGCTCTTTTTGACCATCAGACAGAAGTTATCACTGCCTGAGCGGCTGCATATCTCATCGCTGTACATCGTTTTATTAAGCGCTCTGGCAAATCTCTGGATTATCTCCGTTGTTGCCTGATAGCCGAAGATGGTGTTTAGGGTATTACAGCCCTTGATATTTGCTCTTATGACCGCATAGTCTGAGAGAACTCCGTTTTCCTTTACTTCCTCAATAAAAGCACGGAAGCCCTTCGAGTTGGGTATTCCGCTGTCACGGTCAATATGGTCGATCAGTTTTTCAACGTGAATATTCAGCGTGCAGGTGCAAATGATAGCCAGAAGATTGGTGATATGCTCAAATAGCTGTTCCTGCTCATCTGTAAGAGTTTCAAAATCCACATCGGTATAAAACTCATAAGTCAGACTGCAGCTTGTGTTTTCACGCTCATATTTCTTATTGTGTAAAGGGTAGATAGAGCTGTCTTTATAAATAAGAGTTTCGCTCAATCTTCCGCCGTAGTTCAATGTACGAACAATTCTCGAAATGTGCAATGCTTTTGCAGCAGGAGCAAATTCGGTAATCTGCTGAAGGTCATCATAACGTTTAGTAGCGATGGCATCTATCATATCGGAAAGATACCCTCTGACCTCTTCAACCATTTTCCCGCCTCCTTTTCCTATTCCCATTTTCCATATAAGTTAATTTTATCACAATTTATGACCGTCTGCAAGCAAAAAAAACGTAAAAAGGTCAAAAAAAGCTCACAATTTCAAATTAAGAGCAGAGTATCCAAACATGCCTTTGAAAAGCTGTGCATTATCACAAGTCAAACCAGCAATACCTCGCTTTTTCGCTATTTTGGGCAGTGAAATTAAGTAATTAAAGTTATAACCTTAATACACAAAACAGGTCATTATACGGCCTTTTCTGCTTAATTTCAGAATTAATTAAAAAAACAGGAAAACCACTTGAAAACCTACTAAAAATATGGTATTATAGTATTTAGAAATGACGGTCAGATTTCGGTTAGATTTCGGTATTGTAAAAAAGCGATAAAGAAAGGACAATAATATGAAGATTTCGACAAAAGGACGTTATGTATTAAGAATGCTCATTGACCTTGCCGAGCATCAGGGCGACGGTTACATTCCGCTGAAAGAAATAGCTCAGCGACAGGGCGTTTCAAAGAAATATCTCGAGCAGATTGTTCCGATGCTCAATAAGTCGGACATACTGCGTACCAACAGAGGCTTTCAGGGCGGATACCGTCTTGCTAAAGCTCCCGACAAATACACCGTAGGAGATATATTACGGCTTACCGAAGGCTCTCTTGCACCTGTTGCCTGCCTTGAAAGCGGAGTAGTTGAATGCGACAGGAGCGAGCATTGCGCCACATTATCGTTATGGCAGGGGCTGTACAAGGTCATAAACGAGTATCTTGACAGTGTGACACTGCAGGACCTGATAGACAGCGATATGGAGAATGCGGCGGACGATTACGTTATATAATCCGAATAAGCGGATTATCCCGTGCATAAACACGGTAAAGTGTTCTGATAGGGATAGAGAATGCTCACTGCTTTATAAAAAACAGACTTTCCCCCAAATTGAAAAAACCACGATTCCGCAAAAAGAATCGTGGTTTTTTATATCCTGTTTACAGCTTGAAATTAGCTGTATTTATTCTGTTTATAGCCCTTTTGAGCTTATACTCGGCAATATCAAGAGCTCGCTGATCTTCCTTGTACTGCTGCATACGCTCCTCTGCAAGAGCCTTTGCCTTTTCGGCACGTTCAACATCTATCTCGTCCGCCCATTCAAACGATTGAGCCAGAATAGACGTCTGATCCTTTGTGACCTCTACAATACCCGAAGACACCGCACCTATACGGACAGTACCGTTAATGCGTATCTTTGCCTGTCCTATGGTAAGCGCCGCAACATAAGGCTCATGCTTTGCAAGTATGCCCTTGTCACCGACGGTAGTACGGACGATAACGCTTTCAGCCATACCGTCATACACCACTCCCTCGGGGGTAAGGATCTTCAGTTTGAATTCAGTCATATCATCTTTTCCTTTCCTGAGGAGTTAAAGGAACAGTACCGCATCCTCGAAATCATCGCCGGCTATATTTGCAAGCGCCGAAAATTTACCGTCCGAAAACGCAACGGAATAATCCTTTGTAAAGTAGGATACCTTGCTGACGTTGCCGTTCTTTGTGCTTATAGTTACGATGAAATGCTCATCGGCAGGTACACCTGCTTTTTCTCTGACCGCATCGGCGGTAAGATTATCGCCGTTGTCACGGTACAGACCGAGTGCGGCCTTTTCTAGATTTACAGCCTTATCCTGCACGCTTTTTACCGTTTCACTGCTGACTACAGCCGCAGGTGCAGTTCCGCTTGATGTTACAGACGGTTTCGGAGATATGTCGGTACGCTTTTTCGTAGTCACTGCTACAGGCTTCTGCGTAGGCACTGCGGTGATTATTGAATCCTCCGTTATCGTCGTTACCGTTGATTCGGGGGTCGGCAGAGGAGTAAGAATATCCTCGTCATTTACGGGTCCGTTCATTATAAACGGCAAACCGAGCGCAAGCGCCGCAAGGAGCAGGGCCATAATTGTAGCGGGGCTGAAATAGCCCCTTTTATTATGCCTTTTCATTCTTAGCCTTCTCGACAGCCTCGTCGATAGTGCCTACGAACAGGAATGCGGATTCGGGAAGATCGTCGTGCTTTCCTTCGATGATTTCCTTGAAGCCTCTTATTGTTTCCTTAAGCGGAACATACTTGCCCTTCATACCCGTAAACTGTTCTGCAACGGAGAACGGCTGAGATAAGAAACGCTGAATCTTTCTTGCTCTTGATACGGTCAGCTTATCGTTGTCGTCAAGCTCGTCCATACCGAGAATAGCGATAATATCCTGTAACTCGTTATAACGCTGGAGTATCGACTGTACCTGTCTTGCAACCTCGTAATGCTCCTCGCCGACTATCTCGGGAGTGAGTATTCTTGATGTACTGTCAAGGGGGTCAACAGCGGGGAAGATACCCATTGATGAAATGTTTCTTGAAAGTACCGTTGTAGCGTCAAGGTGTGCGAAGGTCGTTGCAGGCGCAGGGTCGGTAAGGTCGTCCGCAGGAACGTAAACCGCCTGTACGGATGTGATTGAGCCTTTCTTTGTAGAAGTGATACGCTCCTGCAAAGCGCCCATTTCGGTCGCCAGCGTAGGCTGATAACCAACGGCTGAGGGCATACGTCCGAGAAGGGCGGAAACCTCAGAGCCTGCCTGCGTGAATCTGAATATATTGTCTATGAAGAGCAGTACGTCCTGACCTTCTTTGTCACGGAAGTACTCAGCCATCGTAAGACCTGAGAGGGCTACTCTCATTCTTGCTCCGGGCGGCTCGTTCATCTGACCGTAAACAAGCGTTGTCTTTTCGATAACGCCGGACTCGGTCATTTCGTTGTAAAGGTCGTTACCCTCACGGGTACGTTCACCGACACCTGTGAATACCGAAAGACCGCCGTGCTGTTTAGCGATGTTGTTGATAAGCTCCATAATAAGTACGGTCTTACCGACACCTGCACCGCCGAACAGACCTATCTTACCGCCCTTGAGGTAAGGTGCGATAAGGTCTACGACCTTGATACCCGTTTCAAGTACCTGTGTTGAGCCCTCCTGCTCCTCGAATGACGGAGCGGGACGGTGGATTTCCCATTTTTCTTCTGTTTCGGGCTGGGGCTTGTTATCAACAGCCTCACCGAGCAGATTGAATATTCTTCCGAGGGTCTGTCTGCCTACGGGAACTTTTATTGATGCGCCCGTATCTACTGCCGGAAGTCCTCTTACAAGTCCGTCCGTACTGCCCATAGCAATGCAGCGTACCGTATCGTCGCCGATATGCTGTGCTACTTCTACGGTCAGCTTTTTGCCCTCGTGTTCTATCTCTATGGCGTTAAGCAGGTTAGGCAGATGCTCCGGGGGAAACTTTATATCAAGTACCGCACCGATGATCTGCACAACCGTGCCGATATTCTGTGGCATAGATCAGTCCTGTCCTTTCTTATTAATTCAGCGCATTAGCACCCGATACGATCTCGTTCAGCTCATTCGTGATCTTTTCCTGTCTTGCACGGTTGTACATAAGTGACAGGTTTGCGATCATTTCCTCCGCATTGTCCGTTGCGTTTTCCATAGCTGTTCTTCTGGCGCCCAGCTCCGATGCGTAGCTTTCGTTTACTGCACACATGATAAGGCTCGTTATGAGCTTTGGTATCACACGGTTGAAAACAGCCTCGGGACTTGGGTCATAGGTAGTGCCTGCTTTGTTTTCGGGTACTGCCTTGCCTGTCGGAGCGTCTATGGGGAGAACGGGCATACGGGTAGGGGTCTGTACAAGAGGAGATACGAACTGCGTAAAGAACAGCTCTATCTCATCGACCTCTCCCTTTGTGAAAAGATCAGTCGCTATCTGCGCTATATCGGCAGCGTCTGCCGTTTTGATATGCTCCGCAATGCCGGGGAACTGCGCCACTACGTCATATTCGTGCTTTGTAAAGAACTCCGCAGACTTCTTGCCGACAGCTATTATCTTAGGCATATATTCATTGCCGTGAGTCTGCTGTACCAGCTTCAGTATATTGGAGTTGTAACCGCCTGCAAGACCTCTGTCGCCCGCAATTACAATGAACAGACGGTTCTTTACCTCTCTGTGCCTTGTATATACGGTGCTTAAGTTCTCCGTTTCGCCTGCAATGCGGCACATTAGGGAATACTGTGCATCAAAGAACGGACGTGCGTCTTCGGCACGGAGCTTTGCCTTTCTGAGTTTGGAAGAAGCGACAAGCTCCATAGCCTTCGTTATCTGCATAGTGGACTCAACGCTTTTTACTCTGCGCTTGATGTCCTTCATATTTCCCGAAGCCATGCAAAGCCTCCTTTATCGGATATTATCACTGTCGATATAAGTCGTCTTTTTATAGAACAGCTCTAAAACCGTGAGCGCAAGGGTGAGTGCGGATATGCTTAAAGCAACGATGCTCAGTACAAGTGATGCCTTTTTCATAACTATTCTTCCTTTCGCTTGATTCTTATATCTTAGTCTTAAACGTACTTCTCCGAGAAATCCTTAAGAGCCGCCTTCAGCTTTTCTTCGTTATCTGGAGTGAGTACCTTTTCTTCTCTTATGCTTGCTGTAATATCGGGGTGAGCTTCTTCCATGTGCTTGTACAGGTCACGCTCAAAGTCGCCGACCTTTTCAAGCGGAATGTCCTTAAGATAGTTGTTGATTACGGCATAGATGATTATGACCTGATTTTCAACAGCTACAGGGGAGTTCTGTCCCTGCTTCAATATCTCAACGATACGCTCGCCCTTTGCAAGACGCTCCTTTGTATCCTTATCAAGATCCGAGCCGAACTGCGAGAAGCTCTGCAGCTCTCTGAACTGCGAATATTCGAGCTTCAGAGTACCTGATACCTTCTTCATAGCCTTTATCTGAGCGTTACCGCCGACACGGGATACCGAGATACCGGGGTTAACCGCAGGTCTTACACCTGAGTGGAACAGCTCTGTTTCAAGGAATATCTGACCGTCGGTTATCGAAATAACGTTGGTCGGGATATATGCAGAAACGTCGCCTGCCTGTGTTTCGATGATAGGCAGTGCTGTGAGCGAACCGCCGCCGTAGTCCTCGTTTAAGTTAGCGGCTCTTTCGAGCAGTCTTGAATGAAGATAGAATACGTCGCCGGGGTAAGCCTCACGTCCGGGCGGACGCTTGAGGAGCAGAGAAAGTGCTCTGTAAGCCACAGCGTGCTTGGACAGGTCATCATAGATTATGAGTGCGTCCTTGCCCTTTTCCATGAAGTATTCACCCATGGTGCATCCCGAATAGGGAGCGATGTACTGTAAGGGCGCAAGCTCACTTGCGGTAGCAGAAACTACTATTGTGTAGTCCATAGCGCCTGCGGCGGTGAGCTGTTCAACTACGTTTGCAACCGTAGAAGCCTTCTGACCTATAGCAACGTATATACAAATTACGTCTGTTTTCTTCTGATTTATGATCGTATCAATCGCAATGGCAGTCTTACCTGTCTGTCTGTCGCCGATAATCAGCTCACGCTGACCTCTGCCTATCGGTATCATGGAGTCGATAGCCTTGATACCTGTCTGAAGCGGAACGTTAACAGATTTTCTCGTAATGATACCTGGTGCGATCTTCTCGATCGGGCGTGTTTCCTTTGCGAGTATAGCGCCCTTGCCGTCGATAGGCTGTCCCAGTGCGTTTACTACTCGTCCGAGCAGTTCCTCGCCTACGGGTACAGATACGACAGAGCCTGTACGCTTTACTGTATCGCCCTCTTTGATCTCGGCATCTGAGCCCAGCATAACCGCACCGACAAAGTCCTGCTCTAAGTTGAGCGCCATGCAGCGAACGCCGTTCTCAAATTCCAGCAGCTCGTTCATCATACACTTTTCAAGTCCGTGTATACGAACAATACCGTCACCTACAGTTACAACAGTACCTGTATCTTCAAGACGGATTTTTGAGCCGTAGTCCTTGATCCGGGATTTAATTATGCCTGTTATTTCATCCGGGCGTAAATCCATTGGAGGTTCTTCCTTTCGTATTTTTTTACCGGCTGACGATTTTTATGTCAGTCGATAGTTCCGGCAATATCAGCCTTAAGCTGTTCGAGCCTTGCTTTGACGCTTCCGTCGATAGTCGTATTGCCGTAGCTGATAACAACGCCGCCGATGAGCTTATCATCGGTTTTCAGCGTCATATTAACGGTCTTACCCGTAATCTCAGCCATTTTTGCTCTGATCTTTTCAGCCGCCGTATCCGAAAGAGGCATCGCAGAGGTTACAGTAACATCCGCTATACCGAGTTTTTCGTTATACAGCCCTGTGAAGTATGCCAGTATCCGCTCAAAGTCGGGCAACCTGTCGTTTTCGGTAAGAATGCACAGAAAGTTCACTACAAACTTATGCACCTTTCCGTCAAAGACCTCTTTTACAAGTGCTGTCTTTTCTTCAATCGGGATTGTAGGAGTACGCAGCAGCTTTATAAAGTCCGGCTCGGCGGCAAATACCTCCGAAACGCCTTTAAGCTGTCCGAGAATGTCGGGCAGAGCCTTTTCATCCTCTTCGGTAACAAGAGAGAACAATGCGTCGCCGTATGTCTTGTCAACAGCAGCCATTTCAGTTCTCCTTTCCTATCTGCGACAGAACCGAGTCGATTATCTTCTCGTTGTCCTGTGCGTTTATCTCCTTCTCGGCAACCTTTGAAGCCGCCATAACTACCATATCGGAAATTTCTTCCTTTATCTCGTTTACCGCACGCTTCTTTTCACGCTCGATAGATTCTTCCGCACGCTGTTTCATAGAAGCGGCTTCTTCATTAGCGGCAGAGATGATTTCGTCCTCTCTTGCCTGCGCCTTCTTCGTAGCGTCGGCTACAATGCGGGCTGCCTCTTCCTTTGAGGTTTCAAGGCGATGCTCGTAGTCTGCCTTTACTGCGGCGGCCTCTTCCTTCGCCTTCTGTGCGTCGTCCATATCCTTGTTTACTGTCTTTGCACGTTCGTCAAGAATCTTGCAGACGGGCTTGTGCAGAAAGAAGAAATAAAGCAGAACGATGATGAGCGTGTTGATCAGAGTGAAGACTATAGTGTTAAGATCTATGCTGACCAGAGAAAACTTTGCCTGCTCGGCGGCTTCCTCGGCTATTCTCAGCATATCCGTCATTTCACTTCAATCCTTTCGTGTTGTAGTCTGCCAGAGATTAAAGCTGGCTGATGAAGGGGTTTGCGAACATCAGCAGCAGAGCGATAACGAGTGAGTAAAGACCTGTGGTTTCCGCAAGAGCGTCACCGATGATCATTGTTCTCGTGATTGCGCCTGAAGCCTCGGGCTGTCTGCCGATTGCTTCAACAGCCTTACCGCCGCAGAAGCCTTCACCGATACCGGGGCCAAGACCTGCGATCATAGCAAGACCTGCACCTATTGCAGATGCGCCCAGTACGATTGCCTGTGATAAGTTTTCCATATCAAAGTCCTCCGTCATTTTATTCTACCTGTCGGTAGATTATTGTTATTTATTACACCACAGTTTCCTGTGGGGGTAAACTGGTTAGTCATCTCCGCATTCTGCCATTGAAACGTAAGCCATTGTCAGTGTGCAGAAGATATAAGCCTGAATGAATGCCGAGAACAAGTCAAAGTACAGCGAGCATACAGCCGGTATACCGATAGATGCGAGGCCGTTTGCGACCTGTCCTAAAGCAAAGTAGATAAGTCCTCCGATTACAGAGCCTGCAAGAATATTTGCAAAGTGACGCAGTGTCTGTGAAACGGGGTTTGCTATATCACCGATTATATTGAACGGGAGCATGAAAGGCATAGGCTCGATGAAGCCCTTAAGATAGCCCTTGATACCGCCTGTTTTCAGCTTGTTCCTGAGCGTCAGCACGAATGTCGTGATGCCCCATGCGGCTATTACGGAAAGGTCCGAGGTCGGACATCTGAAGCCGAAAAGACCCATAAGGCTCGAAAGAATCGAGAAGCAGAAAAGTCCGCCTATATAGGGGGTATATTTTCTGTATTTTTCGCCCATGGTGTCACGCACCATATTGTTGAAGAAGTTTACAAGATACTCAGCCGCCATCTGTCTGCGTGAGGTCGATCTCACCTTGAGGTTTCTGCCGAGTATGAAGAACACGATGCCGAGTACCAGCATTACTATCCACTGTACAACGATGCTCTCGCTGATTACTACGTTGTAGCTTCCTATATCAAAGCTGATTGATTTAAGCGGTCCTTCGACGGAGAATTCCGCCATAGGTTTTATAAGGTCTGTCATTTTCTAATGCTCCTCCCTTATTTTTACGGGTCGTTCCCGTAATGAATATTTTATATCTTTATATAAATTTAATGTTAAGTCAGCAGTTGTAAATTTGCTGTCAGAAATTGCTTTTCTCCTTGAATGCCGTCACCGTATACGCAATTTTCGGCACGAACAGCGGGAGTACGGCTGTGACGGGATTGATGATTTTAAAGAACATCATCACGCCGAGAATTATAAACGTGCCGATATACCTTGCTCCGTAGCTGCCGTTCATAGCGAGCTTTGCGGATTTCTCGGTCAGAGTTATCGCTTTTTCCGCACTGATTGCCATAAGAACAAAGTTTAGCGCCGAAACCGCAGTTCCTACGACCGCACCCGTAAGCAGTGTATAGTCGCCTATTCCCGAAATCATCAGGATAACGCTCACAATCCCAAGCAAAACAAGCGCACCGATATAGTACGGCAGCAGTGCCATACATTCCTTGAATGAGGTCGTTTCGGTAATTTTCTTTTTCATATTTACAGCTTCCTGTCACGGCGGTCATCGTCGTAATAGTCATTGTCACGGCGGTCCGAAAGATACTTGTAGGTTTTTTTATCATCTTTTCCGCCGTACATTTTTATAAGGTTCTTAAGATAAGTTCCCACTCCCGAGATCATCGTGATTATTCCTGCAAACACAAGCAGAATCATCACCCACGACGGCAGAGAGAATTTATTTACCAGTACACTGCCGCCCCAGATAAATATCAGCAGGGGAGTGATTACCAGAAAGCCTATCTGACTTACGACAGCATAGACTTTAAGAGGGTTGTCCTTTTTGTTCATTTATCAGTAAACCAGCTTCTGAAGCCGCCACTGACCGTTTACCTTGAGCATATTGGCGGTGATTTTCTTTGTATTACCGCTTTCCGAGCCGGAAGAAGTGTCGGCAGACGAGGTTTCTTCCGCAGGGTTAAGCTCAACTATTATATCGCACTCGGTATTTGACTTGGGGTGAAGGGTGAATTTTGCGTTTGACCAGGTGTAGTCATAGGCGATAGCCTTGAATCTGCCGTTCTCGTCCACCATTTTTATGTCAAGACCGATGCCCTTGTTTCCGTCGTCGTCCGTTTCCTCGGCATAGACCGCAACATCGTCGCCGTTTATGTTTGTGAGGATACGCTTTGCCTCTTTTCCGACAAAGGTCGAATTTACGAGCGTTTCAATATCTGAGAAGGTCTTGTAGCTGTCGCTTTTTACAGTGTAATATCCGTCCTCGGGAACATTGTTATACGGCTCTGCCTGATGGGGAAGACCGTACTGGAGATAAATTCTGAACACCTCGCAGTTGTTCTTGATAAGAGTAACCGCATTCATATTCATTTCTTCGTTTACCTCGTCTGAGGGAACGTAATTATACTGATTTTCCTGTATCTGCTGCTGTGAGGTCTGGTACAGCAGGAATAAAGTCGTTGCTATGGCAAGGACAGCTACGATTATTGTAGCTATGGTAGCCGCTGTGTTTTTCTTACTCATGGACACCTCCGTAAAAGTGGTTTATACTTAATTATACAACTTATATCTCAAAATTTCAAGCGGTTTCACAGGATTTTCGGGTTATACGGTTTAACTGTGAATCGCCGTTAAATGTTAACGGCGGTTAATATACATCCCTTTTATTTCGAATTCGGCTTTCTGCCTGTAAGGAACGAAACGCTTCTTTCTATAGATGTGCGGACGTGTTCCATTTCTTCGCTGTGGAGCTTTCCTGCATTACGGTAGTCAAAGCTGTTGCAGAAGTCGTTTACATCGCTGTTGAGCTTTGTTATATATTCCTGCATTATCGTATCCATAGCCTTTATGAACTCGGCTCTGTCGTTTTTTGCCATCTTTGCTTCACTCATCTGTACAAGATAGTGGTAGTGAGGCATACAGAAGCACTCCTGCGACTTGAACAGGTTCTTGAACTTTCCGTCCTTTGCGAACATTGTGAATACCGTTTCGAGCATATGGTCAATGCCCCACTGCACCTTTGAGCAGACAAAGCAGGTATCGCCTATTGCACCTGCCTTTTTAGCCTTTGCGTCCTTGGGCGCAAATAAACCCTTTTTCTCAAAAATATTGCCCCTCAGCTCCTCAAGATGACTGTTGAGCATAAGACCGAGCGACAGGCGGTTGTTCTGCATCATAAGCTGCTGATAGTGTGTAAAGCAGAAGCCGAGCCTGTTGGTATCCTGTCTTACGTCAGGCTCCATCATAGCCGCTCCCATTATATATTCGCAGATATGCTCCTCAACCGTATCTCTCATACGGCAGATAGGACAGCCCTCACGAGGCTCGAACACTTCGTTTACCGGTATTGTAAGTATACTTTCTCTCACTTTTTTCGTTTCCTTTCAGAAAATTCGGTATATGCGGAAAACACCGCAGGATTTAAAAGCCGTGTCGGTTTATAGGGGGATAAAAGAAAAATTTTTTCACGTCGGACTTGTAATTTCCCTGTTAATATTGTATTATATATAACGGAAATAATCAAGACCAAATCAAAAATTTTTCCCGACAAAACAGATAACGGCAGATGATTATATGGATTACACATTCACTTGCGAACGGTTTGATATAAGGCGCACGCTTTTCTGCGGGCAGGCTTTCCGCTGGAAAGAGCTTGACGGCAGATTCTGCGGTATAGCAGGCGGCAGATATGCCGAAATATCCGACAACGGCGACAGCACTTATACTGTTCACGGCATAGAAAAAAGCGACATTTCTTACTGGCAGTCATACTTCGACCTTGATACCGACTATGACGCATTGATAAAACAGTTCTCCGAGGACGAGCATATGAAGCTTGCCTGCAAGGAAAATCCGGGCATAAGGGTACTCAGGCAAGAGCCGTTTGAAACGCTTATCAGCTTCATAATCTCGCAGAACAATAATATCAAGCGTATCACCGGTATTATTGACAGGCTGTGTGAGAGCTTCGGCGAAAAGACGGACAGAGGCTATATGTTCCCCACACTTGAAAAGCTCGTCGGCGTTACCGCCGAGGACTTAGCACCGCTGAGAGCAGGCTTCAGAGCAAGGTACATAGTTGACGCAGTAGAAAAACTGAGCAGCGGCGAGGTTTCCCTTGACGGTATAAAAGCTATGGATACCACAGCGGCAAGGGAGGAACTTAAAAGGATAAAGGGTGTCGGTGATAAGGTCGCCGATTGCGTACTGCTTTTCGGCTATCATAAGACGGACGCTTTCCCGAGAGATGTATGGATAAAACGTATCGAGCAGAAATTATACCCCGACGGCCTGCCGGAATGTATAAAGGGCAACGAGGGGATAGCACAGCAGTTCCTGTTCGATTATGCGAGAACGCACGAGATCTGACGGAGAAACAAAAATGGTTAACATAGGCAACGAATGGGACAATCTGCTTGCAGACCAGTTCCGAAGCGAATATTACAGAAAGCTGAGAGCTTTTCTTGTCGATGAATATAACAGATACAATGTATATCCCCCTGCGGATTGCATTTTCAACGCACTGAAATACACGCCCTACTCAAAGGTAAAGGCGGTGCTTTTAGGTCAGGACCCATATCACGGTCCGGGACAGGCACACGGACTTTGTTTTTCGGTAAAGCGTGGAGTTATGCCGCCCCCGTCGCTGAAAAATATCTTTACCGAGATACACAGCGACCTTGGCATAGACTTTGATATGTCTGTGGGCGAGCTTACCGACTGGGCAAGGCAGGGAGTTCTTATGCTGAACACCTCGCTTACCGTCCGTGAGGGTATGGCGGGAAGTCACAGGGGAAAAGGCTGGGAGATACTGACCGACAGGATAATCGAGCTTTTAAACGAGCGTGACGTGCCTACGGCATTTATCTTATGGGGAACCAACGCAAAGTCCAAAATGCCGCTTATCACAAACCCTAAGCACGCAGTTTTCACAGCGGCGCATCCGAGTCCGCTGTCTGCTTATAACGGATTTTTCGGCTGCCGTCATTTTTCAAAGGTGAACGAATTTCTGAAAAGCAACGGCATAGAACCGATCGACTGGAGCATACATTGACTGTAAATACGGATAAAGACAATAAGAGAACGGAAGAAGGATATAGCTTATGATATGTGTTACAGGCGACCTGCACGGCGATATAACACGATTCAGGTCCCCGGTGCTGAAAAAGCTCAGACGTGGCGATGCACTGATAATAACGGGCGATTTCGGCTGTATTTGGGACGGCAGTAAAAAAGAAAAGAAAATGCTTAAAAAGCTCGGCAAAAAGAAGTACAACGTGCTTTTTGCGGAGGGCGTACACGAAAATTTCGACCTGCTCGAAGAATATCCCATAGAGCAGTGGTGCGGCGGTAAAACAAGGCTTATATCGGGCAATCTGCGTCAGCTTATGAGAGGGCAGTATTACACGATAGCGCAAAAGAACGTGTTCGTTTTCGGCGGTGGTCAGAGCGAGGAAAACAACAGCTATCTTGAGCCGGACGATGAGAAAAGCTGGATAAAGGAGCTTCCGACCGATGAGGAGCTTGAAGAAGGGCTTCGCAACCTTGAACAGCACGGCAACGAGGCGGATTTCATAATCAGCTATGAGCCGCCCGCAAGAATGATAGAGTTTATCGACATAGGCAAAACCAGCCGTAATCATATAAATACATATCTTGACAAGGTGCTTGATACGGCAAAGTTTAAGATGTGGTATTTCGGTAAAAGGCATATAAACAAGCTGATACCGCCAAGATACCGCTGTATATTCGATGCGGTCGATGTGGCGGACGATACACGGCTTCCGAAGCAGAAAAAGCAGAAGCCGGAAAAGGTGAAGAAAGAAAAACCCGAAAAGAAAACAAAAAAGGATAAAACAGCAGGAGAAGAGGATTAAATTCTCTTTGCAGATTGTAGAAAAAGTCTGTTTTTGAAACAAACTTCTAACTCACTCCCCCTATCCCCCTGCCCCCCTTTCCCCGGGAAAGGGGGATTTTACTGGGGCTACCGCCCCTAGACCCTGTCGGGGGCTACGCCCCTGCGACCCCATTTTTAAAAATTATATAGGTTTTTCGACAGCCTGAGAAGAGGATTAAATCCTCTTTGATATAAAAACAAATCTCCGTAAAAGAAAGGAATCAAAGGATATGGCAGAATTCAAGTATGAAATAACACAGGAGCTTGGCGTTATCAGCGAGGGCAAGTACAACATTGAGCTTAATATGGTAAGCTGGAACGACAGAGAGCCTAAGTACGACATTCGTTCGTGGGCACCCGACCACAGCAGAATGGGTAAGGGCATTTCGCTTACAGAAGAAGAAATGGAGCGTCTGGTCGAGCTGTGGAACACAAGAAACGAAGAGGACAGCTTTGAAGAATAATTACTGAAAGGAACGGCTAAATGGAAAAGTTACTCGGAATGACACCCCCTATGGGCTGGAACAGCTGGAACACGTTCACCTGGGAAATAAACGAAGAGCTTATAAAGCAGGCGGCTGACGCCTTCATCGAAAACGGTCTTAAGGACGCAGGCTATGAATATGTTGTTATAGACGACTGCTGGAGCGAAAAGCAGAGAAACGAAAAGGGCGAGCTTGTGCCTGATCATTGGAAGTTCCCGAACGGCATCAAGCCCGTTGCGGATTACGTTCACTCAAAGGGTCTTAAGTTCGGCATCTATTCGTGTGCGGGCACGCATACCTGCGCAGGTCACCCCGGTAGCTTTGAGCACGAATTTCAGGATGCAGAAACGTTCGCAGAGTGGGGCGTTGACTACCTGAAATATGACTATTGCTATAAGCCTGTGCATATACCCGGCGAGATACTCTACAAGCGTATGTCTACCGCCCTCAGAAACTGCGGCAGACCGATAATGTTCTCCGCTTGCAACTGGGGCAATGACGGTATATACAAGTGGATAAGAGAGAGCGGCGCTCATCTTTTCCGCTCGACAGGCGATATTCAGGATAACTGGGAGTCGATAAAGCGCCTTGCGCTGTCGCAGATGGGCAACGAGTGTTACGGCGGCTGCTTCTGCCACAATGATATAGATATGCTCGTAGTCGGTATGCACGGCGGCTCAAACAACCAGTACATAAACGGCGAGAGCGACGATCAGTTCGGCAATAAGGAAGGCAAGGGTCTTGGCGGCTGTACCGATACAGAGTACAAGACACATTTCTCACTGTGGGCAATGATGAATTCACCGCTTATGATGGGTTGTGATATCCGTCATATGACCGACAGGACAAAGGAGATACTGACCAATAAGGAAGTTATCGCAATAAACCAGGACATTGAGTGCAGAGGACCCTACCGCATAAGCCAGTGGAACAACCCCGAAAACGTATTCTCACTTGTAAAGCCGCTCGCCAACGGCGACTACGCTATAGGTATGTATAACTTCAGCGATGTTCCTGCGGAAATGTCGTTACAGTTCTGGGATATAGGTCTCAGCACTGCGGCAGGCAGAGGTCTTGAAATGCACGATTGCTGGTCGCACGAGGATATAGGCAGATTCTCCGAGAGATATGTAACTACCTTACAGCCTCACGACTGTGCGGTATATACTGCAAAGGTAGTAAAGCTGTAATGGCAAACTACAAGACCTGCAAGAAGTGCGGCGCTTTGCTTGGCGGCGATGATATAGCGATTTACAGAAAGCTGGTCACACGCAATGCCGATGAGTTTTTCTGCATAGATTGCCTTGCGGAGTATTACAACACCACCCGTGAGGTAATAGAGGAACGCATAGCGTATTACAGGAAAAGCGGAGAATGTACGCTTTTCAGATAATTCGAATAAAAAAAATAACGGAGCATATCTTCCTGATATGCTCCGTTTCGGTCTGTCGAAAAACCTACATAATTTTTAAAAATGGGGTTTGGGGCGTAGCCCCAAGCGGGGTGAGGGCGGCAGCCCCACATTCACCCCCTTTCTGGGGAAAGGGGGCAGGGGGATAGGGATAATAAATCAGAAGTTTATTTTATTTCAAAAACAGACTATTTATACAAGTAAAACGGAGCATATCTGCCTGATATGCTCCGTTTGCTGTTATTATGCTTTTAGTTTGCGTTTGTCACAGCGGCAAGTCTTGTATAGTTGCTGTAGATAACCGTGTCGCCTGAGGTCTTGTATGCTCTTATGCGGAAGGTGTAGGTTGTGCCTGCCTTAAGGTCGCCCGCTATAAAGCCTACAGTGCTATTTGTGCAGGTTCTTAACACTTCCGTCCATTTGCCGCCCTTGTACTGTTCAACGATATATCCTTCTGCGGAGTTATTCTTTGCCCAGCCTATTATAAGTTCGGATGATGTCGCTGAGATTTTTCTGAAGGATGTAACGTTTGAAACACTTGAGCTTTCCGCTGTTTTAGCGGCAAGTCTTACATAGTCGCTGTAATATGTTGTACCGCCCGAAGCCTTGTATGCTCTTATGCGGAAGGTATAGGTCGAGGAAGCCCTGAGGTCTTTTGCGGTGCAGGATGCGTCCGCTCCGCTGTATATCTCGTTCCACTTACCGCCCTTGTATATTTCGACAGTGTAGCCGTCTGCCTTGTTGTTCTTGTCCCACGCAAGAGTGAGCGAGGAATCGGTTGCGTTTGTGCTTGTGAAGTTTGTGACATTATCAACCGTAATATCATCTGTGACCGCAGAATTGATAACGGTGAGAATAAAAGTGTCTGTAGTGCCGTCGCTGAAGTGATATACTATTTCGTATTTGCCGTTATCAAGAGTCTGTGTAAACGGTGTGTTGAGCGTTACCTGACTGCCGTTCCACGAGTAGTCGGTATTGCTGTTAAGCGTTTTGTCACCGCAGGTTATCTTTGATATAGCTTGACCGTTCAGCACGAGCTTTGTAAGTACAGCCGCAGGAGCAGAGCCGTCAAATGTGCCTGTCTTGTCGATAAGGCGTGCACCCTCGGTTTCCTGTTCCTCGTTATAGAAGTATACATCATCGATTATATAAGCGCCTGTGTCGGCGTTACCTCTGCGGCCTGCATAGAATGCGACCTGTACGATACCCGTTGTGTCAAGCGTAGCAGAGGAAGATTGCCAGCTTGGAGCGTTAAATTCTTCAAAAGGTATCTTGATTGTTTTTTCACCGTAGAAATCTACAGCGAATTCTTTTTCAAAATAGTTGTCGTTCTTATCTTTGAACTGAAGCGTAAAGGTGTTGCCGCTGTTGTCGCCGGCAAGGGTTATGCTGACGCCCTTGTACTGTGCAACGTTACGCTGTGAAAGTGCGTGGTTTACGCCGCTGTATCCGTTGGGCGAGCCTACATTGTACTCAAATTTCATCGCTTTGCCGTTTGCGTTGTCAACAAGCGAAACCGTTACGTTGTTTCCGTTTGTATTCGGTGTATACGCACTGCGTAGCTGATGATCGTCTGTGTAGCTTTCAAAAGTATCTATATCCTCAAGTGCCGATGTGTCTGTTACGGTAAGCTGGAATTCACAATCCGCACCCTCATAGAAGTCGAACACGAGCGTTACATTGTCCTCGCTGAGAGATTTTATAAAGCTGTCAGAGAATGTGACTAAGCCGCCGTTATCGGTATAATCCGTACCTGCCGTGAGATATTTGCCGTTTACCGTTATGCCCCTGAATTCGCTTGTTTTCTTGTCATAGCCAACATTCACCTGCTTATAGTGACGCAGGTTCTTGTCAACTGTAGCGATATATTTATCGAGCGTCGGTGCGGGGATGGATACATCGGTTACGTTTACGGTGAACTTCGGGCTGCTGCCTGCCGTGCAGTCAAGCGTGAACACATGGCTTTTAAGCTCCAGTGTTTTAAGATAGCTCGCCTTTATAGTTACGCAGTTATTGTTTATCGTGAAGTCCTTGCCTTCTGTAAGCGCATTTCCGTCAAGGGTTATACCGCTTATTGCACCCTCCTTCATAGTTGCTGTTACCGTAAGGTCGGTATTGTCCGCTCTGTCGAAGCTCAGCTTGTCGCTTACTATCGTGTTGACGTTATTCTTTGCCGTCATATTTGCGGCGTGCTTCATGATAAGCTGTCTTGTGCTTTCGGTATCTGTTCCCTCCGGACCGTAAACGGTATACTGGTCATAGTCGGGATAAAGCGCACCGTCAATGTATGAGGCTATCATCCAGTAGTTTGTGCCTGCGTATTCGACTGTTTCGTAGACATTGCCCTCAAGCACCTCGAACCACTGCTCGTACTCGCTGTCACGGATAGTCCTGTTTGTAAGACCGAATTCTTCCAGAATGACAGGTTTGTCAAGCTCCGCACAGGTTTCGCCGTGTATCTTAAACCAGAGCAGATCGTCCTGTCCTGTGCCTGTGTGCTTCATTCCCCACTGATCGAGATAAAGATGAGGAGTGCCGAAGTCGAGCGTGTCGATCGTCATCAGCTTTTCAAAGTCAACGCCCTCTGCACCGTAAAAGGCATAATTGGATGTAGTATATTCGTCGTAATACCCGTAAGGTTTATTGTAAAAGCCCTCGTCGCCGAGCGATACCATGTGATTCGGATCGATGCTCTTTACATATTCGCTCATTTCCTTAGCCCAGTTATAAAGTATATTGTCCTTACACTGAGCGTCGGTATTGCATCTCGGCTCGTTTGAAAGCTCCCACGCAAATACGGAAGGCTCATCCTTCAGCTTTCTGTTTGTATACGGGTTCGTATGGTTCAGCAGACCGTTGACATAATCCTTATACCAGCCCTTGAGCGTTTCGTTTGTGTAGAAGTCGTCTTTTTTAAGTCCGGTTATGCCAAGCTCCTCTGCCCACTTGACGTATTGACCCATACCGCCGAAAGCGTCCCAGTAGTTAGTAAAGGTGATAAGCAGCTTTATACCGTGCTTTTCGGCCTGATATAATGCGTAGTCGAGCTTCTTTATGCCGTCTTCACCGAAGTTTGTTACCGGCTTACCCAGAGCCTTGTCGAAATACTGAAAATATATTCCGTCCTTTTCACCCGGGCCGTCATTGTTGTTTGTAAATACCGGCTTTCCTTCGCTGTCTGTCGTACCTGTCTTGACACCTACATCAAGGTTGCCCCAGACTCTGATAACTTTCAGCCCCATCGCCTCTGCATCTTTGAATACGTTGTCTACCGCCTCCTGCGATTTGAACGTAAGGTAGTAGCAGTTTGTGCCTGCATAGTAGAACGGACTTCCGTCAAGCATGAACCTTGTTCCCTGCGCATACGCAAATCCGCTCGGAACACCCTCGGCCGCCGCACCCGTGCTTATGAAAAACACGGATACAGGTAAAGCTGTAAGCGTCATCGCCGTGGCAAGCGCCGTGCTTGCCAGTCTTTTCTTAAAACCTGTCATGATTTCACTCCTTCTGCTATTATTCTGATATAGCCTCTTGGTTTCTTAGCTTTGTCTTATAATATCATGTGACTTTATACAAAGTCAACAAATTCAGCTAAATTTACTTAACAAAGATGGCTTTTTCTGTGAATTGCACAACAGTTTAAATCGATATATGTGCATTTAGCACAGTTATATGTAATATTTTCACTGAGCGATGCTGCTTTAAAGCTTAAATAACAGCTTTAACGGTCGTTTAGCCTGTTTTTTAGTTACTTAATGTAACGTTTCATGAAACTAACGAAATTTACATTTATAAGTTAAGTTAAAAAGAGGGAAACGGCTGTGTAACAGACAAAAAAAGAGCGGCGGTTCATAAAACCGTCGCTCGCAGACTGTAGAAAAAGTCTGTTTTTCCAAAAAAGTGCTTGTTCTCAATCCCTAACCCCAAACCCCTTCCCCGTGGGAAGGGGCTATATTACTGGGGCTACCGCCCCTAGTCCCTGTCGGGGGCTATGCCCCTGCGACCCCATTTTCGATAAACAAGAGGTTTTTCGACAAACTGAGAGCGGCGGTTCATAAAACCGTCGCTCGTAAAGCCGTGATATTATTTTGTTGTCTGCACCGTTCTTACATTATCACTGTATATTGTCGAACCGTTTACGGTAAGATATGCTCTTACACGGCAGGTATATGACATACCTGAGTTAAGATTCGTTATCTGGCAGGAGGTGACTGTGTTTGAGGTGGTTTTTGTTACAAGATTCCATTTCCCACCCTTATAGATCTCTACGATATATCCTGTCGCACAGCTTTTTCTTGCCCACGAAAACCGGATTGATGAGGCTGTGCTGTTTGTCTGCTCCCCAAGCTTTGCAACGGGGTTAAGACCTGTTGTAGCAGTGCTTTTCAGATATTCGCTGAATACGGTTTTGCCGTTTTTCACCTTGTAGCTCTTTATGCGTACAGAATAGGTCGAGCCTTCCGCAAGACCTGTTATCTTACAGGAAAGCTTTGTGTTCGAGGTTGCACACAGCACCTGCTCCCATTTTCCGCCCCTGTAGATTTCTACTGTATATCCGTCGGCTGCAGTGTTCCTGCTCCAGCTGAGAGTTACCTGTGAAGCGGAATCCGCTTTATATGTAAGGCTTGTAACGTTGGGTATACGGGTGTCGGCTGAGAACGTAAGATAATCGCTGAAATATGTGGTTGCGGTTGTCTTTTTGAAGGACTTTATGCGCACTGAATATGTTGCATTTGCCGAAAGCCCTGTTGCTGTGCAGGTAAGGGTTGTGTTGCTTTTTGCGTTTAAAATCTGCGTCCACTTACCGCCCTTGTAAATCTCAACGATATAGCCTGTAGCGGCGGTATTCTTATTCCACGAGAATGTTATTGATGATGCTGTATTGCCGGAAGACTTGAAACCTGTAACGTTTGCTATCTTTGTGTTCACGTCAGCTTCAAGGTATTCGCTGAATGAGTACGCACCGTTTGCAAGGCGGTAGCACTTGATACGGGCTTTATATGTTGAGCCTGCCGCAAGACCCGTTACCTTGCAGGAAAGAGCAGTGTTGTTCTTTGTGGTAAGGACTGTATTCCACTTTCCGCCCTTATAGATTTCAACGACATATCCCGTAGCAGAAGCAACCTTGTTCCACGAAAGTGTAACAGAAGAAACGGTTGATGACTTCGCCGTAAGACCTGAAACACACGCAATTCTTGTAGTTGCCGCAATATTCGTATAATCGCTGTAGACAACGGCACTGCCGGTCTTCTTATACGACTTCATGCGGAATGAATAGCGTGTTTCGGGAGCGAGTGAAGATGCTGTGCACTGTAAGGTTGTGTTGCCTGTTGTCTTTAGAATCTGAGTCCATTTTCCGCCCTTGTACTGCTCGACAACATAACCTGTCGCATCGGCATTCTTATCCCATTTGAGCGTTACTGTCCTGCTTGTCGTCTGAGAGGCTGTGAATGTGGTTACATTGGGAAGAACAGTGGTTGCAACGGCTCTGATATAGCCGCCGTACTGAACGGTAGAACCTGACACTTTACGCAGTCTTACACGGAATGTATAGGATGTACCGGGAGTAAGATTTGTGACGGTGAGAGCGCAATTGGCACTGCTGTCGGTCTTGGAAATCCGTACCCATTTGCCGCCCTTGTACTGCTCGACCTCATAGCCGCTGCCATCGGTTGACATTGACCACTCGAGCGTTATGAATTTTGGGTTTTGACGGGTTACTTTGAGGTTCTTGACATAGCCGAGAACGAGAATGTCGGTGTAGTCGGACTTGTAGGAAGAGCCGCAAACCGAGCATTTATGCAGGGTGTAGCCCTTTGCGTCATAGGTCGCATCGACCACGGTATCAACGTATTTATGACCCAACGGATCAAGCTCTCTTGTAAGCACCTTACCGCAGACTGTGCAGCTGCACCGTTGCTCACCGGGTTTAGTACAGTCTGGATTTTTGGTTGTTTTCCAGGCGGTATAAGTATGGTTTCCTGTGGGGGAAACATATATTACATCTGTCTTTTTATCGCACTTCGTACAGTGGCGTGACTGCGAGCCTTGCTCGGCACAGGTGGGCGCTTTGTCGAGCGTCCATGTCGATGAAAAGCTGTGTCCTGTGGCATAAGTGGTATCTTCGGTTCTGTGGGAATTGCAGACCGTGCAACGGTAAGTTATACTGCCGTCATTTGCACAGGCTTCCGACTTTATTGCATCGACCTTATAATCGTGATAAAGATTCGACTTCGGAATGGTATAAGTTTTCGACGAACCTGTTGAAAAGTTGACTTTCAGTTCGCCGTCACTCTCACAGGTGGGCTTTTTGGTAAATGTTCTGCCGGTCGATGTGCCTGATGTATCAACAAGCAGGTTTTGAATTTCGTCACTGCCTGTCAGCTTTTGTGAAATCTCTCCATCCGGACAGATTACAAGTATGATTTCAGCCCAGTCGAAAGCATCATAACTGAAAGAGGTCACAGAGGCGGGAATGTTGAGCGAGATCAGATTCGTTGTCTGGAAGGCTCTGGATTCGACAGTGGTAAGTCCGTTACCCTCGATTATTACATTGCGTAAATTTTTGCATGAAGCGAAAGCGGCATAGCTTATCTTCTTGACGGTTGCAGGAATCGTAATATCAACTATATGGTTGTTTCCGCAGAATGCGTCGCCGCCGATAACTTCAACGAAGCTCGGTATTTTTGTCATTGACGAACCTGTGGCAGAAACAAGCGTTTTGCCGTCCTTAGAGTAAAGATCGCCGTTTATAGCCTGGAAATACTTATTGTTGCTGTCAACAGTGAATTTAAGACAGTTGTTTCCCGAGAATACATCGGCGGCTATAGTCTTTACCGAGCTTGAAATAGAAATGCTCTGTATGCGCTTTGTGTAAACGAAAGCGCCACGCCGGATCTCGGTAACTGTATTGGGTATGGTTACCTTTGAAACACCGATACAGCCTCTGGTAAACTCTTCTGCTATTACCTCTATCTTGTGACCGTCGATATATCCGGGGATATTCATAACGGTCTTGGTAGCCTTGTCATAGCCTTTTACCTCATCGTCAAACTGTATCCACGAATAAACAGCGTATTTGTTTTTTGAGATCTCTTTATAAAGGAATCGTGAATTCAACTTCTGTGAAATGAAAGTTTTCTGACCGAGTACGTCGCCGCCGATATAAAGCAGATAAACCGATCCGTCACCGAGCCTTACCGCAGTGGTCGCCATAGATGTGGCTGTTTTCATAGGTATCTCTTCATTTTCACTGTACGCATATCTTATTTTTGCGGTCAGACCGACCTCGCCCAGCATATAAACGGCGAGTTTTGCACTGGCAGAAGGATTGCCTGAACCGTTGAGCACCATAAGATACGGATCGGAATTGCTCTTGTCGTAAGTGAACGACGCCACATACGCCGCAACCTTATCCATCTTGGAAACGTCCGCAATGCCGTTGGGTATGTTCTTGGCGATATAGTCGGCGATTATCTGCTGTGCCTGCTCACGCTGTGCTTTTGTTGCAGAATCAAAAACGACCTCAATATCTTCCGTTACCACGTCGGATACCTCGGGAACATAGCTGTTTGCCGATACAGCAACAGCCGAGAGCGATACAATAACCGCAACAGACGCTATCACCGCCGGTATTTTCTTGAAAATGTTCATTTCTTCTTATCTCCTGATTTTCCTTATTTTATAACGTCAAACGTTATTTATGACTTTTCTTTTTCCCCTGCACCCCCGCACTGCTGAAACCCTTCCCACTCTGAGCCGTTTCGTAAAAATCGGCTATCAGCTTCATCAGCTTGCCGTCAAGCTCGTAGTATATCTGCTTATCGACCTTTTCGCTGAACAGTTCTCTTCTATTCTTGTTAGTCCTTTGTTTTTTCGGATAGGTCGTTTCAAAAAGCGTGTCAAGCTGTGCCTTGTACTTTATCGCTCTGTCGCTGTCAAGAGAGTTGTGGCCCTTGTTCTTTTCGGTTATAAGAGTGATATTATCGTTTTTCTCAACATTGGCAAGTACGCTGTTTTTAAGGCTTATCGTCTTATCGTCCGTGCTGTGCAGTATAAGGAACTTAGTGCCGTTTGCGGTTGCTTTCGCTATTCCTGCGTGTGCTGTGTAGCCTGCCGCCTTGCCGTATTTCATACGCTCATACAGCTTTATATAGGCTCTAAGGACATATATCCATCTGCCCATCATAGCAGAGCCTTCTTCAAGCACCATTTCGCTTGTTTGGTCAAATCCGCTCTGTACGAATACCGCCTTTATATCATAAAGATGATAGCAATGCACAGCAGATACCGCATATCCTCCCCAGCTGTGACCGAACAGATACAGCGGAAGCGTGTTTGTCTTTGTGACGTAACTCAGCGCCGCATCAAGATCCTCCGCCGACTGAGGAAGCCCACGCAGTGACTTTCCTCCGCTTAAATGACTGCCACTGTTGTCAAAGGCGAATATCTTGTATCCCCGTCTTGCAAAATACGCTATTTCGGGCAGATAGCTGAGATGTCCGTCAAATATGCCGTGCGAGAAAACTATAAGTCCCCTGAAGCTGTCATAGCTTTCATCGTGGTAGTAAAACCCGGTGTATTTATAGCCTCGCTTTGACGGGAATGTGACCGGCTCATTTACAAGCCCCTTATAATCCTTAAGGTCGGGCAGATGTGCGGAATCGTATATCTCGAACCGCTTTCCGAAAACGCTCTCATAAAGTATAGCGGACAGCAGAAGGGATATTATCATTATCAGCAGTACAGCGCCGAGAATGATTCCGGCGACCGACAGCACCGAAAGAAAAACCTCCACCTGTTTTCCTCCTTATGCCTTTTTTATACGCTTGCTGTTCTTTTCCCAGTGTTCTATAATTCTTGTCTGACCACGTTCCACCGCAAGAGAATCCGCAGGAACGTTCTTCGTGATAGTCGAGCCTGCCGCAGTAGTCGCATTATCCCCGATAGTAACAGGCGCTATCAAATTTGTGTTACAGCCGATAAATGCGTTGTCGCCTATTGTGGTGCGGTACTTCTTTATACCGTCATAGTTTGCCGTTACACAGCCGCAGCCGAAGTTTACACCCTTGCCCACATCGCTGTCGCCGATATATGTAAGATGCGCTATGCAGGTGTTTATGCCGATTTCGGAGTTCTTGACCTCTACAAAGTCGCCTATCTTTACACCGCTGTGCAGATGAGTATTCGGGCGCAGATGCACAAACGGACCTGCCTTAGCCTTGCTGTCTACCTTGCTTTCGTGCGCCTGTACGTTGTTCAGGATAACGTTATCCTCTATAACGCAGTCGGCTATATAGCTGTTAGGACCTATCTCACAGCCGTTGCCGATAACCGTTTTTCCCTTGATTATCGTATTCGGAAGTATTACCGTATCGTGACCGATCTTTACATCCTTACCGATTATGATTCCGTCCGACAGAGGAATATCCACACCCTCGTCCATAAGCTCAGCGAGCTTTCTCTTTCTTGCGACTTCGTTCAGTGCGGCAAGCTGACTGCGGCTGTTTGCACCGAGTACAACGTCCGTGCTGTCTGCCGTGTATACGCCCTTCTTTTCGGCAACGGCAACAGTATCGGTAAGATAATATTCGCCTGCGGCATTGTTGTTGCCGAGTTTATCTAAAAGTCCGGACAGCTTTTCCGCTTTGAACCAGTAGATACCCGAGTTTATCTCTCTTACCTTTGCCTGTTCGCTGTCGCAGTCCTTCTGCTCAACGATAGCCTTGAAAGTATCGTTTTCCTTTATTATTCTGCCGTAGCCTGTGGGATTATCGACAATAGCGGAAACTACCGTAACATCGTTACCGCTGTTTTTGTGATACTCATAAGAGCCTGTTATGGTGTCTGCGTCAATGAACGGAGCGTCACCGCACGCCACCAGTATATCCGCATTTTCAGCCTGTGCCTTTTCGATAAAAGATTTTGCCTGCATTACTGCGTGACCCGTACCGAGCCTTTCCTTCTGCTCAAATGCGGGGTATTCGCCGAGCGTATCAAGATAAGCCGTTACCTGCTCCTTGTGAGCGCCGACTATAACTGCGGTATTGTCAACTCCGGCCTGCTTTACAGCGTCAAGCACCCAGCGGAGCATAGGCTGAAACAGCACTTCGGCAAGAACCTTAGGCTTGTCGGATTTCATTCTTTTGCCATCACCTGCGGCAAGTATTACTGCGTATTTTTTGTTATCCAAAGTAAGTCATTCCTTTACAGATTTTTAGTAATTTATCGTGTGGCATAAAACCGCCATAATAATATTATTATCGCACATTTATCCGTATTTTTCAAGTGCTTTTTAAAAATAATTGCTTTTTTCATTTCACTGTGGTAAAATAAACGATATAGACGGCTTTGAAATGCCGTTTAAGATTATAAGAAAGTTTATTTTTTACAAAAAGAGCAACTTCTTAATCCCTATCCCCATTAGGACACTTTGATGGCTTCGCCTCCTGCAAAGCCCGGTGTGTCCTTATTTCGGCATCCTTGCCGCCCCCTTTCTCCTGTGGAAGGCTGTGTGGTGGGCTACGGCCAAAGCAAGGATGCTTTGATTGCTTGCCAAAAGTTTTGCACGACGCAAAACCGACAGAGCAAGCAAAACCAAACCCCGTTTTGTATAACTATTTATACATTACTATTCTGAAAGGACAGCAAAAATGGCTGAAACTTATATATCCATCGAAAAAATACGCTCACTCGCCGAGGTCGGCACAATAGACGAGTTTAAAGACAGTACGGATATGAATGAGATATTCGCCGCCTGCGCTATCGCAAGCAGGGAATACCTCGGTCTTATCCCTTATGACGAACAGCTTACCGCCGCCGCAGAGCTTACAAAGGGCAGGATTACCGAGATGAAAACGGGCGAGGGCAAGACGCTTTGCGCCGCATTTGCCGCAAGCTATATGGCGAAAAACGGTCACAATGTCAGAATACTCACCTTCAACGATTATCTTGCAAAGCGTGACAGCGAGTGGATGAAGCCGATATATGACGCACTCGGCATAAGCTCGGCTTGTATCCTGCATTCGACAGATATTGCGGATAAAAAAGAGCTGTATAAAAATCAGATAGTATATATAACCGCAAGAGAGGCAGGCTTTGACTTTTTGCGTGACTTCGTTGCGAATACGCCTGAGGACTGCGTGCAGACGGATTTCGACTTCTGCATTGCCGATGAAGCGGACAGCATGATGATAGACGAGGCAAGAGTACCGCTTGTAATAGCAGGCGAAACCGCCGTAAAGCCCGATGAAAAGCTGCCCGAGGTATACGAGTTTGTCAAGGATTTTGACAGCAGTATGTATGAGATAAACGAGGAGCTTGGCACTATCTACCTTACCGAAAAGGGCGAGGACAAGTGCGAGGAGCTTATAACGGACGGCTCAGGACTTTATGACGAGGAGAACAACGAGCTTCTGATACGCATTACAGATTGCCTTAAAGCGTGCTTCCTGCTTAAAAAGGACGTCGATTATATCGTCAAGGACGGTAATATAAGAATAATAGACGAGTTTACAGGCAGAGCGGCTGAGAACCGACGCTATCCCGGCTCGTTACAGCCTGCGGTCGAGCTTAAGGAGGGTATCACCTGTACAAGCAGAGGTGTCATAATGGGCGTTGTGCCTATGCAGTTCTATCTGCGCCGTTATCCGCTTCTCAGCGGTATGACAGGTACTGCGAAAAGCTCGGAGGACGAGTTCTGGCAGTTATACGACCTTAAGGTAACCGTTATACCTACCCATACGCCCTGCAGACGTGTCGATCACCCGTATGAAGTATATCTCACAAAAGCGGCAAAGGACAACGCAATTATTGACTGCATAAAGACCGCCCACGCAAAGGATCAGCCTGTGCTTGTCGGAACGTCAAGCATTGAGCTCAGCGAGGAGCTGAGCGATCGTCTTGCGGCGGAGGGCATCACCGCAAATGTACTCAACGCAAAGAACGATGAGCTTGAAGCCGAGATAATAAAGGAAGCCGGCAGACCCGGCGCTGTCACCATATCAGCCAATATGTCGGGCAGAGGTGTTGACATAAAGCTGGGCGGCGCTGACGAATCGCAGAAGGACGAGGCTGTAGCGGCAGGCGGTCTGCTGATACTCGGCACATTTATGAGCGAGAGCGAACGAGGCGATATGCAGTTGCGTGGCAGAAGCGGCAGACAGGGCGATGTGGGCGAGAGCCGTTTCATAATCTCACTTGAAGACGAGATTATGACAAAATACGAGATAAAGAAGTTAATACCGAAAAGGCATTATCCTACCGCCGAAACGGGCAGACCGATTGACGATAAGATTGTACTGCGTGAGGTAGACCGCATTCAGCGTATAGCACAGGGCGATACGCTCGAGTTGCGTAAACGTCTGCTTAAGTTTACTATGATAGGCGAAAAGCACCGTGACGCTGTGTTCGGCAGAAGAAGAGCATTCCTGACAGGCGAGTCTGAGGTCGATATATGGCAGAACGAATTTGCCGATGATTACAGCACAGCCGCACAGAAGTTCGGCGAGGACAAGGTAAACGCCCTGCAGAAGCGTGTCATATTACAGGTAATAAACGAATACTGGAGCGATTATCTCGATTACACCTCCTATCTGCGTGACGGTATCCACCTCACGAGAATAGGCGGCAAGAATCCTGCCGACGAGTATAACATAACCTGCGAGGAATTTTTCTCAGGTATGGAGGAGCAGGTGATAGATACTATGGGCGAGCGGCTTCAGACGCTTCTCAGCCTTGATAATATAGACGATTTTGTTATAAATACTCCGACAGAGCTGTGGACATATACGCTTAACGAAAGCGGAGAGGAACTGCTCAAAAAGAGCTTTATCGAAACGGCGCTTTCCGAAGAGGAGGAAGAAAGCTATTACGATAACGGCGATGACAGCGACAGCAGGGACGAAGACGAAACGGAAGAACAGACAGACGAAAAGCCGACCAAAAAAGGCTTTTTCGCAAAATTATTCGGTAAGAAGGATTAAGATATAATGGCAGACTGCATAGCGGCAATATCAACACCTATGGCAAGCGGCGGTGTTTCAATGATAAGAATATCCGGAGCGGACGCACTTAAAGTTGCGGCAAAGGTATTTATACCGAAGTACCCCGTGCATGATATTGAAAAGATGGACGGCTATACCGCCGCATACGGAGATATTACGGCGGACGGTACAAAGCTCGACGACGGAGTGCTTTTAATCTTCCGTGCGCCCCACAGCTATACCGGAGAAAACACAGCCGAGATAACCTGTCACGGCGGCATCCACGTTACCAAAAGGGTTCTGCAGGCGGTATTATCCGCAGGCGCAGTAATGGCTCAGGCGGGCGAGTTTACAAAGCAGGCACTCGTAAACGGCAAGCTGTCGCTGACAGAAGCAGAGGGTGTGATTGACCTTATAAACGCAGGCAACGACCAGCTTCTTTCCTGTGCGAGAGCGCAGACGGACGGCGCATTATACCGCAGGATAGAGGCACTGTGCGAGGAGATAATAGCTATTACATCGGAGATAGCCGTATGGATAGATTATCCCGACGAGAGCGAGGACGAGGACGAAATAGCGAAGGCGGACTGGCTGAAAAGCGTCACCGCCGTAAAAGAAAATATCGACAGCCTTATAGCAACATACGACTGCGGAGAGATACTCAGAAACGGCATCGCCACAGCCATAGTCGGAAAGCCCAACGCAGGAAAGTCAACGCTTATGAATCGGCTTACAGGCGTACAGAAGAGCATAGTGACCGATATTGAGGGTACTACCCGTGATATAGTCGAGGATACGGTACAGCTTGGTGATATAATGCTGAAGTTAGCCGATTGCGCAGGCATAAGGGAAACAGAAGATACTGTCGAGAACATCGGCGTACAGCGTATGATAGAACGTATTGGTACGGCACAGCTTATCCTTGCGGTATTTGACGGCTCAAGAGAGCTGTCCGATGACGACAAGCGGCTGATAGAGCTTCTCCACGGCAAGACGGTAATCCCCATAATAAATAAATCCGACCTTGAAGCAAGGGCGGACACGGCATTTATAGAAAACGAACTCGGTAAAGCGGTAATAATCAGTGCAAAGACGGGTGGCGGCGCAGACGAGCTTGAACAGGCAATAAAACAGCGTTGCGGAATAAGCAATCTTGACGCAGGCGCAGGCTTCCTCGCAAACGAGCGTCAGCGGCAGTGCGCCTTATCGGCACAGGCGGCGGTCGACAGAGCCTATAACGCACTTCACGGCGGCATGACCGCAGACGTTGCAGGGCTTGAGCTGGAAGCGGCGCTTAGCAGCCTTTATGAGCTTAGCGGAAAGACCGCAAGCGAAGAGGTAATAGACAGAATATTTTCGCGCTTCTGCGTGGGAAAATAAGAGTAATAAAGGCGGTACTCATTATACGGGTACCGCCTTTCAGTTTGCCGAAAAAACCATTTTTATAAAAGCTACACAGTGAAATATATTGCCAACACCGCTTAAAATACTTCCCTTGCCGATAAGGCATTAATAATTTCGTGAGTGTATCAGTGCAACTGCACTGACATTGACCTTAAAAAACGCACTATCCTGATAATATGTATAGCTTCGTGCATAATTTTTCGTAGGGGAGGGGCTCGCCCCTCCCGAAATATTGTAGTGCCTATCATAAACAATTTGCAAGGAATTTAAGCTTTGGGTTACGGTTGATAGTTGACAGATTATTAACTTGATGAATGGTTAGAGGTTAGTGCAACGGGAGGGGCAAGCCACCTCCCCTACGAAAAGAGAAGATGATAGCTTAGCAGCTTTTATGAGCTTAGCGGCAAGACCGCAAGCGAAGAGGTAATAGACAGAATATTTTCACGCTTCTGCGTGGGAAAATAAGAGTAATAAAGGCAGTACTCATTATACGAGTACCGCCTTTTCCTATCTTGCTTAGCCATTAACAAGTCCCACCAGCCCCATAATAAACACAAACATCACAAGTACCGGCAGAACATACGTCATATAGCCCTTCATATACCTCTTTATCTTAAGACCCTTGCCGGTATTGGCTTCATTTACGAAGTTATCCCAGCCCCAGCCCTTTTTCGTTACACAGAACAGAATGAATACAAACGAGCCGAGCGGAAGAATGAAGTTGCTGACTGCAGTATCCTCAAGGTCAAGTATCGTGCTTCCTGCGCCGAGCGGCTGAAAACCGCTGAGAATGTTGAATCCCAGACAGCAGGGAACAGACAGTAAAAACAGCAGTATGCCGTTTATAATGCAGGCCTTCTTCCTGCTAAGCCCCCATAGGTCCATTGTGTTCGCTATAATACATTCAAACACGGCAAGCACCGTTGACAGCGCCGCAAATGACATGAATACGAAGAAAAGACTTCCCCACAGCCTGCCCAGAGGAATGTTGTTGAAAATGTTCGGCAGAGTTATGAATAACAGCTTCGGACCGCTTGTAACGTCCACTCCGTATGCCGAGCAGGCAGGAAAAATAATAAGTCCGGACGCTACCGCAACAAACGTGTCAAGCAGCGCTACATTTACCGATTCTCCGAGAAGCGACCTGTCCTTGCCGATATAACTGCCGAATATAGCCATACTTCCCATACCGATGCTCAGCGTGAAGAACGCCTGATTCATTGCGCTTACAAGGATATTTGTTATACCGACCTTTTCTATTACGCTGAGATCTGGCATAAGATAGAACGAAAGTCCCTCCGCTCCGCCGGGCAGTGTAAAGCTGTTTACGGCAAGCACCACCATAATTGCGAGCAGGGCGAGCATCATTATCTTAGTGACCTTTTCAAGCCCGTTCTGCACGCCTATAAGGCAGACAGCAACGCCTATCGCAACGACTATGCCCATATATACTATAAGCGAAACAGGGTCGCCCAGAACGTCAACGTTGAAATGGTTCTCCACAGCCGCCGTATCCATTCCGACAATCTCTCCGGATGCGGTCGAAACAAAGAACTTGAGCATCCAGCCTGCCACCGTTGTATAGAACATCATCAGCAGATAACAGCCTATAAGTGAAACCTTTCCGTGCAGATGCCACTTACTGCCTTTCGGCTCAAGCTGTTCGTACATTTTCGCAGGGCTTTTCTGAGCCGCTCTGCCTATGGAAAACTCCATAGTAAGCACGGGTATGCCGAGTATTACAAGGAAGAACAGATATATAAGGACGAAAAGACCGCCGCCGTTTTGACCTACCACATAAGGAAACTTCCATACGTTTCCTATACCTATTGCACAGCCTGCGCTGAGCAGTATAAAGCCAAGACGGCTGCCGAGTTTATCTCTTCCCATAGTTCCTCCGGGTCATTAATTTTTTATATATAGTTTGTTGAAAGAATTTGTTTTTATTAAATGAAGTGCAGATTCTCAAGCCCTATCCCCTTTAGGACACTCTGATGGCTTTGCCTCGTGCAAAGCTTGGTGTGTCCTTATTTCGGCATCCTTGCCGAACCCCCCTTTCCCTGTGAAAGGCTGTGTATGCTTGGTTGGCTCTGCATCTGTGCAATCGTGGTCGTTTGTTGTCGGTGCGTCCTGCACCGACTTTGTTCGACCACTTGTATGCGTCCTTGCATAGAGCATTTGGGCATACACGCCCGGCATCCGTGCCGGGGAAAATACGGGGACTGGCGTCCCTGCGACCTGCCTTGGGGCTACGCCCCAAACCCCATTTTATAAAAGATTTTTTAATTTATATTGTGTTTTACGCATCGGTTTTCAGAACCTCTCTGTAATCCCACAGATATTTGATTCCCGAAACCGTTGTAAGTATGCAGGATATGTACATAAGTATATCGCTGATAATCTGTACAGGGAAGGTTTCCGCAGTGACAGCGCCGAAATCGACAAGAATATGCATTATTATGATAACGCATATCGCAATCATTGTAGATGCTGTTTTCAGCTTGCCCCATATACTTGCCGCAATAACTGTCTTTTTCTCGCTTCCTGCGGCGATAAGCCGTATTCCCGATACCACGAATTCACGGGCGACTATTATAGCCGTTACCCATGCGCTTGCCCAGCCAAGCTCAACAAAGCAGATCAGCGCCGTAACGACAAGCACCTTGTCGGCAAGCGGATCTAAAAATTTGCCGAAGTTTGTCACCATATTGTATTTTCTTGCAATTTTACCGTCTGCCGTGTCGGTTATGCTGGCAACGGCAAAGATTACAGCCGCCCACAGATAGCTGTAGGGAACAATATCGCCTGCGAGCATAAAGAACGCAAAGAACGGAACAAGTATCACCCGAAGCAGTGTGAGCTTATTAGCTAGATTCATACCTCTGTCCTTTCAGCTTTATACCCGCTCGCCGAGCAGATTGTTTTCCAGAACATCGGTGATCTTAACATTTACAAAGTCGCCTATCGTAAGCGAGCTTTTATCTTTTGCCGATGTGAAGTATATCATTCCGTCAATTTCGGGAGCAAAGTGCATACTTCTGCCGAAATACATATCGGAGTAGCGGTCAAAGCCCTCACAGACTACCTCGTAGGTGTTGCCTACCATACCTGCGTAATATTCGCCCATGCGTATTTCCTGTTCGCTCATGATTATATCCGCTCTGCGCTGTCTTTCGCCCTCGTCTACCTGGTCGGGCATTTCGGCGGCGGGAGTATCTTCTTCCGCAGAATAGGCAAAGCAGCCAAGACGCTCAAACTTTATATCGTTTACAAATTCGGCAAGTTCGCTGAACTGCTCCTCCGTTTCACCGGGGAAGCCCGTGATAAGCGTTGTTCTCAGCACCACACCGGGAATTTCACGGCGGAGCTTTGCAAACAGCTCACGCAGGCTCTGCTCGTCGCCGCCACGGTACATATTGCGGAGAATTTCCTTGTTGCAGTGCTGTATCGGAATATCAATATAATTCAGCACCTTGTCCTCTGTCTTTATTGTTTCGATAAGCTCGTCCGTCATTCTTTCGGGATAGCAGTAAAGAAGTCTTATCCACTTTATGCCGTCTATCTTACATAACTCTTTAAGCAAATCCGGCAGAGCGTATTTCTTATAAAGGTCAATGCCGTATGCCGTAACGTCCTGTGCTACAATAACAAGCTCCTTTACGCCGTTTTCGGCAAATTTCTTTGCTTCCTCTATTATGTTCTCCATCTTTCTGGAACGCATTTTACCTCTTATAAGCGGTATTGCGCAGTAAGAACATTTGTTTGAACAGCCGTCCGCAATTCTCAGATATGCATAGTGGGGCAGAGTAGACTGCAGCTTGTCGCCTTCCATATTGTGACACAGCTTGTCGCCGAAGGTAACAACTCTCCTGTCCAGCATTACCGAGTTTATGATTTCAACTATATCATCGTTCTTTGCAATACCTACCACTGCGTCTATTTCGGGGAATTCTTCGTCCATCTGCTTCTGATAACGCTCGGCAAGACAGCCCGTTACGATTATCTTCTTGTTGATACCGTCATTTTTGCGGCTTATTGCCTCCATTATCTCCTCGATGGCTTCTTCCTTTGCACTTTGTATAAAGCCGCAGGTGTTGATAATAACAACATCCGCAAGACCTGCCTCGTTTACTATCTTGAAGCCTGCTTTCGCTATCTTTGCAAGCATAAGCTCAGCGTCGCACTGGTTTTTCGGACATCCGAGAGATACCATTCCGACCTTTATCGTTTCTGCCATTATTTTTCCTTACCTTTCCGTTTTCCTTATATTGCGAATATTACGTTCTATTCGTCATATTCCTCATATTCATCTTCCTCGTCATAGTCCCCGTCTTTTATGCGGGATAATGCGAGCTTTATATCGTCATACGCAAAGCCTCTGCGAGCAAGCGCCGCAGTAACACGCTGTACGCTTTTATAGTCTGAAAAATCCAGCTTGCTTGCGTATTTTTTATCTACAAGATGTATTATCTCGTCGATAAAATCCTCCGTGTCGTATTCTTCTTCCTGTTGCGATATAAGGCTGTCGGGTAAGCCCTTTCTCCGCAGTTCAAAGCGGATTTTGGACTTACCCCAACCCTTGTTTATATATGCCCTGTATAGCTTTTCCGTATACTTTTCCTCATTTATGAGGTCATGCTCGCACATAAGCCCGACTACCATCTCGCACAGATCGGGAGGATAGTTTTTTATCAGCTTGTCATAAAGCTCTTTTTTGGAGTGGTCACGCTGAGCGAGTATGTACAGCGCTCTGCGTTTTGCCCTTATTCTTTCGTCATCCGTATATGACATCAGCCGAGATCCTCAGGCGAAAACTCCTCGAAGTCGCTGTCTGCCTCCACAACAACGCTCTTCTTTGCCGCACCCTTTTTCTTGGGAGCGGGAGCAGGTGCGGGAGCGTCTGCTTTTGCGGCCTCATCGCCGATTTCCATAAGCTCGTTTTCTGCCGCCGATTCTGAAGTGTCGGCATTGTCCGTGCCTTCTCCGTCCTCGCTTGCCGACATATCAAGCTTTGACATATTCTCTTTTATCTTGCCCTCGATTTCAAGGCGCAGATCGTCATTTTCCTTAAGGAACTTCTTGGTCTTTTCCTTGCCCTGTCCGAGCCTCTCTCCGTTATAGCTGTACCATGCGCCGCTTTTCTTTATAAATCCAAGCTCCTCGCCCATAGTTATGATTTCGCCGAGCCTTGATATACCCTCGCCGAATATCATATCGAACTGTGTTTCCTTGAACGGAGGTGCGACCTTGTTCTTTACGACCTTGCATTTAGTAGTATAACCTATAATCTCGCCACCGTCAACTATCTTTTCACCCTTGCGGACCTCTATACGCACACTCGCATAGAACTTGAGCGCACGGCCGCCCGGAGTAGTTTCGGGATTTCCGTACATAACGCCTATCTTTTCACGCACCTGGTTTATGAAGATAGCAACAGTATTCGACTTTGATATAACGCTTGTCAGCTTTCTCATAGCCGCCGACATAAGTCTTGCCTGAACGCCCACAAAGCTGTCGCCTATCTCGCCGTCGATTTCTGCCTTTGTGACCATAGCGGCAACCGAGTCAAGTACGACAATATCAATAGCACCCGAGCGTGCAAGCGTTTCCATAATTTCAAGCGCCTGTTCGCCTGTGTCGGGCTGAGATACGATAAGGTGGTCAATATCAACGCCGAGCGACTTTGCATAAACGGGGTCGAGTGCGTGCTCAACGTCTATGAATGCCGCCATTCCGCCGAGCTTCTGCGTTTCTGCGATAGCGTGGAGCGTAACCGTTGTCTTACCGCCCGACTCCGGACCGTATATCTCAATAATTCTGCCCTTCGGCAGACCGCCTATACCGAGCGCATAGTCAAGACCTATAGAGCCTGTCGGCACGCTTTCAACATCCAGCTTTTTATTTCCCTCTCCGCCGAGGAACATTACAGCACCCTGACCGTAGTTCTTGATTATCTGCTCCATAGCGGTATCAAGAGCCTTTTTCTTCTCCTCCGGAGTGGTAGGATGATTTACGGTAGGTGTCGCCTTTTTTGTGTTTGCCTTTGCCATATTATTTTACCCGTCCTTTCTGTGTTCGGTTTTATCCTGTGACTATATTCTATCATAATTGCTGTACCATAAAATGCACAGCTGTGTTCGGTTTATAGATATCAATCTGAACTTATGTGATATCATGTATTCTCTATCCCTAACCCCAAACCCCTTCCCCATGGGAAGGGGCTATATTGCTGGGGCTGCCGCCCCTAGTCCCTGCCGGGGGCTTTGCCCCTGCGACCCCATTTAATATGTTAAAGAGGTTTATTGGCATTTACTGCTGTGCTATAAAATGTACAAATTTTGTTTTCATCGCTTTATAGAGCGGACTATTCTGTCGTGACCGCTGTAATCCCTGATAATTTCCGGAACGAATCCCGCACCTTCGAATATCCTGCTTACAGCCTGTCCCTGTTCTTCTCCGATTTCAACTGCAAAAAGTCCTCCGCTTCTGAGCTTTCCTGCCCACATCGGTATCAGCCTGCGATAAAAATCCAGACCGTCCTCACCTCCGAAAAGCGCAAGCTCAGGCTCGAACGTTACTTCCTTTTGCAGGGCTTTCATATCCGCAGAGGAGATATACGGCGGATTTGACAGCACAGCAAAAAGCGAATCATCTTCGAACCGTCCGAGTATATCCTTATCGAAAATATCCCCGTTTATCGCAGTGACCGACCTTTCAGCTTTGTTCTGCTCTATATTTTTCAGAAAATATCCATATGCCTTGTCGGAGATTTCGATCCCCGCAGCTTTTACATTCGCCTCAAGCGCAACAGTGACAGCGATACATCCGCTCCCCGAGCATAAGTCCACCGCCGTACCGCCCGTGTTTTTAAGATGTCCGATTGCTATATCGCACAGAAGCTCCGTTTCGGGACGGGGGATAAGCACTCCCTCCCCGACAAAATATTTTCTGCCGTAAAATTCCCAGTTTCCTAAAATATATTGCAGCGGCTCGCCCGTTTTACGTCTTTTCGCCTTATCCTCACACTCGGCAAGCTGTGCCTCGGATATTTCCTCAAACGGCATTTTGCCGCCGCTGATTTCGCTTACTATCTGCCGTGCCTCAAAATACGCATCGTCGGTAACGCTTTCAAGCATATCGCTTATAAGCCGTACCGCCTGCCTTATTACCACTTTGCGTCCTCCGCATTTTCGGGTAGAACAGGCTTCATTGACGCAATAGCCACCTCTATCATCTCATCGGCAGGCTCCTTTGTGGTAAGACGCTGTATAGCAAGTCCCGGAGCGGAAATTATCTTTGTCAGCACATTGTCATACTTTCCTGCGATACGGATAAGTTCGTATGAGATACCTACGACTATCGGCAGGAAAATTATCTTACAGCATACTCTCAGCATATCGCCGATAAGCTTTGATACGCCGAACGCTTCAATGAACATCTCGCTGTTTATCGGGAGCAGGGTATATACCAGTATGCTTATTGCAAGCGTCAGGAATATAAAGCTTGTACCGCATCTGGGGTGGAAACGCTTGTACTTTCTGACGTTCTCCACAGTCAGTTCCTCACCGTGTTCATAGCAGAATATCGTCTTATGCTCCGCACCGTGATACTGATACAGCCTTTTCATCGTTTTCATAAGAGAGGTCAGCCACAGATAGCCGACAAAAAGCGCTATCTTTATGATACCCTCCGTCAGTGAGCGGAATGCGGATATATCCGTATCGCCGAACAGCGTCTGTATCCCTGTGAATATAAGCGTAGGCAGTATCGCAAACAGTGCGATCGCAAGCCCTACGCCGAGAATACCCGATATGACCGCAACAGCCGTTGTAAGAGCGGCACTATCGCCGTCTTTCTTTTCGTCCTTTTTATCCTCCGGCTTTTCTTCGCTTACGTTATCTGCCGGTTTGTCCTGCTCTTTTTCTTTTTTCTTCTTGTCCTTTTCGTCCTCTTCTTCATCGAACATTCCGCTGACTTCGCCCGACTTGTTAAGATACTTGTAACCGTCCCCCAGCTGTGAAACGAAATTTATACAGCCTCTGATAAACGGCGCTTTGTTATACCACTTGGGAGTTTTCCTGTCCCACACCTCCGTGTATATCTCCCTGTCGGGCTGACGTACAGCCATACAGCCTTTTTTCGGCCCCAGCATCATAACGCCCTCTATGAGCGCCTGACCGCCGACCTTCGTTTTTATAACTTCTTTTTTCTGTTCACTCATGTTAAGCCTTAAGCCTTTCTTATTGTTCGTCCTTTTTCGCTACAGGCAGTGTGATGACCACTCTTGTGTACCGTCCAAGCTCACTTTCTATATTCAGCGTTCCGTCGTGTGCGGCTACTATTTCGTCAGCGACCGCAAGCCCTATTCCCGAGCCTCTGACAGTGCTGTTCGCCTTGTAGAACTTCGCTTTGACCTTTGTTAAGTCGGACGACGCAATGCCGCATCCGTCATCCTCGACCGTAATTATTACAGCCTTGTCCGTTACCGCCGTCGCAACGATTATATGACCGTATGCGGCGGAGTATTTTATAGCGTTGTCTATTATATTTATAAACACCTGCCTTATACGGTTTCTGTCGCCGAATATAGTAACTATCTCCTGCGGCTCGTCATAAAGCAGTGTCTTGTTTTCCTGTCTTGCCTTTTCGGAATATATTATAACAGCGTCGGTAAGCTCCGCAAACACGTCCATATTTGCTTTGTTCAGGTTGAATCTTCCGCCCTGTATCCTTGAGAAGTCAAGAAGCTCCTCAACCATGTTTGAAAGCCTTTCCGATTCTTCCGAAATTACCTTCATTCCTTTTTTGGTGACCTCTTTGTCGCCGGGACTTGTGGCGATAGTTTCGCTCCAGCCCTTGATAGCCGTAAGAGGTGTCCTCAGCTCGTGGGATACCGATGAGATAAAGTCGTTTTTTATCTTCTCCGAGTTTTCAAGCTCGTCAGCCATATAGTTGAATACACGGCACAGCTCACCCAGCTCGTCGTCGGTCTTTTCTTCGATATGCACACCGAAGTCGCCCTTTGCTATCTTTCGTGCGTTCACGCTTATCTGCCTTAACGGCATTACTATCGACTTTATGAAATAAAGCCCGAGAACCAGCATCAGTATTATGATCGCTCCGCTTATCGCTATAATGAATATCATTATTATGCCGAGCTGTTTATCGACCTTCGAAAGCGAGGTTATGACCCTCACCGCATTGTAGTTTGTATTGCCCGTTTCGAGCAGGCTCGTGACAGCCATTACCTTTTCGCCGTTGCTCTGATAACCGCTGTATGTGCCTATTCCCCCTTCGTCCTTTACAGCATAGTCGTAGTCGGGCATATCATAGGAGTTGCTGGGCTCAAAACCGCTTGACGTAATAACGACTTTGCCCTCGGAGTTTATCATCATAAGCTCCATGCGGTCTTTCTTTGTGAAGCTCTCGACCGTGTTTCTCACTTCGTTTGAATAGTTTGTTCCGCTTCCCGTTGAACTGCTGTTGTAGTACCGTGTAAGTACGGTCGATATAACGTTCAGCTCACTGCGGAGCGTCTGTTCAACGGTACTGTAGAAATACGACCTGAACATGCAGTACAGGACTATATCAAGCAGTACCAGAACTATAACCACCGCACTGAAGCTCTTCAGAAACCATCGGTTAGCTATCGTCGTGCGTCTTGCCAAAGCCTTTTACCCCCGTTTGTCTACCTGCTGAACTCGCCTGCGGCGGCAAGCTCATCCACACACCACTTATAGCCGTAGCCCCATATAGTAGTTATGTATCTCGGATTTGACGGATCTTCCTCTATCTTCATTCTCAGCCGCCTTATGTTGACATCGACTATTTTATCATCGCCGTAATAGTCATTGCCCCATATATGAGTAAGAATGCTCCTGCGGTCAAGCGGCGAGCCGCTGTTTTCCATGAAATATTCCAGCAGCTGATATTCCACCTGCGTTATCTCTATGCCTGTACCGTTCTTTGTGAAAATACGGCTCTTGGTGTTTATCGAGAACGGACCGGAGATAAGCGTTCTTCCCTCGTCCTCAGGAGGCCTTGCAATGCTGAGGCTTACCCTGCGGTATACCGCATCAACCCTTGCGACAAGCTCTGACGGCGAGAACGGCTTTGTCACATAGTCGTCCGCACCCTGCGTAAGACAGCGTATCTTGTCTACCTCCTGGCTTTTTGCGGAGAGCATGATTATGCCCATAGTATCGCTTTTCTGCCTTAGCCACCTGCAAAGCTCACTGCCGTCCATACCCGGCATCATTATATCAAGCAGTGCAACGTCTATAAGACCGCCGTAATGCACATAAGCGTCCATCGCCTGTGCCGCATTGCTGACATCTATAACATCATATCCGCTGCGCTTCAGATTTATAACGACAAAATCTCTTATAGCGTCCTCGTCCTCGCAAACAAGTATTCTTTTCATGCCCGGACCTGCCTTTCTTATTATAATTTTTTATCATAATTTTCTTGTCATAATTTTTTATCGGTTGCTTGCCGTAAACAGTACAGGGCTTCCGCTTCCTTCTGGACGGACTTTAAGCGCCGCCTCTATTTCGTCGTCGGTAAGAGAAAGCCCCGCATACACGATGCTCTTGCAGTAAACAACCTTTTCGCTGTCCTCGTAGAACAGTCTGTAGCCGTCACGGCTTGCATCTGTCGTATCCGTTGCGTTTTGCGCAGAGGGGCTGTTATTTTTAAGCACCGTCTTTATAGTCAGCAGAGCATATTCGTTTTCCTTGAGTTCGCCTTCGTGCTTCCAGAATGTAACGGAATTATCCGATGAGTTTATTGTAGCCGTTACCATACCTATCCATCTTCCCGGGAAAACAAGCATATAGTTAAGACCCGGATCTATAAACGTATATGCCGTAAGTTCGATTTTTTTGCAGTTTTGTCTGTACCACAGCACAGCGTTGAGCTGTTCGGGGAAAGTGAGGTTTTCATATCCCGGAAGTGTGGCAGTAGCCGGAACGTCTATAATACCGTCGCCGTCAATATCCTGCGACTGTACCTTGGGCGTGTAGTTGTTCGTCCTTCTTGAGTAGCTTATATTGCTTGAGTCCATTACTATCGTATCCGCCGTTGCAAATGAGCTTCCCTTATAGTAAAGGACCGCCGTATTATACTGGTTTTCGGCTGTCAGATAATCGACCGTTATACACGGCTTTTCCTTTTCGAGTATAAGACAGCGTGCTATAGTTATCTTGTCAAATTCGGCAACGCCTTCTCCGAATGAAACCACGGGAAACGCCGTATGAAGCTCGCCGTTTTCACTGCAGGAGTATACGCTCATACTTCCGTTTTTCTTTGCACCGTTGCGGCCAAAGCGGGCGAGATATTCGCCCTTTTCGTCAATGCCGTTCAGAAAGATATAAGACGAATATCCTATTGTACCGAGCTGTTTGGCAACTCCGTTCTTGTAATCTATGACCGACAGTATCTTGTCGGTCGAGCCGAGTACGGAGTAGCTTACTATCAGCTTTTCCTCATCAGAGCCGAGCTTGGAAAAGGCGACGCTTTCGATCTCCGTTCCTGCCGCAGGAAGCTCATAGGTCGCCTTCCAGTTTCCGTTTTCGTCCTTGTCAAGAAAGCTGATACGCAGGTTTCCTACCGCCGTATCATTCTGTGCAGGCTCTTTCGCCGCATCCGTCTTGTTCTGCTCATAAAAGACTATCGCCTCGTCGGTCGGTTCATTGTCTATGTTGCGTATAACAAACGCACTGCGGTACGAGCCTGTATGCGGATAACGCAAATCAACCCTGCCCGCACTTGCGGTCAGGGCGTTGTATATTTCTGTCTGTTCGTCTGTAAGTCTGGGCGATGTCAGCAGATCACCTGAGAAAAAGCCCGCAGAACAGCCGCAGAGCATAGTAACAAGGCACAGCACTGCCATAAGTGCCGATGCTTTCCGGAGTATTTTATTAAGACGTAATACAGTGATGCTTTTCATTTTTTCTCCTAAGATGTTACGATTGTCAGCCTTGAGTGTCGTCTTGCATATCGTCCTGTGCTTCTTCTGAAGCTGTGCCGTTTTCCGTGTCCTCGGCGTCAGTGCTTTCCTCCGCCGTGCTTACGGATACATTTTCAAAAGCGGTCTGCTCCGGTTCTCCTGTTGCCGCTCTCTTTTTTGAAAACTGTACTACAGCCGCCAGTAATGCCGGTACAAGAGCGGTAACCATTATTTCAAGATCGGGCAAAGTTTCGGGAGAATTCTGAGCGATGACTGCCCACTTTTCGCTGTCAACCGCAAGAAGCACATAACAGCTTATGATATATGCCACTGCGCTTGCAGAGCAGAAATAGCCCGATGCGATAAGAGCCGTTCTTGTCAGCTTCTTTTCTGCGCCGCATAAGAATCTTCCCGCATTGATCCAGAAAAGCACGGTGAGGACGTAAAACAGCATCATCATCAGCTTCTGCGGCATACCCGTGATTATCGGGCTTGAAAGATAGAATTTTATTGCAACTATAAGATAGTTGATTATTATGAAGATTGCGCTTATGCAGTGAGCCGGTACGATCTTTGCGGATGCCATCATACTCATACCGCCTATGAGATATGCGATACAGCAGGCAAGCGAGGTTATGGTGGTAAATCCTACGCTTCCGTACGAAAAATCGTTTATTACCGGTAATATCCACACCGCACCTGCGATGATCATTATAATACCGAATATGTTACTGCCTTTTTCCGAAAGCTCACCTGCCGCTGTGACCTTAGCATTCTTTACGTCAAAGTATGCCAGGATGCTTATTACTGCCGCCGATATTATCAGCAGTACGTTGAACACTGTATTGAACGCCTCACAGCCGTTAGCATACAGGAGCGAGGGATATTCGGTGCAGGAAACGAGCTGTATGATTCTCATTACAGTGAGGACAACAGCCGAAACCGCTCCCGCAAGGACAGCTTTTTTATCGGAAAGAAAACCTTTCATTATTACGCCTTTCAATTGTTCCTGAGATATGATCAACGTTCGTCAAGAGCAATATAATCCCTGTTCTTGATAAGCGTTCTGTAGGCAGGTCGCATGATACGCTTGCCGTTTTCTATTTCTTCCATTCTGTGTGCGCACCAGCCGGGCATTCTTGCACAGGCAAACAGTGCGGTATACATTTCTACCGGTATTCCGAGTAGCTTGTATACAAGACCCGAGTACATATCCACGTTTGCACACATCGTCTTTATATCGCCCTTGTTCTTTGCAAAAAGCTGGGGAGTAAGACGCTCGATAGTATCGAGAAGTCTGAACTCGGCTTCTACCTCTGTACCCTTAGCCAGCTTGAGCGCCGACTTCTTGAGCTGTACGGCTCTGGGGTCTGACAGCGTGTAGACAGCGTGACCCATACCGTATATAAGTCCGCTGTGGTCGTTTTCTTCCTTGTTCAGTATCTTTGTGAGGAAGTCAGCGACCTCGCCCTCGTTCTCCCAGTTCTTTACGCCGTTTTCGATGCAGTTAAGCATCTCCATAACCTTAATATTTGCACCGCCGTGACGGGGACCCTTAAGTGCCGATATAGCCGAAGCGTAAGCCGCATAAGCGTCTGTGCCGGTCGAGGTTACACAGCGGCAGGTAAATGTCGAGTTGTTACCGCCGCCATGCTCTGCGTGGAGCATAAGACAAAGGTCGAGGAGCTTTGCCTCCTCCTTTGTGTACTCACGGTTGTCACGCAGGGTTGACAGAATGCTCTCCGCAAGGCTCTCGTCAAGGTTTATCGGGTGCATTACCATGCTGGAGTTATACAGATAGCGGCGCATTACCTGATATGCGCCTACCATTATTGCAGGAAGTCTTGCAATAACCGAGATAGCCTTGAGCATCTCGCTTTCCATGCTCTTGTTCTCAGGCTCTTTATCGTATGTGTAAAGTGCCAGCACCGACTGCGCCATCTTGTTCATTATGTTAGATGACGGACAGCGCATAAGTACGTCCTCCGCAAAATAAGGGGGCAGAGTACGGTAGTGGGTAACTATCTTCTTGAAGTCCTCAAGATGCTCCTTGTCGGGAAGATTACCGAAAAGAAGAAGATATGCCGTTTCCTCAAAGCCGTATCTTCCGTCCTTTTCCACGCCGCTTATAAGGTCGCATATATCATAGCCCCTGTATATAAGCTGACCGGGAGCGGGACGCTTTTCGCCTTCGTCGATAACATAGCCGTGTACACAGCATATATTTGTAAGACCTACAACAACACCGCTTCCGTCGTTGTTACGAAGTCCTCTTTTTACGTTATATTTGTCATATAATCTCGGGTCGATTGCCGTCTGGATTTTATAGTCACGGCATAGCTTCTGAAATCGCTCGTTCATATAATTATTATTCCTTTCCTGTGTGTTTTAATAGCCTCCTGAATTCTATACCGCAAAAGCGGTGAATATAATGAATTACGGACGAACCGGTTTACCGAAGTGTCTATTCTTTATTATTATACTCTATTTACAGCAATAAGTCAAGAAAGGAAAAGCAGACAAAATGAAAAAGAAGCATCTGTATCTGTTAATAGCTATGCTCACCGCAGCGGCTGTACTGCCTATAATTATCCTTGTGTGCTTTTCTTCGGCAAACGAACCGCAAAGACCGGTCACGATAATTTACCGCAACACCGAATATGCGTATAAGGAATTTCTTGCCGGTTGCGTGCTTAGCTGTCTTAAAACGCTGGACGAACCGCCGGCGGACGATGAAAGCGAGGGTATAAATGCCGTAGCCGTTGCGCTCGACTGCTCATTGAGGTATCTGCATAGGGCAGGGAAGTCTTTTGACAGCGGTTACCCTTATGTTGAATATATGGACGAAAAGGAAAGCATACAGCACTTCGGAGCGGAGACAGGCATATACAGAAAATATGCCGAAAGCTCCGCAGAATATGCCATATCGCTTAACCTTACCGTACAGGAAGGGACAGCCTTTCTCCCCGTCTGCCGTATTTCGTCGGGAATAACGATCTCACCGGAGGACAGCGGAAATCCCTTTGTAAAAAAGCTCTATTGCGAAAAGGACAGATCAGCCGAATACTATCACAGCACCTGTCAGCTTACGGCAGACGGAATAGCCGAGATAATGCTGACAGCGTACCCCTCTCTTATAATCCCTCCCGATGAATCAAAGTGGATAAGCGACATCCGCCGAGATGCAGACGGAAACGCACTCAGGCTGAATGTGTGTGGGATAGATATGTCCTGCGAGGAGTTCAGACGGCTGTTCGACATACGCTCGCCTGCGTTTGAAATGAGATATACACAGCGCCTTTACAGCTTTGATATAAGAGGCGACGGCTGTAACAGCGGAATGAGCGTATATTCGGCATTGATGCTGTCAAAACGTGGATACTCCTGCCGGGAGATACTGAATGAATTTTACGCTTTGTAAAAACAGATTGTAATTATACTAAAAGAAATAAGCAGTCACGCAATCCCCCCTCTCCGTCTAACCCTCTCAAAACTGCACTTTCCTTCGAAAAGCACTATATCCTTGCCTCCCTTGTCAAAGGTGAGGTGCTGTCGCCCGAAAAAATTCGGGCGACTACCGGAGGGATTGCTTTTCTACCGCACCCTTCCCGTTTCTCAGACACCTCCGTTAACAATCCCTCAATAGTTGGCAGTGCTTCGCACTGCAACAGAAGCTCACCTTTACACAAGGGAGCTAAAGGTGATGGTGCTTTACCAACCATTCTAAAACCCCACTATCCCTCGCCTCGCACTAAACTTGCCTCCCCTCGAAAAAGGGGAGGTGGATTGACGGCAAGGCACAAGCCTAAATTTTACAGCGCTTTTTGGGATATATCCGACTTTTATAATTGCTAAGTCGGTCTGCCGTCAAGACGGTGGGGATTGAATTTGATAGAACTTCTATCCCTAAAACTTCAAAGCATTCGCTCTGCCACAATTCGCCCCGCACCAACCATTCCGAAACCGCACTATCCCTCGCCTCGCACTAAACTTGCCTCCCCTCGAAAAAGGGGAGGTGGATTGACGGCAAGGCACAAGCCTAAATTTTACAGCGCTTTTTGGGATATATCCGACTTTTATAATTGCTAAGTCGGTCTGCCGTCAAGACGGTGGGGATTGAATTTGATAGAACTTCTATCCCTAAAACTTCAAAGCATTCGCTCTGCCACAATTCGCCCCGCACCAACCATTCCAAAACTGCACTATCCCTCGCTCCGCACCGCATTCTTGCCATATGAACGCTCTGCCTGTTTCGCATCCTTGCCTCGTCAGCCATTAGTGCCGTTGCATCGTGCAACGGCTTTGCGTGGCTGACTTTAAGCATCCATGCTTAAAACTCTGGGCGTTCAACTTCGGGCATCCATGCCCGTCCCTCGAAAAAGGTGAGGCAAGAATGAAGTAGCTTAGCAAGAAATCGTAGCTCTTTTACAGTGCCGGAGTAAGTTATAAAACAACAGCCACGGTTTTCGCCGTGGCATAACATAATAATTATTAATTTCTGTTTATATCCGCCGGTAACGGAGGTTAAGCCGATCGCTGATCGTCAGAACGGCGAACAGTTTGCGGCGACTCGCCGCCGCTCGCCGTAAAGGCTTTGCCTTTTCTTATGTAGTAATTGTAGAAGAACAGATCTACAACCAGCGCAAGCACCCAGCCGACAGGCCACGACAGCCATATTCCGTCCGAGCCGAAGAATGGAGAGAGAATATAGGCGAAAATAACACGCAATGCAAGGTCAAGACAGGTGCTTATCATAAACGGCGTCATAACGCCGCAACCTCTTACACCGCCGTCAATTACTATCTTTATGCAGACAAAGAAATAGAACGGGGAAACGATAGTCAGAAACTTACTGCCGGTTGCGATTATCTCAGCGTTAGCCTGTGTCGCAAACAGGTTTACAAGCGTTCCGCCGAAAAGCAGGAAGCACACTACAAAAGGTATCGCTATAACAAGACACATCAGCATACCCGACTTCACACCCGTTTTAATACGGTCGGTCTTGTCTGCCCCTATGTTCTGAGCGCAGAAGCTCGACACGCTGTTTGAAAGCGTTGAGAAACAGGTTATTGCGAAAGTATTCAGCTTGATAGCAGACGCATAACCGCCTATTACCGATGAACCGAAGCTGTTTACCAGACTCTGCACAAACAGATTTCCTACCGATACAAAACTGCTCTGTAATATTGACGGAACGGAAATACGGCTTATCTGCTTGAGTGCGTCAGAAGAGAATATTTTAGGCTTTTCGGGAGTATCCGACTGTATCTTTCCGACACGTCTTAAAAGAACGAAGAACGCCGCAACGCCTGCCGCACCCTGAGCGGCGAATGTAGCCCATGCAACGCCAGCGACTCCCATCTGAAATACTATTACAAACAGCAGGTCAAGCCCGATATTTCCGAGTGAAGATGCTATAAGGAAGAACAACGGTGTTTTCGAGTCGCCGAGGGCGGTGAATATACCGTTGCAGGCGTTATAGATAAACAGAAACAGCAGTCCGAGTACATATACCCTCAGATAAATATCACTGTCCGCAAATATATCATCCGGCGTGCCGAGCAATGTCAGCATCGGCGAACATAAGGCACAGCCTATCACGGTAAGCACTCCGGCGATTGCCGCAAACGAAACCAGCGCCGTGTTTATCGCCGTTTTCATATATGTATAGTTCTTTGAACCGAAAAGTCGTGCAACAACGACCGACGCACCGACGCTTCCGCCTGTTGCCACTGCCATGAATATCATTGTGACGGGGTAACTTGCGCCTATTGCACCCAGCGCCATATCGCTTACAAAGTTGCCTGCAATAACGCTGTCAACAATGTTATAAAGCTGTTGAAATGCAACGCTGAGCAGCATCGGCAGAGAGAATTTCAGCAGAACGGAAAAGGTCCTGCCGCTAGTCATATCCGTGACCATTCTTTTATAATCGCTTCCTTATTTTTTCATAAAACCTTTTGGAGCGGCTTTTGTCATCCTTCCCGCATAGTCTTTTATCAGCTCCGCAAACTGCAGCTTTTTCACAAATCCCGACGGAATCTCCGAATATCCGAGCAGTGTGCCTTTCAGAGCGCCTGCTATAAATGCGCATATATCGCTTATACCGTCCTGATTTGCGGCAAGCTGTACCGCACTGAGATAGTCATAATGCACACAGGCACAGTATACGCCTATGGCAAGCGCAGAGTCCGCTGTACTGCCGTTTCCAAGCTCCGCCACATCGGTCAACGGCGAGGTTTCCTCGTCAAGCAGTGAAAGAGCCTTGTCGAGCGCCGCAAAGCACTCCTCAAAGCCGTCATGCTCCTTGAGTATCTTCATCGTGTTCAGTACCGAGCGTTCAATGGTATTTCCCTTGCAGATAAATGCGATAATGGCAGAAAGACAGCCTGTTGCAAGGTATCCTGTCGGGTGCGAATGTGTAATGGCGGCAATGTCACAGCCTACCGAGAAAGCAAGCTCCGGGTCGCTGTAAAAATACAGCCCCGCAGGAATCGCTCTCGGCAGACAGTCAAACAGCTTGTTCTGATTTATCGGACGGCGCTTCCTGCCGTAGTCGTTTTCGGATTTTATCCCTGCAAGCGTCTGTACAAGCTGTTTCGTGGGATTACGCTTCTTGCATAATGCGGATATTCCGAGCAGATCGCACGGAAAACCGGTTTCATTGTCGTCAAGTATCCATTGCAGGTCGATTGAAGAAGTACCGCCTGTCTGCGAATAAAGCCACTGCTGAAGCGCAAGGAAAACATAATCCGCACAGTTCGCTTCTCCCGTTCTCAGCCCTGCCGCATCAGCCCACAGTATACCGTGTGCCGTGAACAGCATCATCTGGGTCTCGTCTGATATACGGGCAGTTTTCTGTCGCTTCTCGGGACTTAGCTTAAGTATGCCCTTTTTGCCGTACAGATCCTTGATCTGACTTATTGTCAATGTCTTTACGGGAGAACCGAGAGCGTCGCCTGCGGCGGCACCTACAATACAACCTGAAAACCTTTCTTTCTTGTACAATTTCTTATTTGCCATAAAATCTCCTGCGGCAATGTGCCGCCCCAAACTCCGACCTGCGGCAATGTGCCGCCTCAAATTCCGACCTTGTGAAAGCAGGGTGCTTATCTCAGCTTTGCATAACGGTCGGGAATAAATGTTACTGCCTTTATAAACTATCAACGGCAATGTGCCGCCTCAAATTTCGATCTGCGGCGGGTCGCCGCTGACAATTCCGACCTTGTGAAAACAAGGTGCTTACCTCAGCTTTGCATAACGGTCGGGAATAAATGATAATTATATTTATAACGCTGTACAGCGTTTTCAGCTTGTAGAAAAAGTCTGTTTTTGAAACAAACTTCTAACTTACTATCCCTATCCCCCTGCCCCCTTTCCCCGGGAAAGGGGGATTTTACTGGGGCTACCGCCCCTAGTCCCTGTCGGGGGCTCCGCCCCTGCGACCCCTTTTTTATCAACGGAAGAGGTTTTTCGACAGTCTGATAACGCTCCACAGCGTTTTATTCACTTGCCTGCATTTTTTCGTAGCTTATCATCAGATCCACGAATCTGCCGTAAGATTTCTTGCCGTCCGTTTGCCCCTGCGACTTAAGATAGGTATCGTTCACCGTTGTGGCGACAGCAGCGACAGGCGTTTCGTATTTCTTCCAGTATTCGCTGTTTGCTTTAAGCTCTGCCTTTATCCTGTTGTCCGCATAGCTCATAAGCTCGCTGTATATTTCTGCCCCTGCCGCCGAATAAAGCGCATTTGCGGCATAGATAAGAGCATATACCCACCCCGCATATTGAAGATATACATTATCCGAGCCTGTGCAGGCAAGATAAGCGATGAAGTTCGCCTCATCCTCACGCATAAAGCCCTTCAGGTGCGACAGCTCGTGACACACCGTGAACGGTTTCGCAAAGTCCGGCGCATTTGCGTTATAATTAGCCTCTATGGTAAACGGCGCATACATACCGAGTATTTTCATATAAGACATACCCTCTGACGCAATTACAGCCTTTGCGTCCGGATAAAACCCCGACAGGCTGTCATACCTTTCACCGAGCCGGTTCATTGCCTTTTTACATTCTTCATCGAGATCGATTTTACCGTCAAGCGAAACCGTCAGCGTTTCGTCCGTTTCTATTTTTCCGGCAGCGTCGTTTGCATTATTCAGAATATACACGCAAAGATCCGCAAGCTCCTGAGCCGTATATGTTTCAACGGTAAATCCGCTCACCTCGGAAAATGTAAAACGGTTATAGTTTATTCCGCAGAAAAGCGTAAACACCATAAACGCGCTTACCGCAAAGCACACCACGACCGCAAGCACCCTCATCAACAGCTTTTTCCGCTTGCCCTTGCCCTTTACAAAGCGTATCACGGTAAAGACAACGCCGACGGCGGCAAGTATGATAACCGCATAAAGCAGTATCTCGCACAGCGAAAAGGGCAGTACGGACGAGATTCGTCCTACAGTACCCACAAAAAACGGGTATATCGTTGTGCTGTACCACTGCGCAAAGTCTGCCGTGTTCTTCGCAAGCAGTGTGAGAGCAAGCGACAGCAGGAACGCAGGAACGGCATAATACAGCCATTTCGGCAGCTTTTTAAAAAACGCTTTGATTGTCGCTGACAATGTTATCACAGCCTTTCGGATCAATACATATCTCTGAGGCTGTCGATAAAAGCGACAAAGTCGTTTCTTGCCGACAACGGCTCGATTATTTCCGCCTTTACACCCAGCTGGAACAGCCAGCCGTAAAAGGTCGGGCTTACGTTTATATCCTTTGATATATAGAAGTTATTCTCGTCCAGCTTGTGCATGGTTATATCCGACCCGAATTTATCCATAACAACGCTTGTGAGCGAGTTGTCGAACCTCAGCTTTATTCTTATCGTTTCCTTGCCTGCGAACATACCGAATATTTTCCGTGTATATTCCGCAAGGTTGAAGTCCTCCGAGATTATCGCAGGCTCATCTGACACCTCAACGTCTTCCATACGGTCAACCCTGAAGTTTGAAACCGAGTTGTATTTTTCGTAAAAGCCTATGCAGTAGTAGTTTTCGTCCTCCCACGCAAGATGATACGGCGACATAGTATAACGTCCGTCCGCATTTCTGAAAATCTTTCTCTTTTTTATATCGTAGTTGAAGTAGTGGAAGGTTATCTTTCTGCCGTTTTCAATGGCTTCGTGTATCTTGTTTATGCTGTAGTATATCTTCTTGTTTACGGTTTTTACACGGTTTGCGACAATAACGCTCCGCTGAAGCTCATTTGCACGGAAGTTGCTTGTAAGGTGGGCAATCTTGCCGATAAGCGCCCTTGATTTTTCTTCTGAAATGAATTTCGAGCAGGCTACAGCGTCCGCAAGCAACTGTAATTCCTCAAACTCAAAATCACGGGAGGCAAGATAATACGCTCCGTTCTTATCCGAGCATATATCCATTCCGAGAATGTCACGGAGCGTTTCAATGTCGGAGTAGAGTGCCTTGCGTTCCGCCGTTATTCCGAGCCTTTCCAGCTTTTCCTGTATTCCGGCAACCGTCAGAGCGTGAAGCTCGTCCGATTCCTCACGGAACATTTTTTCGATATAAAGAATTTTCTGCTTCTGGTTGGATGAACGTGCCATAACATAAGTCCTTTCTATTCGTGCTTTATCTGCATTACAACCGATATTACCAGCACCGCCGCAAGCAATGCGGATATTATCACGGTAAAAACGTTGAACGTCATTATAATATACGGTACAGCCGACATCGCAAGAGCAATGGCGGAAAGCACCGTGATCGGCGTCTGCCGTTTCTTCCCGAAGAATATCCACAGCAGAGAAAGCATAGCCGTAATAGTAGTTGTCACAGCGCATATCATATAGTGGAACATTGCGTATCCGAACGGCGTGACATCGAAATACGAGTAATTTTCAAACCTGAAAATCAAATGACCGTTGTCGGACATCAATCCGTACTTAAGCACTGCGCCGAGCGGCAAAAGCTCTGTTATTATCGCCGCAAGGCAGATAAATAGCCGTATAACACCGAGTTTTTTCATAATATTTCACCTTTACAGCAGGGAAAACACCCTGCATATCTCACTTCACCCTTACAAAATGTGCAATAAACGACCTGAAATCCCCCCACAACGACGGAATGTCAAATCCGCTGTTCATCAGAAGCTCTGCCGAATAAACCCTTCCCGTCTGCTCGTGCCGGTAATAACAGCCCTTTTCAAGACCCTTCAGCTTTACTCTGTGCAGGAACACGCTCGGCTCCTTGAGAACCTGTACATATTCGAGGAGCGTTTCGCTCTTGTCCTTTGCGACAAACTGCCATGCGTCAAAGCGGTCGTTTGCGAACGGATCTCCGATTCTGTAATAATCGCCCGTTCTCACAAGCGGATTGTACTTGTTGAATTCTTCTATCTGTTCCTTTATCGCATACTTGTCATCGTCCGAGATCTTCGTAACGTCAAGCTCATAGCCGAACGTACCCGACATCGCAACGTGTCCTCTCGTTTCAAACGGAGTGATCCTGCCTACACAGTGGTTCGGGCTGTCCGAAACGTGAGCGCCGAAGCAGGAGCAGGGATAGCACATAGAAGTGCCGTACTGTATCTTGAGCCTTTCTATAGCGTCGGTATCATCGCTTGTCCATATCTGAGGAGAGTAGTAGAGCATACCTGCGTCAAAGCGTGAGCCGCCGCCTGCACAGTTCTCAAGGAGCAGGTCAGGGAAGTCTGTCAGCAGTCTTTCCTGCATTTCATATACGCCGAGGACGTATCTGTGCCATATCTCACGCTGTCTTTCGGGAGGTAATACCTCGTTGCCGACCTCGCTGAGCTGTCTGTTCATATCCCACTTTACATATTCTATGTTTGCGCTTGAAAGGATAGCCTTCATCTGCTCATAGATATAGTCACGCACTTCTTTTCTTGAAAAATCAAGTACAAGCTGACTTCTTACAGTTGTGCGGTGTCTGCCGGGAATGTGTATGCACCAGTCCTGATGCTCCGCATACAGCTTGCTGTCAGGGCTTATCATCTCAGGCTCGAACCATATACCGAACTTAAGACCTATCCTGTTTACCTCGTCTACAAGGTGCTTAAGACCGCCCTTTATCTTGTCCTCGTTCACAAACCAGTCGCCCAGGGAAGATTTATCATCGTTTCTGTGACCGAACCAGCCGTCGTCCATGACGAGCATCTCGATTCCGGCTTTCTTAGCCTCTCTTGCTATATCAAGGAGCTTGTCCGTGTCAAAGTTGAAATATGTCGCTTCCCAGTTATTAATAAGTATAGGACGGCGCATATTCTTCCACTTTCCTCTGATAAGGTTGTTCCTCATTACATCGTGGAAGTTTCTCGACATCTGACCTAAGCCCTCGCCGGAATAGGTCATGATGACCTCCGGTGCCTGAAAATCCTCTCCCGGCTCTAAGTGCCACGAGAAGTCATACGGATTTATACCGAGAAGCGCCCTTGTCTTTTCGTACTGACCTACCTCTACCATTCCGAGGAACGAACCCGAATACACCAGAGCAAAGCCGTATGCTTCACCGAAGTCCTCTGTTGCGGTGTGGTCGCACAGCGCAAAGAAGTTGTTGTGAGCGTGGCTTGTAGCACCTCTGTTGGAATCAATAGACTGCTTGCCGAAACGTATAGGAAAACGCTGTACATGGCGTTCTCTTGCCCATGTTCCGTGCAGTGTTATCATATCGTAGTCCATTCTGTCAAGATCAAGGCTCATTGATATGATACGGCGCAGGTCGATAGCGGCTAGACCGTTGTTTTCGACCTTTACGCTTCTTGTAATAACGTCAAATTTCGGGAATACGCTGTACATAAGCGTAATATCAAGACCGCTGTGCGGATCGTAGCAGAACACCTCAAGCGTCTGCGCCTCATCATCTGCGGCATATGTAGCGGGAAGCCCCTTTAATTTTGGCTTGCCGTTTGAAATTCTGTAATCCTTGTAGTAGCATTCACAGGCGGACATACCGTTTATATCCATTACCTGCATTGCCGGTTCTCTGAAATCCGCAACGCCCGATGTCGGAAATTCGATGGGCGCACAGTCAAAGCTGTGAGGTCCCATAGCGTCGTGTACCGCAGGCACAAACGGCTCGTCATTCGGTATGCGGAGCATATGAGTTATATCCGTTTCCGGAATATAGCCGCCGTAGTACAAGTGGAGCAGGTTTCTGCTGTCGGTGATATGAAATGCGTAGCTCGATTTTTCCGTGTCGAGCTTGAATACACGCTTGTTTTCGTCAAATACGATAGACATAATTTTTTCCGTCCTTTTAATTTTTCGGGATACGGCCAGTTCCCATATACAATTAATATAACATATTTCACGGCTTTTCTCAATCCTTTTAAGTAAAATTTTAAGCATTTTTCATTTTTGCAAAACAATCCTCAAGCAATCCCCGGACAATCCCCCAAACAATTCCGTTGTATAAAGAGGTATATTACAGCACCGTTCCACCCACCCTCTTAATCACAAAAACATAACATAATTCACCGTTAATCTTAAATTTACTTAAATTATAGCCTTATTGCTGTGTAATGCCGTGAGTTTCAATAAATTTTCACATATATTTTAGGCATAATGCACATTGACATTAAAAAAATGAAATGTTACAATAATTGTGTAAAGTTACATAAGTATGTAACAAAACGAAAATAAGTTTTATAGGAGGATTTTTCCAATGAAGTTAAGAAAAATCATGGCAGGCGTTGTAGCTACTGCTCTTGCAGCAAGCACATTAGCCGTAGCAGCAAGCGCTGCTTGCCTCACAAAGGTTGAAGGTACAGAATCAACATTAAGCACAGGCACAGGCATGTGGCTTCTCCAGCTCTACAACAAGGGCAATGAAGCTAAGGGCAAGCCCGAAACAAAGCTCGACATCGACTACTCAAAGATCGCTGCTCTTACATTTACTTTCCAGGTAAATGAAGAAGATAAGGAACTGTGGGATGGTACAATCGGCGGTTCTGTTGTATTCTCATGCAACGGTGAAAAGCTCGGCGTTCAGAACGATGAAGACCCTGCAAAGGCAGCACTCTTCGATAAGTATAACTGGCCCAGCTGCGAATTCTGGGGCGTTCTTGATGAAGAGTTACTCGGTCCTGTAGGCGAAGGCTCTACATACGATGATACAAAGCCCGGTAAGGTAGAAAAAGTCGGTGATTACACATACGCTGTCACAAACGACATTCTCGTTAACCCCATCACAGCAGGCGACGCTTCTTCTATCGAAGATATGGGTTGCATGCAGGTTGGTCTTCAGGAATGGGGCAGCGGTATCGCAGCAGTAACAGTTACAAAGCTTGACGTTAAGGATGCAAGCGGTAACGTTCTCGTTTCATTTGATGAAAAGGGTGTTCCCACAATCGGCGGCGCTTCAACTCCCGCTGACACAACAGCTCCTGCTGACACAACAGCTCCTGCTGATACAACAGCTCCCACAACAGGCGATTCTACAAAGCCCAACACAAACACAGGTGTTGAGAGCGTTGCAGTAGTAGCAGGCATCGCAGTTCTCGCTACAGGCGCTGTTATCGTTGCTAAGAAGAGAAAGTAATTTCGGCTTTAAGCAATAAATAAGCAATTTATCCCCCGCAGAAACTGCGGGGGATTTTTGTCGTTTCTTTCACTTTTGCACTATCCCACTTTACAAATTCACCATACACAAAAATCCGCTATCCCCACATCCCTTCGCCCCTCACCAACCCTCCCAAACCCGCACTATCCCTCGAAAATCGCCACCACCCTTGCCTCCCCTCGAAAAAGGGGAGGTGGCACGGCTGATATAATTTTTTGGCCTGCTGTACAGTATTCAGATAGTCCTACCTTTATGATTCTGAAACTATTCCGAGCCGTGACGGTGGGGATTGCTCCCCATCCGCACCATCAATGAGATTTTCCGCACTATCCCACCCACTTTTCGTAGGGCGAGCGTCTGTGTGTGCTTAGTTGGCTTTGCGTCCTTGCCTCGTCAGCCATCAGTGTCGCTGCGTCCTGCAGCGACTAAGTGTGGCTGACTTTAAGCATCCGTGCTTAAAGCCCTTGGGCACACACGCTTAAGGCATCCTTGCCTTGCTTGCCCCTCCCGTTGCACCGAATACTGTCATCCTCACAACCATTGCAAATGAACAATAATCCCTTGCCCCGCACAATATCCTTGCCTCCCTTGTCAAAGGGAGCTGGATTGCGACAAGGCTATTTCTTATTATAAATTGCAACATTCTGCGATTTCATCAACGTTAATATTTGATCAGCCCTATCTGTCGCAAGACTGAGGGATCGCCCACCAACCTTTCCATCCCCACAACCTTCTCAAAAGCACATCCGTCGCCTCTCCCCGCACCACACTCTTGCCTTTTAATGAACGTTCCGTTGGTTTTGCATCCGCACTGTCCCCTCTCTCCTCACCAACCCTTCCAAAACCGCACTATCCCACGAAAATCGCCATCACTCTTGCCTCCCCTCGAAAAAGGGGAGGTGGCACGGCTGATATAATTTTTTGGCTTGCTGTACAGTATTCAGGTAATCCTGCCTTTACAATTCTGAAACTATTCCGAGCCGTGACGGTGGGGATTGCTCCCCATCCGCACCATCAATGAGATTTTCCGCACTATCCCCTCGCCCCGCACAATATCCTTGCCTCCCTTGTCAAAGGTGAGGTGCTGTCGCCCGAAAAAATTCGGGCGACTACCGGAGGGATTGCTTTTCTACCGCACCCTTCCCGTTTCTCAGACACCTCCGTTAACAATCCCTCAATAGTTGGCAGTGCTTCGCACTGCAACAGAAGCTCACCTTTACACAAGGGAGCTAAAGGTGATAGTGCTTTACCAATCATCCCAAAACCGCACCGTCCCACGCTTAGCACCACATGCTTGGCTCCCTTGCCAAAGGGAGCTGGATTGCGACAAGGCTATTTCTTATTATAAATTGCAACATTCTGCGATTTCATCAACGTTAATATTCGCTCAGCCCTATCTGTCGCAAGACTGAGGGATCGCCCACCAACCTCTCCATCCCCACAACCTTCTCAAAAGCACATCCATCCTTCACCCCACACCAACCCTTCCACAACCATCACCCCTCATTTTCCCGTTATTCATCATCCAACATTCATTTCCTCCCTGTATACCCTTGACAACTTCCGCCGATAATTCTATAATAAAAGCAGTAACTTCCATATCAACATAAAGGTGTGATGTAATGAACTTCAAATGGGATAAAAAATATCTCTACTGGGGAGTGACCGCATTCCTCGTTATCGCCGCCGCTATCGTGTTCTTCCTCGGTCTGTCACAGATTAAAGAAATACTCGACAGCATCTTCTCGTTCCTGTCTATACTGACACCCGTCCTATACGGCTTTGTTATAGCATATATCCTATGCCCGATAGCGACTTTCATCGAAAAGCCGTGCCTGCGCAGATTGTTCTATACAATACAGGACAAAAAGCGTGAAAAGTTCGAGCGTGAACACCCCGGCGAAGAACCGCCGCCCAAGACCTTCCCCGTCCGCAAGGTCGCAAGAGTTATGAGCGTGGCTATAACTATGATTCTTGCCCTGCTTATACTCACAGGTATAATCTGGGTACTTCTCCCTCAGCTTATCGACACTATTACTATGCTCGTAAACAATATGCCGACATACGTTACGCAGATAAGCGACTGGGTATCGCAGACCCTCAGAAACTACCCCGAGGTAGAGGCTTATGTCCTCCAGTTCACCGGCGGTATTTCCGATATGCTCAACAACTGGCTGTCAACCGAGCTTCTTCCTCAGATGAACAATATATGGAATCTGATTTCGTCCAACGTCATGAACATAATCAGCGTGTTTATGAATCTCCTGCTCGGCTTCGTTATTGCCATCTACTTCCTCAACAGCAAGGAGCTTTTCGCCGCTCAGTTCAAAAAGATCCTCTACTGCCTGTTCAAGCCTAAGGTTGCTACAAAGATTATCAACAGCACCCGTGAGGTTAACAAGTCCTTCGGTCAGTTTATCACAGGTAAGATACTCGACAGCTTTATTATCGGTATGGTCTATGTACTGCTTATGAGCATCTTCAATATGCCCTATGCCGTACTCTGCGGCGTTGTTATGGGTATATTCTGCATCATCCCCTACTTCGGACCGTTTATAGGATATATCCCGTGTATGTTGTTGCTCGTCCTCGTTGACCCGATCCAGTGCATCTATTTCACCATTATGGTCGTTATCATCCAGAATATTGACGGTAACGTCCTCGCCCCGAAGATTATCGGCGACTCGACCGGTCTTTCGAGCTTCTGGGTCATCTTCGGTATGCTTGTCGGTCAGGGCTTGTTCGGCTTTGTCGGCCTTATCATCGGTATACCCCTGTTCGCCGTTGTATACAGCTTCACAAAAAACAGGGTCAAAAAACGACTCGAAAATAAAGACCTTCCCTCCGACTCAAACGTGTACCGTGACATCCACCATATAGATGACGAAACAAACGAGCCGGTCTATTTCCCTCACCCCCCTTATATGAAAAAGGAAAAGGAAAAGCACGAGCTTAAAGATATTAAGAAAATCTTCGTCAAGAACAAAAATTCCGACTGCAAAAACACGGATGACAAAAAGCAGAAATAATGTTATTATTTCAGTCTGTCGAAAAACCTCTATCGTTGATAAAAAAGGGGTCGCAGGGGCGTAGCCCCCGACAGGGTCTAGGGGCGGTAGCCCCTGTAATATAGCCCCTTCCCACGGGGAAGGGGTTTGGGGTTAGGGGTAGAGAATTTGCTCTATTTTTATAAAAAAAGACTTTTTCTATAAGCTGAAATAATGTTATTATTTGCCTTTTACCGAGTCAAAAAACACCGTGTTTTCAAAAACTACATTATTCATCACCCTGACGCATCATTGGTGCCTTACTTTTCGTGATAGGTAAGCCACTTAGCGTTTTCTGAATCATCAGGTGTGATTGTAAATCAATGGCAGGGAGAAAAATGCTCACCTGCCATTTTCTGAAAGGAAGTTTTTATGGCAAAACAGTATGTTGTAACTCCGTCACAGATGAAAAAAGCGGAAGCGATGTGTGAGCAGAAAGGCACGTCGTGTGCCGTTCTTATGCGGAATGTAGGCTCTGCCATCGCCCTTCACATCTCCCGTATCGTAAAGCCCTGCCGTGCGGCTGTCCTTGTCGGAAGCGGAAACAACGGCGGCGACGGCTTCGCAGTTGCCCATAATCTGCGTAAACGGGGCTTCTCCCCCCTCATAGTCCTCGTCGGCTCCGCCCCGAAAACCGACCTCGCCATAGACTGCTTTAACGAGTACAAACCCGATTACGAAGCCGTTTTAAGCTACCCCTACCAACCGGAAACGGTGCTGAGTGAGCTTGGCTCCTGCGGCATCATCATTGATTGCGTCTACGGCACAGGCTTCCACGGCGAGCTTGCTCCCCCGGTCAGAAGGCTCTTCTCCTACTGCAACGGGAGCGCCGCCCTGCGCTTCTGTGCCGACATCGCTTCCGGCTGTAACGCAACCGACGGGAATGCCGATGAATACTCGTTTCGTGCGGATATGACCTTTGCGCTCGGAGCCGTAAAAACGGGTCAGCTTTACGTCCCCTGCAGTGAGTTTTCGGGCGATATTGTACTGCTCGACATAGGCATATCCGAGGCCTGCTTCAGCGAATATGATGCCGAGCTGAACGGCGATTTCCTCGCCTCCCACTTTGTCAACCGAAGCCGTATCACCCACAAGGGAACGTTCGGAAGGCTGCTGAATGTTTCGGGCAGCGAGAGCTGTATCGGGGCGGCGTGGATGTCCACTAATGCAGCTCTGCGAACTGGTTCAGGGCTTGTTACGCTTGCCTCGGTGAGCGAGGTCACAACAAGCGTTGCCACCTCGTTACACGAATGTATCTACCTTCCGCTCGGCAGTAAAACGCTTACTTCGGACTGTGCGGACAAGCTGTGCAAAAACGCCCGTACCGCCACTGCAATCCTGTTCGGATGCGGGGTAGGCAACAGCGACGAAGCCTACCGTCTGCTCTGTGCCTTGATTGACAATACATCCTGCCCGATAGTTATCGACGCAGATGGAATAAATTCCCTCGCTCCGCATATAAATGAGCTGAAGGACAACACAGGCAGGCTCATACTTACCCCTCACATCAAGGAATTCAGCAGGCTGAGCGGACTTGACACCGACTACATCCTCCGTCACAAGCTGAGCTGTGCCAAAGATTTCTCTGTAAAATACGGTGTTCACGTTCTGCTCAAGGACGCATACTCCGTATATGCCGCCCCGGACGGATTCATCGCCGTAAATATGAGCGGTAATGCGGCTTTAGCCAAGGGCGGAAGCGGTGATACGCTTGCAGGAACTATCGGCGGACTGCTTGCACAGGGCATTGAAACGGGCAATGCGGTAAGGCTCGGAGCGTATCTTTTCGGCTTATCCGCACAGTATGCCGCACGGGAACGCAGTATGAGCGGAATTCTGCCGTCAGAGCTGCCGCAGCTTTACCCATATATCCTGCGTGAATTCTACGGAATAGCTTAACTCCTCACGTTGTCCTATATTACTTTACAAAGGACGACGTATTATGAGTAAAAGAATGATTATCACGACAGCCGTTTTATCCTGCCTTTTATGCACATCCTGCGCTGCCGCCGAAAAGGCGGAAATCCCCGATCTGAAGGGAGATATGAGCGTCAGCGGCAGGGTCGCCTGCGACGGCGTTACGGCACAGGCGGAGTTTACCCGCAGTGCAGGTGTATGGACCGTAAGCTTTACTTCTCCGGACAGCGTGAAGGGGCTTACCGTGACCGATGACGGCAACACCGTAAGGTACAGCCTTGACGGGATAGAGTATGAATACGGCAGTTCCTCGCCGCAGTTTGCCTCAGCCGCAGAGCTTCTCACGCAGTGCATTGACAGTGCAGGAACAGCAGAAAACGTCACCGCCCGTAAAGGTACCGACAAGCTGACCTTAAGCGGCACGACAGGCGATAACAGCTATACGCTGACGCTTGACGGCAACGGCGAAATAACCGGAATTTCGGTCGGCGGATATACGCTTGACTGCTCGGGTAATCCCGCACCTGAAACCTCTGCGCCTGCTGTCGATGTTGGTAAATACTTAAAGTAAAACCGATATACAAGACCGAATCCCCGTTGCCTGTTTTGGCAACGGGGATTCTTTTTAATGCTTTCCGATTCGGGTTAATTGTCGTCTTGGACAAGGGCGGTATTCGGTGCAACGGGAGGAGCAAGCAAGGCACGGATGCCTGAAATGAACGCCCAAAGGCTTTAAGCATGGACGCTTAAAGTCAGCCACGCAAAGCCGTTGCACGATGCAACGGCACTAATGGCTGACGAGGCAGGGACGCAAAGCCAACAGAGCGTTCATTAAGAGGCGAGGGTGTTAGCGATTTTCGAGGGATAGTGCGGTTTTTGGAAGGGTTGGTAAAGCACTATCACCTTTAGCTCCCTTGTGTAAAGGTGAGCTTCTGTTGCAGTGCGAAGCACTGCCAACTATTGAGGGATTGTTAACGGAGGTGTCTAAGAAACGGAAAGGGTGCGGTAGGAAAGCAATCCCTCCGGTAGTCGCCCGAATTCTTTCGGGCGACAGCACCTCACCTTTGACAAGAGAGGCATAGATGTGGTGCTGAGCGAAGGGTGGTATAGCAATCCCTCCGTCTTGACGGCAGAATAGTTTGATAAATCAAAAAGGTGGATGTATCGCAAGTAAAAATGCAACAAAGCGACAGTTTGTGCCTTGCCGTCAATCCACCTCCCTTTGACAAGGGAGGCAAGCGTGGTGGTGCGGGGCGAGGGATTATTGTCCTTTTGCAATGGTTGTGAGGGTGGCAGTATTCGGTGCAACGGGAGGAGCAAGCTCACTCCCCTACGAAAAGCGAGATGTGATAGTGCGGATGCGAAACCGTATAAGCACACACAGACACTCGCCCTACGAAAAGCGAGTGGGATAGTGGTGTGGCAATCCCTCCGGTAGTCGCCCGAATTTTTTCGGGCGACAGCACCTCACCTTTGACAAGGGAGGCAAGGGTGTTGGTGCAAAGCAAGGGATAGTGTGGGTTCGAGAGGGTTGGTGCAAGCGAGAGATGGTGATGAGGCAATCCCTCCGGTAGTCGCCAGAATTTTTTCGGGCGACAGCACCTCACCTTTGACAAGGGAGGCAAGGGTGATGGTGCGAGGCGAGACGATGGATGTGCTTTGAGAAGGTTGTGGGGATGGAGAGGTTCGATGCAACGGGAGGGGCAAGCCCCTCCCCTACGAAAAGCGAGTGGGATAGTGCGAATGCGAAACAGGCACATACAGATGTTGGCGTTACGAAAGGCGAGCGTGATGATGCAAAGCAAGGGATAGTGCGGTTTTTGGAAGGGTTGGTGCGGCGGTGCGGTGCGAGGGCGTGGCGTGCTTTTGCGGAGATTGCGGGAAGGGTGTGGAGGCAAGACGGCGGTGCGGACGAACTTTTCGTTACCGGAAATTTTAAAGAGAGCGTGGAAACTGCTATGAAGGGAACAATCTGTTTTTGAAATCGCACAGGTGAAAATAAAGCGAAATTTACCGAAAACTGCGTTATTACACTTGCAAAAGTATCGGATTTCTGTTATAATGTCTATCGTGTAGGCATAGGCTTTGATTTGAATTTCCATAAAAAGCCATATTACATAACCATATTATAATTAACCGACGCAGGAAAAATGCGTGAAAGGTCGTGTTATCAGTGGAACGATTCGGTTCCATCGTCTTTGCCTGACGGCGAGATCAAATATAGGATAATAAATAACGAGGAAAGAATAAAGGTATGAAAGAACAGTTACAGAATATAAAGGAGCAGGCACTGAAAACTATCGGCGACTGCGTTGACGTTAAGCAGCTTGACGAGCTGAGAGTAAAGTACCTCGGCAAGAAGGGCGAGCTTACAGCTATACTCAAGAGCATGGGTAAGCTGTCCGCTGAGGAAAGACCTGTTATGGGTCAGCTTGCAAACGATGTAAGACAGGCGCTTGAGGGCTTTATTGCACAGAAGCAGGCACAGCTTAAATCTGCGCTTATGGAGCAGAAATTAAAGAAGGAAACGCTGGACGTTACTATGCCCGGAAAGCAGCAGGCGATGGGAGTACGTCATCCGCTGAATATAGTTCTTGACGAGCTCAAGGAAATATTCAGAGGAATGGGATACACTGTAGTAGACGGTCCTGAGGTCGAGGAAACGAAGTACGTTTTCGATATGCTTCTGACTGAGGACGGTCACCCTGCAAGAGATGAGCAGGATACATTCTATATTACTGATGAAATACTTCTGCGTACACAGACATCTTCCGTGCAGATAAGAACAATGCTTAAAAACAAGCCTCCTATAGCTATCATAAGCCCCGGACGTGTTTATCGTCCCGACGCTGTTGACGGCACGCACTCGCCTATTTTCCACCAGTGCGAAGGTCTTGTAATAGATAAGAATATCACATTCGGCGATCTTAAGGGTACGCTTGAAACGTTTGCTAAGCGTCTTTACGGCGACGATGTAAAGCTCCGCTTCCGTCCTCACCACTTCCCGTATACAGAGCCGTCAGCCGAGGTTGACTTACAGTGCTTCAAGTGCGGAGGCAAGGGTTGTCCGCTCTGCAAGGGCGAAGGCTGGATAGAGATGCTCGGTTCAGGCATCGTTCATCCGCAGGTACTTATCAACTGCGGAATAGATCCCGAAGAATACAGCGGTTTCGCTTTCGGTATAGGACTTGAGCGTATTGCTATGATGAGATATAACATAGACGATATGCGTCTGCTGTACGAGAACGATCAGCGTTTCCTCGCACAGTTCAGATAAGAAAATTCAGAAATACCGATAGGAATCGTAAAAGGAGATATTAACGTGGATTTATCAATTAGATGGCTTAACGACTATGTTAAAGCCGATATGCCAATAAAGGAATTCGTAGCGGATATGACGATGAGCGGTTCAAAGGTTGAAACCTATCATAAGATGTCCGATCCTATAAATAACGTGGTAGTTGCAAAGGTGCTGAAGCTGGAGCGTCACCCCGACAGCGAAAAGCTGTGGATATGCCAGCTTGACGCAGGCAGGGATGAGCCTGTGCAGATAGTTACTGCGGCGCAGAATCTGTTCGAGGGGGCTATAGTTCCCGCTTGTATGCACAACAGTACGATCGCAGACGGAACAAAGATCACAAAGGGCAAGCTGAGAGGCGTTGCAAGCAACGGTATGATGTGCTCTTATGCGGAGCTTGGTCTTACGAAGGATGATTTTGACTATCCCGTAGCAGACGACGGAATACTTATACTGAATAACGATCCCGATGTTGATTCTTTCAGAATGGGTATGGATATATGCGAGGCTTTACAGACAGACGATACTATAGTAGAGTTTGAGATAACGAACAACCGCCCCGACTGTCTTTCCGTACTCGGACTTGCACAGGAGGCAAGCGCAACGTTTGATATTCCTATGAACTACACCGAGCCTTCGTTCAAGGGCGTTGACGGGGATATTACAAAGGAAATCAGCGTAAGCGTTGAAAATACAAAGCTCTGCTCACGCTATATGGCGGCGCTTGTAAAGAATGTAAAGATAGGACCTTCGCCCAAGTGGATGGCAAGAAGGCTGAGAGCGAGCGGAGTAAGACCTATCAACAACCTTGTTGATATAACGAACTTCGTAATGCTTGAATACGGTCACCCGATGCACGCATTCGATTTAAGATATGTCGAGGACAACAGGATAGTTGTAAGAAACGCAAAAGAGGGAGAAACATTAAAGCTGCTCGACGAAATGGCAGAGCCTGTAAAGCTGACTCCCGAAATGCTGATAATCGCAGACGGAAAGAAGCCTATCGCCATAGCCGGCGTTATGGGCGGCGAGCATAGCGGTATTATGGAGGATACGACTACTGTCGTATTTGAGGCTGCCTGCTTTGACGGCGTATCGGTAAGACGTACAGCAAGAAAGATAGGCGAGCGTACCGAGGCAAGCTCACGTTTTGAAAAGGGTCTTAACCCGGTAAACGCAGAAAAGGCGCTCAAGAGAGCATTACAGCTTATCGAGATGCTGGGCTGCGGCGAGGTAGTGAATACTATCATTGACGAGAACCACAGCGAGTATGTTCCCGAAAGATTAAAGCACGATTATAAGTGGGTGAACGAGCATTTAGGCTCGGATATAAGCGAGAACGAGCAGATAGAGATATTAAAGAAGCTCGGCTTCGGCTATGAAAACGGCGAGATAATCGTTCCGCCTACCCGTATAGATATGCACCGTGCGTGCGATGTTGCAGAGGAGGTTGCCCGTATATACGGCTACAACAGAATTCCCTCGACTATACCGAAGCTGTCATCACAGGGCAAGAGAACGCCCGAGCAGATATTCGAGGACAAGGTAATTTCACTTGCACTGGCACTCGGATTCTACGAGGTAATGACCTACAGCTTTATTTCGCCTAAGGACTATGAGCTTCTGCGTATGGACGAGAAGTCAAGAAAGAGCGTTGTGTTAAGACGTCCGCTCGGCGAGGATACAAGCGTAATGCGTACTTCTGCGCTTACATCGATGATGGAGGTTGTAAGAAGGAACTGGAGCAACAGAAACCTTGAGGGCAGATTCTTCGAGATAGCAAGAGAGTATTTCCCGACAGGTGAAAATCAGCTCCCTGTTGAAAGAGATGTTCTGTGCTATGCGCTTTACGGAAGCGGCGAGGATTTCTTCACGGCAAAGGGCGTTGCCGAGGAAGTTATGGCAAAACTCGGACTGAAGAATGTCGTATACACGGCTGAAAAGAACAATCCGACATTCCACCCCGGAAGATGTGCAAAGGTCACTGTAGACGGCGAGCTTATCGGCTATGTCGGTCAGCTTCATCCGGAGGCTGCGGCTAATTTCGGTGTAAATACAGAGGTTTACTGTGCTACGCTCAGCATGGAGGTAATGTTCAATAATGCCAACGGCGATGTAAAGTACACCGCACTGCCCAAGTTCCCCTCAACATACAGAGATCTGAGCCTTGTGTGCAACGAGGACGTTCCGAGCGGAGATATAGTTGCGGTAATCGAAAAGACCGCAAAGCATCTTGAGGCTGTACGTCTGTTCGATATGTACAAGGGCGAGCAGGTACCTGCAGGTATGAAGAGCCTTTCATACAAGCTGATACTCAGAAAGAAAGACGCTACTCTGACAGACGATGAGGCGGACGCAGTTGTTGCAAAGGTGCTTAAGGCACTTGAGGATATAGGCGTTACATTAAGATAACGGCGGAATTTGCAGAAATAATCGGGGCACAGCCCCTTATAAACAGTAAGGAGAAAAGCAATGAAATATTTTAAAAAGCTGGCAGCGGCAATATGCGCCGTGGCAATCACATTAAGCGTTGCAGGCTGTGCGGATGTATCGACTGTAGGCTCGGTTGACAATCAGACCATAAATGCGGGCATATATCTTCTTTATGAGCAGACGGCTATAGGCGAGGCTCAGCAGGAGGTTGACGATCAGCTTAAGGCTATGGGAACAAGCTCGTCGAAGATAGAGAATTTCAGCTACTACAACTACAAGGTACAGGACAAGACGTTCTCACAGTATGTTCAGGACCGTACATTAGAGCAGGTAAAGCAGTATGTCGCTATCCAGAACAAGTTCAAGGAGCTGAACCTTTCACTCACAGACGAGGAAGAGGAGAACGTAAAGACCTCTGTAAAGAAGATGTGGAATACAGAAATCTCATATTATGGCTACAGCACAGGAAAAACCTACGGTCAGAACTATGAGGCAGGCGGAATAAGCAAGAAGTCATACGAGGCTGTTCAGCTTGTAAACAAGATGAGCGAGAAGGTATTTGACGCTTACTATGAGAAAAACGGCATATCCGCAACAGACGAAAAGGATATAGCTACTTATTTCTATGACAATTACGGCAGATTCCAGATAATACAGGTTTCTCTTAAAGAGGGCAACGGCGACAAGATAACGACCGACGAGGGCAAGAAGGCAAAGAAGGAACAGGCTCAGGGCTATGTTGACAGACTGCTTGCCGGCGAGGACTACGATAAGGTATATCACGAGTATCAGGATCTTGTGGCAAAGGAAAAGGCTGAGGCTGAAGCCGAGAGCAACTCGGGCAATTCTTCTGCGGCATCATCTGTAACTTCTTCGACAAGCGAAACCGCATCGGACGATACAACGAGCAGCGGAACATCGGGAAGTAAAGAAGAGGAGCATGACCACGAATTCCTGCTCGGCAAGACGGATACTTCACCGAGCGAGGAGTTTGTAAAGTGGGCATTTGAGCTTGACACAGACAAGGGCGGAGTTTACGAGGATGACAGCGTTTACTATGCGGTAGTACGTCGTGATATAAAGGAACGTGAGGACTGGCTCACGAAGAATCACAGCAACGTGCTTCACGTTATGAAGGATGACGACTATAAGGCTATGCTCAACGAAACGGCTAAGGACTATGCGCTTGATCTCAACAACGACGCACTCAACAAGTACAAGCCCGAAAATTTAAAGAAGTAAACAAGGCATAAAGAAAAGTACAAAGATATGCGGTCAGAGCAGGAAATACTCTGACCGTTATTTTTCGGAAAGGACAATGCGGTATGATAGTATTATCCGGTAATGATATTTCGGTGTCCTTCGGCGGTGAAACGCTGTTTCACGATGTGAATTTTCGGCTTGAAGAAAACGGCAGAGCCGGACTTGTAGGTGTAAACGGGTGCGGAAAAACCACGCTGATGCACGTTATAAACGGCAGGCAGGAGGCTGAAACAGGCGGTATAAGCAAGGCGGCGGGGATAAAGCTCGGCTGTATGGAGCAGTATGTTATCCGTGACGATAATATCACTCTATATGACGAGGTACTGGAGATATTCCGTCCGCTTATCGACGCTGAAAACGAGCTTGCGGATATAGCGGTTGCGATAGATACGGGCGACCACAGCGAGCAGACGCTGTCAAGGCAGATGCAGCTGCAGGAAAGATTTGAGCGTGAGGGCGGACTTACCTATAAATCAATGACTTGCTCGGCGCTTGTCGGTCTGGGATTTTCCGAAGATGATTTCAACAAACCGATAAGCGTGATGAGCGGTGGACAGAAAAGCAAGGCGCAGCTTGCGAAGCTGCTTCTTTCGGGGAGCAATATACTGCTTCTTGACGAGCCTACGAACCACCTTGATATAACCGCTTGCGAATGGCTCGAAAAGTTCCTTACGGAATATAAGGGCGCATATATCGTAATATCGCACGACCGTTATTTTCTCGACAAAGTCACCGACACGACTTTTGAAATGGAAAACAGGACGCTTCGTGAATATAAGGGCAACTATACACGCTATCTTGAGCTGAAGGCTGAGGCGAGAGAGGCTCAGCAGAGAGTGTACGACAGGACGGTAAAGGAAATAAACCGTATCGAGGGCATTGTAGAGCAACAGAAGCGGTGGGGGCAGGAGCATAACTTCATTACGGCGGCATCAAAGCAGAAGCAGGCGGACAGGTTGAAGGAAACGCTCGAAAAGCCTGAGGATCTGCCGGAGGCTATAAAGTTCACGTTTAGGGCGAAGGAAGGCGGCGCAAACGATGTGCTTATCGCAAAGGGCCTGTCGAAATCGTTTGACGGGACGGCGGTTTTCACAAATGCGGAGCTTGATATAAAGAAGAACACGACAACATTTATATTAGGCGAGAACGGCTGCGGAAAGACTACGCTTCTGAAAATCCTTATGGGAGAATATCAGGCGGATAGCGGAGAGTATAAATTCGGAAACAATATACAATTTGGATATTATGATCAGGCACAGACGGATCTTGACCCGTCAAAGACGGTGATTGACGAGGTGTGGGACAGGTATCCCGGAATGACGCAGACGCAGGTGCGTTCTGCACTGGCGCAGTTTTTGTTCAAGGGCGACGATGTGTTCAAGAATGTGGGCAAGCTCAGCGGAGGAGAAAAGGCAAGGGTGTCGCTCCTTAAGCTGATGCTGAGCAAGGCAAATATGCTGCTGCTCGACGAGCCGACAAACCACCTGGACATACATTCGAGAGAGGCTTTGGAAAACGCACTGGCAAGCTACGGCGGAACGCTTCTTATCGTGTCGCACGACAGATACCTAATCAACAAGCTGGCCGACAGGATAGTGTGGCTCGGAAAGACGGGTACTGTAAACATAGACGGAAACTATGACAGGTATATTGAACTCAAGGAAGCGAAGGCACAGTCCGAGCAGGCTGTACAGGTAAAGGCGGCAGAAGGCAAGAAGAACGACTACAAGGAGCGCAAGGAGCGTGAAAGCACGCTCAGAAAGCTCAGCGGTGCGCTGAAGCGTTGCGAGCAGGCGATAGATGAGGTCGGGCTGAAAACGGCGGAGCTTGCACAGCAGATGTCACAGCCGGAGATAGCGACCGACTACGAAAAAACGAGTGCGCTTGCACAGGAAATAGAGGCGCTGAAGGAAAAAGAGGAGGCGCTTACTGCCGAGTGGATGGAGCTGAGTGAGCAAATCGAATCGTTTACATGAGTTACAAGCAAAAATTAAGCAATATATGGAAAAATTAGCTAAAAAAATCGCCGAAAATATTTGTGCATATTCAACAAAGTTTGATTAAGCAAATTAAGGAATTAGCTAAATTAAGTTATAAGAATTTTCAATGTGGAAATCGTTTACACCAAAAATAGCTCATAAGACGCCCGAAAAATCAAGATATTGTGCAGGTGAAATTCAAATTCAGCGATATGCACAAAATTTGCGTGTGAAGTTTGTAACTGTTAGACAAGCGCAAAAGTGATTTGTACAGAAAATCAAAATCATTTGAGAAATGTGAAAGTTCTTTTATGAACCTTGACAGTAAGGTGATAATTTGGTATAATTACTACGTTATAGACCCTTGTGCTGTTTTGTACATTATTTCTAAATACGGCGTGTTTACAGCCGAAAACGAATAATACAATTGTGCATATGGTACAAAAAGCAGATGAAACAATTTGCAGGGCAAACGTAGCTTACGGACTTTTTTGAGGATCGAAACTGCCTATGGAAACGATTTTAAGAGCGGAGAATATCTCCAGGAGCTTTAAAATAAACGATAATACCACTGTTGACGCTTTGAAGGATATAAATCTCGATGTGGAAAAGAACAAGCTGGTCGTGCTGAGAGGCAGATCCGGATCGGGCAAGACCACGCTGATAAATATACTCGGAGCGCTTGACCGTCCTACAGGCGGCGATGTCTACTTTGACGGGAAGAAGATAACGGGTCTTTCCGACAAGGAGATGGATAAGCTGAGAAGAAACGATATGTCGTTTGTTTTCCAGTCTGTAGCGCTTATACCGACAATGACGGCGTATGAGAACGTTGAGTTTGCGATGCGGCTTGTGGGCATTCCTTATGCGGAGCGTGTAAAGCGGGCGAAGGAATGTCTTGTAAGAGTGGGACTTGAAAAGCGTATGCACCACAGACCCGGAGAGCTTTCGGGCGGTGAGCAGCAGAGAGTGGCGATAGCGAGGGCGATCTCGCACAAGCCGAAGCTGATATTTGCGGATGAGCCTACTGCGGCGCTTGATATGCCTACAGGACTTGCGGTTATGAATCTGTTTAAAGAGCTTGTACATACGGACGGGCTTACAATAGTGATGACAACGCACGACACTGCGATGATGGAACAGTGCGACGTGGTTTATACACTTGACGACGGACGCATTACAGACGTCAGAAAGCAGGTGGAGTGATGCCTCAGAGAATGATGCTTGCACCGCCCGAAAATGTGATGGTGCAATGTGAGAACCTTGTCAAGATATATAAGACGACCGATGTTGAGGTAATGGCTTTACAGGGACTTGACCTCACGGTTGAGCGTGGAGAGCTGATGGGCATCGTCGGTGCGAGCGGAAGCGGTAAATCAACGCTTCTGAATATGCTCGGTGCGCTCGATAAGCCTTCGGCGGGAAGTCTTTACGTTGACGGTAAGGATCTTCTTAAATTTGATGAAAAGGATCTTATAAAATATAAGAGAGAAACGGTCGGTTTCGTGTGGCAGAACAACGCCAGAAACCTTATACCGTATCTTACGGCGATACAGAACGTTGAAATGCCGCTTTTACTTTCGGGACACAAGAACCGAAGGGAGAGAGCGGAGGAACTGCTCGATATGGTAGGGCTTTCAGCGAGAAAGAACTCGGTACTCGGTCAGCTTTCGGGCGGTGAGCAGCAACGAGTGGCTATCGCCATAGCGCTTTCAAACAATCCCAGCCTGCTCCTTGCGGACGAACCTACGGGTGCGGTCGATACCAAGACGGCGGCGATGGTGCTTGATGTTTTCAAGCAGCTAAACCGTCAGACAGGCGTTACCATTATAATAGTAACACACGATACAAATCTGTCGAAGTCGATCGACCGTGTTGTTGCTATCCGTGACGGCCGTACATCGAGCGAGATGCTGAGAAAGAAAACCGAGATCCTCTCATTCGGGGAACTCGAAAAGATGAGCGAGCAGCAAAGGGCGGAGCATGAAAAGCTCATGCAGCAAAGCGGCTCGGATCAAGAGGAGCTTGTTGTTCTTGACAGAGCAGGCAGACTCCAGATACCAAAAGAATATCTCGAGGCTCTGGGTATAAGGGGCGGAGATAAAGTGCGTGTTGAGCTTGAGGACGGAAAAATTTCCGTTTACAACTCGGACTACAATATGCACGGATAAATTCCTTAACTCGTCGAAATTAGCATATTTTCGATTGGACATAAACGACAACTATCAGAAAGGTGGATTATTACTGTGGCAACAAAAGTCAGCAGGATGAAAAGAACATTAGCGGGTATATTGTCATGTGCGACACTCGTATCCTCATTGTCACTTACATCAACCGCAGTCAGCGCAGAAGCGACAACAGATACTTCTGCCGGACAATCCGAGGAAAGCAAAACCGATAGCTCAGTGAGCGAAATCACAATCACCGGTATGGAGGGCAAGTACAGCACTTATTACAACAGTCATAAGGACGCCGCAAAGCCCAAGAAGGAAATTACTATCTATGCTACCGACTACAAGGAAGGTACGATAGACGGCACATCCTTCGTCAACAACGTATCGGAGATGACAGCCGAGCAGGCTGCAGCCATAATGCCTGCACTTGAGGAGATTACTCAAAAATCAGGCGACGGCTTCAACGGAATCAAGGCATTCCTCGCAGAAGATACCGATCTCAAGACAGATCACTACTCAACGATAAAGTGGAAGAGCGACAAGCTAACGCTTACATATGAGTTCAATGTCGAGGAAACGGGTCTTTACAATCTTGAGACTATCTATTATCCTATCGAGGGCAATGAATCAAAGAATACCGTTCTTGACATAGGTCTTAAGATAGACGGCGAATATCCTTTCGCAGCGGCACAGGACATCACGCTCGACCGTTACTGGAAGGACGAGAGAGAGATAACCCGTGACAGCAAGGACAACGATCTTCGTCCCGGACAGGTAACCTATGATTGCTGGATAAAGTATCCTATCAAGGACAAGGAAGGTCTTTACAACGAGCCTTACTACTTCTATCTTGAAAAAGGCAAGCACACAATGACACTTGAGGGTATCAGAACCTACGGTGTTTTCCATTCGTTTACGTTCAAAAACTACGATGAGCTTGTAAGCTACGATTCAATCAAGCCCACAGATGATCAGCTTCAGAACACTCCCGCACTTTCTTCAAAGAACGAGGAGCTGGGAACGAACACCATCTTCCTTCAGGCTGAGGAGTCTGAATACAAGACAGCATCGACATTATATGCTACTTACGACAGAACGACCTACATGACAAATCCCAACCACCCGACCAAGCAGCGTTACAATACTATCGGTCAGGCAACGTGGAGTAAGGCAACACAGGCAATCACCTACAAGTTCAAGGTTGAAAACGACGGTTATTACCGCTTCAACTTCAAGGCAAGACAGAATCAGATGAGAGGCTTCTTCTCAAACAGAAGAATCTACATTGACGGAAAGGTTCCGTGCAAGGAGCTTGACGATGTTAGGTTCATCTATTCTCCGGACTGGTACAACCTCACTCCCCAGGACGAGAACGGCAACGATATTTACGTTTATCTGACAGCGGGCGAGGAGCACGAGCTGACGCTTGAGGCTATACCCGGTTCAATCGGCGAGGTTATGCAGAGACTTGACGACCTTATACTCGAGCTCAACCAGTACTACAGAAGAATACTTATGATAACGGGTCCCAACCCCGATGAATACAAGGATTACTTTGTAGAAAGGAAGATACCCGGTATTCAGGACGCATTCCGGAGAATAGTTGATTCTCTGCGTGCGGAGAAGGCAAGCATCGAGAACCTTACAAAGAAGGGCTCTGAGGCATCGGCACTTGAAACAATGTGTATCTACCTTGAAAGATGTATAAAGAGTCCTGAGGATATTCCGATAATGGCAAGCAGTATCAAGGACAGCATCTCGTCTATATCGGCGTGGATGCGTGACTACCGTGGTCAGCCCCTTGAGCTTGACTACATAGAGGTGGCAACCTGCCACGAGGATTTCGCATCACCGTACGGCAACTTCTTCGGTGAACTTGCATTCGGCTTCAACGCATTTATCGGTTCGTTCTTCGAGGATTATACGAACCTTTCGGATTCAAGTGCAACATCGCTCGACGTATGGGTATCACTTGCCCGTGACCAGGCAACCGTTGTAAAGAACCTTGTTGACAACAAGTTCAACTCGAATCCCGACTATAACGGAACACAGGCTTCAATCAACCTTGTACAAGGCTCTGTACTTGAAGCAACGCTCGCAGGCAAGGGTCCTGAAATCGCACTGTTCATCGGCGGCGACTTCCCGATACAGCTCGCTGCGAGAGGACTGCTCCTTGATATGACGCAGTTCAAGGATTATGAGGCGGTAACAAAGAGATTTGCGAAGGACGCAATGACGCTGTACGAATATAACGACGGTGTATCGACAGGCGTTTACGGTCTCCCCGTTTCACAGACATTCCCGATGCTGTTCTACAGAACAGACGTACTTAAGGAGCTTGGATATGAGAATCCTCCCGAAACATGGGATCAGCTCACAGATATGCTCCCGACATTACAGAGAAAGTACCTTGACGTAGGTCTTATACTTCCTCAGAACGTTTCATCGAACACGTTCGACTCAGGTAACACATTCATTATGCTGATGCTCCAGACAGGTCAGGACATCTACAACAAGGACCTTTACACAACGGACTACAACAGCATGAAAACTACCGACATAAAGAACGTAAACCTCACGAACTTCATGACTCAGGATTCTATCAGAGTATTTGAGCAGTGGACAAAGTTCTACACGGTATTCAGTTTTGATCAGACATTCGACGCATTCTCACGTTTCAGAACAGGTGAGATGCCCCTCGTTGTTCAGGCCTATACGTTCTACAACCAGCTGTCAGTTGCAGCACCCGAAATCAAGGGTCTGTGGGACTTCACACTGGTACCCGGAACAAAGCAGGCAGACGGAACAATAAATCACGCTGTAAACTCTGCAGGCAGTGGTGCGGTAATATTCAACAAGGTTTCAAATCAGGCTGCAGCCTGGGATTTCGTAAAGTGGTTCACAAGTACGGATATTCAGGTTGACTACGGTAAGCAGATCGAAGCTCTTATGGGTCCCCTGGGACGTTTTGATACGGCAAACGTAGAAGCTCTTGAACAGCTCCCTTGGTCAACTGCCGAGTATGAGAAGATCTCATCACAGCAGAGCTACCTCAAGGAAGTACCGATCATTCCCGCATCCTATGCAGTAACAAGACACATCAACAACGCATTCAGAATGGTTGTTAACGATGCAGGTAACCCCAGATACACGCTTATGAGCTACAACGATCAGATTAAGTCTGAGATCGTAAGAAAGTATCAGGAATTATCGTCCGTCAAAAAATGATCTTGAAAAGCGGTGAGGGCTTTTCGCCCTCACAGGCTTTGCTGAATTATAGAGGAGGTTATCGGTTTGTTTAACAGAGAAAAGCCGCAGTATATTGAAGACAGCAAGGTCAGATATACACTGCGTGAGATGAAGAAGAACGCAAGCGTATATGTGCTTCTTGCGCCCTACTTCATACTCTTTACGATCTTTACGATCATACCGGTGTTGCTTTCGTTGCCTATGGGCTTTACGAACTTCAACATGGTACAGTTCCCCCAGTTTGTGGGACTGAGCAATTTCTATTCGCTGATACTTGAGGACGAGGTCTTCTTAAAGGCGATACAGAATACGCTCGTATTCGCAATTATAACAGGTCCGTTAAGCTATATCATGTGCTTTATACTGGCATGGCTTATCAACGAAATGCCCAGAGCATTAAAGACAATGTTCACATTTATCTTCTATGCGCCGACTCTGGCAGGTAACATCTATACCACATGGCAGCTCATATTCTCGGGCGATACATACGGTATAGCAAACTCTTATCTGCTTGACCTTGGTATCATAAACAGCGCACGTCAGTGGCTGACAGACGCAAACTACATCATGGGTGTTGTAATCGTCGTTCAGCTGTGGATGTCGCTTGGTGCCGGATTCCTTGCGCTTCGTGCAGGTCTTCAGGGTATACCTAAGGACAGATACGAGGCGGGTGCTATCGAAGGCATTAAGAACCGTACACAGCAGTTACTGCTCGTTACGGTGCCGGCCATGGGCCCTCAGCTGCTGTTCGCAGCGGTTATGCAGATCACCGCTTCCTTCACAGCCGGTGATGTAGGTCGTTTCCTTACCGCATTCCCTTCAACAGACTATGCGGCACACACGATCATGACACACGCTTTTGACTACGGTTCAATACGTTATGAGATGGGTTACTCATCGGCTATATGCTTCGTATTGTTCGCAGTAATGCTGCTTGCCAACTGGGGTATCAAGAAGGTACTCGGCAAGTACCTTGACTGATCGGAGGATCTCACATTATGAATTTCTCTCTAAGAAAGGAAGGCAGTTATGAAAATAACTAAGAGGAGAAGAAAAAGATATGGCGGTTCTCTGGGCGGCGACATTTTCATATTTGTAGTGCTCGCTCTGCTGGGTCTGTTCATGATCTTCCCCATTTATCTTTCTGTTATACAGTCACTGAAGCCTGTTGAGGAGCTGTTCCTCTTCCCGCCCAGACTATATGTACAGAACATCACGGATCAGAACTTTGCTGATCTGCTTGCTACGGCATCCAACATGTGGGTACCGTTCTCAAGATACATTTTCAACTCTGTATTTGTAGCTGTAGTAGTTACAGTTGCACAGCTTTTATTCTCGTCATCGGCGGCATACGCGCTTTCAAAGGTTGCATTCCCCGGTGCGAAGGCGCTCAACAAGATAATCGAGGTTGCCCTTCTGTTCACATCTACCGTACTTTACATCATGCAGTACATGGTAATGGCTACACTTGGTATGATCGATACATACTTTGCAATCATTCTGCCGTACATCGCAACGCCTATGGGACTGTTCCTTATGCGTCAGTTCATGGGACAGCTGCCCGACAGTATGATAGAGGCCGCAAAGCTGGACGGCGCAAGCCACATCAGAATCTGCTGGCAGATAGTAATGCCCAACGTTAAACCCGCTTGGCTGACACTTCTGATATTCGCTTTCCAGGGCGCATGGCAGATTACAGGTTATTCATTCATTTATAATGAGGCATTAAAACCCATTCCGACCGTTATGCAGCAGATAAGTGCCGCCGGTATTGCCCGTGCGGGCGTTGCGGCAGCCGCAGCTGTTATCACGATGCTGCCGCCTATCATAGTATTCATTTTCTGCCAGAGCAGCGTTATGGAAACTATGGCTACCAGCGGTCTTAAAGACTGATTTATTATTAGATTATACAGAAAGGATGATTTTAGTGCCAAACATGAAGAAAATCGCTACGGCAGCCGTATCGGCCATAATGGCGGTTTCCATGCTGTGCAGTTCAGCGTTTGCCGATCAGCCGTACGAAGGTTACAGCTACGACTGGTGGGGCGATCCTGTTCCTTCACAGACCGGATACGTTGTAGACCGTGTAGTTACAGGTCTAGATTTCGGCTCCGGCACAAGATATAATACCGACGCTCAGTTGAAAGCGATTTCAGAGCAGACGGGCAGTGAGGTAATAAAGGATGTTGAGATCGGCGAGCTTAAAGAGCCTCAGGATCTTTTCATTGACCGTAAAACACAGAGTCTTTATATAGTAGACTCCGGTAATAACCGCATACTTGTTACAGACGTAACTTATTCAAGAGCGTTTACTGTAATGGATTATTTCTATAATCCCAAGACAGACAAATATGAAACACTGAAGAATCCGCACGGAATTTTCGTAAGACACGTTGAGGACGCTGCAAACGAAAACGAGTCCACAATGATATACATTGCGGACTACGACAACAGCCGTGTAATCGGTGTTTATGCAGACGGAACGGTATTCCAGATATTCGAAAGACCTTCCACTGAATTTTATGACGCAGATGTTACATTCCTTCCCAACAAGGTCGTAGTTGACGTTGCGGGCAACGTTTATGTAAACATCAAGTCAATCACAGACGGTGCGGTAATGTTCGCACCCGACGGTTCATTCAGTAACTTCTTCGGTGCAAACCGAGTTGAGCAGACAGCACAGGCTATCGCCAACAAGTTCTGGAGAACGATCCTCTCCCGTGAGGCAGCCGCAGCATTCATTCAGGCGGTTCCGATGGAGTTCGATAACTTCGATATAGACGATGAGGGCTTTATTTACACCGTAACAGGTTCAAAGAGTGCTACAACGGATATATTCAAGAAGATGAACCCTGCAGGTGAGAACATCCTTATCAACCTCGGTTATTCGGATTACACCTACGGCGATATGGCATCGTACTATTATAAGAACCAGACATACGGTTCACAGATCACTGACGTTGACGTTGACGAGGACGGAACGATAAGACTTCTTGACTTCGCAAACGGACGTATCTTTGAATACACAAACGAATGCGACCTGCTGTTCATCTACGGCGGCAAGGGCAACCAGAAGGGCCTGTTCACAAACGTAACGGCAATTGAAGCGTACAACAGCGTTGTATATGTACTTGACAGCCGTAAGAACTCTATCACATCATTCAAGCGCACAGAGTTCGGTGACATCGTACACGAGGCGATGGGTCTTTACAACCTCGGTAAGTACGAGGAGGCAAGCGGTCCGTGGCAGGAAGTCCTGATCCGTGACAGCAACTACTGGTTCGCTTATATCGGTCTTGGTAACTCAGAGCTTTCTCAGGGTAACTACGAGCAGGCAATGAAATACTTCTACCGTAACAGCAGATCCGGATATAACAGAGCGTTCAAGCAGTACAGAATGCAGTTTATCAGAGATCACTTCAATGTATTTATGATAATCGTGCTTGTAATAATAGTAGCGCTTGTTGTTCTCAGCAAGGTAAGAAAACGCATTAAGGCTAAGAAAGCGGGAGGTAAATAAAAATGAGATTTGATTTAGATATGCCCGCCTGGAAATGGCCGTTCTACGTTGCAAGACATCCTTTCGAGGGCTTTGAGGATCTTCGTTGGAAGAAAGCATACAACACTAAGGTTTCACTTGTTATAGTTCTTTGTTTCTTTGTTATAACGGTGTGCCAGCAGGTAATGACAGGCTTCCTTTTCAATGACAACTATGTAAAGATATTCAACATCGTGCCGCTCCTGGTTCAGACTGTTATCCTGTTCTTCACATGGGTAATAGGTAACTGGTCACTGTGTACCCTGTTCGACGGAGAAGGCTCAGTAAAAGCGATTACGAGCGTCAGCGCTTATTCGCTCGTTCCTTATCTTATCACTCAGGTAGTGGTAATACTCGCAAGTAACGTGTTACTCAAGAGCGAGGGTGCGTTCATCATATTCTTCCAGTATCTCGGTATACTGTGGACGGTGGTGCTTATGATCTCGGGTATCAAGACAGTTCATCAGTACTCGGTACCCAAGACGCTTCTTGCAATGGTTTTCACTGTTGCGGCAATGGTAATAATCCTGTTCCTGCTCGTGCTGTTACTCAGCTTGTTCCAGCAGGTTTACATCTTCGGTTTCTCTATCTATACCGAGTTGATGTACAGATTCAGTTTGTAAGCGGAGGTGTGACAGAAGATGATAAAAATCAGAAAAAAGATACTTGCAGTTCTGCTCACAGCCGCAATGCTCGTTTCGATGAGCTCGCTTGTTGCATGGTCTGACGAACAGCCCGCAACGGACGACGGCACATCTCAGACAGAGCAGACAACCGATGACGGCGCATCCGCAGATGATAAGCAGGACGACAAGAAAGACGATAAAAAAGATGACAAGGAAAAGCCCAGAACCGACGAGGAAGGTCTTGCGGATATGAGCGTTGTGGCTGAAAACGACAGCTACAAGTTATACTTTAATGAATCGACGACAAACTTTGCAGTTCAGTCAAAGAGCGACAACTATGTATGGTGGGCTACTCCTCTTAACGCAGACAAGGACGAAAATGCCAAGACTGCGCAGAAGAAGAATATGCAGTCTCCGTTATATGTAGTATACGGTGACGTTTCATCACACACAAGTCAGAGAATAAACATTTACGATGCTTCGATAAAGTCGGGCAAATTCAGCTTTGAGCCGATTGAAAACGGTGTAAAGGTCATATACAGATTAAGCAAGATTGAAGCTGAAATTCCTATGACGATCACACTTGAGAAAGACAATGTAAATGTTTCGGTAATAACGGAAGAAATCAAGGAACAGCAGGCAACCGACACGAGCGGTCTTGTACTTCTTGAGATCGGTATGTTACAGTTCTTTAATGCGGCAGGCATGGAAGATGAGGGCTATATGGTAGTTCCCGACGGCTCGGGCGCTGTAATCAACTACAACAACCGCCGTTACAACGCACAGGCCTACAACAGTGAGGTATACGGTCGTGATACATCGATCGGTATGCTGACACGTCCGTCAAAGACAGAGCAGGTTTATCTCCCTGTTATCGGTGCTGTTACAAACGGTGAAAAGACAAATCACGGTTATATGGCAATTGCTAAGTCCGGCGAAACCTGTGCAAGCGTAAACGCTACTGTAAGCGGACAGAACTCAACATCATACAACAACACATGGTTCGAGTTCAAGGTAAGAGCAGAGGATACCTACTACATGGGTAACCGTAAGCTCACGGTTTACGAGCAGGGCAAGATAAACCAGCCCAACCTCACGGTAGGCTATTATCCTCTTGCAAAGGAAAACCTTTCTTATGTTGATATTGCGGAAGCATACAGAAACTACCTTATCGAGCAGAAGGGATTCAAGGATAAGAGCGACAATATAACAAACAGCTATTATCTTGACCTTTACGGCGGTACGATAAAGGCACAGTCGATTGCTGGCTTGCCTGTAAATCTTGAAACTGCCGCTACAACATACGAGCAGGCTCAGGAAATAATAAAGCAGCTCAACGAGCTTGGCGTTGACGATATTGTTGCAAACTACAACGATTTCAACGGCGCAGGCATCAAGGGTATGATCACAGCCGATGTAAATTACGCAGGAACGCTTGGCGGCAAGAACGCATACAAGACGCTTGCGGAATATGTAGGCTCGATAAACGGCAAGCTGTTCGCAAGTGCGGGAATCACCTACATGAAGGACAGCGGTAACGGCTACAGCTACACGCTGAACGCCTGCAAGGCTATAACAAAGGCTTATGCAACAACGAATAACTGGGATATTGCATTCGGCATTCCGAATCAGGTAAGACTTGTTACAAAGACAACCCTGTCACCTTATTACTGGCCTGATCTTTACAACAAGATCAGCAAGTCGTTTACAAGCGAAGGAATAACAACGATAAGCCTTGATGACGCTACAACGTTGCTTTACAGCGACTTCAGCCGTGAGAATTATTCCAGAGCAGACACAATGAACAAGCTGGTAGACGGCTACAAGCAGTTCAAGGACGCAGGATTCACGCTTCTTGCAAGCGGCGCTAACGCTTATGCGCTCCCCTATGTTGATTATCTGACAGACGTACCTGTTACATCAAGTAACTTTGATCTGTTTGACTATGACATTCCGTTCTATGAGATCGTTATCCACGGTTACCTGCCTTACACAACAAAGGCGGTAAATGCAAGTGCAAACGCAGATGATACTATCATGCTTGCACTTCTTACAGCAACACCTGTTCACTATGATATGATGTATGCCGATCCTAACGATTTCACAGACAGCGATTACGAGACGCTCTTCTATTCAAACTACAAGGGCTGGCTCGAACCCTCGGCTAAGATTTATAAGCTCTATCAGGACGAACTGAAGGACTTCGCAAATCTCCACATCACAGGATACAACAGAATTTCCGGCGATGAGATGGAAACCGAGTTTGACGGCGGAAAGACAATCAGGGTAAATACCAGAAAAATGACTCTCACCGTCAACGGCAAGGAAATCGATCTTGCACAATATGGACTGAAGGGAGAAACAGATGAATAATTCGAATTTCAACCCGAATGAAGAAATTGAAGCAATGAAGACGACCGACGCCGCCGAGACTCCCGTTGATGACACACCCGCAGCCGACAAGGCTGTGGCTGCCGAAACGGCAGCAGAAGCAACAGCTTCAGAGCCTGATGTAAAGCAGGAAACGGTCGAGGAAACAGCTTCAGAGCCTGCCGATAAGGCAGATGACGCTGACGAGGCACCGGCTTCCGTTGCTAACAAGTCAGCACATATGACCGCAGCAGCTGCGGCACTGAACGTTGAGGACGAGGAAGTGGACATCCGCCGCAGACAACCCAGAGTTCAGAAGGAAATCAAGAAATCCCGTATTTCATACGAGAAGAAAAAAGGACTTTACGGTTACGGATTCATAGCGATATGGATCATCGGCGTAATCTATATGTTCATTGTGCCGATATTCAAGTCGGCGTGGTACTCAATGTGCTATACTGAGCTTGTTACAACAGCAGATCAGGCCGCACAGAAAGGAATGACTTCAGCAGGTATCTATACCGAGTGGAACAACTTCGGAAACTATGAGGAGGCTCTTTTCAAGAACCAGGATTACCTCCCCAAGCTGACCGAGTCACTTGGTGCAATGGTACCGCAGGTTATCGTAGTAATGATATTCTCGCTGTTTATCGCACTTCTTCTTAACCAGAAGTTCAGAGGCAGAACATTCGCAAGAGCGGTATTCTTCTTACCGGTACTTGTTGCGACGGGTCCTGTACTGGCGGTAATCAAGGGTGATATATCGACCAACGGTATTTCGAGCGGTGAGCAGTTCAGCGCACTGTTCCAGACCGACCTTGTCGATGAGCTGTTGCAGTTCTTAGGTATATATAATCTGAACCAACAGCTGACCATGACGATACAGACGATAACGAGTGATATTTTCAACTTATTATGGAGTGCCGGTATTCAGATACTGATATTCCTTGCGGCGTTACAGCAGATACCGGTTTCGGCAAAGGAAGCGGCATCTATGGAGGGCGCTACGGGATGGGAATTCTTCTGGAAGATAACGTTCCCGATGATAAGCCCGATGATATTGGCAAACCTGATTTATACGGTTATCGATACGTTCATCGATTCGGAAAACCCGGTTATGTCAATAGTTCTTGCACAGTCAAGAGGCTTAAGATACGGTCTTTCGGCGGCTATGGCATGGATTTACTTCCTGATAGTTGCGGTTGCACTTGCAATTATCGTTGCTATTGTATCTAAGTTCGTATTCTATGAAAATGATTAAGGAGGTGTAGTTGTGAGCGAAAAAGATTTAGAACAGTTCAATGCAGATGTTCAGGAAAACGAAGCAGCCACAGCTGCACCTGTCGATAACGCTTCTCCGGAAGCAATCGGCGAGGCTATAAAGGAGATTAACGGCGAGGCTGACGCTTCTGCCGCTCCCGAAAAGGCTGATGACGAGCTTCAGGTAGGTGTTATCAAGCCTATCGCAACAGGAAAGCCCGAATCAAAGAGAGCTTTGAAGAAGGCTGAAAAGAAAAAGGCTAAAGAGCTTAAGAATATCTACCATGTAAGCAACTGGCAGATAATCAAGAATTACCGTAATTACAACCAGCAGGAAAGAAAGCACTACAAGTACATCTTCAGAAGAAGAATTACCGAAAAGGTATGGCCTGTTTTCCGTTTCCTTATCCTGTTCGGTCTGGGATTCGTAATTCTCTATCCTATACTTTATATGCTGTCTACGGCAATCAGACCCCAGACAGAAATGAGCGACCCTTCGGTAATGTGGATACCCAAGGAGGTTATATTCTCCAACTTCGTTGACGTATGGATCGCAATGAATTTCCCGAAGGTACTTTTGCAGACTGTACTTGTAAACGTAGTATGCTCGATGATACAGGTCGTTACCTGTGGCGTTACGGGCTACGGATTTGCACGATTCAAGTTCAAGGGCAAGGGACTTATGTTCGGTATCGTTATCTTACAGATCATCGTACCCGTACAGGTAATCCTTATCCCTCTGTATATGCAGTTCAGATTCTTCGATATATTCGGTCTGATAAAGCTGTTTACAGGCAATGCGGTTAACCTTGTAAGTACGCCTATGGCACTTTACTTACAGGCGTTCTTCTGCAACGGTATCAGAGCAGGCATATTTATACTTCTGTTCAGACAGTTCTTCAGAGGACTGCCCAAGGACCTCGAAGATGCCGCTTATCTCGACGGCTGTGGACCTTTCATGACATTTATCCGTGTTATGGTGCCGAATGCTAAGACTTCGTTCTTAACGGTATTCATCTTCTCAATCGTATGGTACTGGAACGACTCTTATGTAACGGGTATGTTCTTCACTGACCCGTATACGATAGCGATGGAAATCGACCGTCTTGGAACAACGATGATACTTTATTTCACCGGAGAGCAAAACGGTATGGCGAGCGACTATCTGGTATGGATAGAAGCGGGATGCTTAATGTCATTACTTCCGATACTTATTATGTACATCTTCTTACAGAAGCAGTTCGTTGAAGGTATCGAACGTTCAGGTCTTGCCAACTAAATGGGCGGCAATGTGCCGCTTCAAATTCGCCTTTTGAAAGAATGGCGATATGCGTAGGTTACGTTGACGGCGGGCGGCTGTGAGCCGCAGCAAATTTGCCTTTTGAAAAAATGGCGATATTTGAAAGTTTCGTTGACGGCGGTTTGAACGATAGTGAAAAACAAATTTAAGGGGAGTATCGGAAGATGCTCCTCTTTCTATATCCTTTTTTATCGGACAAACAGAGGAAATATAGCAGGAGGGTAAAACATGAACGATGTATGCCGAATGATAAAAAAGCAAACGGTAACGAACTTTAGTAATATGGAAACGGCGATAAAGACATTTGACAGAAATGCGTCTGTCTGCGGTACACCTGCGTGGCGGTATGTGTATCACGCTATTCACTCGGCGGACAAGTGGTTTTTCAATCCGTCAAAATTCACAGAACCGGATTTTTACGAAAACGGAATGGATAATCCCGATAATCCTTGCAACGTTGTTCTGAGCGATACAGAGTTGCTCGATTACCTGCATAAAGTGCAGATAAAAACAGAAAACTATCTTGATAATCTGAGCGACGAAGAGCTTAAAGAAAAGCCCAACGGGTGTGAATATACAAGGCTTGAACTTATCTTAGGGCAGTTTCGGCATATTTCCTCGCATATAGGAATGATAAACGGTCAGACTATAGAGAGAACGGGAAGATTCCCTGTGTTTTCGGGTCTTGACGGAAAGCAGACAGATAAATTATATGACGAATAAGAACGAAGGAACAGAAGATGTACATTGATTTTCATATACACGCTTATGCGGACGAAATAGCAGACAGAGCGGTGCAGAAGCTGAAGGATACGGCAAACTGCAACGTTTATACAAACGGAAGAATAGACGATACAAGGCAGAAGCTGAAAGAGTGGGGCATTGATTACGGCGTTTTACTGCCGGTTGCAACAAAGCCGACACAGCAGACGACCATAAACAACTGGGCAAAGGAGCAAAATCACGGCAACATAATATCGTTCGGCACGGTGCATCCGGACAGTGATGAGCTTTACAGTGAGCTTGAACGCATATCGTCCTTGGGGCTTCACGGCGTTAAATTGCATCCGGATTATCAGGGGCATTTTATGTTCGAGCCGTGTATGCAGAGAATATATGAAAAATGCGGTGAACTGGGGCTTCCTGTTATTCTTCATATGGGATATGACCCTATATCATCTATGACGTTCCACGCAATGCCGGCAGACCTTGCCGAAATGGCAAAGAAGTATCCTGACTGCACATTTATCGGGGCACATATGGGCGGAATGGCAAACTGGGAGAGTGTGCTGTATTATATCAGGGACGCAAGGAATATCTATTTTGACACAGCGTACTGTGCAGAGTATATGTCGGACGAGATGTTTATGGAAATGTTCAGGGCTTACGGCGAGGACAGGATATTGTTCGGAAGCGACCTTCCTTGGAGCGATCCGCACGATGAGATAAGAATGATCGACAGAATGCCGATAAGCGACACTGCAAAGGAAAAGATATTTTATAAAAATGCGGCGGAGCTGTTAAAGATAGATATATAAAATAAAGGACGTGACTTTATCGGTCACGTCCTTCAGCTTGTAGAAAAAGTATGTTTTTTCAAAAAAGTGCTTGTTCTCAATCCCTATCCCCAAACCCCTTTCCCCGGGAAAGGGGCTATATTACTGGGGCTACCGCCCCTAGACCCTGTCGGGGGCTACGCCCCTGCGACCCCAT
>OBJF01000101.1_pt1 | contig 102913 bp, 70 predicted proteins | sample 1519091 | NCBI WGS metagenome assembly OBJF01 (sample SAMEA2452124, study PRJEB22498) | human gut metagenome | biome: human feces; feature: human gut; material: feces | place: Australia | collected 2012
AAAAGTGGTGCCACCAGGAATCGAACCGGGGACACAAGGATTTTCAGTCCTTTGCTCTACCAACTGAGCTATGGCACCTTTTTCGTTTGCGGGTGCAAAGATAAAGAGTTTTTTTTATACCGCAAGGCTTTTTGAGGAAAAATATCTAAAAAAGGTGCCTCTTGCTCTATGGAGCGAGGCACCTTACTTCTAAAAATCATTTGCTATCGAAGACATCAGTCGATATTCGGATTGATGCTGTGCCAGTCTTTGATGGCAGGCAGTACACCCATTTCTATCACCTCGTCACGAAGTGTGCAGAGATGGGCATAGCTTTCTTTCAGTTTGGCTTCTTCTTCGGGCGTGCCGTTCAGTTCCTTATAGTGTACACCGTCTTTGGTAATTTCAGTTTCCATTGCCATCATGATGTGGTCGAAGCCGTGGCTGTGTACATATGTACCGGCAGGCCAGCGGAACGGTTTGCCACCCATCGCTGCAGCTATCATTTCGATAGAGACGTATGCCGGACTCTGGAAGGAAGAACGTCCACGGAGGGCGATGATGTTGGCACCGCCTTTGGTTACCTTAGTCTGGATTTCGACCCACTGTTCTTTAGTCAGGGCAGGGGTACCGATGATATCAAGTAACGGTTTACCGTCCACCTTGGCGGTAGAGGCATATACAGCCATCTGTTCACCATGACCGCCGTAGGTACGGCAATTTTCGATTTTGTCGGGGGCGATGCCGAAGTGCTTGGAAAGTTCACTGCGCAGGCGGGTGCTGTCGAGGGCAGCCAATGTGGTCACTTGTGAAGGTTTCAGGCCGGAATACAATAGGGTAATCAGACCGGTGATGTCGGCAGGGTTGAAAATGACAACCACGTGCTTCACATCCGGACAGTAGGCTTTTACATTCTTACCGAATTCTTCGGCAATAGCGGCATTGCCTTTCAAAAGGTCTTCGCGGGTCATGCCGGCCTTGCGGGCGGCACCGCCTGATGATACCACATACTTGGCACCGGTCAGCGCTTCTTTGATATCGGAGGTAAATGTGATGTTCATTCCTTCGAATCCGCAGTGGAACAGCTCTTCGGCCACACCTTCCAGTCCGGGAGCATAAGGGTCGTACAGACATAGGTTGGGAGTGAGATGCATCATGATTGCAGTCTGTGCCATGTTTGAACCGATCATGCCGGCTGCGCCGACGATTGTCAATTTGTCATTTGTCAGAAATTCCATAATCTTTTTTATTTAAAGGTGAGTAATATCTTTTCTTGCTGATTGTCACGATACAAAGATAACCCTTTTTGAAGAGAGTTGTTCATAGAAAAAAGTTATCTTTTAGAGCAAAAAGTTATTTCTTCTTTCCGAACTGCTGTATTGTACCTAAATTACTTATCTTTGTTGGGAAAATGAAGATAAGTAAGAAACTATGAGCATTGAGTTAGGAAAGTACAATACGCTGGAAGTGGTGAAGGAGGTAGCCTTCGGCATGTATCTGGACGGTGGCGAAGAAGGTGAAATTCTGCTTCCGTCGCGTTATGTCCCCCAAGACTGTAAGGTGGGAGACAAACTGAACGTTTTTATATATCTTGATAACGAAGAACGTCTGGTAGCCACTACTCTGACACCGTTAGTGCAGGTCGGGCAGTTTGCCTGCTTGGAGGTGGCGTGGATAAACCAGTATGGTGCTTTCCTTAACTGGGGATTGATGAAGGATCTTTTCGTCCCCTTCCGCGAACAGAAAATGAAGATGCAGGTGGGAAAGAAGTATGTGGTTCATGCCCATTTGGATGATGAAAGCTATCGTATCGTGGCATCGGCCAAGGTAGACCGTTATCTTTCCAAAGAGAAGGCCGCCTATGAGTCGGGGCAGGAGGTGGATATCCTGATTTGGCAGAAGACGGATTTGGGATTCAAGGCGATCATCAACGATGAATATAGCGGCTTGCTATATGAGAGCGAGATATTTCAGCCACTGCACACGGGCATGAGGATGAAAGCCTATGTGAAGCAGGTACGCGAAGACGGCAAGATAGACCTGCTGCTTCAAAAACCGGGGCAGGCTAAAGTAGAAGATTTCTCAGCTACGTTGCTGGACTATATCCGTGAACAGGGCGGACGGATAGCTTTGAATGACAAGAGTCCGGCAGAAGAAATCTATGCAACTTTCGGTGTCAGCAAGAAAACCTTCAAAAAGGCTGTGGGAGATTTGTACAAAAAACATCTGGTTGTATTGGAGGAAGATGGAATCAGGATTAGGAATTAGTCCCAGTCATTAGGAATTTCCCTACTTGTAAATAGAGACAATCATTAGGGAGGGGAATTTCCTCTCCCTATTTTTGTCGTACAATAAAAAAAGAAAAGTCATGATACGTCATTTGATATTAAGTGTTTGTCTAGTTCTGGTAGCGTTTCCCGCAATAAAAGCGGCGCCCATAGACGGAATCCGTATAGAAAGTCCATATCGTAGAGTGCTGGTACTGGTCGACGGACAGCAGGTTTGCCTGCCTACTTTCAGTTGTTTTGTAGCCAATCTGCGTGGTAGTTGTCGGGTAGAGGTTTATGAAGCGCCATCCCGTGGGGAGAATTCCCGAAGAGGAAAACTCCTATATGATGAACGTGTGCATTGCTCCATCAATGAAGTGGAAGATATTTTCATTCCAGAGGACAAAAGACCTGGTGGAAACTGGGGTACTTCTAATCATCACAAGCCTGGCAGACCCGGTGACAGACCGTTAGGAGGCGAGCAGCATGAACCGGTGATGTCACCATCTGCCTTCGAACAGTTTATGGGGCTGATGGAAAAACAGAGTTTCGATTCAGACCGTAAGGAAGTGCTCGACCATGCCTTGCTGACCTCTTGGTTCACTACTGACCAGTGTATCCGTCTGATGGATTTTTATCGTTTCGACAGTGAAAAGAAACAGTTGATGAAGAAGATTTATCCTAAAATAGCCGATAAACCGAATTTCTATTATGCGATAGACAAGCTGACCTTCTCGTCGGACAAGAACGAGATAAATGCCTTCATCAAACAATATCATGAGAAGAATAACTAAAAAAAGGAGGGGTTATGAAACAGATTATATTTATATTTTTTGCCGCTATGATGAGTACAGCTGTTTGTAGTGCGGCAATGAGCAACAGCAAAGTGCGTAAAGAGACCCGCTTTCTTACGGACAAGATGGCCTATGAATTGAACCTGAGTACAGAACAGTATAATGACGTGTACGAAATAAACTATGATTTCATTTCCGGTATACGTTATCTGATGGATGACGTTCTTCGGGGGGAGGAATGGGCCTTGAATCGCTATTACGATTATCTGGATGTGCGCAATGACGACCTTCGATGGGTGCTGAATAACCGGCAGTACGGCCGTTTCATGCAGGCCGCCTATTTTTACCGTCCGGTTTATGTAAGTGGTGGTCGTTGGTCTTTTAGGGTTTACATCACTTACACCAACCATAATCATTTCTATTTCCCGCGGCCGTATCATTACCGTACATATTGCGGTGGGCATTATCGTACGCACTATCACAACAGCTATTATCGCGGTCGTTACCATCATCCGCACTATACCGGTTCGTGGAGTATTCGGAATGATAAGTCGTACCACACCAGCCGCCGTTCAGATTTCGGTTCGGTGAACATCCGCCCTAATTCGCATAAGCGTCCGGCAGGCAGGGATGATGTATATACCACGCGACGTAGCAACGGTAGTAATAATCGCATTAGCACAGGTACACGTAACAGCAGTACGCGACGTAGTAGTGTGGATAGTGGCAGAAAGTCGAGTAAAGAGAAAATAGAAACCACAAGAACTAAAAATAATGATAAGAGCCCCAGCCGTAGCAGGGTAAAGACGGCAAGCAAGGAAAGAAGAAATGCTTCCGGCGTACGGAGTTCCGAAAGCCGTCGCAGCAGCTTTTCAAGCACTACCCGCAGTTCTACCGGCAGTAGCTCTTCCCGCTCTTCGGAAAGGAGATAGAAGAACAAAAAACTCCCCTCTTGTCAGCCTGGAGGCAGGGAGAGGGGAGAATCAAACACAACAACTAAAATTATACTTCTTTTTTTATTCAATCGGTTCTCCCTTATAGAAATCCAGAATCTTGGTACGGAACAGATAGTCATACTTGGCTTGCAATTCGTCTGATTGGGATTTCATAAGGTTCTGTTTTGCTTCATTGTATTCTACGGCATTTGCTTTTCCGTTCTCATACTTTTCGCTCATCAGCTTGAAAGACTCTTCGCTGGCAACGGTGGCTGTATGGCTACTGGTATATTTGCTTTCGGCAGCAGCGGCGTTGTACCATGCTTGTTGGATTTCTTTATAAAGTGTCTTCTTGGCATTATCCAATTGCAAGGCATAGTTTTCACGTTGCAGGCGTGCCGTGCGTACCCGGTTACGGGTAGAGAGACGGTTGAAAATAGGTACGCTGAGGTTGAATCCTACATATTTGTTGAAGTTATCGTTCATCTGCTGGCTGAAAGTACGGTCGATGGTAGAATAGTAATTCGTACCGAGACTACCGTTCAGGCTCAGTTGCGGGTAGTAGTTGCTCTGGGCAATACGGATATTGTGTTTACTGCCTTCCAAGCGGAACTGTGCAGCTTGTATGGAAGCCTTACTCACCATGGCTGTTTGGAATATCTCATCCGGAGGAGTGAGAGGGACTAAATCCAGATTGACTGCCGGAGATTCCAGATTGAACCCTTCCGGTGTTTCCAGTTCGATAAGCTGGCTAAGGTCGAGCAGGGCCAACTTATAGTTGTTGTTTGTCTGCACTACATTCATCTCGTCTTGTGCCACACGTGCTTTGGCTTCTGCCAGTTCTGCCGGAGAGGCTTTTCCCAAGTCGGCAAGCCGGCTGATGCGGACATATTGCTCTTTGCTCAATTGCACTTGTCCCAACGCCACCTGGTGGAGCTCTTCATTGAACAGCACCTGAAGGTAGGCCGAAGCTATATTGATGGCAATGTCTTCCTTGGCTTTGTCCAGGTCGGCAATGGCAGCTTTGAGGTTTAGTTTGGCCAATGCATACTGGTGGGGAATTTCCAGACCGGTAAAGATAGGTATGCTGGTATTGACAGACATATTAGTGCCGTGGCTGCTGGTGTTGACGTATACAGTGGAATAGTCTCCCGTATCCTCATTTTTGATGGCTGTTTGCGTACGTCCCCAGTTCCAGCTCTGGCCGGCACTGGCATTCAGGTTCGGCAGTCGTGCCCATTTGGCTGTATTTACTTCGACAGCACTCTGTTCGGCAGCGTTGGCTGTCTGGCGGATACTGATGTTATGCTCGATGGCATAGTCTATGCATTGGCGTAAAGACCATCGTTCCTGCGCCTGCACTGAGATACTGCCGAATATTGCGAGGTATAAGAATATCTTTTTATTCATATCGTATATCTTTTTAAGCTATTCCGTTTGTTAATCCTTTTTCTCTGCACCGCGAATCTTATCCTGGGCACTGATACCGCTTTTGATGGCAATCTTTATGCCGTCACTCATGCCGACCTGGATGGGGCGGCGTTCGAACTTCTGTACCGGTACGCTGTCCGTCATTACGTATACAAAGGTGCTGTCACCATTGAATTCAATGGTACTTTCCGGTACGGCAAGCGTTTTCTGGGCACGGTCCAATACGATTTCTGCGTTGGCAGAATAGCCGGAACGTATCTGTACGCTGTCCGGTGCGGCAATGGCAGCTTTGATTTCAAACTGGTTGGCACCGTTTTCTTCCACACCCTTCGGAGATATGTATTCCAGTGTGGCATCGAACGAAAGATTCTGCAGGGCGCCGATTGTTAGTTTCACCGGCATGCCTTCGTGCACACGGCCCACTTCCGTTTCGTCAATGTTGCCGCGGAAAATCAAATCGTTCATGTTGGCAACGGTAGCGATGGTGGTTCCGTCATTGAAAGTGTTACTCATGATAACCGAGTTACCGACTTTGATGGGTACATCCAGAATCAGACCGGTAATGGTGGAACGGATCAGGGTACTACTGAAAGAGGCGCTGTTCTTGGTGATGCCTTCCTTTACAATTTCCAGGTTATCTTTTGCTGTCTGCAGTTCCTCGCGTGCCTGCTTCACGCTTACTTCCCCTTTTTCGTACTCTTCAGCGCTGATAAGCTTGTCGTTGTACAGTTTCTGGGTACGGGCGAAATCCGTTTCGGCTTGGGCAGCGTTGATTTCCGCCAATCGTACGCGGCTTTCGGCAGAGTTCAATTGTCCCAGTTCGGGTATCACCTTTACTTTGGCAAGCACTTCCCCTTGCTTCACACTTTGTCCTGCTTCCTTGTATACTTCGGCAATGATACCGGAAATCTGCGGCTTGATAAGGACTTCATCTCTCGGTTCCACTTTGCCGGTGGCTACGGTAGTCTTTTCAAGGTCTGTCACTTCCGGAACTATCGTTTCGTATACTGTTACTTTAGGTTGGGACTTCTGGTACAGAAAAACGAATGTCCAAATGAATAAGGCAGCAATTACTACCAATAATGCGATTTTCAGAAACTTCTTTGTTTTCATCTTATATTTACGATTTAATTATTTACGATTGATATAGCCATTATTTCATGGCTTACGGTTAGTGGTCTCTCTATAAGTTTATTCATCCCTGATGGCTTCAATTGGCTTGATTGCCATGGCGCGATAGGCAGGTGCCAGTCCGGCAAGCACTCCTAATGCGATGAGGAGGATGCAGGTTCCGATAGCCAGTCCGAATGAAACCTGGTAGTGGGTTTTGATAACTCCAGGGTCATTGGCGGCCTTTTCAAGTATTTGCAGTACAAATACGGCAAAAGAAATACCTGCCATACCCGCTATAGTGGTCAGCACCATGCTTTCCGAAAGAATTTGTTGCAGAATGTCTTTAGGACGGGCACCTATGGCACGGCGTATGCCTATTTCCGTTGTGCGCTCCTTGACGGTTACCATCATGATATTCGATACGCCGATAGCTCCGGCAAACAGCGTCCCCAAACCTACCATCCAGATTAGAAAGCGCACTCCAATCATCAGGTTGTCCATCATGGAGAACATAGCTTCCGCATTCAGAAGCATGACGGCTTGTTTGTCATCGGGAGCAATGTAGTGCGCTGCTTTTACAAGACGTTCCACTTCGGGCTGCACGTCTTTCACTTTTACTCCCGGTTTCATGATGAAACATACTACATGCAGTTTCTTTCCGAGGTTGTAGGTCTGTTGCATGGTGGAAAAAGGCAATGTAATGGCTTCAGAGGCCTGCCCTTGTATATTGACATTGCCTTCGGATGAACACATTCCGATAACCCGGTAATAGATACCATTTACCCGGACATATTTGCCGCAGGGGTCTTCACCGGGTTTGAAGAGGCTTTCATAAACACGTTTGCCGATTACACACACTTTACGCGACTCTTTAATGTCGACATCATTGATGAAACGTCCATAGGTCATCTCTTGATGTTCTATCTGTTCATATTCGGGATACAAGCCTTTCACACTACAGTCGTACTTGTTGTCTCCGTAGACAGCCACTTGTCCCCATAAGGCAATGGAAGGCGTGGCAAGCGCCACACCGTCCACATTGCGTACACGGTCCACATCTTCCATCTCCAAATCCCACCATCGTCCTTTGCGAAAACCTTTATAAGCCTCGCTTGTCTTTTGTGCAGCGATAAAGCCCGAGTTGGTTGCAAATCCTTCGAACTGGGATTTTAGTTCTTCCTGCATGCCCTGGCCGCCACCGATAAGCGCCACCAGCATAAAGATACCCCAGAATACGCCGAACGCCGTAAGCAGGCTTCTCGTTTTGTTCCTTGTTATTGTGATGAGGATTTCCTCACACGTATCTATGTCTATTCTCATAATCTTTAATCTGCTCTAAGTGCTTCAATAGGACTGATACTTACCGCTTTCTTAGCCGGGAAGAACCCAGCCAACGTACCCGCTATGATAAGGGTCAGGGTAGCTTGGATAGCAATACTGAGGTCTACGGTGGGATCGGAGAACATGGTCTGCTGGAACATGCCGGCATCCATCGTCTGGCTACCGAAAGCAGAGTTCATCCATTCCGTCACCCCGATGCCTGCCACCATACCGATATAACCGAATAGCGTAGTGATAGTCACGCTTTCCACAATAATCAGCCAAAGGATGGAGAAAGGTTTTGCTCCCAATGCCTTACGGATACCAAATTCCCGGGTACGTTCTTTCACGGTAATCAGCATTATGTTCGACACGCCGACAATCCCACTCAACAGTGTAAAGATACCGATAACCCAGATTGCAGTCCGGAGGATACCCATTGCATTCTGTGTCTGCAGATAGTTGGTGAAACGATTCCATATCCATATGGCGCTCTCATCCGTGGGGTCAAAGCGGTGATTGGTGGCAATAGCCTTGCGGTATTCTTTTTCAAAGGCTTCGTTACTTTCTATGCTGTGCAGGTTCTTGGTTGTAAAGATGATGTTATTCAGCTTGTCTCCTTTATTATAGATGGTCTGCAAGGTGGAGAAGGGGATATACGCTTCGTTTGCCTCGCGGTCTCCCTGGTCATTGTAGAGGCCTACTACTTGATAGGCCACTCCACTGGCATTGACAAATTGTCCGATGGGTTCAGTATGCGTTTTTCCGAAAAGGATATCTGCAGATTTCTTATGGAGGATGATGACTTTACGTCGGTCTTTCAGGTCGTTGTAGTTGATGAAACGTCCGTCCGCTGTTTTCACGGTTTCCACTTCGGTGTAGTTGGGATATACGCCCAGCAGAGAGATATTGATATATTCTTGTCCGAAGCTGACGTTTACATTACTTTGACGCACGGTGGCACCGGCACTGATGACATTTTCAGTGAATTGCTTCTCCGTGTCATCCATGTCCCGGTTGTCCAGTTGGACGCGGCGTCCTTCTTTCAGACCGTCGTATGACTTGGTGGTCCAGCCGGGGAAGATGCGGATAGAGTTCAAGGCACGCTCCGACGCATTTTGCTCGAAGGCATGTATGATACCGTTTCCGGCTCCGAGCAGCACGATGAGCATGAAGATTCCCCATGCCACGGCAAAGCCCGTCAGGAATGTACGCAGTTTGTTGCGTTTGATGGTTCCGTATATTTCTTGCCAAAGGTCTATCATTGATAATTAAAAATTAAGAATTAAAAATTAAAGGGGGAGGGGGCTCTTCCTTTATTATTTCATGAATCCGTCTTTTCCGAACGGGCTTGCATCGTGGTTCAGATTCGTCTCGATGCTACCTATGATACCGTCTTTGATATGGATAATCTTGTCCGTCTGGTTGGCAACACCGCTTTCGTGGGTCACGACTACGATGGTCATGCCCGTATCGTGCAGTTCCTTTAGAATCTGCATCACCTCTACGGAAGTCTTGCTGTCGAGCGCGCCGGTAGGTTCATCGGCAAGGATAATCTGCGGTTGGGTAATGAGGGCACGGGCGATGGCTACACGTTGTTTCTGTCCACCGGACATCTCATTTGGCATGTGGTGTGCCCACTCTTTCAGCCCCAGGCGGTCCAGATATTCCAGTGCCAGCGCATTACGTTTGCGGCGGCTCACTCCTTGATAAAAGAGAGGAAGCGCCACATTCTCCACTGCATTCTTGAAGGAAATGAGATTGAAGGACTGGAAGATGAAACCAATCATACGGTTGCGGTACTCGGCTGCCTTCGTTTCGCTGAGGTTCTTGATGAGGGTACCGTTCAGATAATATTCCCCCGTGTCGTAACTATCCAGAATACCCAGTATATTGAGTAAAGTGGACTTTCCCGAACCCGATGAGCCCATGATGGAAACAAATTCGCCTTTCTGAATGTCGAGGTTGATACCTTTGAGCACATGCAGCGGTGCTCCGTTGTTGTAGGTCTTGTTAATGTCTTTTAGTTGTATCACTGTTTTCCCTGTTTATTGCTTTACTCTTATTAATTTTCACTATTAGACGCAGCAATGCTACGAAAAGTTGCAAAAGTTGCAAACTTTTTTAAAAAAAGATTTTGCAGTGTCGTTTTTCTTTGTGATTTTTGTAACCATGAATGTGATTAACTAACCCTTTAAACAAAAGTAATATCATGAATTCAAACATGGAAAAGCCCTATGTAGTGGGCATTGACATAGGCGGAACAAACACCGTCTTTGGTATTGTAGACGCACGCGGAACTATTATTGCAAGCAGTTCCATCAAAACCGGAGCTTATGAGGACGTCAATGATTACGTAGACGAAGTTTGCAAGAATCTGTTGCCGCTCATTATTGCCAACGGTGGAGTAGACAAGATAAAAGGTATCGGTATCGGTGCTCCTAACGGAAACTATTACAGCGGTACTATTGAGTTTGCCCCGAACCTTCCCTGGAAGGGTGTAATTCCTTTGGCTGCCATGTTTGAAGAGCGCTTGGGTATCCCTACCGCTTTGACAAACGACGCCAATGCTGCCGGTATCGGTGAAATGACTTACGGTGCGGCTCGTGGTATGAAAGACTTTATCATGATAACTCTTGGCACCGGTGTAGGTAGCGGTATCGTTATTAACGGTCAGATGGTATATGGCCATGACGGTTTTGCCGGAGAGTTGGGACATACTATTATCCGTCGTGAAAACGGACGTCTCTGCGGATGCGGACGTCACGGCTGTCTGGAAACTTATTGTTCGGCTACGGGTGTGGCGCGTTCTGCACGTGAGTTCTTGACCAAGAGTACCGAACCGAGTTTGTTGCGCGACATTCCGGCAGAAAACATTACTTCCAAGGATGTGTATGATGCAGCGGTGAAGGGTGACAAGATTGCTCAAGACATCTTTGAGTTTACCGGAACCATCTTGGGTGAGGCTTTGGCTGACTTCATCGCTTTCTCCAGTCCGGAAGCTATCGTGTTGTTCGGTGGTCTGGCAAAAGCGGGAGACTATATCTTCAAGCCTATCCAGAAAGCTATTGACGACAATGTATTGAATATCTACAAAGGTAAGACCAAGTTGCTGGCTTCCGAGTTGAAGGACTCTGATGCTGCAGTGCTGGGTGCCAGTGCGTTGGGCTGGGAGCTGAGAGATATCAAGTAATCAATATTAGGGAAACTGATAAAGGAGGGGATATGTCAAAACTCCCCTTCTATCGAAGTCACCCTCGCTACACCTATCTGTGGCGAGGGTGATTTTTAGTTTATGAGAGTTTCGACACACCTTTTTTTCTTTGGTGGCACATATTCCTCAGCAATAAAGTTATGTCACAAGTTGCTTCCACACTTCCACCCATTCTCTGTATCCCTTTATTCATTGGGGTTGCGGATGCTGTGGAAGCAACTTGAAAAGGTGGAAGCAACTTTTGCTTCCACCTTAAATTTACGCCAAATAATCTATTAATGTCTTGTAGTACAATAAATTAATAGGATATGGGGCAATTTGCCAATATCGTGTAAACAAGCTATTGGTTTCCTGCAAACACGGTATTAACTTCGTAAAAGCCCGTGCGATAATAGGTGGAAGTCAGGCTTTTGGTATGGATAAGATAGGTATTCAGTATAGGCAAGCTATGCATATGAGAGCTGTTTAACGGCCGTGAGGCGTTCGCCTAACGGCCATAAAGCGCTTTGTTGACGGTCGTTAGCAGAGCGCCTCACGGCCGTTGGGCGCTGATAAACTAACATATCAGCAAGAAGGAAGGCTTATGTGAAAGGAAAGGAGCGCAGGCTTACAATGTTTTGAATGAGGGAGTAGCAGTAGAGTATCGCATGGTGTGTATGCCTATTGTGTATATCACTAAAAAAGGGAAACCGACATTGTCAGTTTCCCTTTTTTATTTCGAAATAGGAGTCTGGAATTAACCGTTAACTCTTTTTTCTTTGATTCTTGCTTTCTTACCGGTAAGAGCGCGCAGGTAGTACAGTTTAGCGCGACGAACTTTACCCACTTTGTTCACTTCGATGCTGTCGATAGCCGGTGATTCAATCGGGAAAATACGTTCTACGCCTATGGTTCCTGACATCTTACGTACTGTAAAACGCTTCTTGTCTCCATGTCCGGCAATCTTGATAACAACACCACGGTACAGCTGTACACGTTCCTTGTTACCCTCGACAATACGATATGCTACTGTTACAGTGTCACCTGCCTTGAAGCTCGGGTGCTGTTTTCCGGTAGCAAATGCTTCTTCTGCAATTTTAATTAAATCCATTGTTTTTATTATTAAATTGTTTCATCGTTACAACGCAACATACCAGGCTTCTCTCTTGGTGTCCTGACAGCGATTGCGCGAAAGCGGTGCAAAGGAACGAATTATTTGCCAGATACACAAGTGCTTCAAGCTTTTTTTCGCCAGTTGGGATGATTTTTGAGCGTTTCATTCTGCTAAACGCAAGTCTAAATAATCGGTTAATTGTGTGGCTCAGTCGCAAAAGAAAAGTATATTTGTAGCAATTTAAAACTAAATGAATATGAAGAAACAAACTTTCAGTCTCCTTTCGGGGGCAGTGTTGGCGGTTGCGCTTCTATTGGTTTCCTGCCATTCTTCCTACGAAGTAACCAAGGTAGAGGGAGGCAGAATTCCCATGAACTCTGTCTGGGACGCCGAGCCGGATGCCGAAGCTGTGGCTCTGCTGGCGCCTTACAAAGCCCGGATGGACAGCATTATGTATCATGTGGTGGGAACCGCAGAAATGTCGATGGACAGATTCCGGCCCGAAAGCCTTTTATCCAATCTGATTGCAGATGTACTGCGTGAGGCTGCGGTGGAAGTGCTGGGCAAACCGGCCGATATGGGGCTAATCAATATCGGTGGAATCCGGAACTCCCTGACGGAAGGAGACATCACTACCGAAAACATCTATGAGATATTGCCTTTTGAGAATTCGCTCTGTGTGCTGACGATGAAAGGCTCTGCCATGAAGCACTTGTTTGAAAACATTGCGGTGAGACTTGGTGAAGGGGTGAGTGGTATACAGTTGGAAATCAGCAAGGATGGCAAGCTGCTCCAGGCTTCCATTGCCGGCAAGCCGGTGGAGGATGACCGTGACTATACGGTTGCCACGATTGATTATCTGGCTGATGGAAACGATGGAATGACGGCTTTCCTGCAGGCGGATAAAAGGGAGTGCCCGGATAGGGCTACACTGCGCGGTCTGTTCATGAAGTATGTGGAGAAGCAGACGGCAGCCGGCAAGAAGGTGACTTCGCGCATGGAGGGAAGAGTGGTCGTTAAAGAGTAAGCATTAAAAAAACAGAAGTTCTATGAAACATATATATTCCTTGGCAGCCCTGCTGCTTTTCATGCTCCCCGCATCGGCACAACAAGAGGAGCGTGTCATTACTGAAGAACCCCTTTGCCTGGTGTCCACCGATTCTGTATCGTCCGGCCAATCCGGAAAACAACTGTTTATCCTGCATACCAGCGATATGCACAGCCGTATAGAACCCATCAGTGCCGAGGCTGCCGACGAGTATGCCGGGATGGGCGGTGTGGTGCGCCGTGCCGGTTTTGTAAAGCAGTTTCGCGGCAAGCATCCGGATATGTTGCTGCTGGATTGCGGAGACATCTCGCAAGGTACCCCTTATTATAACTTTTTCAAAGGCGAGCTGGAGGTCAAGATGATGAACCTCATGGGCTATGATGCCATGACGATAGGTAATCATGAATTTGATTTCGGACTTGAGAATATGGCGGAATTGTTCCGTATGGCGGATTTTCCCGTGGTCTGTTCCAATTATGACGTGACGGGTACGGTACTCGAAGGGCTGGTGAAGCCTTATATCACCTTGGTGCGCGAAGGGGTGAAAATCGGAATCTTCGGCCTGGCCCCCAAGATGGAAGGGCTGGTGCAGGCGGATAAATGCATAGGCATTGTCTACAACGACCCGATAAAGGTGGCCCAAGAAATGACAGACCTTCTCAGGGAGAAGGAGAATTGCGAGGTTGTGATTTGCATGTCTCATTTGGGTATCCGCAGTGCAAATCCCGAAGGCGCTTCCGACGAGAACCTGGTAGGCAAGACGCGTGGCATTGATGTCATTTTGGGAGGACATTCGCATACTTTTATGGAAAAGCCTGCCGTTTATCTGAATGCGGACGGCAAGAGCGTTCCCGTGCTGCACACCGGAAAGAGTGGCATCTACGTAGGAGAAATGGTACTTACTTTAACTGAAAAATAGCATGATGAAAAGACTCACCCTCCTTTTATGGGTTGCAGGATTGTTTATATTGGGATTATCTTCACTTCACGCCCAGACGGGAGGCCCGTTTCTTCCTTCGGCTGCAGACAACCGGTGCCGGCAATGGGTGGACTCCGTGTTGTCAGGTCTGAATGTACACGAAAAAGTGGGGCAGCTCATCGTTGCCACCATTCCGGCCAGAGCAGACAAGGCCACGAAAAAGCAGATGCGCGAGCTGGTAAAGAAATACAAGGTCGGTGGCTTGCTGTTTTCCGAAGGTACTCCGGAAGAGCAGGCTATCTTGACCAATATGGCCCGGAAGGATGCCAAGATTCCCGTTATGGTTACTTTCGATGGAGAGTGGGGACTGTCAATGAGGCTGAAAGGCGCTCCGGACTATCCCCGTAATGCCGCCTTGGGATGTATCGAGGACAATGGCCTGATTGAAGAATATGGACGTGAGGTGGCCCGCCAGTTCCGCGAATTGGGGGTACACGTCAATTTTGCACCCGATGCGGATGTCAATACGAATCCGCTGAACCCGGTGATACACGTACGCTCCTTTGGCGAGAACCCGCAGCGGGTGGCGGAAAAGGTGGTGGCATACAGCCGTGGGCTCGAAAGCGGGGGCATACTTTCCGTTTGCAAGCATTTCCCCGGGCATGGCGATACGGATGTGGATTCTCATAAGGCGCTTCCCGCCTTGCACTACGACCGTGCACGCCTGGACAGTGTGGAACTTTATCCCTTCAAGGAAATGGTACGTGCCGGATTGGGGGGTGTCATGGTAGGCCATCTGCAAGTGCAGGCGCTGGACCCGGACGGGGTGACTCCTTCTTCCTTGTCGCGGAATGTGGTGACCGGGCTGTTGAAGGATGAACTCGGCTTTAAAGGGCTGGTGTTTACCGATGCCTTGGACATGAAGGGTGTGTCTGCCATTCCGCAGGTAACTACCAAAGCGCTGCTGGCGGGAAATGATATGGTGCTGGTACAGTTCAATACGAAGAATGCGGTGCAGGAGCTGGTAGATGCAGTGGAGTCGGGACAACTGAGTAAGGACGAACTTGATGCCAAGTGCCGCAAGGTATTGATGTACAAGTATATGCTTGGTTTGAGAAACCGCCAGCCGCAACTTCGGGTCAGCGGAATGAGCTATCGCATCAATACGGAGGAAGCGCAGGCGTTGGCTGCCAAGTTGCGCCGTTCGGCAGTGACTGTATTGAACAATTATTTCGATGTCCTCCCGCTGGCACCGGTGGAAGGTGATATTGCCGTGCTCAGCATCGGAGAGAAGGAGGCGGATGCTCCCTTTGTGGAAGCTATGAAAAAGAATGCAGGCATCAGCCATTTCCACTTGCCTTGGAATGCCGATGAGGCTCTCTGGCAGGAAGTGCAGGGGCAGTTGGCTGCTTTCCGTCGCGTGGTTATCAGCATCACCGGTTCGGCTTATGTCAGCGACCGTGATGTGGCCTTTCTGGAAGGCTTGAACCTGCGTGCTCCGCTGGTCTATACTTTTTTTACCTCTTACCGTACATTGCAACCTCTGATGCCCGCACTTGCCAAATCTAGCGCTGTGGTGCTGGCACATTCGGCAGAGACGGATTTGCAGCAATACGTGGTTGATGTTCTTTTTGCCAAAAAGCCGGCCAGTGGCAGAATGTCGATGAGTATCGGTAAACTGTTTCCAGCGGGAACGGGCTGTATGATTGAGCCGGGCATGAAACCGGGGAAGACTGTTCCGGAAGATTACGGCATGAAGTCGTATGTGCTGCAAAGTATCGATGCCGTTGCCCGGAAGGGACTGGAAGCGGGAGCTTATCCCGGTTGCCGCGTGCTGGTGTGGAAAGACGGACTGCCGGTATATGACAAAGGCTTCGGAACCCACTCTGATAAGGATACCACTACTGTCCGTTCTTCGGACCTTTTTGATTTGGCTTCGCTGACCAAGACTACGGCTACGTTGCTTGCCGTCATGAAACTGTATGATGAGGGCAAGATAAAACTGGATGACAAGGTTTCCGCTTATCTGCCCTTCTTGCGCAATGGCAACAAGCGGAACATTACCATCCGCGAACTTTTGTTCCACGAATCGGGGCTTCCTCCCTATATCCGCTTCTACCTGGACATCATAGACCCGAATTCGGTACACGGTCCGTACTCCCAGAGTTGGGTGGACGAGTGGCATCGTACGCAGGTAAGCGAGCATAGCTATTATTGTTCCGATTTTAAGTTCCGGAAAGGGATGGTGTCCGACAAGAATACACCGGTCTATACCCTGCACATGGCAGATGGCATGTGGCTGAACAAGAGTTTCAAGAATTCTATCCTTCAGCGGATAGCCAAGTGCGAGTTGGATGGCAAACGTTATGTTTACAGCGACCTCGGCTTCGTGCTGTTGCAGCAGGTAGTGGAGAAGGTGACGGAGCTGCCGATGGATTTGTACCTTGCCCGTGAGTTCTATGCCCCGATGGGATTGCAACGTACTATGTTTCTGCCTTTGACGAAGTTCACCAAAGCGGAAATCATGCCCACGGCATCCAATGACTTCCTGCGTCGCCAGGATATATGCGGATATGTGCATGACGAGACTGCTGCCTGCATGGGTGGGGTGTCCGGTAATGCAGGACTTTTCTCTACGGCCGAAGAGGTGGCAAAGGTTTATCAAATGTTGCTGAACGGCGGTGAATTCAATGGCAAGCGTTTCTTGAGTGAGGCAACCTGCCGTTTGTTTACGACGGAGAAATCTGCCATCAGCCGTCGCGGTCTGGGATTCGACAAGCCGGATGTATCCATTGTGAAGCGCAGCCCTTGTGCTCCTTCCGCTCCGGAAGCAGTATATGGACATACCGGATTTACCGGTACTTGTGCTTGGGTGGACCCGGAAAACAAGACAGTGTATGTATTCCTCAGCAACCGCTTGTGCCCCAATGTATGGAACACGAAACTGGGTGACATGAATATAAGAAGAGATATCCAGGAATTGATTTATAAAAGTATTATTCCGCAAATCCCCTAAAAACAATCTATCTATAAGGAATGAAGAGAATATACCTGCTTGCCTATATCACTATATTGTGTTGTCTTTGTCCGCTTCTGAAAGCGCAGCTTGGCCCGATGCCGTTTACTCCGGTGCCGCCGAACGACCCTTCGCTTGTACGTCTCTTGAACAGTGACGTGCGGTGCAGGCAGTGGGTGGATTCCGTCATGCAGCGTCTGACTCTGAAAGAACGCATCGGACAACTGTTCATCTATACGATTGCCCCCCAGCAGGACAAGGCCAACAAGGAACTGCTGCGTAAGGTGGTGGAGGACTATAAGGTAGGCGGTCTGTTATTCTCCGGCGGATTGATGCAGAACCAGGTGATGTTGACCAATGAGGCGCAGCGGATGGCGGAAGTTCCGCTGATGATTACCTTTGACGGTGAATGGGGACTGGCTATGCGCCTCCGCGGTACTCCGAACTTTCCGCGAAACATGGTGCTGGGCTGCATACAGAACGATACACTGATTTATGAATATGGGCGCGAAGTGGCCCGCCAATGCCGTGAACTGGGGGTGCAAGTGAATTTTGCTCCTGTAGCGGATGTGAATATCAATCCCAAGAATCCGGTTATCAATACCCGTTCCTTCGGTGAAAGTCCGTTCAATGTGGCGAACAAGGTTGTTGCCTACTCCAAAGGGTTGGAGGATGGTGGTGTACTTTCTGTCAGCAAGCACTTTCCGGGGCATGGGGATACGGATGTGGATTCTCATAAGGCGTTGCCCGTGCTGCCTTTTACCCGTGCCCGTCTGGACAGTATAGAGCTTTATCCTTTCAGAAAAGCCATTCGTGCCGGATTGGGAGGAATGATGGTGGGGCACTTGGAGGTGCCTACCATAGAGCCGCAAAAGGGGCTCCCGTCTTCGCTTTCGCGTAAGGTAGTTTCCGGTCTGTTGGTGAATGACCTCGGCTTTCAGGGGCTTGTCTTTACAGATGCCCTTGCCATGAAAGGGGTATCGGGCAATGAAAGCATCTGTTTGCAGGCGCTGAAAGCCGGCAATGATTTGCTGCTTGTCCCCCGGCGTATTAAGGAAGAAGTGGAGGCTGTGCTTGCCGCTGTGAAAAAAGGGGAGCTGACAGAGAAAGAGATAGAGGCGAAATGCCGTAAAGTACTGAAATATAAATATGCCCTTGGGTTGGAAAAGAAACCCCATGTACAGCTTTCAGGTTTGGGGACCCGCATCAATACTCCGAAAACGCGTGATTTGATGCGCCGGCTGAACTTGGCGGCCATCACTGTGCTGGATAACCGGGACGAGGTACTTCCGCTGGACCCTTCCATCGGTGAAGTTGCCGTGCTCAATGTGGGAGAAGCGCAGGAAATCCAGCCGTTCCTCAAGGAACTGTCGCAGTATACCCGTCCTGTGGAGTTCCATTTGGGCAAGAATCTGCCGGAGGCTGACGGGAACCGTTTGAGGAATGCGCTGGCCAAGTACAAACGTATTCTGGTCTGTGTCACCGAACACCGTTTGACGCCCTATCAGAATTTCTTTGCAAAGTTCGCTCCTGACGTACCGGTGGTTTATCTGTTCTTTATTCCTGGCAAGCAGGTATTGCAGATAAAACAAGGGGACGCTGCTGCTGAAGCGGTGATTTTGGCACACTCCTCCAACGAGGAGGTACAGCGGCAGGTTGCCCGGATTGTTTATGGCAGCGCTTGTTCAGAGGGACGCTTGTCTGCCAGTATCGGTAGTCGGTTTGCTGCCGGTGCGGGAGTGACGCTGACTCCTCAAAGCGCCCCCCGCTTTGTACCCGAAGAGCATGGTATGAATTCCCGTCTGCTGGCTGAAATAGACAAGATAGCTGAAGAAGGCATTCGTGAAGGGGCTTACCCCGGTTGCCAGGTGGTGGTGCTGAAGGATGGTAGGGAGATGTATAATAAAGCTTTCGGTACCCACGTCTGGAACGAGGCCGGAAGCAAGGCGCTTCCCGTAAAGAAGACGGATGTATACGACATCGCTTCGCTGACAAAGACCACAGCCACGCTGCTTGCTGTGATGAAGTTGTACGATGGCGGACGCCTCAATCTTACAGACCGGGTGTCGGATTATCTGCCTTTCCTACAGGATACGGACAAGAAGAATATTACGGTACGCGAACTGCTGATGCATGAATCCGGTCTACCTTCTACCTTGCTATTCTATCAGGAAGCGATTGATGAAGAGAGCTACACCGGCACTTTGTTCAAGGCACGTCCCGATGCCCGGCATTCCGCACGCATCGGACGGCAGACTTGGGCGAACCCTAAGTTCCGCTTCCGTCAGGGACTGACGTCGAAGGTGCAGACACCGGAATATACGATGCAAGTGTCCGACAGCCTTTGGCTGAACCGTTCCTTCAAGCAAGAGTACTTGCAGAAGATTGTGGATACTTCGCTTAGAGATAAACGTTACCGTTATAGTTGTGTGGGCTTTATCTTGTTGCAGCAGTTGGTCGAGGCGCGCACCGGCATGTCTATGGACGAATATCTGGCCAAGGAATTCTATACTCCGATGGGATTGGAGCGTACGGGGTATCTTCCTCTGCGCTTCTTGAAGAAGGAAGATATTGTACCTTCATCAACAGATCCTTTCTTGCGTAAGACTACCTTGCAAGGATTTGTACATGATGAATCTGCAGCTTTTCAGGGCGGCGTTTCCGGTAATGCCGGGCTGTTCTCCACTGCCGGAGAAGTGGCAAAAGTCTATCAGATGTTGCTGAATGGGGGTGAACTGGACGGTAAGCGCTATTTGAGCAAGGAGACTTGCAGGGTATTTACTACCACCGTCTCAAGGATAAGCCGCCGGGGGCTGGGATTTGATAAGCCCGACCGGCGTAATCCCCAGAAGAGTCCCTGCGCAGAGTCTGCCCCTGCTTCTGTCTACGGTCATACCGGTTTCACGGGTACTTGCGCCTGGACAGACCCGGAGAACGGCTTGGTTTATGTCTTTTTGAGCAACCGCACCTATCCGGATGTGTGGAATAACAAGTTGATGAGGCTGGATATAAGGATGAGGATTCAGGAGGCGGTATATAAGGCGATGCTGAGAGGAAAAAAATAATTGGTACAAATTAAAAAGAGCCTCCCTTGCTCACGCAGGAAAGGCTCTTTTCTTCTTCAATTTTGAAACAATTAAATTCTATCTGTTAAGCTTTAAGTGTGTGTCTTATCAGAACGCAATACCTACGCGCAGACCGAAATTGCTCAAACCGTCTACGCTGTACGTAAAGAGGTCACCTTTGTTCGTACCGTAGCTGTAATAGGCTGCGAAATGCAAGCCCGGTCCATAAGCCCAAGGATACACATTGAAACCAATTTCAGGAGATACATAGAAACCCCATGTATCTTTGTTGGCTTCGAATACGTTGAAAGTTGACTTCAACTGTGCATATTCAGCACCCAGTTTTACACCGGCATACGGCTGGAATGCACCTCCACGGTTCCATACATAGCGGGAGGCCAGCCCGAAAGGCAACTGGAATGCAGTGTGCTGCTGGTCGGTATTCAGACTGCCGCCTTCGCCTACGGGAAGTGTCTGCCGACCGAAATACTCATGGTTGCTATGGTAGTTCAAGAAAGCTCCCAATGCAAAATTGTCTGTCAGGAAGTAACCGCCTTCAAAATTCATACCCCAGCCGCTTGATTTGTCGGCGAAGTTGTTGCTGAGAGGAAAGTTATATTGCCAGTCGATATTGGCATAACCGTTATCGGTCATCTGTGCCTTCGTCGGTAGGGCGAAGACGAGAGCAAGAGCGGTAACCGCAAATACTCTCAAGGAAAGATATTTTATTGTTTTCATACTTTGTTCTTGTTTTTTGGTTCAATGGCAACTTCCCAGTCCGGAAAGGATGCTGCCGTATTATTCTTGTTACCTTAATATTGGGTAACCCGTCATTTGTCACTTATAGCTCGTAGCTTGTCACTACTTGTTAGTCAGGTAAGTTGATTGAGTGAAAGCTTGGTTCACACCTTGCACGGCAAGTTTGGTATTGACAGAAGTAGAACCACTCAGCAAGCCGCTCATATAGCTGGTCCACAGAACAGGAAGTTTCTCGCTCTGGCCTTGCGGCGCCTCCAGATTCAACAATTCGCTGATAAAGGAACCGGTGCTGTAGGAATAGTTCACGGCATAGGGATAATACCATCCGCCCCAGTTGCCCCAGTAAGGAGCATCCCAGTAGCCTGGATAGTTCCACCACCATTCGGGACGTCCGTAGTCGGTGAAGTAATAGGTACTTCTGACATAGCTTACCTGCAAGCCAAGGTCGGCTTCTTCCCGGTCATCCACACGGATGTAGCCGCGGCTATTCATGTTAGTGACATAAGCGTTGAGAATTTCCTGGGCATTCTCATCTTTCCAGTATTCGGCGTTTTCCTTATCACCGATGACCAGAATGCTGTCCGGCAAGTAATAAGTTTCGAAGGTTTTGAAATCCGCCTTCTTGTCATAGTTGGTATAAACCAGATAATTATTGTCCAGCTTATCCATGTCAGGGTCTTTTTCGCAAGATGCAAGCGTCACTGCAAAGACCGCTAATAATAGGGGAATAAATTTCTTCATACTTTTATAATTGTTTAGGTTTAATATAAATTCCTGCCCTATGGTACCTTAGGCTTTTGTGAGAAAAAACAAGATAGGATATAAAAGGTTCACGTAGAGGTATGTTAAAAGTGATAAAGGAATAGGGTGACAGCACTTTTAACGTAACTGTCACCCTATTGCACTTATCATGTCATTACTTTATCCCCCTGTCATCTTTTCCATATCCGTGCTGTCCATCCTCCTCCGGGTGCCATGTGTATGTTCAGCTTGTCCCCCGAGGTCACGGTGCGTACTTCTTTCTTGTAGTCGGTTGCTTCCCGGTCGGCATTGATGCCGTCGGAAAAGATTTCGGCTTCGTAACTTCCTTCTCCGAGGAAGGAAAGGTCGATGGTACAGTCGCGTGGTGTCCAGTCGGTCATGGAGGCGACGTACCAGACGTCTCCCTTGCGGCGTGCCAGTGTAAGGTATTCACCTACTTCACCGTCCAGTGCCACGGTCTCGTCGAAAACGGTAGGCACTTTGGCAATGAAGTCCGTGCATTCCTGCTCCTTCATATATTTGCTGGGGCTGTCGGCAAGCATTTGCAGCGGGGCTTCGAAGAGGGTGTATATCGCCATCTGGTGGACGCGCGTACCCTGGCTCATCGGATGGTCGTTGACGGCACGGAAGGTTTCGCGGGTTGCGTTCATCATGGCTCCCGGTGTGTAGTCCATCGGGCCGACAAGCATGCGCAGGTAGGGAGCAGTCACGTCATAGCGTGGGAAGTTGTGGAGGGGGGCTCCGTTCACTATCGGTTCCCATTTGGCGTTCTCCAATCCCTTTACACCTTCAAAGTTCAAGACGTTGGGATAGGTGCGCTGTATACCGTATGGCTTGAGGCCATGCAGGTCCAATACCAGGCGGTGCTCGGCGGCGTAGGCTACAATGCGTTCTACGGACTGTACCAGTGGCTGGTCGTCACGGTCGAAGAAGTCTATCTTGAAGCCCTTGATACCCATCTGTGCATAGTGGCTGAATGCGGCTTCCGTATCTTTGGCAGAATTTCGCCAGCTTGCCCAGAGAATGATGCCGACGCCCTTCTGGTTTCCGTAGGCTACCAGTTCCTTTAAATCGATATCCGGATTCAGGTCTTTCAATAAGGATTCGTTTCCGCTCCAGCCGTCATCGATGATGATATATTCCAGGTTGTTGTCGGCGGCAAAGTCGATGAATGCCTTATAAGTCGGGGTGTTCATGCCGGCTTTGAAGTCTACGCCAGTCAAGTTGCAGGTGTTCCACCAGTCCCAAGCCACTTTGCCGGGTTTAATCCAGGAAATGTCTTTGATGCGGCAGGCGGGGGCAAGACGCTGTGCCATGTCATTGTCGGCAAGCTGCGTGTCCTTTTCGGTGACGAGCACCACACGCCAGGGGAGCTCCTGCTTGGCACAACGGGCGATGTAGTCTGCACGTTTTGTCGGTATCAGGTTCAGCCGGTTGTGTCCGCCGATTGTTTCTTCCAGCGGATAGGGGGCAAATGCTGCCTGCACTCCTTGACGTGTCTGGGGATTTGCAGTGAGGAACATGCCGGGATAGTTTTCCAATCCGGCTTCCATGATAACGGCTTTCTTTCCTCCGTCCAGGCAAACCATCAGTGGGGTGATGGAGAGTGAGTCGGTGTGCATTTTGGACAACGGGGCTTCGTCGTAGTAAGACTCGAAAGAGAAGCAATAGCGCTCACCGTTGCGGTTGTCGTTTATGTAAGGTACAAATGCCTGGTAATCCTTGTCGAAATTGAAGTCCGCAGTTTCGTTGAGGACGATAAACGGCTTGTTCTGTTCGGAAATGAAGCGATAGGCAGCGCCGTCATCGTATGCGCGGAACTGTACGCTGTAGCCTCCGCGGCATTTCAGTGTCAGCTGGTTGTAGACATCCTTCACACTTGCTTTTTTATAGAGGGGAGTGGGGAAGGAGGACTCCACGGACTTGCGTTCTGCACGGATTACTTTTACATTTTTACCGAAAGTTATTGCTTTCTTGGCTGATTTTTCATCTCTGCCTTGCAGGGCGATGGCAGAGGGTTGCAGCACCGTGGTTCCGTCGTGTGCTATCTGCCAGGTGAGGGCTTCTCCGGCATCTACCGTAACGGATAGTTTTCCGTTGGGTGATGCAAGTTGGTATTGCTGTGCACGGACCGTGCCCAAGCAAAGGAATAATAAACAAAAGGTTTGAATAAGGAGGCTTTTCATGTTGATTTATTTTTGAATGATTTTCTTTATCTTCTCCAGTTCCTCGGCAGAGAAGTCTGTATTTTCAGTCGCTTTCAAGTTATCTGCCAGTTGGGCAACGGAGCTCGCTCCGATGATGACGCTTGTCACCAGGTCGTCCTTCAACAGCCAGGCAAGTGACATCTCGGCAAGGGTTTGCCCGCGTGAGGCAGCAACTTCGTTGAGTGCCTTGATTTTTTGCAGCGTCTCGTCGGTCAGTGCTTCTTTCTTCAGGAAAGCCCCCTTTGCCATGCGCGAATCTTCGGGAATACCATTCAGGTAGCGGTTGGTCAGCAGGCCCTGCGCCAGCGGGGAGAAGGCGATGAAGCCGGTTCCGTTCCCTTTGGCTTGCTGCAGGATACCTTCTTCTTCCGGTTCGCGGTTGAAGAGATTGTATCTGCCTTGATAGAGCAGGCAGTGTACATCCCGTTCTTCCAGGTATTTGTAGGCAAACTCGGCCGCCTCTTTGGGATATTTGGAGATTCCTACATAGAGTGCTTTGCCTTGCCGTACGATATCAACCAGTGCTTGCAGGGTCTCTTCAAGCGGAGTATCCGGGTCGTAGCGGTGGGAGTAGAAGATGTCCACATACTCCAGGTTCATCCGTTTCAGACTTTGGTTGAGGCTGCTCATCAGGTACTTGCGTGAGCCCCACTCCCCGTAGGGGCCGGGCCACATGTCGTGTCCGGCCTTGGTGGAGATGAACAGTTCGTCCCGATAGGGCATGAAGGATTTCTTCATAATCATTCCGAAAGTCTCTTCGGCGGAACCGTAGGAAGGACCGTAATTGTTGGCGAGGTCGAAATGCGTGATTCCACGGTCGAAGGCATAGTGCGCCATGGCCTGGGAATTGGCAAATGTGTTCATGTCGCCGAAGTTGTGCCACAATCCGAGTGATATTTCCGGCAGCAGGATGCCGCTTTGCCCGCAACGGCGGAATTTCATGCCGTTGTCATAGCGTTCGGGCGCTGGAGAATAAATAGGGTTTATCATGATATTGTATTTTGTGGGTTATCCCATTATTACTTCTACTGTATGCGTGCCCGGCAGATGGTTCACCACATTGCCTTCTATCGGCTGGCCGTCTACTGTGACGGACTTGATGCCTTTGCACACACCATCGGGATTCTTCACGGTAATATGATATTCTGCCCCGCGGAACCTACGCTTCACGTTGAAGCCTTTCCAGCCTGCCGGGATACAAGGATTGATTTCCAGACCTTCATACGAAGGCTTGATGCCGAGTATGAATTGCGTGATGGCATACCACATCCAGGCAGCCGTTCCAGTCAGCCAGCTGTTCTTGCCTTCACCAGGGCGGGCGGCGTCCTTGCCGGCCACCATCTGGCAGCATACGTAAGGTTCTACTTTATGCAGGGCACTGTGCTCTTCGGTGTACGACGGGCATATCTTGCGGAAATACTCCCAGGAACGGTCACCCCGTCCCAGTACGGTTTCTCCGATGATGACCCACGGGTTGTTGTGGCAGAAGATACCTGCGTTCTCCTTGTAGCCGGCGGGATAGGTGGAGATTTCTCCATACTCCACAACATAGCGGGTGAAGGGTGGATTGTTGAGTACAATACCGTGCTCGCAGTCCAGGCGTTCCTTTACGGAGTCCAGCGCTTTTTTTACCATGCCTTCTTCCAGTCCGATGCCTGCCATGGTGCACCAGCCTTGCGATTCGATGAAGATTTGTCCTTCTTCGTTCTCTTTGGAGCCTACCTTGTGGCCGAAGTAATCGTAGGCGCGCAGATACCAGTCTCCGTCCCAGCCGTGTTTTTTTACGGCTTCCACCATATTGTCTATGTAGGTTTGCGCTCTGTTTGCTTCGTCGTCTTTACCCAGGCGGCGGCACAGCTCCACGTAGTCGCGTCCGCATACCACGAACAAGCCGGCAATCATCAGCGATTCTGCCTGGCTGCCTTCCGTCTGGTTTTCCGTGGTCTGGAAGGATTCATTCGGATCCCAGGAGAAGCAGTTCAGGTTCAGGCAGTCGTTCCAGTCGGCACGGCCGATGAGGGGCAACATGTGGGGGCCGAGGTTCTCGATGACGTGGTTGAAGGAGACGCGCAGGTGCTCGAACAGAGACACTTCCGAACCTTCTTTGTTGTCGAAGGGGACGGGCTCATCCAGGATACTGAAGTCTCCCGATTCCTTGATGTATGCCACCGTACCGAAGATAAGCCACATGGGGTCATCGTTGAAGCCGCCGCCGATGTCGTTGTTGCCGCGTTTGGTCAGCGGTTGGTATTGGTGGTAGCATCCTCCGTCGGGGAATTGGGTAGAAGCTATGTCGATGATTCGTTCGCGGGCTCGTTCCGGTATCTGATGCACGAAGCCCACGAGGTCCTGGTTGGAGTCGCGGAAACCCATTCCACGACCGATGCCGCTCTCGAAGAAAGAGGCGGAACGGGACATGTTGAAGGTAATCATGCACTGATACTGGTTCCAGATGTTCACCATGCGATCCAGTTTTTCTTCGTCGGTCTTCACGACGTAGATGTCCAGCAGGCGGTCCCAGTAGGCTTTCAGTTCGGCAAAGGCAGCATCTACTTTGGCGGTAGTGTCGAAGGCCGAAATCATCGCCTTAGCCTTTACCTTATTTATAATAGGTGAAGAGGGTACACTCTGCTTGAACGCTTCATGCAGAGATTCTTCACGTTCCTCGAACTTTGCCTCCTGCTTGTTTTCCACATAGCCCAGCAGGAAGATGAAGTCGCGGCTTTCGCCGGGTTGCAGTTCTACTTCCAGATAGTGCGAGGCGATGGGACTCCAACCGTGGGCAATGCTGTTGCCCGGTCTGCCTTCTACTACCCGTTCCGGGTCGGCAAACTCGTTGTAGAGTCCCACGAATGTTTCGCGGTCGGTATCGAAACCGTCTACGGGTGTATTGACACTGTAGAAGGCGTAGTGATTGCGGCGTTCCTTGTATTCCGTCTTGTGGTAGATGACAGACCCGTCCACTTCCACCTCTCCCGTGGAGAAGTTACGCTGGAAGTTCTCCATGTCCGTAGCGGCATTCCACAAGCACCATTCGGCAAAGGAGAATAGTTTGAGTTTTCTCACTTTGGCAGAAGTATTCCGCAAGGTCAGCTTCTGCACCTCTCCCCAGGTCTTCAGTGGGACGAAGAAGAGCAGGCTGGCTTCGATGCCGTCTTTGGATCCGGTGATGCGGGTGTAGCTCATGCCGTGGCGACACTCGTAACTGTCGAGTGCAGTCTTGCAGGGCTTCCAGGTGGGAGACCATACGTTGCCGCCTTCATTGATGTAGAAGTAGCGTCCCCCGTTGTCCATCGGCACGTTGTTGTAGCGGTAGCGGGTGATGCGGCGGAACTTGGCGTCCTTGTAGAAGGAATAGCCTCCGGCAGTATTGGAGATGAGTGAGAAGAAATCTTCATTGCCCAGGTAGTTAATCCATGGCCAAGGTGTCTTGGGGTCGGTAATGACGTATTCGCGGTTGTCGTCATCGAAATATCCGAATCTTTTGTCTTGCATATTATTTCTTGTATTTAGTTTGATACATTCTTCATTAGTTGTGCCATCCGGCCATTTTCCCGGAAGCACGCTTCAAATTTAAAAACTTTTCTCCTATCACCCTTGTTTGCCCGGCGTGTTTTTTCCCCTCGGAAACATGAAGTACCGGAAAATGATACAAAAGTATCACCGCACGAATCTTTTTCGCTCTATCTTTGTAAACACATTTTATGATTAACCGATATGAAACACTTATTCGCATTTCTGTTCCTTCTTGGAATTACCTTTTCTCTTTCTGCCCAATCCGTCCGCGAACGTATTTTGCTGGACGACGGCTGGCAGTTTGCTTTTGGCAATGCTTCCTCACCGGAGAAAGACTTCGGCTGCGGAACGGAGTACTTCAACTATCTGACCAAGGCAGCCTCTATCCATAATGAGGGCCCTTACTCCCCCAAGTTCAATCCGGAGAAGTGGGGTGTGGACTGGAAGACGGTCAATCTTCCGCATGACTGGGTGGTTGATTTGCCTTATGCCAAAGAGGCGAGCCACAGTCATGGCTATAAAGCCGTCGGCTATAAATTCCCCGAAAACTCTGTGGGATGGTATCGGAAAAGTATCACTGTTCCGCAAGAGGACCTCGGCAAGCATCTTTATCTTCAGTTCGACGGTATCTTCCGTGATGCCCGTATCTGGATAAACGGTTTCTACCTGGGACACGAACCCAGCGGCTATGCCACGCAGGTATACGACATTACGGAATACCTGAATTACGGAGAAGAGAATCTTATCTGCGTCCGTGCGGATGCCACGCTCGAGGAGGGCTGGTTTTACGAGGGTGCGGGCATCTACCGCCATGTATGGCTGAACAAGACGGCGCCGTTGCATGTAGCTCCTTTCGGCGTATTTGTATCTTCCACGCTGGAAGCTCCTTTCGACAAGGCTGTGCTGGTGACCGAAGTGCAGATGAAGAATTCGGGAAAAGACCCCGTCTCCGGCAAAGTATGGTGCCGTCTGCTTGATGCCGACGGACAAGTGCAGATGGAGGACGAGGCGGAAGAGATAACCCTGCTGCCGCAAGAAACGCGTAGCGTAAAGGTGCGTACCAAAGTGCTGAATCCCCAGCTATGGAGTACAGAACATCCTTACCTTTATAAAATGGAAACCAGCGTCTGGCAAAACGGTAGGCAGGTGGACGTGGTGGCCACCCCGATTGGTATTCGCGACATCCGCTTCGATGCCGACAAGGGCTTCCTCCTGAACGGACAGCCTCTGAAACTGAAAGGTGTGAACATGCACCAAGACCACTCCGGAGTAGGTGCCGGCATTCCCGATGCCCTGCAAGTGTACCGACTGAAGGAACTGAAGAAGTTCGGCTGCAATGCCTACCGTTCTTCCCATAACCCGATGACTCCCGAAATGCTCGATGCCTGCGACAGCCTCGGCATTCTTGTAATAGAGGAAAACCGTCTGACGGGCGTCAACGAGGAACATACCCGCCTGCTGAAACGTATGATAGACCGCGACCGCAACCATCCGTGCATCATCCTTTGGAGCGTAGGCAACGAGGAGTGGGGCATCGAGTGGAAAGAAAGCGGTACACGCATTGCTGCCACGATGCGCGAATATTGCCACCGTTTCGACCCTACGCGCCTCATGACCGTTGCTTCGAGCAGTGGCCCTGCCATTTTGATTCCAGCAGACGTGGCCGGTTATAACTACATCCTTCAGAACCCTGTGGAGCAGCACCGCAAGGATTATCCCGGTCGCCGGGCGCTCGGTTCGGAAGAGACCACGGGCTGTGGTACGCGCGGCATCTACTTTGATGCCCACGGCAAAGGCCACATGGTGGCGCACAACCGTAAACCGAACGGGCCTGACAGCCTGCTGAACTGCATCGAGCGTGGCTGGAAATTCTATGACGAACGCCCCTATCTGGCAGGTCTTTTCTATTGGACGGGTTTCGACTACCGCGGTGAACCCAACCCCATGAAGTTCCCGGCTACGGGCTCACAATTCGGCATTCTGGACTACTGTGGCTTTCCCAAGGACGAAGCCTGGTATCTGAAGTCCTGGTGGACGGATGAGCCGGTGCTGCACATCCTTCCCCACTGGAATCTGCAAGGTCACGAAGGTGATAGCATCGACATTTGGGTATACAGTAATTGCGATGAAGTGGAACTGACTGTGAACGGCAAGAAACTGGAGCGCAAACCGATGCCCCGAAACGGCCATCTTTCCTGGAAAGCCGTTTTCCAGCCCGGTGCAGTGAAGGCTGTAGGCTATAAGAACGGCAAAAAAATATTGGCCCGTACTGTGGAGACTACCGGTGCTCCTGCCCGTATCTCCCTGACGGCAGACCGTTCCGTCATTCAGGCAGACAATCGGGATGTGGCAGTGTGTAACATTGAGTTGCAGGACAAGAAGAAACGTTTTGTCCCCACTGCCTGCAACGACTTGACAATAACCGTCTCCGGTCCGGTACGCATCCTTGGGGTGGGGAATGGAGACCCCGCTTATCGGGCTACGGAACGTCCGGCCGACGCTGATGCACGCACCTATCAGGTAAAGGCATTCAATGGACTTGCACAGGTGCTGTTGCAAAGTACCGGCGAAGTGGGAGAAGCCACAATGACGGTCGTTTCGGAAAACCTGCCGGAAACTTCCTGCGTCTTGAAGCTGCAGAAGTAAGCGACTTATCATTCATATCATCCGGCGAAGCGGAGACCTTTCTTTTGTTTATGGGGCAAGAGAGGGATCTCCGCTTCTTTCTTCCTCAAACTATAGTGTGTAAGTGTACGAGATGCGCATCTCATACATCCTTACATTAGAGCCTGAGGGGGAGAAGAACGGAAGTTTTGCTTTTCCGGGTGGGACTTTCCCGGGTATCTGCTCATATATAACAATTATTACCTCTAAATGTAACAAATGGTACTGTTGTGGGATTAAAAAGAATGAGTATATTTGTGGCATGATATTTTTTTAACCAATGCCTATGGAAAACCAGAACTATATCATGAGGGAAATAACCCCTCTGTCGGAACGTGACTGTTTCTATATTGCCGATCGTCGCAAAACAGAATTTACCTACCCCATCCATTGTCACGCAGAGTATGAACTGAACTTCACGGAACATGCTTCCGGCGTACGTCGTGTGGTGGGCGATTCTGCCGAGATTATCGGTGATTATGACCTGGTGCTGATAACCGGTAAGGAGTTGGAGCATGTATGGGAGCAACATGAATGTACCTCCGGGGATATTCGGGAGATTACCATTCAGTTCTCTCCCGACTTGTTCTTCGGGAACGTTGTCAACAAGAACCAGTTCGACAGTATCCGTCGGATGCTGGAGCGTGCACAGTGCGGACTTAGTTTCCCCATGCAGGCCATCATGAAGGTGTACAACTGGCTGGATAAGCTGGCTTCCGAGGAGCAGGGCTTTTATGCCGTGATGAACTTTCTCCGTATCCTTTACGAACTTTCCCTCTATGACAATGCCCGGGTGTTGTCCAGTTCTTCGTTTGCCAAGATAGAGACTTTCTCTGACAGCCGCCGGGTACAGAAGGTGCAGAAATACATTTCCACCCATTATCAGGAGGATATCCGGTTGGCTTCATTGGCCGATATGGTGGGCATGACCCCGGTCTCTTTCAGCCGTTTCTTTCGCCTGCGCACCGGCAAGACGCTTTCCGACTACATTATTGATATCCGTCTGGGCTTTGCCACGCGTATGTTGGTAGATTCCACGCGTACCATTGCAGAGGTGTGCTATGACTGCGGCTTCAACAATCTGTCCAATTTCAATCGTATGTTCAAGCGGAAGAAGGGATGCTCGCCGAAGGAATTCCGTGAGAATTATCGGAAAAAGAAGCTGGTGATATGATAAAAAAGTATTGGTATTCTTCATTGAAAGTGCCTATTTTTGCACCAATGATTAATACTAATATCTGATATCATGAAAAGAGTTTTTTCCTTATTTTTATGTCTGCTGTGTGTATGTGCTGTGACGGCGCAGATACGCGGCAATGAAATCCGTGTAGTCGTTTCACCTGACCATAGCGATTGGGTGTATCGTCTGAATGAGAAGTGTACGTTTACCGTCCGGGTGCTGAAGGCACAGAACCTCTTGTCCGATGTCAAGATTGACTATGAACTGGGCCCCGAGATGTATCCTACTGAAGTAAAGAAAGACGTGGTGCTGAAAGATGGTACCTTGAAGTTGCAAGGCACGATGAAGACTGCAGGCTTCTTGCGTTGCAAGGTCAAGGCGCATGTGGACGGCCGGACTTATGAAGGGCTGGCTACATCGGCCTATGCTCCCGAGCAGCTGCAACCTGTGACGAAACTTCCTGCCGATTTTCGGGATTATTGGGCCAAGACCTTGGAAGAGGCGCGCAAGACTCCGTTGAATCCCCTTATGACGCTGCTTCCCGAACGCTGTACGGAAACGGATAATGTATATCAGGTCAGCTTCCAGACAAAAGCTTGGGGAGGACGTTTTTACGGTATTCTCAGTATTCCCAAGAAAGAAGGGAAGTATCCGGCTTTGCTGCGTGTGCCCGGTGCGGGTGTCCGCCCTTATGCGGGAGATACGTATACGGCTCCTGGAAAGGTGATTACATTGGAGGTGGGTATCCACGGCATTCCCGTCACGATGCAGCAGTCTGTATATGATGCGCTGGCAGGTGGGGCGCTGAGCAATTACTGGACGTTCGGCCGCGACAGCCGGGATGCTTCTTACTATAACCGTGTGGTGGTAGGCGCTTTGCGTGCTGTGGATTTTATCTGTTCGCTGCCGCAGTACAACGGGAAGGCGCTGGGCGTTACGGGCTCCAGCCAGGGCGGTGCCTTGTCTGTGATTACGGCGGCTCTTGATTCGCGCGTTACTTTCCTGGCGGCTGTTCATCCTGCCTTATGCGACCACGAAGCGTTCTTCAAGAAGCGCGCTTGCGGCTGGCCCCATTATTTCTATTATTACGGTGCTCCCGATGAAAAGCAGCTTGAAACGGTGCGCTATTATGATACGGCAAACTTTGCCCGCCTGCTGAATGTGCCCGGTTGGTTCAGTTGGGGGTATAACGATGAGGTCTGTCCTCCCACTTCCATGTATGCAGCCTACAATGTGATTTCTTCTCCGAAGGAACTGCATCCTTATCTGGAAACCGGGCATTACTGGTATCAGGAACAGTGGGATGAATGGCTGGACTGGATACGGAGACAACTTAATGTGCCAATGTGATTAATCACATTGGCACATTAATCTGATAATATAGTATCATTTTTTATGATATGAGCCGCGTATCTTTGTGTATCGCTTAAAAACTGATAATATGAAGAAACAATTCCTTTTGCTGACAGTACTTTTATTCCTTTTGGGGGCATGTGCCCCTAAGCCTGCGGAGCATTCGTTTATTAAGGTCAATGCCGATGGACAGTTCGTTCGCGACGGAAAACCCTATTATTTTGTAGGTACCAATTTCTGGTACGGTGCCATTCTTGGTTCCGAAGGTGAAGGCGGCAATCGTGAACGGTTGCATAAGGAGCTGGACTTTCTGAAAAGTATTGGCATCAACAACCTGCGCGTATTGGTGGGTGCTGACGGTGAAAATGGCATAAAGACGCGGGTAGAGCCCTCTTTACAAGTGGCACCGGGCGTCTATAATGATACTATTTTAGCCGGATTGGATTATTTTATGAATGAACTGCGTGAACGTGATATGACAGCTGTCCTCTATTTGAACAATTCCTGGGAATGGAGCGGTGGCTATTCCGTTTACCTGCAATGGTCCGGACACGGTGATGCCGTGGTACCTGCCGTAGACGGATGGCCCGCCTATATGGAGTATGTCAAGCAGTTCCCCCAATCGGACAGCGCGAAGGCCTTGTTTGCCAATCATGTCAATTATATTGTTTCACGCACCAATAGGTATAATCAGATAAAATATGTGGATGACCCCACTATTATGTCTTGGCAGATTGGTAACGAGCCTCGCGCTTTCTCTGACGAGAACAAGGAACCGTTTGCCCGCTGGATGGCCGATGTGGCTGCACAAATCAAGTCACTTGACCCGAACCACATGGTGTCTTCCGGCAGTGAGGGCTCGTGGGGATGCGAAATGGATATGAATCTTTTCGAGAAGATTCATGCCGACCCCAACATCAATTATCTGAATATCCACATCTGGCCTTACAACTGGAGTTGGGTGAAGGCGGACAGCCTGAAGGAACTTCTTCCGCGTGCCAAGGAAAATACTAAGAAGTATATAGATGACCACATGGTCATTGCTCGGAAGTACAGCAAGCCGATTGTTTTGGAGGAGTTCGGTTTTCCCCGTGACGGTTTCAGCTTTTCCAAAGAGGCACCGACCACTGCCCGCGATGAATATTACCGTTATGTATTCGACCTCATCCGCCAGGACCGTGAGAGCGGCGGACTCTTTGCCGGATGCAACTTCTGGGCATGGGGTGGTTTTGCCGGACAAAATCCCGACCATGTATTCTGGGAAAAGGGAGATGACTATACCGGTGACCCGGCTCAAGAACAACAAGGACTGAACTCTGTCTTTGCCACAGACAGCACTATTGAAATAATTAAAGCGGAAAACCGGAAGCTGCAAAATTGAACCTATCCGTGCTTTTCCGTGTAATCCCTGCCTGAAAATTAGAATGTAAGCGTGTACAAAGCGTTTGTACCGTTATATAAGAAAGATTATTACTCTAAATACTAAGTATGATATGAAAAGCATATGGAAAGTTATGTTGGCGGTTTGTTGCCTAGGTATGACCATTGGTTGTGGAACAAACCCGTCGAAGAATGAAAATGTAAAGGAAACGCTACCGGCATTGGTGGTCAATGGTACGCAGTTGATGAATACCGAAGGAGACACGGTGGTATTGCACGGTGTCAGCTATGGCTGGCATCAGTTCTGGCCCCGTTTCTACAATGCCTCTTCGGTTGCTTATCTGGTCAATGACTGGGGCGCACAAGTGCTTCGGGCCTCTATGGGAGTGGATTTGGATAGCGCCTGCTATGTGAACAAGCCCGAGTTCGGTATTGAGTGTGTTACGAAAGTGGTGGATGCTGCTATCGAGAACGGCGTTTACGTCATCATCGACTGGCATAGCCACAATCTGCGGCAGGAAGAAGCAAAGGAGTTCTTCACCCAAATGGCTACCCGTTACAAAGGGGTTCCTAATGTCATCTATGAGGTTTTCAACGAACCGGTGGAAGACAGTTGGGAGCAGGTGAAGTCATACTCTGTGGAGGTTATCAAGACGATTCGTGCCATAGAACCGGATGCCGTTATCCTCGTTGGTTGTCCGCATTGGGACCAGGACATCCATTTGGCAGCGGACGATCCTATTACCGGATATAGCAATATAATGTATACACTCCACTTTTATGCCAACACCCACGGACAGTGGCTGCGCGACCGCGCCGACTATGCTCTGGGCAAGGGCTTGCCGATTTTCGTTTCCGAATGCGCCGGTATGGAGGCAAGTGGGGACGGCCCCATCAGTAAAGAAGAGTGGGGGAATTGGCTGGACTGGATGCAGCGGCATTCCATCAGCTGGGTGGCCTGGTCTTTGTCTGACAAGGATGAGACTTGCTCCATGTTCTATCCGTCGGCTTCTTCCGAGGGAAACTGGAAAGATGCAGATATGAAGGAATGGGGAAGAATGGTACGGGACGAACTGAAGAAATGACCCTTTCGGGAAAAAGCAATATGATTTAACCATTAATAATTTAAGAAAAAAAGAATTGTGCCTATGGGAAAAAAGGAAAAACGGAACTATGAAGACATGGACTGTTTGGAAGTAAACCTAAATGTCAAGGCTGTGATAGTATATCAGGGCTTTTTGACTCAGTCTCATTTTTGTTAACTAAAAAAATCTTCTTTTGGGAGGTTTTGTGTTTGTTTTAAATCTAAGAAATACAGTATGAATTTGAATTTTAGAAAGACAGCGCTGCTTGCGGGGATATGCTCGGTGTTCAGTCTGGGTTATGCTCCTCAGCTTTTCGCAGTATCATCGACGGATACCGTTGAGGCAGTGCAGCAAACAAAGAAAATTACGGGTGTCGTCAGTGATGCTATGGGCCCTATTATCGGTGCCAATGTATTGGAAAAAGGTACAACGAATGGTGTAATTACCGACATTGACGGTAACTTTGCCTTGAATGTGAAACCGGGAGCTACCATTGTAGTCTCCTTTATAGGCTATGTCAGCCAGGAAATAAAGATAACGAACCAGACAACAGTGAACATCACGCTGAAGGAAGACTCTGAGATGTTGGACGAAGTGGTGGTTGTGGGGTACGGTACGATGAAGAAAAGCGACCTTTCCGGTGCTTCCGTTTCCATGAGTGAAGACAAGATTAAGGGTTCTATTATCACCAATCTCGACCAGTCCCTTCAAGGGCGTGCTGCCGGTGTGACGGCAGTCAGCACTTCCGGTGCTCCGGGTTCTTCCTCCTCTATCCGCGTACGTGGTCAGGCCACTATCAATGCTAATGCCGAGCCGTTGTATGTAATTGACGGTGTGATTGTACAGAGTCAGGGACAAAGCGGTTCATCTTATGGTTTGGGCGATGCACTGGGTAATGGCTCGGTTTCCACCATTTCTCCGCTTTCCACCATCAACCCTGCTGATATCGTCAGTATGGAAATTCTGAAAGATGCTTCGGCAACCGCCATTTACGGTGCGCAAGGTTCCAATGGTGTGGTTTTGATTACGACCAAACGTGGTAAGGCGGGTGAGGCTAAGTTTACTTATGACGGTATGTTTGCCGTTCAACGCCAGACAAAGCGTCTGGATATGATGAATCTGCGTGAGTATGCCACTTATTATAATGATTTGGCAAACATGGGTGAAATCTCTGACCCTAGTAATTATTATGCCGATCCTTCTCTGCTGGGAGTAGGTACAAACTGGCAGGACGCCATCTTCCAGACTGCTTTGCAGCATCAGCACCAGATTTCGGCACAAGGTGGTACAGAGAAGATACAATACTACGTATCAGCTTCCTATATGGATCAGGACGGTACCATCATCGGTTCAAACTTTAACCGTTACAGCTTCCGTGCCAACTTGGATGCCCAACTGAAGAAGTGGTTGAAACTCGGTTTGACCGCCACCTATACAGCAACGGGTGATGACCTGAAACTGGCAGACAGTGATGAAGGTTTGATTAACTACTCGTTGACCACTCTTCCTGATATACCTATCTATAATCTGGATGGCAGCTATGCCACCGTTGTTCGCGAAGGCTACACGAATCCTAACCCGATTGCCCTTGCCATGATGGATGACATTCTGCTGGACCGTCAGAAACTGACGGGTAATATTTTCTTTGAGGTTACTCCGATTAAAAATCTGGTATGGCATGCCGAATTGGGTTATGACATCAGTTCCAGCAAAGGTGAGCGCTACAAGCCGATGGTTGATTTGGGTGGATGGGTACGTTCCAGTAATGAAAGCAATATCCAGAAAAACAGCAGTACATTCTGGCAATTGAAGAACTATGTGACCTATTCCGGAAACATAGGCGACAAGCATCATTATACAGCCATGGTGGGCCAGGAGTGCTGGGAGTCCAGCTATGACTTCACGAGTGTGTTCAATAGCGGTCTGCCTTCGGATGAAGTGCACAATCCTGCCTTGGGTACGGGAACCCCGACTATCAATGCAGGTTTTGGAAGCTCGTCTATGGCATCTTTCTTTACACGTCTGACTTATAACTATGCCGACCGTTATCTGGGTACTTATACCTATCGTTATGACGGCTCTTCAAACTTCGGTCCCGAGAACCGTTGGGCAGGCTTCCATTCATTGGCTACTTCCTGGCGCTTTTCCAACGAAACGTTCTTTGAACCGTTGAAGAAGGTCATCAGTAACGGTAAGTTGCGTCTGGGATAGGGACAAACTGGTAATGCCAACATCGGTGGTTATGCTTGGGGTACATCCATGAGTCGTATGCCTTCCGGTCTGGGTATGGGGTATCGCCCCTCCAATATACCGAATACTTCCATCAAATGGGAGTCCCAGGAGCAATGGAACGTCGGTGTGGATTTGGGATTCCTGCACGACCGTATCAACCTGACGGTAGAGTGGTACAAGAAAACTTCCAGTGATATGTTGATGCCGTTGCAGTTGCCTTCTTATATGGGTACTTCCGGTAATGCCTCTTCTGCATTGGCTGCTCCGAAAGGTAACTATGGTGACATAGAGAATACCGGTTTTGAAATCTCTCTGAACACACATCCTATTACGGGTAAGTTTGAATGGGATTCTGACTTCCAGATTTCTTTCAACAAGAACAAACTGAAAGGATTGGCTGGTACAGCCAATGCGCAGATTGTGGGTTACGGACAGTGGACCGATGTAGTCAGTGTATCCAGTGTAGGCGAATCACTTTATAACTTCTATGGATTTGTTTGTGATGGTGTTTACAAGGACCTGGAGGACCTTCAGACTTCTCCGAAACCTGCCAAGTACCCGGCAAACGGTGTATTCGACCGTACCAATACCGTATGGGTGGGTGATGTGAAATATAAGGATATCAGTGGTCCTGACGGTGTGCCCGATGGCGTTATTGACGACTATGACAAGACCAATATCGGTTCTCCGATGCCTAAGTTTACTTTTGGCTGGACCAATACTTTCCGTTACAAGAACTTCGACTTGTCCGTTTTCATCAACGGTTCCTATGGCAACAAGGTGTACAACTACCTTTCCATGAAGCTGACACATATGAACTCTCCCTGGACTAACCAGCTGAATGCTGTAAACGGACGTGCACAGCTTGTTCCTATCAATCCGAACAAGGTCTACGAAGATGGAACGATGTGGTATAATGATGTGTCTAACGTCATGGTGGCAAACCCGGGAGCTTCCATTCCACGCGCCACTATCAATGACCCGAATGACAACGACCGTATCAGTGACCGTTATATTGAAGATGGTTCTTATATCCGTCTGAAGAACATCTCTTTGGGATATACTTTCCCGAAAAAGACGATTGATAAGCTGGGACTGAGCAACTTGCGTATCTATGCCAATATCCAGAACCTGCTGACCATTACCGGTTATGATGGCTATGACCCTGAAATTGGTGCCAGCACTTCAAGCGTCAATGTCTATGGTTTGGACAACGGACGTTATCCGTCTCCTACAGTTTATTCATTCGGCTTGAACGTTTCATTCTAACACTTTAAATTGAAGAAAACATGAAAATCAGATATATTAAATATTGGGTGTTTGCAGCTGTACTCGGTATGGGAACAGTTTCATGCGAGGATTTCTTGAACCGTCCTACCGAAGACAATTATAACGAATCGAACTTCTATCAGAATGACGAACAATGTGTGCAGGGGGTTAATTATCTTTATAACTCACCTTGGTATGACTTTCAGCGCGGTTTTATTAAAGTCGGTGAAATCTTGTCCGGAAACGTATACGAGGGAAACAGCCCTTACTTGAATTTTACGGTGAATGGTACGGATGAAAACCTTGTGAACATGTCCTATTCTCTATGGGCAGTGATTGGCCATGCCAATACTGTATATACTCGTTTGAAGACGGCAAATGCGTCAGAAGCAGTGAAAAATCAGTGTATGGGCGAGTGTCTGGCATGGAAAGCCATGGCTTACTTCTATTTGGTACGTAGTTTTGGCGCAGTACCCATTATCCATGATAATACGGACGAATTGAATTCCGGTAATTATAACTCCAAATTCAAAGTGGAGGCAGCAGATGTGTACGAATATATCATTATGACTCTGGAGAAAGCTATGGAGTTGCTTCCGGCCAGAGGTGAAACGGGACGTATTGACCGCTATTGTGCCGAAGGTCTTTTGGCTAAGGTGTATCTGACCAAGAGTGGCCTTTCCGGTACCCGCAATGCGGATGATTTGGCGAAAGCGGCAGAATATTCCAAGGATGTAATTAATAATTCCGGCCGTAACTTGCTGGCTAACTATTCCGATGTTTTCCGTTTGGCAAACAACAAGAATGAAGAGTGTCTCTTCTCCTGGCACTGGTCGGCAGGACGTGACCCCTGGACACAGCAGAATACGTTGCAGTCGGACTTGGCAATGGTGGGATTCGATGAATTTGGTGATTGCTGGGGCGGCTATGCAGGTCCGTCGGTTGATTTGCAGGATGCATTTGGAATTTCCGCTTTGGAAAGTCCTGAGACGCGTTCGGATACGGATACCCGTCGTAAGGCTACTATGATGATGGCAGGTGATGTATACGATTATTTCTGGCAGGACAAGGGCGGATTTGATTATCTGCGGTTTATTTATGATGCCGAATATGGGAAGGGAGGACCTAATGGTGATTACCAGTCTCCTACCGGTGCCAATCACGTGAAGCATCTCTATGGTAACAATAATGACCATGTATTGGGCTTGGGCGTATCGGCTGGTAATATGTACAGCGGCCTGGCAACCCATATCCTGCGCCTGTCCGATATCTATCTGGTATATGCCGAGGCGAAAATGGGACTGGCTACCTCTACTACAGACCAGAGTGCACTGGATGCTTTCAATGCAGTACGTGGCCGTGCCATTCCGGGAGTTACTCCGAAAACCTCCATTACTTGGGAGGACGTCTGGAAGGAACGCCGGCTGGAACTGGCTTGCGAAGGCGACCGTTGGTATGATTATGTACGTTTGGCATATTATGATTCCCAGCGTGCTATCAATGAGCTGAAGGCACAGCGCCGTGATGTTTATTATAGTCTGGGTACTACTTATAAGGCTTATTATGAAAACGGCAGTTGGACGGTGAATCCGGACGAGACCCGTTACAATCCGGATGCAAAGGCGCCGAATGTGACAGTCTCCAGCTTTACATTGCCGTTCCCGACAGAAGACGTGGTGTTCAATCCTAATTTGATGAAAGACCCGGTACACGTAGATGTACGTTCTGAATTCAGTTATTAATTTAATGCTTGAAAAGATGAAAAATAATAGATATACGAATTGGTTCTTCGCGGCAGCTGTTGTTGTAGCAGGCTTTTCCATGGCGGCTTGTGAGGATGAACCGGATAAATATGAAGTGGCAGGGGGAAAGCCTACCTTGAAATATGTTCGTGTCCCTGATCCGGCAGCGGCAGACTCTTTGCTGACGGGGGCTTATATGGCGAATACGATTTGTCTGGTCGGTGAAAATCTGCGGAGTGTTTACGAGCTCTATTTCAATGACCAGAAGGCGATACTTAATACCAGTTACATCACTGACCATACACTTATGGTAGATGTTCCGAAAGAGATTCCTTCGGTAGTGACTGATAAGATTTATATGGTGACCAAAGCAAAGGATACCATAGATTATGATTTCAAGGTGTTGGTTCCGGCTCCTACCGTGAACTCCATTTCTTGTGAGTTTGCAAAGCCGGGTAGTGAGGTGACACTGATTGGTGACTATTTCATTGATGACCCGAATGTGCCGCTGACCATTACGATGGCCGGTAATGTGGAAGTGACTAATATTACGAACATAACCAAGACTGCGGTCAGCTTTATTCTTCCGGACAATGCTCCTGCAGGCTATATCAACGTGAAGTCCATTTATGGTACCGGACGTTCCAAGTTCCGCTATTATGATACACGTAACATTCTCTTTGACTGGGACGGTTCTCATGGCGGTATGGCTATTGCCCACGGTTGGCGCGATGGTAGCAAGGTGTTGAGAGAAGCCGATGAAAACAGTATTGACGGTGCTTATATCTGTCTCACCGGAGCACTTGACGGTGCTATCGGAGCTACTTGGGCAGAAGATGAGTTCTCGTTCAACTATTGGCCGGAACCGTCTGCCGGTTATCCCGAACTTTCTGCACGTCCTGAGTTTGCAGAACTGCTCGAGGAGTATGGCGTCAATGGCTTGCAACTGAAATTCGAGGTGAATATTCCTTCTTCCAATCCGTGGCAGTCTTGCGCTCTACAAGTGATGTTTACGGGTAATGATGTGGTGACTTATGCGACGGGAACTAATGCTTATTTTAGTGATACGAATGTGCCGCGCGGTTTGTGGTTGCCTTGGAAGAATACGGGTTCGTATGATACGGGTGGTAAATGGACAACCGTTTCCATGAATCTGTCCGAGTTCAACAAGACGCATGAAGGTAATAAGTGTGATAGAACTTTTGACAAGACTATGCTGACCGGATTGACATTCTTTGTCTGGGCAGGTGGTGTGGAAGGTAAGGATTGCAATCCGGTGATTATGATTGACAACATCCGTGTGGTACCTATTGAATAACCTTTTAAATAGAATACTGATATGAATAAAACATATAAATTTCCGGCACTGTGGATGATGTGCCTGATGCTCTTCAGTTGCTTGACGTTTACGGCCTGCGACAATGGGGATGATGAAGATACCAACCAATATAAAGGGGGAATCAGTCTGAATGTATTCGGACCGAGTCCCGTATCCCGCGGCGGTGTACTCCGTTTCCTAGGCAGTGGCATGGATAAAGTGACTGCGGTCGCTATTTCCGGTTGCGACGATATAACAGACATCGAAGTAGTCAGTGATACGGAAATCCGTGTCACTGTACCTCAGACAGCCCAGCCGGGGTTGGTTGTCTTGAAGACTCCGAAAGGGGATATTACAACAAAAACCGAGTTGACATTTACGGAGCCGATTGCTTTGGAGGCTTTTGCACCGGCAGAAGTAAAGCCTGGTAGTGAATTGACCATTACTGGTGAATATTTGAATTTGATTAAAGAAGTGATATTTGCTGACGAGGTAACAGTGCCTGCTGATGAGTTTGTCAGTCAAAGCCGTCAGGAGATTAAAGTTATTGTTCCTGATTCTGCTCAGACCGGTAAGTTCATCTTGTCTGATGGAGCTGAAATCCCCAATTGGATTTATTCTGAAGGGGAACTGGAGGTTACTTTGCCATCGGTAGAGGCTCCACTCGACCTGGTAGATAAGAAGCCGGGGGATGTCATTCGAGTTTCTGGTGAAAACTTTGATTTGGTGAAGAAAGTGCAGATGCCGAATGGGGATGAAGTTGAATTTACGATGACTGCCTCTTCCGAAGGAGATGAACTTACTTTTACATTGCCGGATAATGTCTCGGACGGAGAAGTTACGGTACTTCCTGCTTCGGATGTAAAAGTTGTGGTTGCTACTGTTGTAGTAGCTACGCCTTCGAACGTAGTGGCTGTTCCTGCTGTGAACTTGCGTGGTGGAGATATGATTACCTTGAAAGGTACCAATATGGATTTGGTGACTGATGTAACGTTCCCTGGTGTAGAAGAAGCAGTAGGATTGGAATCACAAAACTCGACTGAAATAAAGGTCTTGATGCCGGCTGCGGCTATTAGTGGTGATTTGCAATTGAATACAAATAGTGGAAAAGCAACTGCCGTATCTATTGCAACGGCAAAGCCGGAAAACATTTCTTATAGTGCGGCGACGGTCCCGGCAGGAGAGGCTTTGACTGTCAAAGGAATAAATATGGATGTAGTTTCGGCTGTTGTATTCAGTGGTAATGTGGAAGTTACCGTATCCGATGCCACTGCTACTGCCATTTCTTTGACTGTACCTACAACTGCCGAAACTGGGGCCTTACTTTTGAAAATGGCCAATGGTGAATCTGTGGAAGCACCGTCTCTGACAATAGAGAAACCGGTATGCGCCTATTTGCCGGCATTGCCTGACAAATTGGTTCGGGGACGAATTGTGGAACTTGAGATTGTTAATGCTGATAAACTGACAAATGTATTGCTGAATGAGGCTTCAGTCCAGTATATCAATGATGCGGCTAAAGGGGTATTGATGTTGAATGTACCGGCTGAACTGGATGGAACTTATAGCCTGAAACTGATTTCTTCAAATGGTGAAATTGCTTATGATGTTCTTGTAGTTGCCAATGAAGAAACAGTTTGGGCTGGTCCGCTCGATATTAGTTGGGGTGATGGAGGACGTGTATTGGTACCGGCTGCATCTTTTGCCAAGGTAACGGCAGGTACTGTCATGAAAGTCTATTTCGATCAGAAAGACCAGACTTGGGCACAGGCTCAGTTTAATTATGGTGATTGGAGCGGTATTACGTTCTCTTTGTTTAATCAGACTATGGTACCGACCGACATTTACGGCTGGAGTTTCGAGAGCCGTGTGATGGAGTTGACGTTGACTCAGGAGATACTTGATAATATTCAAGCTAAACAAGGAGATTGTGAAGACCAGACAAATGTAGGTATCATTATTCAGGGCAGTGATTTGACGTTTACAAAAATAACGATTGTAAATTGATGAATTGTGGCTTGAAGAATGTGACTATGGATGCCCTGATTAAGAATGAAATAAAATCATAATTAAGATGAAGAAACTGAATATAAAATGGATGCTTTCGTTGATAGCAGCTTTTACTTTTGCCTCCTGCGATACTGATGTCGATCATGATATCCCAGCAGTGGATACACCGGTATTGGTGTCTACTACTCCTGAAAGTGGAGCAGCCAAAGTGAAAACGGGAGAAATCACTATTGAGGTGAAATATGACAAGAATATATTCTTTGCAACAGACAATCTGAGCGAAATCAAGTTTACCGGTGGTGAACTGATAAGTGCCGATGTACTTGGCGCAAGCAATATACTGACTGTAAAAGTGAATGTTCCCGGGAGAGAGACGGCTTGTTCTCTCTCTATCCCCGAGGGAATAGTAACCGGACCGAACCAGATGCCTGCTCCGGCTGTATCGGTTCAGTTCTCTACTGTCGCTTTGGACAAGGCACTGGTTGCCGCTAGTTCGGCCAAAGCTGTGAAACTGTACAATTATCTATTGGATAACTTCGAGACGAAGACACTTTCAGCTATGATGGCCAATGTTGCCTGGAATACGGAAATGTCCGAAAAGGTGTATGGATGGACTGGAAAATATCCGGCTATCAACTGTTTCGACTATGTTCATCTGCCGGCATCTGTAGCTGGAGCAGACTGGATTAATTACGGTGACATTACTCCTGTTAAGGATTGGTCTGACAAAGGTGGCATCGTAGCTGCCATGTGGCATTGGAATGTACCCAAGAAAGCTGTAGGCGAAGCTTCTTCTACCCAAATATGGGAAGGAGAGACAGTAATGCCGGGTGATTGGAGTGGAAATGTACAGATGACGGATGATGCTGCAAAAGCTGTCTTTGCTGATGCACAAGTGGGTCAGGTGATACGCGTGGCTGTGAAGGATGTGGCAGCGGGTGCACAAGGTTCGTTCAAAAACAGTGGTTGGAGCGAGATTGCTTCAGGAACTGATTATTTTGACATATCCGGGGACTATACATTGGTGATTACCGAAGATGTTTTGAAATCCCTGCAAGAAGGTGGTCTCATCATTGGTGGACATGATTATACAGCAGTTGCTGTTTATCTTGAAAATAACGGTACAGCTCTCGACCCGAATAAGGATTATGCCTTTTATAAGGCAGATACGGAGTTTGATGCTACCAATGCCACAGTGGAAGGCACTTGGGAAAACAAGGTGTTTACCGAAGATTTGAAAAATGCTGCCGCTTACTTGAAGCTATTGAGAGATGCGGATATTCCGGTATTGTGGCGTCCATTCCACGAGGCAGCCGGTGGCTGGTTCTGGTGGGGTAAGGATGCTGCCAGCTTTAAATCTCTGTGGATTGCTATGTTCAATTACTTCAAGACTGAAGGATTGGATAATCTTATCTGGGTTTGGACTACCGAGGGCAATGATGCCGATTGGTATCCGGGAGATCAATATGTAGACATCGTGGGACGTGATGTTTATAATAAGGAAACTGCAGATTGTGTTTCAGAATATACTTCCATTGCCGAAAATTATGGAAACAAGATTGTTTCGCTGAGTGAATGTGGTACGGTCGGACTTATTTCCGAACAATGGGCATCTGGTGCACGTTGGAGTTGGTTCATGCCGTGGTATGACGGGACAAATGAGGATGGTAGCCCGGTAGTCCATGCTGATGAAGCATGGTGGAAGGATGCTATGAGCCAGGAATTTGTTGTTTCCCGTGAAGAGCTTCCTTCTATGGAATAGCAATTTTTAATAATAAAATAGAAAGGGTTGTCTCTGGTTAGTATCGGGGCAACCCTTTCTGTCTTTTATAGCTTTTAGTTGTTGGTTATAGAATTCATGCTTTATACTTTTTAGGAAAAATAGTAATGGATGTTAAATGAGTGTCGTTATTTGATAAAATAGTATTATAAGGTTTGCTGCTAAAAGTCTACTTTTGTCAAGCCTAATTAAAATTTGATAATAATCATATAATGTTTAACCGCTAATGAAATGAAAAATGCCTATGAGAAAGGAGTGATATGTATACCAACCACTTTATAGAATAAGGTATATTTAATTTTTCCTCAAAAAGAGAAGTTTAACCTTATATTAAACGGTAGATGCCGCCAGGCAATACCAATTCATTAATCTAAGAAAAATACAAGTATGAATTTAAATTTCAGAAGAACCGCGCTGCTCGTGGGTATCTGTTCGGCTGTCAGCCTGACTTATACTCCGCAACTTTTCGCCGCATCGGTCGATGCAATAGATGCTGTGCAGCAAGCAAAAAAAATCACAGGTACTGTAACAGATGCAATGGGACCGGTCATCGGTGCCAATGTATTGGAGAAAGGAACCACAAATGGTGTCATTACCGACATTGACGGTAATTTCACATTGAATGTTCAGCCGGGAGCAACGATTGTTGTGTCTTTTATCGGTTATCAGCCGCAAGAAATAGTGGTAGGTAACCAGACTAGTTTCAAGATTCAGCTAAAGGAAGATACGGAATTGTTGGATGAAGTAGTCGTAGTGGGTTACGGTGTACAGAAGAAGAAACTGGTGACAGGTGCTACGGTTGAGGTAAAAGGCGAAGACATCGCAAAATTAAATACTACGCAGGCATTGGGCGCTTTACAAAGCCAGTCTCCGGGTGTAAATATTCAGGCCGTTTCCGGTCAGCCGGGTGATGGGTTTAAAATTAATATTCGTGGTGCTGGTACTAACGGAAATACAGCTCCAGTTTACGTTATTGATGGTGTAGCCGGTGGCGATATTAACGCCTTGAATCCTGCCGATATTGAACGTATTGACGTGTTGAAAGATGCTGCATCTTGTGCAATTTACGGTTCGAGCGGTGCCAACGGTGTTATCCTTATTACTACGAAGCAGGGTAAGGTAGGAAAGGTTTCTGTATCTTATGATGGAAACATAGGTTGGGCAAATATATATAAGATGCCTGATATGTTGAATGCCAAAGAATATATGGCGGTAATGGATCAAGTGGCCTATAATAATGGAGGCCAACCGTATGATTGGTCAAAATTCGTAGATGCTGATTTGCTGACTGCTTATCAGAATGGTACCAATCCTGGTACAGATTGGGTAAAAGAATTCCGGAATAAAAATGCTGTGGTTACTAATCATGCGTTGAATGTAACAGGTGGTTCTGAATTCTCCAAATTTTCGACAGGTATAGGCTATCAGTATCAGGATGGTGCATTCGGTGGTCCGGTGAAGACTGACTATCGTCGTTTTACTTTCCGCATTAATTCTGAGCATGTGATATATCGTAAGGGAGATGTGGATGTGATAAAGTTTGGTGAGAATATATATTATCAGCACAAACAGAATCAAGGTGTGCAGTTAGGTAATCAATATTCGAATGACCTTTCTAATGCTTTGCGTGCTATTCCTCTGATTCCTGTATATAATGAAAATGGTGATTTCTTCATGTATGATGATTTGAAGAATTTTGGAACGAGTGCTAATGGTATACTTGATTATACTGCATATGCTTCTAATCCGATGGCTCACATGGTATATAATCAGGCTGGGAATAATAAGAATAAGAATTTTAATCTGAACACAGCGGCATATCTGGAAGTACAACCACTTAAGAATCTTATTTATAAAGGTCAGGTTAGTTACAAACAATGGTCAAGTTCATGGCGTTCATATCTTCCCGTTTACCAAATTAATAATCAGGGAGATAGCCGTGATAAAGACCAAACGATAAATAACGTGTCTTTGGGTTGGAACTGGAGTTTGACTAATACGTTGAGTTATCGGTTTGATATTACAGACTTACATCATTTTGATGTTTTGGCTGGTACAGAGTATTCTAAATCAAGACCAACTTATGGCGAATCAGTAGAGGCAACCGGTTATAATAGTGCTTTTGGTGACTTTACACATGCTTATTTGCATAATACAGAACGTAAAGCTACTGCTACAGTAAATGGTTATCCCTCGGATTATGGTTCTAAGATGTCTTATTTTGGACGTTTGAATTATGACTTTAAGGAAACTTATATGTTTTCTGCTATCATTCGTGCCGATGGCTCGTCTAAGTTTGCGAAAGGCAATCAATGGGGATATTTCCCATCATTCTCTGCTGGTTGGGTTATTTCAAACGAGGCTTTTATGAAGAATACTGCTTCTTGGCTTGGTTTCTTGAAAGTCCGTGCTGGTTGGGGACAGAATGGTAATGACAATATCCCTAATTCAAATTGGCGTGCCGGTTACGAGTTTGGCGATTATGGTCTTTATACATTTGGCTCGGATAAGAATGGAGGTACAACCGGAGCTTACCCGAATCGTTTGGCTAACCCCGATTTGACATGGGAAACTTCAGAACAGACCAATATCGGTATTGATGCCCGTTTCTTGGATAACCGTCTGAGTTTTACCATGGACTGGTATAGCAAGCAGACGAAAGACTTGTTAGTGGAAGTGGGTACCAATGCGGCTTCCGGTTTCGCTACTCAATATCAAAATGCTGGTACGGTAAAGAATACTGGCCTTGAACTTTCAATGGGCTGGAGAGATCAGATTGGTAAGGAGTTCAAGTATGGGGTGAATGTCAATATGGCCTATAATAAGAATGAAGTAACGGAGGTTAATAACGCCAATCATTTTATTGAAGGCGGTAATGATTTGTTGGCTCAAAGTACGGGTCGGTTTGTCCGTATGGAAGAAGGACATCCTATTGGCTATTTTTATGGTTATAAGACGGATGGTGTCATTCAGAACCAGAATGACTTGCAGGCATATCTTGACCAGAATTGTAAAGGAAATGCGGCAAACTCTAAGCAAGGTGCAAGTATTAAACCGGGTGATTTGAAGTTTGTGGATGTTGATGGAAATGGGGTGATTAATGATGACGATAAGACTGATTTGGGTAATCCTCATCCTGACGTGACAATGGGTCTTACGTTAAGTGCGGAATATAAAGGATTTGATTTCTCTGTAACAACCTATGGCGCTTTTGGTGCACAGGTAGCTCGCTCTTGGCGAAAGTTCTCAGATGGACAGTATGAAAACTATACGACAGAAGTTTACGATTACTGGCATGGCGAAGGAACCTCAAACAGATATCCGCTGCTTGCGCCGGGAAATAGTGGACAGAATTTCCAGGCCATTTCAGATATTTATATTGATGATGCCGACTATGTTCGCATTCAAAATCTGACTATAGGATACGATTTCAAGAGAATTTGGAAGAACTGTCCGTTCCAGCAACTTCGTGTGTATGCTGCTGCACAGAATCTATTTACTTTTACCGGTTATAAAGGGATGGATCCGGAGAATGGTAGAGCCCTCAATGACAAAGAACCGTGGGTAACCGGTGTTGATGTAGGTAACTATCCTCAACCTCGTACTTATATGGTAGGTGTTAATGTTAAATTCTAAAATTGATACACGATGAAAAAAATAGCATATTTAATAGGTGCAGCTTTGATGATAGCAGGAATGTTTGCTTCTTGTAGCTTGGACTCGATGAGTCTGACGGAAAAAGATACGACCAATTTTCCTAAAACGGCTGAAGATGCCAATCAGGCTTTAGCTGCCATATATCAGAACCTGAATAATGTCAATGCTTTTCCACAGCAGTCTTTCTTGTATAATTCTCTGCTGGCTTGCGATGATATGTTGGGTGGTGGTGGTCCCAATGATAAGTTGATGCAATCTTTGGACCTTATTTGTAATACGGGTACAAATGCTACGCAGGACTACTGGGTGGCTCGCTATCAAGGAATCAACCGTGCCAATACGTTGTTGGAGGCTCTTGCTGGTATTGAAATGGATCCGGAAGTAAGAGCGCAGGCTGAGGGCGAAGCCAAGTTCCTTCGTGCTTTTTATTACTACGAGTTGGCTTCCATGTATGGGCGCGTACCTTTGGTGATTACTGCTTTGTTGCCCGAAGATACTACTCCTCCGACTGCCGCTGTTATCTGGGGGCAGATTCTGCAGGATCTTCGCGATGCGGCTGCAAATATGCCGGCTGTTCGCAAGTCGGATGGGCATGTTGATAAATATACGGCTGAAGCTATGTTAGGACGTGCTTGGTTGTATTATACTGGTATGTATGGCAATGGTGAAACTCTGAACGATTTGGTTAGTACGAACTATAGTCCGTTGACTTCAGTTGATTTGCCTGATGGGACAACTTTGACCAAGCAGGATGTGGTTGGGTATATTGATGATTGTGTGAATAATTCTGGTTATAGTCTTGTTCCTGAGTTTCGTAATTTGTGGGCATATACCAATAAATGTACGGTAGAAGATTTTCCGTTTACTGCCGGTCAGGGATTGAAGTGGGTAGAAGATGATGCAGCGGTAAATCCCGAATCCATGTTTGCCATTAAATATAATAAACTTGCATCTTGGAGCACTACTATCGGTTATGGTAACGGTTATGCTCTGCATTTTGGTGTACGTGGCAATGATCAGGCCAATTCTTTCCCCTTCGGACAAGGATGGGGTGCCGGTCCTGTAGCTCCCAATTTTTATAATGATTGGAGTGTGGCAGAACAAGATGATGCCCGTCGTCCGGCCTCCGTATTCAAGACGGAGGATATGCCGAGTTATAATAAAGGTGGTGGTGACGGCTTTATCCAAGAAACGGATTATTATCAGATGAAAATAGGTTCTATCATGGCTTATAGTACGGATGCGGCTGGAAATAAAACGATTGAGCCGGTATTTGAGAAGATAATGTATGGTGCCGACGGCTGGATTAATGATAATCTGATGCAAACCGGTTCTATTCATGATTTGGTTTTGATTCGTTTTGCGGATGTATTGTTGATGCAGTCTGAATTGAAGGAAGATGTTTCCGGTATAAACAGAGTGCGTAGTCGTGCCGGACTTGAACCTATTGGTACATATTCGTTGGCTGCATTGCAGAATGAACGCCGTTGGGAATTATGTTTTGAAGGTACTCGCTGGAACGATATTCGCCGTTGGCATATTGCTGCCGATGCCCTTGAAAGACAGACGGGAGCAAAGGTTTATACAAATGGGGCTGAAAGCCGTAATGTGGCGCAGAACGGTGGTTATGCCGCACGTTATAAGGCTACGGCAGGTTTCCAGAAGATTCCCGAAAACCAAGTCCTCCTGAATGAAGGAAAGGTAGAACAAAATGAGGGTTATACGGATGCAAGTGCTGAGTATAATGGTTGGCAAGAATAGAATATGAATTTAAAATGAAAAAAGATATGAAAAAGATATTATTCGCAATACCTTTGTTTGCAATGCTGCTGGTGGCTTGCGATCCGATAGTGGATGAAATCAGTCCGGATCCCAATGTCACACCGGAAAATCTTACTTTTGAACTTGTGGCCAAGAACCAGGGAAACAACAACATTCAGATTGTTCCTACTCCGTCACGTTATGTGAAGGTTTATGATGCTACGTCTGATATCAAGTTGGCAGAAGGTACGGCTCCGTCGGTTCAAGTAGCTCCTCCTAATAAAGAATTGCAAGTATATGTAACAACCATTAATTCGGACGGCTCCATAACAAAATCGGCTTCCAAATCAATAGCAGTAACGGAGTATACAGATCTTCCCGCTATTTATGCTGATGTATTCGGCACAACTCCGGACGGTGGTTATGGAACAACCACTTGGGTCTGGAATACAGAAGCTGCAGACGGTTGTTGGGGTAATGGAGGTTATCTCGGCAATACCGGCCCCGGTTGGTGGATTTGTGATGCTGTGGGAGATGTCGGAAACGGTAGAGGGCAAATTGATGAACAAGCTGTAGGAAAAGGATTGCCTGATGATGGATTAAACGGTTGGTTCTCACTTAGTTTGACTGGTGTTCAGACAAGTCGTGGTGAAAGTGGTTCTGTCAAGGTGTCAGAAGATGTGGTGCAATCCGGTTGGGATGTAGGTACTATGGAGTTCTCTGGTACTATTCCATTGTTAGGTATACAGCCGAATCAAGGAAATGCACGTCAGTATGAGTATCATATTTTGAAGATTACAGAAGATGAACTTCGTCTTTGTGCTCCTGAACCCGGTGCTGGCGCTTGGGGTACGGCATGGTTCTGGAACTTCAAGAAAAAATAGTTAATATTGAAAGGTACGGGTGGGTAACGACCACTCGTATACTTTTATTACTAATTAAAAAAATGCAACAATGAAACGAACTTTCTTTTTGATATTACTGTTCTTCTGTGCTCTTTTTGTTAAAGCGGATGTTTTGGGACCGTATACAATGGATAGTAATGTACCTCCCACACCAACCGGATATGCTCGGGTTGTACTTCCGATAGGAGGTGCTGACGCTTCGGTAGCCGTAAGCATAACTGTTTGTGACGAAAGTGGTCAACAGTATGTTTTGAGAACTACTACCCCAAATGCTGCTCCATATTGTTATTTCTTGGCTTATGGCGTTTACCGCGTGGTCGCTTTAGAGGATTGTACAGCACAATCTAATTGGGGCGCACTTACGGTTGGTACAATTTTCGAAGTGACAGGAGGTGGCTATATTTCTTTAAATTATATAGGAACAATCTCTACTCCAAGTATTGTTCAAGCATCGGGTACTGATGATAATGTTCCTCCTTCCAAAGTAGGTTACAATATAATGAAAGTGTATGGAATAGAGACAAACGGCGGTGGGGTGTTGGTTGATTCTGACAAAAAAGAATATGGTATCTTTAATTATACCGGACATATAGGCGGTGCTCATTACTTTTACATTAAGCCAGGCACATACACTATAAAATCTTTGAGTGCTACCAATGGAAATTATATTTATTTGGAGTATGGAAATGTTAGACAACCGCTTTCTGCTGGTAGGACTTTCACAGTTCCTGCGTCATTCTTCTCCATTGTGTTTTCTAAAAAGGCACTTTAAGAATAATCTATAAATGAATTATTCAACTCAAAGCAGTTGTCGTTACCCCCCGACTTTATTAGTCGCCCGTAACATCGGATAATTGTAAATGCATTAACCGAATAGTACAATTGTTTAATGGTTAAATCAGGAAAAGGCGAGTCGTGAGATTCGCCTTTTCGCATTCATTCTCTATTGCCTTTCCGGATGCAATTCACATTCCTTTTTGTATTACCCCTGATTTCAGGGCGCAGAATGTTTCTTTTTATCCCTGCATCTCCTTCACCTCCTTCTCCCATCCTCCTGTTCATTGGCTTTCCCGGTGAAACCGCTTTCCACCCTCATCGCCCCGCCTTTGCATCGCGCGACACGCCGTAGTATCCCGGCATGGCCCGGTAGATGGGTTGCGTGGGCTTCCCCACATTCTTCAGCTTGCCCTCTTGCTGCAACCGTTTCAGGTGGACGTTCGCGGTGGTGCGCGCCATGCCGCAGAGCGCTTGGAAGTCACTGCGAATCAGCACGTCGTGGTCGGCAAAGTATTCTTTCAGCTTCATGTCTATCTCCACTTCCGAAAGCTTCAGGGAGTGGCGGGTGTATTTACTGCGGATGGCATTGACTCCCGTCATCGCTTGTTTCAGCCTGACGTCGGGACGGAAGCTGATGCTTTTCAGCCGGAGTTTCAGGTGCTTGTTCGGGGTGCTGCGGGTCACTTTCTGTGTGGCTTCCAGGGTGGGGGCGAAGTAGCCCAGCCCTTCGATGTGCACCTCGTGGCCGTCGCGCAGTTCTTCGCCGCAAATTTGCGCCAGGCAGTCTATCGCGTTCATCACGTCGCCCACCGTGAGCGAGCTGCGGGCATGCACGCGGTTGTAGAGCTGCCGCATGGTTACTTTCCCGTTGAGCAACGGGCGGGGATGGAGGCCTCTCTCTTCAGGGGCTTCCTCATTAGTGCCCGGATTCTCGTACCAGTCATATAGTATTGCCATATCAATAGGTTTTAGTGCGTTCAACATACTTGTTTCTTCCCTCGGAAGTGTCTTCCTGTAAGTGAACGACTCCGGTCGGCCGAACGAATAACCCGGGTCGTTCGATTGAACGACCTAAGTCAGTCGATTGGACGACCCGGGGCGTTCACTTATAAAGAACCGTGCAAAGGTACTGAAAATAAAGGGTTCCGAAGCATAAATAAGTATGTTTGTCGGCAGGAATGATTTTTGAAGAATAAGCGGAGAATGGTTTGCAAAACGCCCTCGGCAGGCAGTAACTTTGGCGAAGAGGCGAGAGGAAAGAAAGGATGATTCCCTTCCCCGGAACCTCCCAATAATCATTTTAATAAAAAATATTTATGAAGAAAAAACTGATGACTTTGCAGCAACACCGGCTCTTGAAGGAAGCGGGACAACTGATAGCCTTTTCCGAAAGGCTGAAACACGCACAAAAAGAAACGACCGACCGAAACTGGAAGGAGCGGGAAGAGCAGCGCCGCCGGAGCGCGAAAGCCGCAAGCACCGTGACTGCACTGAGCGGCGACATCGAGGAGTTCCTCACTTCGCGCTACGACTTTCGCTATAATCTGCTGACGGATGAAACCGAGTTCCGCCCCGCCGGACAACGCTCTGCCGCCTTCACCCCCGTGGGCAAGCGCGAGTTGAACACTTTCTGCATCGAAGCCCATGCCGAAGGTATTCCTTGCTGGGACAAGGACTTGAACCGATACGTCTATTCCACTTACATCCCTGCCTACCATCCCTTCCTGCTCTACATGGACGAACTGCCCGATTGGGACGGCAAGGACCGGCTGACTGCGCTTGCCTGCCGCGTCTCTTCTCGGCCTCACTGGGTGCGGGGATTCCATACCTGGATGCTGGGACTTGCCTCGCAATGGATGGGCGTGTCCGGACTGCATGCCAACAGCGTGGCTCCCGTTCTCGTCAGCCGCGAGCAGGGACGACGGAAATCCAGTTTATTTGACTTTTCAAAGTTATACCTTGCTTAAAATAAAGAAATACAGAATGTTATGAGATATAGAGTGTATTCTCATTTTGATTTCTCTGTAATATTGAATACAGTTGGATATGTGAAACTCTAAAATTTATAGCTATGAAGAAATTAATAAAGAAACCAATTGGTAACAGAGAGATAATGCGGAACTATTTCTCTACTATTGGACTTGTTCCTATAATGAAGTCCAAGAAAAGATGTTAATGATTAAGTGTTCAGAACTGAAAAAGCCAACTTATCCGTAATTGGATAGGCTGGCTTTTTGCATTAGTTACAGTTTCACTAGACTATTCCCATGTGAAAGTATAAATTGTAGTTTCTGTTCTTGTTTCATTATTATCTAGGCGTTTGTAAGTAGATACTTCAGTACAGCTTTCCACATATCCGTCTTTATCAAATGTATAGGTATATTGCTCTGTAGTTTCGTCAATTTCATCTTTGCTATATATTTTGTCTGGAAGTTGGTTGCATCTCATTCCTGCCAATTCGGGATGTGCTTCCAATAACGGACGCAAATCATCCACACTCCATACCATTATCGGGAGATAGCCTTTACAAGTTTTTCCACTATAAGACAATTCGTGAATATCTTCATCGCTAAAGCTCCATGCCATTTTAGTTAATTTTTCACCTTGCCATGTGTAAGACAGATAGTCCTCTTCATCATATTGCAATTTTACTAGCTGATTGTTTGCATTATAAGTAAAGTCTGTATTATCCAAATCTCCTCCGTCACTATCAGAAGTATGTGTTATCAATCCGTTTTCTAATGTATATGTGATTGCCTCTCCATTTCTGCTTTCAATGATTTTGTTTGCTCCCCAAGTGACTGTATAAGTACTGGTGTGTGTGCTACCATCGTATTGTTCTGTGTTTGTAGCTGATATTAGCTTACCATTACTACCGTAGGAATATTCAGTAATAGATACCCCATCTTCGTTTGTCATTCTTAATTCAATAAGTAGCTTTTGATTGGTGATAACACCATCATCATTTTTACTAGGTTCTTCTTCATCATCACTGCAAGAAGTGAAATTCACACACATGACTATGGCTAGTAAAGCCATTCCAATTAATCTAAAAGTTTTCATTTCTGTTTGATATTTAAGTTATTAATTATGTTGATTAAATCACTGGATATTTATCTTTGGTTATAGCGTCTAAGTATTCTGCTTCTTAATCTAATATCAATTATTATTGCAATGACACTGAAAAATAATATTGGAGAACAGAATATAAAAAGCATATCTATAAAACTTCTAAGGTTCTGTGTTGGAGGATAATAAATAATAAACAGAACTGTATATATTACGAATATACTCCCTGCAATTATGCTGAATTTCAAGTAATAGTTACAATTCTTCAAAATTTCTTCTTCTCGTTCTTCCTCTTTTCTTCGTCTTTTCTGGTCTATCTGAAATTCTCTTATTTCTTTTTGCCTAGTTTCTTGCTGTTGCAATAAGAATCTTTTTTCTTGTTGCCTTTCTTCTATATTTCTACGTTCTTTGTTTTCAAAATAGGCAGTAAGTTCTTTTAGTGATTTTGGATGAAAAGAATTGCTTTGGCTTTCTTCTATCATAAAGGCAAATTTTTCTGTTCCGTCTAGCTGTAAAACAAATATAACATCATCCTTGAATGATGGATGAAGCATATAAGATTGTTCTTTGAAAGAAATCACTAAGGAATTATTGGCAGAAATATATTGCCATGTAGCATTTATAACACTACCATTTACAGAAGTAATGAGAGAACCGTTTTCTTGAAAGATATATAACTCCTTATCTCCAGAATCATTAAATACCAACCAAGACTTATTACATAGAATAGCCTTAACATCCAGATTCTTACTGAATCTGTGGTATTTGTTAGGAATATCCAATAAGTAGGCTTTCATCTTGTTTAAATCCATGCTTCCCAGTTTCCAGACAGAAGCGGATAAAAATAAGGCGTGGAAACTTTAACTTATTATTCCACTTAGGCTCTGGACTGCCTTGACTGTATAATAAGCAAAGTCCACGCCTAATGATATGATATTCCTATAGCTAGGATATAAAATACCATAGACGCGGACGCTTCTTGCTCATTACCCACAGTCAAGAATTGTCCAGATTCAAGTGAAGGATAACTTTGCTAAACGCCCTTTACTAAAATATGTCCTTCCAGTGTCTTAACGCATTAAGACCTCTGAAATTGCTGCAAAGTTAATGAAAGGTTTTGAATAGCTAAAGATAAAACGCTGATAAATGCAGTTCCAAGTGTTCCAAAACATATCTGTAATAGATAATTAGCTAGTATCAGTTTCTTTTAGTTGTAACTTCATTGCAGTATAAAAATTAGAAGTGGGCATATAAGACGATAATTTTTAAAACTCATTCTTATTGTTAGCTAGAAAGATTATAGCTAATATTGCAGATTGGTACGGATATGCAGACCTTGTAAATAGTTCCCACAAATCGCACATACCATAAACTACAAGCCGTACCATGCCTTTTTAAAAAGACAGTTTCCACTTCATTTCGGAACTGGCTTTCATAGGACTATCAGAATGTGACAAAACTTTCTATTTCTGTAAAAAGTTCAGAAACTTCAAACTTTGTCACATTCCAACAGATTAGAAACTTAAACAGTCATAAGTATTTAGTAGTTCTTCCTGCCTTAAACCTAAGTATCTTTTAGTTATAGTTACACTGGAATGATTAAATAGTTCCATCAGCTTAACTAAGGCTAGTTCTGAATTGTCACTATTCATATTATAAACTTGTCTGCCAAAAGTCTTTCTAAGTGAATGACAACTAAAGTTTTTAATCTTTAATTTATACTTCTTTTTCACCTCTTTTAGTATCACATTGATTCTCTGGATAGTGAAAACAGTTCCTTTTTGGCTCACTAAAATAGGTGCGTTAATCCCTATAGGCTTTATCTGTTCATAACATTCTTTAATGTGCTGCCCAAGTTGGGCATTTATCCTAATAGTTCTTACCTTATTTGTCTTTTTCTCTATTACTGTAAATTCACTGGTATATAGTATCTGTTTCCATCTCAAAGCTAGAATATCAGATATTCTTAAACCAGTGAAACACCCCAAAGCTATAAGAAGTGAAATTTTATAATTTCCATCTTTAGCCAATTTTCTTATTAAATTCATTGCATCAGACCAAACTAGATAATCTGCTGTAGTGCTTGAATATTTTAAACTCATAATGTTCTGTTTTATATGTAAATAAATAAAAGTGAATGTTTCACCATTACCAACATACTAGCCAATTAGCTAATGTATTGATTTATAGCAAAACATTCACTTTGTATATTAGTGAGTATTTATGATTGCAAATAAGTAAAGATTGCAATAATCAATATCAGCAAAAAAGGATTGATAATACCAATTATTATTAGTAGTAGAACTACCAACGTACCCCATAATACTAGTTTTCCATTATCTTCCATTCTGTAGTATTTTTAAGTTATTGAAAAAGAAAGGACACCTATTAAATAGATGCCCTTTCAGTTAGTTTAGCCCAAGAACCAAGAATATTTATTATCCAGTCCTTGTAATACATTGTTCAGTCCAACACTTACCTCTGTAGCATTTACCCCACGTTGTAAATAGCTGTCTATGTAGCTGTTTTTGTTTGATTGTGTGAGCAAATTGTGAAAATCAAAAAGAGATATGGCATTGTCTTTCACTCCAAACACTTCATTTGTGTAATAATCACGGCACACACTATTTATTTGGCTGTCAGTGATTAAAAGTCTTGGTATTGCTTTCTGTCTTGCTGGTGAAAGTGCTTGGTACATTCTCATTCTGCCTACCACTTGTGCAAACTGTGTTTCAGATAAATAAGTATCTGATAATGTCTGCATCAAATGTATTTCTTTGGCTGCATTGAAGCTGTTGAGCAATTCCAGTACATTTCTGTAAAGTTCATTGATATTAGTTACTTCCATGTTGAATCTCACACCCTCACCAGTAAGAATCTGATTAGAGCAAATTCTCATTCTCCAACCAATAAAGACGGAAAACTTTTCTAAGCCTTTGGAAGAACGGTACAGATTCAAGTCACTGTAATTTCTTACCCCACCTATGCACAATTCTAGTTTTTGCCCTCTTATTGTTTCAAAAATGGTGGGAACAGTAAAAGCAAATGCAAGTCTTTGATAGAATTGTGTCTTTTCACATTCCAACAGTTCACTTGCTTTCTTACCTAGTGCGGACGGTATTCTGCCACGTACTATGTGTGAAACTCTTATTTCTGGAAAGTTCACCTTTTCACCTGCATAGAATGAATTTGCAGCTTCATGCACACAAGAAACAAAGTCTTGGTGTGAAATGGTTGATTCCAAGTTAGCCCAAGTAGGCACAACACATTTGTTTGCAAGTTCTTCCAGTGTGATAGAATCTGTATTTGCTTCCAAAAAGGTAACACTAGGCTTTGCTGTTTCTTCCACAATTATAGCTTCTTCTGCATACTCACCTAAATTCAAAGTTTTTCTCTCTGTTGGCATGATAACTAAATTTCTCATATTGATAAAAGTTTAAATGATTAATAATTCTTTTTATATCAATGTACAGAGGGGGGACTATTGAGGGTTGCCAACCGTAAAGGCAGACACTCTTATATTTTTTAGGTTACTGGCAGAATGGGGAGGGGGCTTTCTGTACTAAGTACCTTATATATTTGTTCTCTTGACTTTCAGCCAAACTGAATATAGGTGATTAGTTAGTTTAGTCAAGCATGATGATGGAACACGGCATATACTCTTTCTCCTTTTTAGTTTTTATATTCAACACTTTAGCTATATATTCCAAAGTTATTTCTTCGGAAGTTATTCTATTAGTTAGCAAACTCCTAATTTCTTCATCTTTCATATAGTCTAGCTTTCCAGCTATTTCAAGAAGTAAGCTGTTTTTTCTTCTGATACTGTCACCTCCTATTATTTTTATTTCATCGTTTCTATCTGGTGGAACAACACCGTTATCAATGCACCAGTCATAGATAATATGATAGATTCTTGTATCTGAATCAGCCTCTTTAAAATCTGGAATAATAGACTTGTTCAGTATCAGCAAACCATTAGTTATATATTTTATCTGTCCTGCATTGACTGCCATTTCCAGATATTTATTTAATGTCTTTGTATCAATGCCCAGTTTCTTAGACAGTTCCGTTTTGTTAAGCCCATCCAGATACGGATTTTCACTTATATACTTGTTCGTTTCCTTTTTACATATTGCCTTTAATTTAAGCAAGAAGTTCTTTAATTTAGTTCGTTCACTGGCTTTTGCTATGTTCATATCATCATTAAAGAAACTGTTATAAATATAGAAGAAGTTCTCATTACATTTTGCCACATGATATTTGTTGTAGGTCTTGTAGCTTCCCTCTGCTATCACATTGTTACTTATTACTTTATCAATAAGATTCTTATTCTTCTTTAGCCTTTCAACGCTTCTTTTTACAGTGCTTAATGATATGCCTAGTTTTTCGGAAATCTCCTTTTCCGTAACATTATCTGCAATGGAAGTTTTATAATTCATCCTTGACTTTATATAGGCATATACTATGGCATCCTTATTATCTATATTATTAATGTCTTTTGTCAGTGTCGTATATTGTTGTTCCATTGTGCGCAAACGGTTGGTTATTTGATTCTTCTTGATATATGTTATAAATCTCTCCGTTTTTCAGAGCCTTGTTGTATTTACGTGTTCCACCTAGATACCGTTTCAATTCCTTTCTGGTATTGAACAGTCTGTTGTTGTATATCATCATAATGTTACGTTTTTATCATTAGTTACTTATCTACGAAAGCTAGAAATTTGATAATGAAGTGCGAAGCACTGAATTATCTAAGTTGTAATGTTAGTATTGTAGTAATGTATAGAGTATCATTTTTCCCCTATACTTGGTGTCAAATTTCCCATAGACTACGGTTCGTTTTTCCTTAGTACCACTTCACTAAGACTATCTTTAAAAACTTCTGTAATTTACTTCCTTGTGTTATCTGGCTAACTATGTCTGCTGAAATAGGCACTATGTACTATTTTTGATGCTGCCTTACAGAAAGGCTTTGGCAGTCATACATTATGAGGTTGCCAATCATCCAGTTTAAAGTAGAATGTAATTCTACGCTTGTTTATCTGCTTCTTTTTCTTTAGAAAGCCGTTCATTTTAGCCCATATACCAACAGCTACCTTATTGCCGGTAATTCCATCCTTGAAAGCCATTTCTTTTAATTGTTCAAATGTGTAATACTCCATGATTCAATGTTAGTTTCATTATATACTGTAAAATCTATAGTGCTTGAATTACTCTGGGCAGTTCTGGTTATGCCTCTGCTCGTGGTAGTTCCTATCTTTTTATCTCTGTACGATTATATTCACCTTTGGGCGGTGTACCTAATCAAAGTGGCACTTTCTATAGCCAGCTTATCTATATCGCCATATTGCCGTTATTTTCTTCTGTCAGTAAGCTAACAGACAAGAATAGTGACTTTATGTAGTTCTTTTGACAATAGTTTATATTTATGGCTATTGACAGATAGGCGATATTCGGAATAGATAGTTAAATGATTGTATATTAGCGACTAGTGAATATATCGAAGTAGGTGCTATATAACTTGCCTAGTAGATAAAAAACGGCAATTAAAAAAGGCAGTCAGTTATCCTGCTGCCCTTGTGAACCCGTTTTTGAAATAAACAAGTTCAATCCAGACCGACACAAGTTCGGACAAATTTCATTTCTTTATCTCTCTCTTCTTGTGACAAATTTTCATTCCACTCTTCATCTTCTACAGACCAGCTTCTTCTAATTGTCACATCGTACAATTCTATATAGTGGCTTGTAGCTGGTCTGTGTTCCATAAAAATGAATACTTCCGCATCCATATCTATTGCATCCATATCATACTTATGCAGTCTTTCTATAGTTTCTGCATCTGTTATTTCTTGGTAGAGTACTCCCGTATATCCATTGCGTTTATCAAACTCTCTATCCAATTCAAAGATTCTTTCCAGATATTTGGAGTCAATATATTCTTTCTGGATAAATTCAGAAGCGAAACCTGCACCATAATGTAAATAACCAATTTTGCACACGTCTTTCTTTAATTCAATGATACATCCTCTTGTAGCCATAATTTAATAATTTAAAAGTTGATATTCTGTTAATAGTTCTCTTCCATGTGTTTTTTCCAAAGAATGTTCAGCTCTTCATAAATGATAGTTTCCTTTGTTTTTCCACCTCTTGTGCCTTTAGCCTTTTCTATATTTTCCGCATTTTCACGTTGAACATTAGCTAGAAAGTGGCTCATATCTTTAGTGAATGTACTTTTTTCGCTATCATCCGTATCTTCATACTTGCCAATAATCCAGTCAATAAGTGTACGGCTCTTCAAGAACTCCGCACTGAATGATTTTCTGGCGGCTTCAACAAGTGTTCTCCCTCTATTGATGGTGTTTGATTTTCTAAGCACTTCATCAATATTGCCGTTGATAGCCCTGACAAGAACTGCCTTGCTTATCTTACTGCCAAATGTAGCCCACTTGGAAGCCGCATCCAGAGAATAGCCCATACAAGTCAATTCAGACACAAAGTCCAATGTCGGCAATTCTTCTCCAACCATCATTTTTACTCCCTTTACATAATCCGCACCTTTCCACGGAGTAGTGGCAATGTTGATTTCTGCCAATGTCTTTTCAATGCTAACAGACGGATTCAAAGAATACATAAAATAGAACTCTCCTTTGTACTGTTTATCCGGCTCAACCTTTTTATTCTCTTCCAGAAGTCTTAAATGGGCACTATAACGGTGGTTGGCATCCAATAGAACAACATAGTTATTTCCATCCTTGATTTCTTCACCAGTAGTAAAATCAACCACTTTCAAACCGTCTTTAATTGCAGTGGAAGCGTCCACAATGATTGCAGGAACTAGCTGACCGTTTTCCCTCATTGATTTCATTTTAGCCTTGACTGCCTTTTCACTCAAATCTCTGTTACCTGCCAATCTTGCTACTTTTACACCGTTGTTAGTTAATTCAGTTAATGTCATAATTTCTTTTTTCATAATTTATTACCGTTGCCCTACGGACTTATATTGGCTTCTGGCACGCCGTTATTATTTTTTTGATGATGCAAAGGTAGAGTGGAAATTCCCCTAGACAAAGCATTTTGCCTAATGCCCATGTGTGTAGAAAACATACCCTTTCCAGTACGCAAAAAAAAATGCGTACCAAAAAGGAAAATCCTTTCAGTACGCATTTCTGCTATGATTTTATATGTGTTGTTCTAGGAAACTACCATGTAGTTATTAGCTATGACAGACGGAAATTTCTCGTTCTTGTATCTTCTAAGGAGATTGGATAACATTCTGTTCTTGTTGCCCTCCGAATCGTATTCTTCATTATATCTCTTGCCATCATAGCCCACTGTATAGATAAGCCTTGAAACAAGCATCATCTTGTCTTTAGATACCTTTACCTTTTTATTGGGTATGGTGGCAGCCTTTCTTCTTTCAATGAAGAACAGAAACATATCTGTAAATTTCCACTTCTTATAAGATATGTCAAGACAGAACTTGTCTTTGAAGTTCATTTGTGATAACAAACTGTTGTCTATAAAACCTTTCAATCCTAGCTCTTTTAATTGTTTGATTTTTGTTTCTTTGTCTTGTTCTCCATTTACAATCTTGCCGTATGTTTCGCTAAAATGACAGACTGCAATTTGAATGATATTTAACAAATCTTCTCTTTCCGTATAGTAACTCTTTCTGTTGCCTTGCTTCAAAGTAATACTTGACGCATCACACAAATTAACTAGAAAAGTGGCAAAGTCTTCAAGTACGGACTTACCCATAATGGGTGTGTTGGTGCCAATATCCTCTATAAAGTCATATACGAATAGAAGTAGATACCAAAACTTACTAACATCTAGCTTATACGCTTCAATGGTATTCTGTAAATCTTCATTAGTTAGAAACTTCTCTTTGTAAGAATCATCCAGCTTTCTGTATTCCCGTTTTTTGTATTCTTCCAAAGTTCCTTTGAAAGTGTTCATTTCTTTGTTTCTCTCGTATCTTTCTTCAACGGACAAGTTTCTTTCCGCATATCTGTTGGCAAATATAGCAGGTGCTGTAGATTCTATTGGTATCATTCCCTTATCTGTTTCTTCATAATCTGGTAGAAAGTGGTTGGCTACTTCCCACACATATTCTAATAGTGGCTCATCCAGACATTTGTAGCTTTCAGTCCAATTAACTTTCAAATCTGAAAGTTCCTCTATCTGATATAGTTTTTCTTCTAGCATGGTACATTCATTATTAGTTCTACTGCAAAATAACAGAAAAGTTTGTAGAATACAGACTTTTATATTTTATATTCTTCCAGATTGAAACTTTCCTGCAACTGTTTAAATGTGTATTCTTTCTCTTTGATACGTTCCAAGACAAAAGAAGTCATTTTAGGTTGCTCTGGTAAAGTTGGAACTATTACAGTCCGTTTTACCTTGTTGAATCTGAAAGTTATAGGAAGTGCCCATAAAAATGGTTTGTTCCTATTATGATACGCTATGATAGTTTCCAAGTCATTCTTGTAAGTAATGACTATGAATCCGCTATTTAAAGAAACGGAATAATAAACTACTTTACTAAGTAATTCTCTGAACATTTCTCCCTTGCCCTCCAGAGAAAGGCTGTCAAGTTCTTTTCTTGACTGACTCTTTATTTCATCCGCTATTCTTCTGTTATTGGATGCAATTTCTTCATCAATGGCTGTCTTTTCCGCTTCTATACTCTTTATCTGGCTGTCTATTGAATCCGCCTTGCCATTCAATGCCTTGACTATTGTTATATTGGTGGAAGCCATAACATTATCTATGACTGTTTTCAAATCAGACTGTAGTTTGGCTATTTCAGAATCCTTTTCTTTTATGCTTTGTGTCAGTTTTATATTTTCAGCTTCTATTTCTGCAATTTTCTCATTGCTCTTGGCTTGGTAAGTTTCATCCAGAGTTCTAAGTCTGACATCTTTCCACACCGCATATATTAAAGTTTCAGCCTTTATGCCAACATTGGTGCATGGGCTTTTTATTCCCATCTTTATTCTGTCAAGACATCTGTAGGTAATGCAGGATGAGGTTCTGCCATACATTGATGTTTGCCCACAAGGACACTTGATAATGCCTTTCAACGGGTTATAATGTTTTTGTGCCTCACCGCTATAATTCTTGTTCTCCTGCACTTTCTTGTGTGCCAGATTCCAGATTTCATTTGATATGAATTTTACGGGAAGTTCCAGTTTCATGCCTTTCCAATATCTGACACCGTTATAAATGGAATCATTTATAATTGTTCTGATAGACTGTTCATAGAACGGTTTGTTTCTTGCTGTCCTATATCCAAGCATATTCAGTTTTTCTGCTGTTTTTCCTAGAGAAAGACCGTTTGCCACATAGTTAAATATATCTCTGACTAACTGCATACGTTCTTCATCTTCCACCAATAACATTTTTGGGGTTGCTCCCTTTATATAATTCGGATTGGGCACTGCCTTAAAGCCAGTTGGTATATTACTGTCTGTAAGCATTAACGGAAACGCTTGTACTTTACTGTCTTTACCTGTAGTCATACGGCTTACTATTTTCTTTCTTTCATCCGCTGCTCCATAGGCTTTGATTGCAAGCATTAAAAAGTCAGAAAGAATGATAGTTTTTCCAGCTTCATATACCTTGTCTGGTTCGTCTAGTATTACTAAATCCACGTTTCTAATGATTGTGTGAATCTGTGTCAAAGTTTCAAATATATCATCTTGACGTGACAGTCTAGACAACTCACTAACTACTACCATGTCAGCAACGCTATTGGTAATGTTTAGAATACTGTTCAATCCGTTTCTGTTGCTGACTGTTCCAGATATGGCATAGTCTTCTTCTATTCTTAACAGAGAGTACCCCTTATTCTCACAATACTTTCTAATCAACACCCTTTGCCTTTCAAGGTCTTGATTATCAGTAGAAACACGAATATAACCTATAACTCTTTTCATTGTTTATCTTATCTTTGATGCAAAGATAAAGAGTATTTTCAATAGCAAGGTATAACTTTAACAACTTAACATTTTGTCGCGCCTTGATGCCTGACGTGCTGACGCGTTACTACGCCGACAACCTGAAACTGACCTCGCAGGGACAAGCTGAGAGAATGCTGGCGGAAATGGGGCTGCTCAATATGGACGAGTTCGACAAGTATGCCGACAACAAAATGCCCTTACTGAAAAATCTGATGCAGATGTCGGTGCTCAACATCCGCAAGGCCTATCAGCAGAACTTCAGGCAACTGCCCCGTATCGCCTCGTTCATCGGCACCAGCAACCGGTTCGACCTGCTGACCGACCCCACCGGGAGCCGGCGCTTCCTCTGCATCGAGGTGAAGCACAATATTGACTGCATAGGCATAGAGCACGACCAGATTTTTGCCCAACTGAAAGCGGAACTCATTGCCGGGCGGCGCAACTGGTTCACCAAGCCGGAGGAGGAGGAACTGCAATGGCATAACGAGGCTTTCTATCGTGTCAGCCTTGTGGAGGAGGCAGTTCACAGCTTGTTTCGTGCCCCGCTTCCGGCAGAGAAGAGCTTCGATCTGACTGCCGCCGACATCTTTGATGAGTTACAAAAAACGCATCCCGCCTTGATGCGTGGCAGCAATCCCATGCAGTTCGGTTCGGTGCTGCTGCGGGTGGGACTGAAACGCCGGCATACGAAGTACGGCAATGTATATGAGGTGGTGAGAAGGAAGAAAGAAGTTTCACCGGAAAGGGTTGAACGATAGGGAAATAATGCGAAAGGTGAAGGGGTGAAGGAAGAGAAAGCCGGTTTATAGTCTCATTACGGATTGACATAGATTCCTATTAATTCAGGTTGTAGATGCCGATGGGATAAATATTTTCGCTCATAATAACTGTATATTTTATAGATTTCTATAAAAGTAACTTTTTTATAAGAACAAAACAAGCGAAAGTTGCGATTTTCACTACTCCTTGTCGGATAAAAAACTTATCTTTGCGATTGAAACAATCTCTTGTTAATGATATGAAATACACATCATACTCTTATCCTTCAGGCAGGGCGGAAGTGGCTGCATTTGTTGTGACCGGCGGAGTGACGGAATACCATGTGATGATACATGCCACTGACCCGAAACAGACCTATCGTGAACAGATGAATGTCGTGTTGGATGCGTATGCCGCTTTACTGAAAAAAGAACTGTCCGGAGCCGTGGCGGTTTTTAAAAGATACTTCCTGAGTGATGCCGCCAACCAAGCGGAACTGTTGCTTGCCGCTACGGCGGAAAGCTCCGATTGCGCGCTGTCTGTGGTGGAACAGCCTCCGCTGGATGGCACCAAGATTGCTTTGTGGGCCTATCTGCAGACCGATGTGCAGACACGAGTGCTGCCGAACGGACTGTATGAAGTGAAACACGGTGCTTACCGCCAGCTCTGGATGGGAGGCAGCTTCAATCGTGCCGCCAATTCGGAATACCAGATGCGTCTTTTGCTCAACGACTATGCCATGCAACTGATGGAGGAAGGGTGTACTCTGGCCGACAATTGCCTGCGTACCTGGATATTTGTGCAGAATGTGGATTGCAATTATGCCGGTGTAGTCAAGGCACGCAATGAGATGTTCGTCACCCAGAACCTGACGGAGAACACGCACTATATTGCCAGTACCGGTATCGGTGGGCGTCATGCCGATCCGAAAGCATTGGTGATGCTTGACGCTTTTGCTGTAGCGGGATTAAAGCCCGGACAAATCAAATATCTCTATGCCCGCACACACCTGAACCCCACTTATGAGTATGGAGTCAGTTTCGAACGGGGAACGGCGGTGGATTACGACGACCGTCGGCAAGTACTCATTTCCGGTACGGCGAGTATCAACAACCGTGGGGAAGTGATGTATGCCGGAGATGTACGCCGTCAGACAGAACGGATGTGGGAGAATGTGGAGGCTCTGCTGAAGGAAGCTGACTGCGGCTTTGGAGATGTAGGGCATATCATTGTCTATCTGCGTGATATTGCGGATTATGCTGTAGTGAAAGAGATGTTTGACAAGCGTTTTCCCGATACGCCGAGAGTGATTACGCTGGCTCCCGTCTGTCGCCCGGGGTGGCTGGTGGAAATGGAGTGTATGGCGGTGAAGAAAATCTCTGATTAAAAATATTATCTTTGGTTAATTGAATATTAGGCTGACAGTTGGTAAACGCCTACCTTTGTTGAAATTCTAATGTATAAGGATGAAAACACGTATCTTGCTTTTCTGTATCAGTTGCCTTCTTTGGGCAAGTTGTGGAAATTCCGGACAGAATTATGTGATTGAAGGAACGTTGCCGTCGGTGAAATACGACGGGGAATGGATATACCTCGTGCCGATGGAGAATGCGCCGGGGCGGGTGGATTCTGTAAAGATAACCAATGCCTCTTTTTCTTTTTCCGGACAAGGGGAGGAGATGAGGGTGTTGCGTCTGCGCCATCTGCTGCGTATCTACATCCAGGAACTGCTGGTGGTGACGGAGCCGGGAACCATACATGTGAAGGCCGACTCTGTCGGTTCGGTAACGGGCACTCCGCAAAATGATGCCCTTCAGAAATGGAAAGAGGGGAGGGAAAAGAAGCAAGAGGCTTACCATTTTATCCGGACGGGACTACGGAATGCCACCGGAAAAGATTCACTGCATCTGATACGGATACGTGACAGTCTGAGGATGCAGGAGCAGGAAACGAACTTTCTGTTTTTGAAAGAGCAGGGAAACAATACGTTGGGGACATTCATGCGGAAGATGGTGCGTGGCTCCTTGACGGAAGAACAACAAAAACTGTTGGATGAAAGCTTGCAGAAGGAAATACATTGAATGGGGAGCGGCAGGAATCGGTGCTTTGGCGTTGTTTCTTTTTTTCTTCCGGATATTGCCCTATCATCTGTTCCATCGGGAGCAGACACAGCTCTTTTTGCTTGCCACCGAACCATTGGCCGGGTATCTGCGGCATCCGGCGGCTCTGGCACGTCTGTCAGGAGATTTCCTCACTCAATTCTTTTATTACGAAGGGGGTGGCCCGACCATAATGGCTGTCGTGCTGTTGCTTTGGGGAGTGGTGGTGTTTCGTTTGTTGGCTCCGTACATGGGACGTTGGGCGTGGATTCCTACGGTGTTGGCGGTGGCTTGGGAGGCAGGAAGGCAATGCGGATTGAGTTATCCGCTTTCCGGCACAATCGCTTTAACCGGTATCGGAGGTGTTTTGTTGTTGTGCCGTAGCTGCATGCGACGTTCGTGGAAGTCGGGCTTACCGGTAAGCATATTGGCGGTATTGTCCGGCTATTGGCTGTTTGGCTGTGGCGATTGGTCGTCACGATGGTACAATATGCCCGATTTAGGGCGGGAATATCTTTTGGCGTTGGATTCGGAAATGTATTTCGGCCGTTCGGAAAAAGTACGGAAACTGTTGGTGGAGGGTGAATACCGCTCTCCGTTCACTGCCTATTATTATAATTTGCTGAATGCACAGCAGAACCGGCTTCCCGACCGGCTGATGGATGGTTATCAACCGGCTTCGCAAGGGCTGTTTCTGCCTGTGGCTCCCCATTCTACCTACCTCACTATTTATGCAGCCAATGAAGTCTGGTTTGCGTTGGGAGATATGACGATGGCTGAACATGCCGCCATTCTGGGAATGATTTTTTCTCCGCACCACACCGGGGCAAGAGCTGTCAAGCGTTTGGCGGAAATCAACCTGGTGAACGGTGATGAGGCGGCGGCTATGAAATATCTTCGTCTCCTGCAAAAGACAATGTGTTACCGTGATTGGGCAGAACGACGTATTCCCGGAAAACAGACGGCCGAAGTCTGCCAATGGCTGGAACGGAAGCGGTTGTTGTTGCCTGCAACGGATACTTTGCGTTCTTCTGCCGACATTCCGCTTTCACTTCGTCATCTGTTGCGTAACAATCCTGATAATACGTTGGCATGCGATTACCTTCTCTGCTTTGATTTGCTGAATAAGGATATTGGGGCTTTCGCCGGAGATTATCGGGAGTTTGCTGCAAAGAAGTTTCCTTCCAGATTGTATGCCGAAGGTTTACTTATCTATCTTGCCGGGAAAAAGGCTTCGTTGGATGAAGTGGAAAAATGGAATATACCGCCTCAAGTATTGGATGAATTTGGCGATTATACCCGACTGTACGAGGCGAATGGTGGTAATGGTGCCCCTTTGCAAGCCAAATACGGAAAAACATATTGGTTTTATTTCCACTATGCTACGATGAAAAAGGGGAAGTGATTTATGATGAACATAGATATGAAATATATACAAGTTGTTGTGGGGCTGTTACTGTGCTACTGCCTATATGCTTGCAGTCCCCGTCCGGAGTCTGTACAGCCTGCAGACCGGTTATTGGTGCTCTATCCGGAATATCAGGATGTAACCATTCCCTACAATGTGGCTCCTTTGAATTTCCTTGTGCGAAATGAAGGGGTGGATGCGGTATGCGTGAGTGTAAAGGGAGCATCGGACAGCTTGGAGATAAATGCGCGCGGGAACAAGGCGATATTCCCCTTGAAAGCTTGGCGTGCATTGCTTGAAGCGGAGAAGGAACATACTTTGGAAGTAACTGTTACTGCCCGTACCGACGGCCGCTGGCTGCGCTATCCTTCCTTTGCATGGCAGGTAGTGGCGGACAAGCTTGACGCCTATGTCAGTTACCGTCTGATAGAGCCCGGTTATGAGGTATGGAATACCTTGCAGATACGTGAACGTTGTATTGAGAATTTCGAAGAGCGTATTTTGGCGGATAACAGTCAGACAGACGGCAAGTGCATGAACTGTCATGTGCACGGAGGAAATAGTGGCAACCTTTCGATGTTCCATCTTCGGGGTGAGGGAGGGGGGACTGTCCTGAACCGTGACGGCAAGCTCCGTAAGCTTGCCTTGAAGAATGAACAGATGATATCTGCGGCTGTCTACGGGGATTTCCATCCTGACGGGCGGTATGGTGTGTTCTCGTCTAATGTGATTATTCCCATGTTCCATACGGAAAGTAACCGCCGTCTGGAAGTTTACGATACCGTCTCCGATTTGGCTGTCGCCGATTTTGACGGAAACCGGATGATTCTATCTCCGCTTACGGCGGATTCCACCGTATTGGAAACTTTTCCCACATTCTCTGCCGATGGGAAATGGATATATTACTGCTCAGCTCCGACTGTGCCATTGCCGGACAGCGTACAGCAATTACGCTATTCGCTTTGCCGCATTGCGTTCGATGCCAATCACGGCGCATGGGGTGACCGCGTGGATACCCTTTGGAATGCCCGGCTGGAGAAAGGCTCCGTGTGTCATCCGAAAGCCTCACCGGACGGACGCTACCTGCTTTATACCGTTGCTGATTATGGAACATTCCCCATTTGGCACCGGGAGACGGAATTGCAGCTGATGGATTTGCAGACGGGCGCCATCGACTCCCTGCCAATGGTCAACTCCAGCCGTTCGGACACTTATCACAGTTGGTCGTCAGGCAGCCGTTGGTTTGCCTTTGCCAGCAAGCGGGGTGACGGGCAGTACGGGCGGGTTTATTTTGCCTATCTGGATGCTGAAGGGAAGGCGCATAAGCCTTTTGTGCTACCCCAGTCGGACCCTGAAAAAGACGATTTGACATTGAAATCCTACAATATTCCCGATTTGTCGGCTACTCCCGTTCCTTTTGATGCTTCTTCCATCAAGCGGATAAACCGGCAACTGAAGGCTGAGGAATTCAAATGACAAGACATACAGAGAGTACCAAATTGTAAATAATAAATTGTAAATAGTAAATGTTCTTATTTCTGAAAAAGACTTGGAAGATAGGGTTGTCGATACTTTTTGGCGTAGCGGTGCTTCTCTTTTGGGGAAGCGTATATCCGGCCCATATTTCCTATCAGGAGCAGTTCCAGCTTTTCTTGTTCGATGCCGACTACTGGTGGGAACGGATAGTGGTTCCCGGTGGGTTGGCCGATTATATCGCTGAGTATCTGACGCAGTTCTATTATCACGTGTGGGCGGGAGCTTGTATTCTGGCTTTTTTGTACGTGTTGTTGCAACGGTTGGTTTGGAAACTGGCGAAGGAGCAGGGTGCGGCTGATGTGTATTATCCGCTGAGTTTTCTGCCCATCATTGTCTTGTGGCATTTCATGGGTGATGAAAATGCGATGCTGTCATTGGTGGTGGCTCTGCTGTTAGCATTGTCTGCATCCTGCTGGTATGCGGATTTGAAAGGGAAGTGGCAGCGTGTGGCATACATTCTGATAGTCCTTCCGCTGCTTTACTGGACAGCGGGTGCGGCACACTTCATCTTTATGGGCTGGGTGATTGTACGCGAGTTCCGGTTGAATCTTAAAGGTAAGAATTTCTGGGGTGGTGTCGGAGTGTTCTGGGGTGTAGGATTGTGGGGTATCGGTTGTCCGCTATTGGCAAGCATGTGGGTACAATTCCCCATTTACCGTCTGATGGGTGGTATAGGATATTACCGTTTCCCGGCAGTGATTCCCTGGATAGAGATAGGGCTTGCCGTATTACTGGTTGTTCTCCCCTTCCTGCTGTCCGCTTTGCCCGCTTTGAAGAAGAAGCCGGTATTTTATGGAGTTCTGCAAGTGGTGGCGGTAACATTGTTCGGCTATTACTACGTGGCGGCCGGTTGCGATATGGATAAAGAGGAAGCGATGGAGTATGACCAGCTGGTACGTAATAAACAATGGCAGGAGATTATAGAAAAGGCAGAAGAGAAGTCACCGGTTTCACCTTTCGGCGTGACCTGCCTGAATCTTGCTTTGGGAAAGACGGGACAGATGGGCGACCGTATGTTCGAGTTTTACCAGAACGGGACGGAAGGGCTGCTGCCGGAGTTTCAGCGTGATTTTACTTCTCCGTTGCCCACCAGTGAGGCATACTATCATTTGGGTATGGTCAATACGGCACAGCGTTTCACTTTTGAGGCGATGGAGGCCATACCTAACTTCAACAAGAGTGGCCGTTGCTTCAAGCGTCTGGCAGAGACGAACCTGATAAACGGGCAATACGAAGTGGCAGCCAAGTACCTGCGTTTGTTGAGGAAGACAATCTTCTACAGGGATTGGGCAGAGGATGCCATGACCTATCTGTATAATGAGGAAAAAATCAATGCCCACAAGGAGTGGGGTTGGTTAAGGCAGATACGCTATACGGAAGACTTCTTGTTCAGCAGCCAGGAAACGGACATCATGCTGGGGCTGCTTTACCAGCACAACCACCGGAACCGGATGGCATTTGAGTATATGCTGGCCTATGTCCTGCAGCAACGTGATTTGGAACGTTTCATGAAGTACTATCCGCTGGGTAAGCATGCCGGCTACGACCATATTCCCCGCAGCTATCAAGAGGCGTTGATATATGTATGGACACAGACGCACAAGAACTTCCAGGGTATGCCGTGGAGCATTTCGCCCCAAGTGGTGCGGGATGTAACGGAATTTGCGCGGATATATACCTCGCAGCAGAATGCCCGGCAGATGTTGGAGGCGCGTTTCGGCAGTACATACTGGAATTATTTGCTACTAAGAAAGTAAAATGAAAAAGATGAAGAATATAGCTGTTTGCATAATGGCTGCATGGTGGTTTGCCGCTTGCGGCAATCCGGTGACTTCCCCGGAAAGGGTGGATGAATGGCCGGATATCTATCCCGACTATATCGGTGTGACTATTCCTGCAACCATTGCTCCTATGAATTTCAATTGTATTGGTGGAGCGTACGAACGTGTGGATGTGACCGTGACCGGAGGAAAGTCCGGAGAGATGCACGTAAATGATAAAATAGTATCATTTCCGCAAGATGCATGGCAAGAGCTTTTGGAGGAGAACAAGGGTGATAGCCTTCTGTTTACGGTATGTATCCGGAAAGACGGCGAGTGGAAACAGTACCGCTCTTTTCCCATGTATGTCAGTCCGTATCCTATAGATTATGGGGTGGTATACCGCAAGCTGGCTCCCGGATATGAAGTTTATAGCAAGATGGGCATTTATGAGCGTGACCTTGCTTCGTTCGAGGAGCGTCCCTTGCTGGAGAATACCATGGTGCCGGGCATGTGCCTGAATTGTCATGCTTTCAACAAAACAAATCCGGACCATTTGAGCCTGCATATCCGTGGAAAGAACGGAGGGACTTTGATGCAGATAGACGGGAAGCGCGAAATGCTGGATACGAAAACGGATTCCACTCTCTCTGCATGTGTATACCCTTATTGGCATCCAAGCGGCAAATATATTGCCTATTCTGTCAACAATACGCGCCAGTCTTTCCATGCGGTGAAGGATGAGCGTGTGGAAGTGCTCGACTTGGAATCGGATGTACTGGTCTATCATCCCGAGACACATGAATTACTGCTCTCTCCCTTGCTTCAGAAGAAGGAAGTCTTCGAAACCTTTCCAGTATTTTCACCGGACGGACGCAAACTGTATTTCTGTACTGCGGAGGCCAAGCCGATACCGGCGGAATATAAGGAAATACGTTATAGCTTGTGTAGTATAGATTTCAATCCGGAAGACGGGACATTTGGCGAAAAGATAGATACGCTGGTCAATGCGGCAGCTATGAAGAAAAGCATCTCCTTCCCGAGGCCCTCGTACGATGGCGAGTATATCATGTTTACTTTGTCGGATTACGGGAATTTCTCAATTTGGCATAAAGAAGCCGATTTATGGCTGTTGGATTTGAAGGATGGCGGTATGCGTCCCATAAAGGAGGTGAACAGCGATGATACGGAAAGTTTCCATAACTGGAGCAGTAACTCCCGATGGTTTGTGTTCAGTAGCCGCAGGGGAGATGGGCTTTATACCCGTCTGTATCTGGCAAGTATGGATGAGAATGGGGTGGTGGGCAAGCCTTTCCTGCTTCCTCAGGAAAATCCTTGGGAGTATTACGACCGTCTGGTCTACTCGTACAATGTTCCCGATTTTACAAGCGAACCGGTGAAGCTGGAACGCCGGAAAGTGGAACGGGGAATTGTCTCGCGGAAGCGCGTTCCGGTGAAAGTTAGATGATACGTTTTTTATATTCTGCTTTTTAATACAGTAAAGGGATAAAATTGTATCATTTTCTCTTGGTGCAATCCGCTATCTTTGTGCCAGGAATTAGTGTTACCAATAACAATACCAGATTGAAAAACATGGATATGAGAAAAGTAAAATTTGCTATGATGATTCTGGCGGCAAGTCTGTTGACCGCCTGCGGTTCTTCCAAGAAAGAACAGAGTGTGAATGAAGAGACGGCTGCTGCGCGTACGCAGGAAACGGAGAACTTACTGGCTAACTTGAAAAAAATCCCTTCCAAAGGTATCATGCTCGGCCATCATGACGATACGGTATATGGTATCGGCTGGGAAGGTGAGGAAGGCCGTTCGGATGTGAAAAGCGTGTGTGGCGACTATCCGGCTGTCATCAGCTTTGATTTGGGAGAGCTGGAACTTGGGAATGCCGCCAATCTGGATAAGGTTCCCTTCGATAAAATCAGGAAAGAGATAATCAATCAGTATCAGCGGGGCGGCATGGTTTCGCTCAGTTGGCATGCGCGCAATCCCAAGACGGGCGGTGATGCCTGGGATGTATCGGATACGACGGTGGTGAAGTCCATCCTGCCTGGTGGCGAGAATCACCAGAAATTTGCCGGCTGGTTGGGAGGAGTGGCCGATTTCCTTCATTCGCTGAAGACGGCAGACGGCGTGAAGATACCCGTACTTTTCCGTCCCTGGCACGAACACAGCGGCAGCTGGTTCTGGTGGGGTGAGAAGCTGTGTACCCCTGAGGAGTATAAGGCATTGTGGCACATGACAGTGGATACTCTGCAGGCCAAAGGAGTGGACAATGCACTTTATGCTTACTCTCCGGGCACGGAACCCAAGGACACGACGGAATATTTGAAGAAGTATCCGGGCGATGAGTTGATAGACGTTATCGGTTTCGATACCTATCAGTTCGATCGGGATGCCTATCTTGCCGGGATGGATAGGGCACTTTCCATTATCGACAGTATAGGGAAAGCACACAATAAGGTGATTGCTGTGACCGAAACCGGTTACGAAGGAATTCCCGATGCCAAATGGTGGACTGGTACTCTGCTGCCTGCGTTGGAGAAATATCCGCTTGCCTATGTGCTGGTGTGGCGCAATGCCCGTGAAAAGGTGACCCATTACTATGCCCCCTATCCGGGACAGACATCTGCGGAGGATTTTGTGGAGTTCTATAACAATCCCAAGACGCTGTTTGCAGCTGATGTAAATCTGTATCAATAAACAAACAATCAATATAACAGACATGGAAGCTTTTAAAGAAAAGGTAGAGAGGCTCTTTCAGAGACACGAAGAGTTGATTACGAGAAAGAATGTGGCCGTGGAAGACGGCAATGGCATATTCACCCGCTATAAATATCCGGTAGTGACGGCTGCTCATACACCTGTATTCTGGCGGTATGATTTGGATGAGAAGTCCAACCCGTACCTGATGGAACGTATCGGTATGAATGCGACCATGAATTCGGGGGCCATTAAGTGGAATGGCAAGTATCTGATGGTGGTACGTGTAGAGGGCGCTGACCGTAAGTCGTTCTTTGCCGTAGCCGAGAGTCCCAACGGCATTGATAATTTCCGGTTCTGGGATTACCCCATCAGCATGCCCGAAGACACGATTCCGGCAACGAATGTATACGACATGCGACTCACGGCTCATGAGGACGGCTGGATTTACGGTATCTTCTGCGCCGAACGCCACGACGACAATGCGCCTGCCGGTGATTTGTCCTCGGCTACGGCTACAGCTGCCATTGCCCGCACCAAGGATTTAAAGAACTGGGAACGCCTGCCCGACCTGAAGACCAAGAGCCAGCAACGCAACGTAGTGCTGCACCCGGAGTTTGTAGATGGCAAATATGCCCTCTATACCCGTCCGCAGGATGGCTTTATTGATGCCGGCAGCGGTGGTGGTATCGGCTGGGCGCTGGTGGACGACATAACCCATGCTGAGGTGAAGGAAGAGAAGATTATCGACCAGCGCTACTATCACACCATCAAGGAGGTGAAGAATGGTGAAGGTCCGCATCCCATCAAGACTCCGAAAGGATGGTTGCATCTGGCTCATGGTGTCCGCGGTTGTGCCGCCGGATTGCGTTATGTGCTCTATATGTACATGACTTCCCTGGAAGACCCGACGAAACTGATTGCCACTCCCGGTGGGGCCTTTATGGTACCCGAGGGTGAGGAGCGTATAGGTGACGTAAGCAATGTACTTTTCACCAACGGCTGGATTGCCGACGAAGACGGAACAGTATTCATCTACTACGCTTCTTCCGACACGCGGATGCATGTGGCTACCTCTACCATTGATAAGCTGGTGGACTATTGCATGAATACGCCTGCTGACGGCTTGTCTTCATCAGCTTCGGTAGAAACGTTGAAGAAGCTGATAGACAAGAATTTGCAGATAATGAAATAATAAAAATACAACATACTATGGCAACACTAAAAGAGAAAATCGGTTATGGTTTCGGGGATATGTCTTCCTCTATGTTCTGGAAAATATTCTCCTATTACTTACCGTTCTTCTATTCGAATATTTTTGGCTTGAGCTTGGCTGATGCAGGATTGCTGATGCTGGTGACACGTATTTGGGATGCAGTGTCCGATCCGATGATGGGAGTCATTGCAGACCGTACTCATACGCGTTGGGGTAAATACCGTCCTTATTTGTTGTGGATTGCAGCTCCTTTTGCCATTGCCGGGATTTTACTTTTTACAACGCCCGACATGGGGACAACGGGTAAGCTGGTATGGGCTTATGTCACTTACATCTTGATGATGACGGTATATACGGCAATCAATGTACCATACGGGGCTATGTTGGGAGTAATGACTGATGATTCGAACACAAAAACGGTTTTCTCTTCTTACCGTATGTTTTTTGCATACGGAGGTAGTTTTATCGCTTTGGGAGCATGGGAGCCATTGTGTAATTGGTTTAAATCAATGGACTATAGCAATGCTTCCAGTTGGCAATATGCCATGGTATGCATTGCCACGCTCTGCTTTTTGGGTTTTCTGTTTTGCTTTAGCATGACGCGCGAGCATGTCAAGAGTGTGGCGTCCGAATCCATCGGTAAGGATGTGAAGTCACTGGTGCGCAATTCGCCTTGGTGGATATTGAATGGTGCGGCGTTGTTGTCGAATTTCTTCAATACGGTACGCGGAGCTACTGCCGCCTACTTCTTCAAGGACTATATCAGTGCCAATGCATTCCTCGATTTCGGGGTGTTCAATCTGGTATTGTATGCCGGCTTGTTCCTGATGGTGGGTGAAGTGTGTAATATGATTGGTGTGGCGCTGGCTGTGCCTCTGTCCATGAAGTTTGGAAAGAAGTCCACTTATATCATTTCGCTCGTGTGCCTGGTAGTGTTCAGTGTGCTCTTCTTCTTTGTGCCGAATGACGGGCTGGGATGGTGGCTGATGATGATTTTCCAGGTGCTTATCTCCATCTGCACCGGTATCGTATCTCCGTTGATTTGGAGCATGTATGCGGATGTGGCGGACTATGCCGAGCAAAAGGATGGCACATCCTCTACAGGGCTGATATTCTCTTCCGGTTCTATGGCGCAGAAGTTTGGCGGTGCATTTGCAGGCTGGGCAGTAATGGCACTGTTGGCATTCTTCGGTTACAATACCGCAGAGAATGCCGTGCAGACTCCCGAGGCGCTGGATGGCTTGAAGTATCTGATGAGCTTTATTCCTGCTGCGATAGCCGCACTTTCCATCGTTGTCGTATTCATCTATCCATTGAATAAGACGCGTATGGCAGCCATCAATGCAGACCTGAAAGAGCGCCGTGAGAACCTTCAGCAGAATAACTCATAACTTATAACTCATAACTCAAAAACTTGTGGATATCAAGAAGATGAAACAGGAGATGGAGGAGGAGCTGGTTTCCAATATCCTCCCCTTCTGGATAAATAGAATGACGGATGAAGTGAACGGCGGTTTCTACGGCCGTATCACGGGCCGGGAGGAGGTGAAGCCCGAAGCAGAAAAGGGGGCAATCCTGAACGCCCGCATCTTGTGGACCTTCTCGGCTGCATACCGCTTGCTGAAGAGGCCGGAGTATCTGGAAACGGCTACGCGTGCCAAACGTACTCTTATCGACCGTTTCTATGACAATGAATTTGGTGGAGTTTACTGGTCGCTCGATTATAAAGGTGCTCCTCTTGACACCAAAAAACAAATTTATGCCTTAGGCTTTGCCATCTATGGACTGAGTGAATATGCCCGTGCCACAGGTGATGACGAAGCGCTGACATATGCCATTCGTTTGTTCGAAACCATTGAACAACATAGCTTCGACTACGTGAAGAACGGTTATTGCGAAGCCTTGACCCGTGAATGGGGGGAAATTGCTGATATGCGCCTCAGCGCCAAGGATGAGAACGAGCGCAAGACGATGAATACCCATCTGCACATTCTGGAGCCTTATACCAATCTTTTCCGTGTATGGAAGGATGCGCGCTTGGAGAAGCAGCTCCGCAATTTGACAGGTCTTTTCACGGAACGGATTCTGAATATCAAGACCGGTCATCTGGAATTGTTCTTCAATGATGATTGGGTAAGCAAGTATCGCATTGTCTCCTACGGGCACGACATCGAAGCCTCTTGGTTGATACACGAAGCTGCCCTTGTCTTGGGAGACAAGAGTCTCCTCGACAAAGTAGAACCACTCATAGAATACATTGCCGCTGCTGCTGATGAAGGATTGGCACCCGACGGCAGCATGATATACGAAACGTTTTTGGATAAAGGGAAGACCGATACCGACCGCCACTGGTGGGTACAGGCCGAGAATGTTGTAGGCCACGTCAACCTCTATCAGCACTTTGATGATGAAGTGGCCATGCAGAAGGCACTACGCTGCTGGGAGTTTATCAAGCAGCACTTGGTGGATTACAAACATGGCGAATGGCATTGGAGCGTGCGTGCCGACGGTACAGTGAACACCGACGATGACAAGGCGGGGTTCTGGAAATGTCCCTACCATAACGGACGTATGTGTATGGAAGTGATTGAACGTTTTTCATAGTTTCCTATCATAAGAGGGTGAAAATAGATTGATGTCTTTCTGCATATTCCGGTTGGGAAAGCTCCATTTTCTATTTCTTGCGGTACTGTTGCGGAGACATTCCGGTCTGTTTCTTGAAGAATGTACCAAAATAGGATGCGTTGGGAAAATTGAAAAAATCAGAGATTTCCTGAATGTTTTTCTGGGTGTTCTTGAGCAGTGAAATACTTTTGCGGATGATGGATTTGAATATCAGTTCTTGCACAGTGAATCCGCAGACAGACTTGGACAGCGCGGAGAGATATTTGGGCGACAGACAGAGTTTGTCTGCATAAAATTCTACGCCGCGTTCTTCCGTATAGTGTGCATCTATCAACTGAATCAGCCGGATAAAGATTTCGTGTTTGTGGCCAACGGTTGTTTTCAGGTTCATCAGCTTACGGTTGTAAATGGAGCAGATGCGGTATGTCAGTCCCAGCAGGAGGATTCTTTGCTCATAGTAGTTGAAGGTGCTGCTTTCCATGTGCAGGGTGTTGTCCAGCAAAGCCATGTATTTCAGAACTTCTTCCTCGTCTCCGGTGTTCCATACGTAGCACGGCTCAGTCCGGAGTTGCATGTACAGGTACATTGTGGCTACCGAATTGCCTATGATATCCCTTATCGGCTCTATCTGGTAAATGAATATGAATAGTTGCAGGTCTTCCGATTCACTCAGCACTTGGAAAAGGGAATCTTCCGGAATGAAAACAGTTTCGCCTGTTTTTGCCGAGAATACTTTCATGTTGAGCGAAAAGGTGAAGCTTCCCTGGCGACAGACCATCAGACCTGCTCCATTAACCATAAAAGGCTCTTTCAGGGAGGCAGGAAAGGAGCAGAGCATACCTTCTGAGCTACAGATGTTTTCTCTGTTTGACAATGCATGGTCCAAGCGGGATAAACGTTCTTGTTGGGTATCCATAACAGGCAAAATTACAGGTTGTACTGAAAATTGTCTGCTAAGTTAGTAATTTTCGTTTAGGATATCGCACGACAAGCACAAATATCATGCAAAGCAGGCAGGCATAGAGGGTCCATCCCGCCATTTCCTTTACGGCAGAGAGGGTGGCCTGCACTTGAATGCGTCCTTTGGTGGATATGGCAGCCATGTTGACAGCTTCTTGTTTGCTCTTTCCCTGATATTGCATGCCTTGTACGGTTTGGGCAAACGAGGCGGATGCTTCGGGATTCAGCATATCTACATTCTGTGCATAGCGGGTGATGTAGTACTGTTGGCGTTCTTGCAGCACATTCGTATAGAGTGCGGCTCCGATGCTGGGAGCCAATACCATGCGTACGGTGAGCATTGTGCATATCCAGGAAGAGAGGTACTTGTAGGGCATGCGTTGGGTGGCATAGGTCGGAATCAGTGAATAGAGGAACATCATACCGGTGGAACGGATGATGACCGGATACTTCATCCGTTCGTACAAGCCGGCACTCTGCACCTCGAAATACATGAACATGGCGGACAGTCCCAAGAAAAGAAAACCTGCGGCGAAAAGATATTTGAAGTGTACGCCTTTCACACTGAGCCAGATGGTGGCAAGCCCGCCTATGAAATAGCCCAGCATGGACCAGTTGCCCAGTACGGCGTTCTGGTAATTGTCCAGCTTCATACCTATTCCCGTAAACACATTGACAAACATGGCACTGGAGTTCAACAACATCAGCAGGAAGTAAAATAGGAATCCCATACGGATGGTGCGTAGCTTGAACACGTCCAACTGATAGTAGGGACTGCGCTGGGTAGCCTCTATATAAAGGAATATGCCGCCGCTGATGATTGCGCAGACCGTAGCCCACTGAATGGTAGGGTCGTCATACCAGTCGAGCACCTTGCCGTAGGTCAGCACGTAGGTAATGCAGGCCAATGTTATGCAGAAGATGGAAGCGTTGCCGAACTGCTTGAGGTTGATGGGGAAACGGCGAGTGGTATATTTATGATAGGGCATTGTGACAAACGTAATGAGTATGCAAAGCAGTAGCAGCCCCATCATGAAGTAGTAGATGTATTGCCATTCGTATTCATAGGCAAGCCAGGCGGTCAGTGACGTGCCCAGTTGCCCCAATATCATGAAGAACAGATAGATGGCAGGCTGGGCGGCACTTCGCTCGATGTCCAGCTTGTCCCAGCCTTCATCGCTTGTAGGCTCGTTGCCGGGTGTGATTTTCTCATAGGCTTCGATGTGCCCGGCATATTTAATGAGTGTGAACAGATTGACCATCATCAACACCATGCGCAGGAATCCCATGAATATGCTGCAAAGCGCCAACAGGAATATGCTGTCTGTCTTGGCGCAGATATAGCTGAATATGTACATCAATGAAAAGCCTGCAAGGCACATCATCTTCTGTCGGCGAATTACTACCAGTCTGTACAGAAAGGGGCAAAAAGCGGCCATGCCGATGGATGTGGCGAAATTGGCAAATTGGATATGTTCGGAGATGATGCCGAGGCCGCTCATCATTTCAGTGCTTACAACCGAGTAGGTGCCGCCCACCGTGAGTATAGGCAGGAAGAACACAAGCAGAATGATGATACCTATCGGTTTAGGCACCCAATTGTAGAAGGGGTAGTTCTTAGGGTATGAGGGCATGGGTAATTGAGTATTAAAAATTAAAAGGACAGCTCGTTTATTATTACTTATTAATCACTAATCACTAATCGCTAACCACTAATCACTAATCAACCTTTGCCCTAACTATCACCATCATGCCGGCTGCCAGTTTGTCATTGTCTTCTTTGGACAAGTTGGTAAAGTCGATGCGGACCGGGATGCGTTGTTGTATCTTTACGAAATTGCCGGCAGAATTGTCGGTGGGAACCAGTGAGTACTTGGAACCCGTTGCTCCCGAAATGGCTGTAATCTTTCCGGTGAACTTCTTGTTGCTGATGGCGTCTACCGTGACAACCACTTCTTGCCCGAGATGCAGGTTCTCGACCTGTGTCTCCTTATAGTTGGCCACAATCCATTTCTGTGTGTCGGGCAGGATGTAAGTGATGGTCTGTCCGGCAGTGATGTACTGGCCTTCTTCCAGGGTCCGGCGTCCCAGCTTGCCGTCGCAGGGGGCTGTCACCACTGTATAGGAGAGGTTCAGTCTGGCCATTTCGAGGGCTGCTGTGGCCCGCTGTATGGCGGCTTCTATGCTTTCGCGACGGTGTGATACTTCGTTTACTCCGGAAAAGGCGGCCTTTTGCTGCCGTTTCACGGCTTCCAATTTCTTGTGTGTAGCTTCGTATTCGGTTTCTATCTGTTCCAGTTGTATGGGGGTGGCTGCATTTCGTTTTACCAGATTTTGGTAACGTTGGCGGTCTTTTTCCAGTTTGGCCAAACGGATTTCTATTTCGGAGATGGAGGCATCGTAGACGGAAGCGGTGGTCTGCGTGGTTTGCAGGGTGGCTCCGATAACGGTAGCCCCGGCCTGGGCATCCTTTAATGCTGCTTCGGCTTCCATCACACGAATCTTGTACTCACGGTCATCCAGTACAAGGAGGGTGTCGCCTTTGTGCACTTCCTGATGTTCTGTGAAATAAATTTTCTTGATATAGCCCGATGCGCGTAGGTTGATGGGGGATATATATTGCTCAACCTGTGCATCGTTACTGGCCTCGGTTTGTTTGTAGTCTAAAAAGAGGCATATTACCTGAATTACTCCCCAGACAATGATTGCTATTCCCAATAAGCTGACCACGATTTGCCAGCGACGCAGCTTCTTTAGTTTCTGTGCCTTCTCTTGATGGGTGTTTGCTGCTTTATTGTTCTCTGTTGTTTCCATATCTTTTGTATTATTTACTTATCTATTATTATTTATATGTGCCAATAGTTGGGTATGATGACCGGACTTATCTTTCCCTTTAAGGGATTGGGTGAGTAAGTGTTTCTAATTGTCCGGTCAGCTTTAACAATGTCAAATTGGTTATCCGGTAGTTGTAGTGGGCACTTACATAGTTGTTTTGCGCTTCGCTCATTCGCATTTCGTCCTGTAGCACTTCGGTCATCGAGGCAATGCCTTCCCGATAACGGTCCATGGTGACGGTGTAAACATCTTCGGCAAGCAGGTAGTTGTCTTTCTGCTTCTTGAAGTTGCGTTGGCTGTTCATCAAGTCATTGGTAGCATTTAGATATTGTGTCTGAAGATTTTTGCGTGTATTCTCCTGGGCCAGTTTGATGTTTTCTATATCAATGGTTGCCTTCCGCAGCTTGTAGCGCTTGTCCAATCCGTCAAAAATAGGGATGCGTAGGGAGAGTCCCAAGCCGTAGGAACGATGCCAATGGTTGGAGGGGCCGGAGTGGAACCAGTGGTAGGCTTTATCTGTATAAGCGGAAAACATCCAACTCCCTGTTAGGCTCAAGGAGGGGATGTAGCCGTTGCTGACTATGGTTTTCTGCTGTTCTGCGAGTTGTTTCTGTGATTGCAACAACTGAAGTTCATATAGTGTTTCGGACAGTCCGGTGAGTGCTATGGGGGTAATCTTTTCCGTATCCACCGGTATCAGTGCTATCCTTTCTTCTGCCGGATAGTCGATTATGTATTTCAGCAGATTCAGTTGTTGCTCCATCATGGCTTGTGCGTTATCGTACTGCACCTTGAGATTCTCCAAATTGATGTTGACACGTTTCACGTCCACTTCCATAGCCATACCGTTGTCATAGAAGGCTTGAGTGATGTCTTTCAACTCTTCCAGGCGAGTGATGTTGGCTTTTATCAGAATAATTTGCTCAGCCGTAACTTGCCCAAGATAGTACATGCGGCTGATTTGAAGAATGAGGTCTTCTCTTGCCTTTTCATAAGAGAGACGATTCATTTCGTCCATGGTTTTGGCTATGGATAGTGTGGTGTAGAGTGTCTGGTTATAAAGAGGTATTTGCAACTGCAACCCGAAATTGGCATTGTACTGCAAGGTTTTGGTTACATTGTAGGGATTGCCGTATGCTGAACCGTCGGTGACGGATACGGGTGGGTCGATGTTGTCGTTGTAGTTGGCAAAACCATTGATTTGGGGCAGTAATTTGGCTCTGTTTTCAGAAATGCCGTATTTCCCTTTTTGTATATCTTTCCGTTTGCTTTGCAAGGACAGGTTGTTTTCGATACCTATTTCGAGACAGTTCTCCAAAGTCAAAGTATTTTGTGCTCTTGTGCTTAGTGCAAGCAAACAAAGAAAGGAAAATGTGAACAGTTGTCTTTTCATAATAGTCACTTGATATTTGCGCACAAAGTTAGTGGCTTAAAATGCAAGGAGACTATCCATATATCAACTGTTTGTGTTCACATTTTCTTTTTTTGCAGGTGTGGGTTCAAAGGTCAGATCATTAGCACCTCATAAAAAAAGGACGTTTATGCCCTTTTACAATTTACTAATATAAGGACAGACTCTTGATTTTTGTTTTAATCGACTAGAGTATCTCAGTTATTGAAAATCAACTTACTCAGCTTTGAATCTTTTCATCAGACTGATGTTAATTGATAGGCAGCTCGGGATTTATTATTCCTTGGCACCGGGAAAGGCAGAGTTCCTCGGTGGCGAAGGGGGTGTTCCCCGGTGCCGAGCTCTTTGCTCCCCGGTGTCGGAGAAATGTCCCGTTCAAAAGACATTTGGAATGGGGGAGATGGTAGGATTGTCGGTAAGTCGTATTATGAACATTGCCGGGTCTGAGTGGCGGCAGTGCTTCCGGTGACAGAGTATATCCATGTTAGGTAAACGGCCAAGATTCTGTTAGCTTGCAATGAATTAGTTGTCCGATGAATTTATTTCTCTTTGGGAATATCCTTTTTTATTTAACTTAACAAACTCACTTGGAGTAATTCCAAACTGCTTCATAAAACATGAAGTAAAATAAGAAGTAGTAGAGAATCCCAAACTCTCAGCAACTTCATTTATTCGTAAGTTTCCTTTAGTTAACATTTCCGCAGCTTTTTTCAATCTGCATAAACGGATAAAATCATTAGGTGCCAGCGAAGTTATAGCCTTCACTTTCCGGTACAAAGTAGACACACTCATATTCATATATTCCGCCAGACTTTCAACTGACAAGCAGGAACTCGCCAAATTATTCATTACGTAATCATTCATTTTTCCCATGAATTTCTCATCTATGTTATTAGAAGCAACACTAATCAAATGTGCATGAGGCGAACGAATAAATGTAGATCGGATAAGTTCTCTGTTGGCCAATAGATTAGAAACCTGAGCTAACAAATGCTCCGTTGAAAAAGGCTTTTCTATATATGCATCGGCTTTTGATTCCAATACATCAATATGTGCTTGTAAAGACACTTTGGCTGTCAATACAACAATTGGAATATGGCAATATTTAATATTCGTTTTAACAGATTTACATAATTCAATTCCGTCCATAACTGGCATCATCAGATCACTAATTATCAGTGATACTACATGGTTTTCCAATATCTCCAATGCTTGTTTTCCATTTTCGGCAACCAGAATGTTATATTGTGGCGCAAGTTCTTCGCAAACAAATTGTCGTAATTCTATCTCATCATCAACAATTAAAATATTATAAATACTTTTATGCATATACTCCTTCCTTTCTTCCATAGAATTAGATTCTTTATAAAAAGGAGAATGCTCTGTTTCTGCAATATCCAATTGTCCCAAAGGTAAGTCTAGTACGAACGAATTCATTTCGGTAATTGAGTCATCCAAATAGAAAGTTCCATTATGCATCTCAGCCAACGATTTAGCTAAAGGTAGTCCTAATCCGGAACCTTTGACGGATATCTTTGCATTTTCACCAAAATATTGGAAAAAGGGTTTGAAAATATCTGATGCTACATCCTTGGGGATTTTCTCCCCATCGTTATTCACTCTTATCCTGGCAAAGGGGGTGTCCTCTTTCTTTATATTTACTAGAGCAACATCGACAACATGATCACAAAATTTGATTGCATTGTTCAGCATATTACTTAATATTTTTATCAAGGCTTCCTTGTCTGCTATTATTTTACATTCCCCATCAGGCATAGTAAGATTAAAATTTATGCACCTAGTTTGGGCTATCGGTGTAAAACGGCTATAAGTTTCCGCAAGAAGTTGCTTGAGGTCTAGCTTCACAAAACTCATTAAAAATGTGGACGACTCAATTTTTCTGAAATCAAGTAACTGATTTACCAAGTCAAGCAATCTTTGAGTGTTTTTATTCATAACAACAATATTCTCATTCTCTGCTAACTCTTTTTTACCTGATCTGGTAATACGATTCAATGACCCCATAATCAATGTCAACGGAGTTCTTATTTCATGGGTAATATTCGTGAAGAAACTTATTTTAGCCTGAAGTATTTCTTTGTATTTTTCATTTTGCAGGGTCTCTATCTGACGACATTCTTTTTCTTTTGTTTTTTTTCTGTATCTGATAAAAAATAAAGAGAATACTGTAAGGACAATGAGGACATACAAACAGTAGGCGAGCGGCATACTCCAAAAAGGTGGTTTCACGATAATAACTAAAGAAGATACCTCACCAACCCAAGTTCCACTTTCTTTTGATGCCTGTACATGAAGAACATATTTACCCGGTGGTAACTTCGTATAATACAGTTTCTTTGGCCCTTGGCTAACAGTCCATTCACGATCCAATCCTTCCAATTTATATCGATACCACATATTCTGAGAAATAGAATAAGTAGGTATGGCAAAATCAATACTAAAAGTAGATTGATCATAATGCAGCATTATTTTATCCGTAAAAATAATAGATCGTTTCAGAGGTGAATTGGCCTGATAGGTTTCTATTTCCTTGTTGAACAATTGAAAACCAGTAAAAAAAACTTTTAACGGTTCTGAACTTCTTACAAAATTTTCAGGAGAAAAGGCTATCATTCCTTTTAAAGAACCAAAATAGATATTACCAATCTTATCCTGATAACCGGAATTGTAATTAAATTGATCAATTGGCAATCCATTCAAAGTAGTAAAGCGATTTAGTTCTTTTTGCTCTGGGTTGTAACGTAACAGTCCATTTGAAGTCGTTATCCACAACATGCCTGTAGCATCTTCTATTATTTGATAAATAATTTGCCCGGAATAATCTAATTTAGACAAAGTTTGACTAAAAGTATTTTTCGCTTTATTGTAAAGAAATATTCCATTCCCTTCCGTACCAACCCATATGCGCTTTTTGGAATCTTCAAAAATGGTAGTGATATAGTTGCTTATAAATGGCATTGTTTTAGCAGTCATCTTCTCATCTCCCCCCTTGTATTTAAATGTAAACAAGCCTCTTCCCATAGTGACAACCCACAACGTATGCTCTAAATCTTCATAAATGGAATGTATAAGTCCCCAGTCCAGTTCCGGAACTATTTCGAATCTATTTTGTGATTTGGCATAGCGGTATAATCCTCCCATTGTGCCAACCAGTATCTCATCAAAAGATGTTTTTTTAAAGCAGACAATGCCATTAACCAATAATCCAGAAGCATTATTCTCACTACTGAAATGATTGATAATCTGTCGGGATTTTAAATCAAATAGATAAATGCCACTATCAAAAGTACCCAACCAAATTACATCTTTATCCACCAACAAGCATTGTATGTTCTTGGATATGAGGCGTCCCTCCCATCTCAAATTGCTCAAAGCCCTGAATACTTTTCTTTTAGTATCAAAAAAACAAAGCCCTCCATCTTCCGTACCTACCCATAAATTCCCTTCTGAATCGGGGTGAATTTCACGAATGACATTTGCTTTAATGTTTCCTTCTTCATCTTTTGGTAAGTATTTATCAAACAAGGAACTATTGCTTGATAAATAGTTTACACCGCCAAAAAAGGTTCCAACCCAAATGCCATCTTCACGGTCTTTTAGCAGCATATGAACAGCATTATCAGAAAGTGAGTAAGTGTCATTATATGATTTTTGCAGATGATCAGTAAATCCTATATTCAATTGATAAATATGAATACCAGATTCTGTTCCGAACCAGAACTCATCCTTATTCCGCTGAATAGCAGTATGAATATAAATAGGATTGTTTCGAGCATCATTTTTGAAAAGAACTTTGACTTCACCATTATTGGGAGAGAAAAGTCTGGCACCAATGCGATCGGTAGTGACCATCAGATCGCCATTACTGCATTCCAAAATTCGGTAAAGTAAGATATGCTGAGCTTTCTCTTCTTTGGTGAGTATGGGATAGGATACGAAATCCATACGTTGGGGGTTAAACAAATAGATATTCCCATCCAAACCTAATATCCATACACTACCGGACTGAGTAATAGTTATTCCCGTCGGTATAAAAAAGTCTGTCGAGGGGAAAAAATGATGATTACCGTTCTTGCTATTTAAACAGTATATGCCCTTAGAATTTATAACCCAAAGATTGCCTTGCTTATCAAAAGTCAAATTATCTATTGAACCTTCTATTTTCAGTTCCGAATCATTAAAAGGAGCGAAAGTATCTTCTTCAGGATTGTATACACACAATCCTGAAGAGGTGCCTAACCAAAGAAAACCATCTGGTGCCTCCGCCAGTGCAAGAACTGTATTGTTAGGTAAAGAATTTGACTGTTCCGGAGCCGATACATAAGTCTTAAATTTTACACCGTCGAACCGATTTACTCCAACTTTTGTACCGAACCATAAGAAACCTCTATTGTCCTGAACTGCACAAAAAACAGTTTGTTGAGAAAGTCCGTTTCCCTTGTCATATCGTTTAAAGTAATAGTTTTCAGCAAAAAGGTTAGTTATTACTAAAAATAAGGAGATTAGTAATAACGCTATTTCTTTTCTTCTTATGAACATAACCGTACAAATATGATTAATCAAAAGTAATATGCAAATATAATAAATAGAATATTACTTCAGAAATTCATTTTTCATCCCCCAAAAATATCCCAATTATTCAGCAGTTAGCGATAAAGTGGTTTGCCACCTACTCCATAAGTTACTAGTCTATTACGAAGTTCGGGTAAACTCATGTCAATTTGGGTTAAATCTTTTTTGCCAAAGGCTTCTTCCAGATGAACAATCGGCTCAATATTAGCAATACTTGCCCATGGAAGCCATAAAGATACAGATCTAAAAGCCAAATCGGCAACATTGGTAGCCTCCGGCATGAACGCACGATATTTATAATTCATCCTGCCATCAAAATCGGTGCTCAATTTAGTATTGTTCTGTAGAAATTTAGCCATGTGCAAATAAAGGTTGTTCCCTGTTTTAATGTACAATTTGTACATTTCATAAAACATATATGCTATAAAATTATCAGCACCAGAATGCCCGGTAGCAATGATGGAAAATCCCATAATACCTCCTTGAGTAAAGGGGTTCTTCCGAGCATCTGTTGCATTTCTATTAGGTATAGAGAAATCATAACAATATGTCCAACTCATAGCGCAAATAGCTGCATGTTCTGCCGCATTCAGATATTTGGCTTCTCCTGTCAGTTCATGTATGGCATTGAAGCCATAAAGTGCAAATATTGCTGCTTCTTTGTCGACTGTATTCGGGTTATCTGGAGTACCACCTACATATTTCCCTAATTTTAGATAAAGCTCATTGTACGAAAATTCGGCAGCCTTGATGGCCGCTATCTTATATTTTTCCTTCCCAGTATGCTCAAACATTTTCACTAAAAATCTGATTGCTATGGGGGTGTTCAATTTTGAAGTGCCATGAGTGTTTCTGTCTCCTCCTGTTTCAACATCTCCATTCGTTTTATATGCTCTGTAAAAGGAGCCATCTGCATTTTGCTTCTTCACCAAATTGGATGCAATCCGCTCAAGGGCACGATTCCAAGATTCTTGAGGTTCCCCGCATGCTACGGAAATTCGATAAGCATCCAACAATCCTTCCATGCCATCGACGAAACAACGAAGGAAGCTGGGATATTCCCGCCTTTGGCCAGCTGTGGCATTGTTCGCAGGATCCCACCAAACCGTAGGAAAATAAGTACTCATAATGGCATTAGAGACCCAAAAATCAACTATTGATTTCCCTTTAACTTTAGCTTCTATATCATTATGGTCAAGTCCATAGCGATACAAATGGTAGCCAACAGCTATTTGCTGACCTACAAATCCCATCTGAAAAGACACCCCTTCAGTATTAGTCCCATCAGGTAGATCAAGTGACCAAGGCAACCCCGCAGCCAGAATATTACCTTTTCCGAATTTCTGATATTCCGCCTTAAACAGTTCGATATTCTGATAATATATTTTATCCATATCCATATTGACAATCTTCGGCTCTTCTACAGCATAAGCCGTACTGAATGCATAAATCATAGCTTCATTATATCTTTCCTTCTTATCTGGAATCAAAGCGATCGAATAACTATGCATATTGTTTTTTTTCACAGAATGATATCTTTTTGACCATACAGTGGCAGTATCCTTTCTTTTTCCACCAAGCTCATACGTTCTGGGACCTTCAGTACACGGATAATGGAAATCTACAGACAGCGAAGGATGTATCGAGTAGCCTATCGAACCATATTGTAATGCGTCATTAACTTCATAAAAGGTTCCGCCACCGGGATTCTGGCTAACATCAATCTGAGGATTATAATGCACTAAAGTTAATGTATTGCCAGTTTCCTTTTCTCGAAGCATAGCCAGTGGAAGTCCGCTACGTGTTTCCTTTACATACATTCTATCTGTATTCAGATCAGCGGCAACCGCATCCTTTCGCATCTCAGAAGTGTTTCTATACAAGACGGAAGGAATAAAATATTCATAGTCGGTATTCTTTGCGGAACAAAGTCTGGCTTTGAATGAAATAGTACTGGCAAAACCCACATCTTCTCTTTGTGCTTTTTCCACTTTCACATCTCTGTATACAGCAAATACTCCTGTTTTTAACAAAGTGTATTTGTCTTCTACAATAAACGCAGACCCATGCTCCGTTTTGACATTAGCTGTGGCACAAAAGCCATATTTCATCTTTACCACTTGACTATAAGCCTGCTTGTATTCTTTTTCGGTGTATTCACCTGTCGGTAAAGTATCATTTCCTCGTACTGTAATCCATGCAGGTAAGTCTTGATTATTTATTTCTTCCTGTCCATCAAATAAGGATACAGTGAATCCTCCGTCCCCTTTTCTCAACATAAGTAGGTAATTACCACTCCTGATTCCTTTCTCAGTTTCATTCTCTACCATGTACTCTTGAGGAATGGCTTTCAAATCACTCTTCCCGATCACAACGTGATTTTGGCAAGATACTCCGAGAAAAGAATTTATTAATATTGTTAATCCCAGGAGTATGCTATTTTTGATTTTCTTGTTTTTTTTCATTCGTCATTTTTTTAGCTTAAGAACATCCGGAAAGTTTGCGAAACTCACTTTCCGGATGACTTTTTTTATTAATACTTTATTCCCTGATAAGTAGCGTACATTGCATCTTTTTGTTTCAATGCGGATAAAGGCTCAGAAGCTATACGTTCTATATCCATATCTCCATAAGCGTCCCGAATCTTGAACAATGGATCTAAAGCCGATGCAGTAACCCAAGGTAACCATAATTTTACACCATCTCCCCAATGAGTCACTAAACGTAAAGCTTCCGTTTGTAACCCTCGGTAAGCATACCCAAGCGCGCCATCATAATTCATGGTTTGCTTTGTATTCTTTTCCAAAAGCTGGGCAATACGTAAAAAATACTTGTCACCAGTCAGAATGTAAAGCCTCAGATACTCAAAAGAATTATATGAAAGTCCACAATCAGCTCCAGAGTGTCCTGTTGAAATTATTGTAATTCCAACAGTAGTTTTCCTATTATCCCATGGCATAAGATTATTTCCTGCAGCCACCGGAATATTCCAAGCATACATATAAGTTACAGTATAATATGCTGCCTGAACAGCTCCTTCAAGCCATTTCTTATCTCCACTCAAATCATATAAGCATAAAAAGGCTTCGATAATCTTCTGCCCGGACTCACGATCTTTTACATACGGATTATCAATCACGCTCCCTACATATTTATAAGGTTCATGAATTTCACGGTAACAAAAATTCCCAGCTTTAATGGCAGCTTTCTTATAGCGTTCATCATGGGTAGCTATATACATATAAGTAAGAAAACGAATCAGATTGGAAGTCAATAATTTACCAGAGTCCACCGAGACTCCAGCATTATCAAAAGCCTTATCCCAACTTCCATCATCATGTTGTTGCTCTAACATCCAATTTGCCGATTTCTGGCAGAACTCCAACCAGTCGATTTTACTTCCGGGACAATGCCTTTCTGCATGAGACCATGCAAGAATCATAGCTTCCAATCCTCCTTGCATATTTCGTAGGTCATTATAATTCCGAAAAAAATTCCATGGAGATATATCCCACCATATTCGCGGCATCCCATTGTGTGCCGAACTATTTCTTGCCCAAAAATTAAGTATTTGCTCACCTTTATCGGCATAAACGGAATTATTGGTTTCTAAACCTTCCCTATAGAGGTAATATGCACAGGGAATTTGCATACCGACAAACCCCATAGAATAAGAAATTTCATTCACTTCTCCTCCCGGCAGATGTACGGAGAAAGGAAAGCCCGGAGCATCATTGTCTTTTAACCAATAGTGATCTAGTACTTCCAGACTATATTTCATAACATCTTCATTATCTACCTCCAGTACCTCCGGATTATATAAATCAAATGTCGTTTTCCAATGTTTTTCTAATGCTTTTGGGAAATCGGCTTCTTTTTTAAATTGTAACTCCAATGTATAGGTGTGTTTCACATCATTCCGTACAGGATGGCTGCGGCGTGCCCATCGTTTCTCACGGCTTCCGCCCCCATCCGCATAAGTATGCTCACCTTCAGAACCTGGAAAACAATAAACTAAGGCCGGATAACGCTTGCCCAAATAGAAACCAAGTGAGCCGAAATGCATATTTGCATTTACAAGATGGCTGACTCCAAAATCTTCCTTAAAGGTTACTGGATTCGTATTATAGTCTGACAAGGCAACAGATTCTCCCGTACTTTTATCCCTAAGCATCACTAAAGGCAATCCCATTCGTTCTTCACGAGCCAATATCCAATCATGAGTAAAGTCGGCGCCGATAGAGGATTCATTTAGGTTCGATTCATCTTTATAAATAAGAGAAGGAATAAAATACTCATATCCGGAAATTTCCTGTTGAGTTTCATTCTGTATGATAAAGTAAGAATTGAAAGCATAGTCCTTGCCAGAAGCTTTCAGTACATCAACTACTCTTGACAAGCGTAATATCCCTTTGCCATTATCTGCAATATATGTATCTGTCACTTTAAATTCGGAACCAGAATCAGTAATCACATTGGCTTTGCAAATCAGTTTACCATCTTGTTTTTCCGCTTCCTGATAGGGCGTTTTATACCATTTGGAGGATTGTACCCCAACAGGAAATACTTCTATACAAATTGCCGCTCCATCAGCAGGAACATATTTCCCCTCCAATCCTATTATGGTCACTGTATATCCCTTATTTGCCTGCCAAGCAAGCATAAGTTCCGGAACTCCGGAACCTATGCTGATATTCTCGTGATACGTAGGTCTAGGCGGATCCTCCGGGAGTTCATTATTATTCGAACATCCTGCACCTAAAGTCAGAAAACAAATAATGCTCATAAACCACACGGTTCTGTTGCACCTACAGTTTTTATACTGGTCAAATCCCATATATCGTAAATGCTATAAATGATAGTGCATTTGTCTCTCCTGCAGGAAGATTAACCACATAGCCCATACTGATTTCCATGTCTTGTTCCAAAGTTACGGTAAGTGGCATGGATACGCGGCTTGACGGATCTCCGCAATCACTTTGCGCTATAATATTCGGGCTCTTCCATTCAATGCCTTTACCCTTCGCTACAGCAAAGAAAGCCCGGTCTTTTCCACCTTCATTTTCAATGTCCCACCAGTTGAAACCACGGGTTGCTATGAACAGATACTTTCCGGCTGGTAAAGTAAATGTTTGATAAACAGAACCCTGTAACGCTGTAGGACCACCCCAATTTTCAGCACACATAAACATGCGGTCACTCCAGCCATCATACATTGTATACTGCACATCATTATTGGAAGTTATCCAGTCAGAAAGAATAGCCCGTCGAGGATCGGGAAAATAAGAAACCACATTGAAGGGTTGCTTATAATTCTTTAGATACTGGTCTGTTATATCGTCAAACTCTTCTGGAATTCCCGTAATTTCCTTTGTCTCAGAGAAAAGATAGTAATCAGGTATATTTTCCAATTCGAGTGCTACACGATAGAAGGCGTTATCCCTATAGTTCTCTTTATATCCAGTCCGATATTTTATCGCGTCTATAGATACGGTTAATTCACCATCGCCACTAAAATTAGCATCAACTTCTTGCTCAGAAACAACCGGATTTTTGCTATTTACAAAATGGTTAATGCCTAGATAAATGCGAGCCTTTACAATACGTGGAGCAGGCATGCTGGTTCCGGCTACTTTTTTAACTTTAAACTTAGCTACAATATTGATGCCTTCCAACTTAGCATCCAGATCAGAAATCTCATAGTAAGGTGTAATGTGAAAATCTTGACGTACATTCTTTTTCAAATCATAATAAATAGAATCATAACCAACAGCTTTTACCGGGAATTCGTTGATTTCAAATGGATATTTCACATTACCTAAAGTTAGTTTATACTTTCCAGGATGGAGTAACTGCTGATAAGAGCCATCAGCTAAAGTATGCATTTTCGTCCCCCAGTCTACCTTGCCAAAGCCTTCTTGGAAAAATAGGAATATATCACGTGCATCATTACCATCATAATTGAACGGTTTATCATTATAAAGTAATTGTCCGGAAAATGCCACACTTGGCTCATCATAATTATCATACTCGCAAGCGGTAAAAACCATTATAGCCAGTAACAATATAATAATTTTCTTCATAATAAATTTACTATTAGTAGTTTTTAATGTTTTGGGTTCTTCTCAATATACGGATTTCCTTCAGTCATCGGATATTCTGCATAATACATGTCTTGACCGAACCGAATAGGTAATCCTTTTTCGTTATCATTACCACGATGCTCAATATACACTCTCCTGAAAAGCCACTTTCCGTTTTCAGGTTGTCCTGGGGCATATACCTTGTAAGGCCATAAACCTGTCATGCGGGCTGTTGCCGTATTCCAATCACCAGACCAGATCTGATCAGCCAAACGCCACCGCTTCATATCATAAAAACGATGATCTTCGAATGCCAATTCTATCTTACGCTCATTTTGCAAAAGTGCAAGTGTTAAATCTGAACTTTCAATACGGAAATCTGTGCCACCAGCTCTTTCTCGTAGCTCATTCAGGCAGTCTAAGGCCAATTGCAAGGTAGAGCTGCCCTGATAATCTGCTACACCAAGTGAATTAAGATAATAAGCAGCTTCAGCAGCATTCAGCAGTATTTCACCATAACGGAAAATGATATAAGGTACCGAGCTCTTTCCAGATGCTTCTGAGCCTACAGCTGTATCTACATACTTGCGTAATAAGAAACCTGTATGGCTTGTATAATAACTATTGCGGATAGGACCATCTATACTGGTCAATTGTTGTCCGTTGTAGAAATTTTTATTTGTATCATATACATTTTCAATCAAATCAAGCATCTTCAGATCATAGCCGGATGCTGTTTTTACAGCCAGTCCTGCTTGTAAAAGGACCTCTTTACCTCTGAACTCTGTTCCCGGTAAAATAACAGTTCCCCACAAACGCGGATCACGCCCTTCAAAAATACCCATCGGAGAATCATAAAGTATGTAATTGTGGGTTGAGGTTTCGCTGCCCATTGACTCTATGACTTCATCCCCTACATAGGCATCTAATGCGGTTGAGGCAGAATTTGCTAACCCAAAACTCTCAACCAAATTCAAAGTCGGATTGATGTGAGCACCAAAGTTTGCTGTCGAACGTTGGGAACGCGGAATGTTCCATACTGTAAAATTGTTGGGGAAATCTGTACTTCCATCATAATCGCGTATGAAAATGAGTTCTGGATTATTTGTCTTAGTGACAAACACATTACTGTAATTTTCTCCCAGACTTCCTCCGGTACCTTTCAAAAGGGCATAACGGCCAATAGCTTTCAATTCCAGGTAAGCATCAACACAACTCTGTAAATATTCAACGGCTTTACTTTTGGGTATCCCGACAGCTCCACTTTCCAATGTCAGTCCCATTGTTCTGTTTTTATCTTCATTGTAGGCCAAAGTTCCTGCATATAACATTGCTCGCGATTTTAGTGCCAATGCCGAGGCCTTAGTAGCACGTGTAAGTAAACTACTCCCTTGTGGAGCAATATCAAGAGCTTCTTTTACCTCATCCATTTCTCTCGCAATAAATTCATAGACAGCAGCTTCCGTATCACGGGGTTTTGCATATTCTATCGGAGTCGTATTGTAATCATATACTTCGGTAATTAAGGGTACGCCGCCCAAGTTTTTCACCATGTTAAAATAAGTAAATGCCCTAAGGAAGCGTGCTTCACCAAGGAAATAAGAACGTTGGTTGTTCGGTAATTCAGATGCTTTCTCTGATAAGTTCTTTATATGAATATTGATATCCCGTATTAGGTTGTAATCATAGTAATTACGATATGTACGACCAACATTGCTAGAGAACTGCCAATAATAACTGTTACTGGTAGCCTCATCCCACCTACAAATGTCATAAGACTCATTGTCTGCTACAAAGTCCTGATCCAACTTGATACGGTTGTATAAATTTGCAGCAATACTACTAATGCTGGTAATGGATGAGTAGGCTTGTTCTTCGGACAGTTCTCTGGGGTCATTTTGGTTCAGCCAGTTTTCACACGAGGTGAAACTCAACAAAGCGGTACACGCATATACTAATATATTAGTTTTCATATTCATGTTTTTATTTAAAATTTAATGTTAACGCCTAATGTCAATACTTTATGTTGGGGATAATCCTGACCGTTTACTGTTGATATTTCAGGATCGAACCCATAATCGTGTAATGAGCTTAGACAAAAAAGATTCGTTCCTTGGAAATATATACGGCATTGTTCCATACTTACTTTTTTAATCCAAGTCTTAGGTAAGGAATAACCTATAACGAAATTGCGAAGACGTAAGTAATTAACCTCTCTTGTATAGAAGCTATTCCACCAACGGCCCGAATGGCTCTCTTGACCTCGCAAAGCAGGAAATTTTCCCGGAATCCAAGGCGATTTCGGATCGAAGATATCCTCATGTCTCCACACATCAATGTTGTTATAATAATATCCATTAACACTGCGAGTCACTCCCCACTTTAAATCCCAGTCAGCAACAAAAGTGTTTTTAAAGCCACCGGCAAAATCTGCAGCTACATCGAGTCCTTTCCATTCAAATCCCAAGTTAATACCCATTGATATTAGAGGATTCTTATTAGATGTGCTTGAGTCCCAAGGCCAATCAGCTGATGCATAGGCCTGAGGCCGTTCATCAAAATCGTTGATGATACCATCACCGTTTACATCTCGAAGAATTACATCACCCGGACGAACCGTAGCATTATTCTGTCCATCTTGATCAACAGGGTATTTGTCAATCTGGTCTTGTGTTTCAAAACGGCCGATTACTTCCCACATCCATACACCACCAGCGTTACCCTGGTCTGTATTAAGTACTACGTTTGACCAACGGTTAGATTGTGCCCAGCGGTATTTATCCCATGCATTGGCAAAGATCTCTCCATGACGTTTCCCGTTTTTCTGACGGGCAAATGTTATATTTGCTCCAACATTATAGTTCAAATCTCCCACTTTGTCGTTCCATTTCAGAAATGCATCAAATCCTACTGTCATATCTGAATTCATATTTTCGGGTAAAGCACTCAAACCGGTCTCCAATGGAAACATAATATCACTGGGTGTTCCCGGAATACCATCACGCATGCGTTTAAATAGGTCAAATTCTCCAGTCAGGCGATTGTCGAAGAACCCGAAATCAATACCAACATTCATCAACTTTATCTTCATCCATGAGATGGTAGTAACAGGAATGCCTTTAGGAGCTGAACCAATTACTTTTTTACTGTTTACAGAACTGAATGGGTCATTGGATATAAGTGCCTGCCCTCTATAATAAGTATATCCAGGGAGATAGGCAAAATCAGGGTACAGCCCTCCTAAATTATCATCTCCCATCATTCCATATGATGCCCTCAATTTTAGATTTGAAAACCAGCTGCTTACAGAGGAGTTTTTGAAAAAACTCTCTTCTGAAATACGCCATGCCACACTTGCTGAAGGAAAAAATCCCCAGCGATTACCTTTTGGAAATTTCCACGAACCATCATAACGAGCGGATAAATCGAGGATATATTTATTTTCATAGTCATATCCGGCACGGAACACCCAACTGGCTGTAGAAGTAATGGCTTTATTTTCATTCACCAAATTATTGTCATTAGTAGATATCAAATCTATGAATTCATTCTCAACAGGATGTTGCTGGACATTCAATGAATGATAATTCCTCTTGGTGAACTCAAAACCACCAACACCAGTAACATGATGTTTGCCAAACAGATTATCATAGTTCAATAAAAACTGCCCGGAGAATTCTTTGATTGTCGTAGCAAACCTCTCCATCCAAGTTTCATTAGCAGCTGATTTATCATAAGCTACCACATATTCATCATAAGCTCTGTTATAAGTATATTCCTTCCATCCCTTTTCCAGGTTATTCACTTTATTCTGGGAATTCCAATATGAAAAGACTCCCTTTCCCGTAAGTCCCTTGACTGGCATTTTCCATTCCAAATCCCAATCAATTTGTACTACGGTGGAATTATTATCAGATTTGCCCGCATTGTCTATGGTCAATGCAGCCAGATTAAGTCCGGAGGATCCGGGTATATTATTCAGATAATTAAGATTATCATTTGCATAAGGACGATAGATGGGTGGTAAATTAAAGACTGCCTGGCGAGCATTTGCATAGTCATCACTACCCGGTAACGCTGGGTTCGTACGGTTTTCCAAACGACCATTCAATCGAAAACCTAATTTCAATTTCTCACTGATGTCAATATTGAAATTAGATTGAATATTGGTACGCTGAAAATTGTAATCCTTAAAAACAGCATCTTGGTCAATATTACTAATAGATAGATAATAGGTCGTCTTATTTCCACCACCACTCAAATTCGCATGTACATAAGACTGGGGAGCCGCATTACTCACATAATTATCAACCCAATCAAATCCTCGGTAATCTTCACCTGTTTCAGGATTGTAATATCCTGTGCGCCATTTTTCCAACTCAGCTCTTGCTACTTCTGGCGATACTGACAATGTTCCTAAATTGGCCTCCTTCATGTAATTGGCATATTGCCATTCATAGGCACTTAGCATTTTAGGATAAGAAGTCCATGACTGCCAACTATAGTTAAAGTCCAAAGTTACGGTGGCTTTTTGGTTCTTAGACCCATTTTTCGTAGTTACTAATACAACTCCATTGGCGGCTTTTACTCCATAAATAGCAGCTGCTCCATCCTTTAATATAGAAATATTCTCTATGTCATTCACATCTAAATTATTAAATTGTGCCTCATCTTTTATTATGCCATCTATTACAAAAAGAGGAGTACCCATATTTCTAATCTGAATAGATGTGCCACTGCCCGGTTGCCCGGATTTCTGTCGAGTGGTGATACCTGCTATTTTTCCGACTAATGCTCCTGAAATGGTTGAAGAAGTCGTACGAGCAATATCCTCTGTTCCAATTGTAGTAACGGCTGCCGCAATGCTTCCCTTACGTTTTGTTCCATAACCAACGACTACTATTTCATCCAGAATTTCCTGATCTTCTTTCAACACAATAGTGAGAAAAGATTTGTTTCCTATCGGTGCTTTTACAGTTTTATATCCTACATATGAAAATTCCAACATATCAGAATTGCCAGTGTTTAATTGAAACATTCCATCGGCATCTGTTACTGTACCTACAGTTGTGCCAGCTATCCGTACTGACACACCAATCAGAGCTTCATCATTTTCATCGGTTACTTTCCCTTTTACAGTTTTCTCTTGCTGAGTTATCGCAACAGTTTTTTCCGTTGCATAAACTCCTAAAATGAAGGGGCTTCCTAAGGTCATCGATAAAAGCATGATTTTTAACAAGGTTCGCTTGTTACTAAAAAAAACGTTCATCATCTTATTAGTTTTTAAGATTGTTAATAAAACGGGTTCAATAAAAATTATAAATAGGTCAACAACATCGTGGTGCAAAGATATTCGTCGTGTCCCCTGAAAAATAAAAATTATCTGTCATATAGTGTCAATTATCCGTTATTTAAGGCGTTTGAATGATTTTTGATAGCTTTTGAATGATTTATTTTAAGCTTAATGGGTATGTTTGTAGCGGTTAACAACACGTTCCTATTATTATAAACCTTTTAACTTAATTGTAATGAAGAAGTATAGTTTACTATTCGTCTCTATTTTATTTTTATTGGTCAATGAAATGAAAGCTCAGGAAAGAGCAATCATAAAAATAGACACAGACCGCGTCATCGATCAAATTAATCCTCATCTATACGGAAACTTCTCGGAACATTTGGGAGAAGGAATTTATGGAGGCATCTATGATCCAGCATCTGTGCAAGCTGATGAGGACGGTTTCCGCAAAGATGTTATCGAACAGGCAACAGAATTAAAAATTTCAATCTTACGGTGGCCCGGTGGAAATTTCGTCTCAGGTTATCATTGGGAAGATGGTATTGGAGAACAGAGTAAACGTCCTACACGTATTGACTTGGCATGGGGTGGTAAGGAAAGTAATATAATTGGCACGGATGAGTTCATTAAATTTGCGCGCAAAGCAAATGTAGAGCCTTATTTTTGTGTCAATTTGGGTACAGGCTCGCTGGATGAAGCACGAAACTGGGTAGAATACTGTAACATAGAAAAGGGAACTTACTATTCTGACCTCCGGCGTAAAAACGGTTTTGAAAAACCACATAAAGTTATCTACTGGGGGCTGGGTAATGAAGTTGACGGACCATGGCAGATGGGGCATAAATCACCAGAAGATTATGCCAAAGTAGCTATAGAAGCAGCCAAATTAATGCGATGGATTGATAAAGATATTAAACTCATTGCTAGTGGCTCGAGTAACTATGATGCTGATTGGAATAAATGGAATCGGACTATTTTGGATGAGATGTATAATTATATCGACTATATATCTCTTCATCATTATTCGCATAATACCTCTGATTATTATACTAATCTGACAAATACCATTGAAGTGGAAAATTATATTCGCATTGTAGAGCAACAGATAAAAGAAGCAAAGATGAAGAGTCGTTCTTCAAAGGAGGTCTTCATTGCATTTGATGAATGGAATGCTTGGACTCGTACCTTTGGAGGCACTGACAATACTTTGTCCGAAATATATGATTTACAAGATGCACTTATTGTAGCCCAATATCTGAATATATTCCTACGTACCTGCGATATCGTGAAAATGGCCAATATGGCACAATTAGTGAATGTAATTGCCCCGATGCGCATTGACAATGATAAGTTATGGAAACAAACAACTTACTATCCACTTTATCTTTTTGCCAATAATTGTCGCGGTAAGGCTCTTGACATATATGCCAAAGGTCCGACGTATTCTACAACTAAATACAAGGAAGTACCTTACTTGGATGTTTCATCAACTTATGAACCTTCACGTAATGAAGTTGTAATAAATGTCGTAAACCGCAATAAGGAGGAATTCATTGCAGCCGACATATTTTCTCAGACAGGCGTTTTTGACAAGAAAGCTATAGCCAATGTTGTTTCAGGTAAAGACATAAGCATCACTAACTCTGTAAATGCGCAGAATGTCAATGTAAAGAAAGAGGAAATAAAAACATCCGGAGAGAAAATAGTATATAATTTTGCTCCACAATCATTCACTCAGATTATTGTAAAAATTAAGCAATAAAAGAGAAACAGGTTCCTAAATAAGTGATTTTTCAAGATTGCTTGTTTGGGAACCTGCTTTAATTGTTTAGTGTCTTCCATCTGAAAAAATGATAATCTGTACGGACCGGGATAATGGGGCTATTGTATTCTACGTTGCCCCTTGTCTGCCATAGTGCCTAAATAAAAAAAGACCGCCAAGAGTGGAAGCCTCCTAACAGTCTAAATCTTACCTTGTAGCGGGACCCGGGATTGAACCGGGGACCTCATGATTATGAATCATGCGCTC